>Ga0210400_10002998_pt1 | contig 15127 bp, 9 predicted proteins | sample IncBWH26MmetaG_FD_155456 | JGI IMG/M metagenome (GOLD analysis project Ga0210400, IMG submission 155456) | Forest soil microbial communities from Barre Woods Harvard Forest LTER site, Petersham, Massachusetts, United States - Inc-BW-H-26-M | ecosystem: Environmental > Terrestrial > Soil >... | reverse complement strand
CTGCTTCGCGAAATTGATACAGCGCTTTTGTTCGTATTCAGCAGCGTTGCCCAGAAGATCGTGCCCGACGAGATTTAAAATGGCCGGCACACGGCCGTTGATCTTATTCGGTTCGTACAGGATCGCAGTGGATTCGAAACCGGGCACAACTTCGTAGCGGAACTTCCGCAAGCGATAGCCGCGACCGGTTTCGATGACGCCCGTCTGTTCGAAGTGCGGCGGGGAACTGATCCAGTCCTTTGGCCAGCCATGAAAGGCGATGTCATCCAGAATGTGCTTGCGCAGCCGTTGCGCTTCTGTGTTCCACTGCTCCGGGGTCGACGGCGCCACCGGCTTAGGAATGTGCTTCATCATGTAGGCCTGCAGTTGAAAGGCGGTCACGGCCGGTGGCTGGACCGGTTTTTCCAGAAACGGCGTCACGGTTTCGCTAATGGCCTGCGCGCTAGCTAATCCCGTAGCCGCAAACCATATGCAGACTAAAGTGGCAAGCTGTGTGGCGCGTCGAAGGGATATCATCTGTTCTCCTCGGAGACTGCGAATCGTAAATCCAACTTTGCATCGAAACTCGTGGCGAAATTACCGCTATGGGCTACTTTCCCTCTCCGCCGGATGATTTTCCATCCGAGGTACTTTCTTGCGCCCAGTGGAGAAGATTGTTTGCAAGCTCGCGCAGATAGAGCGGCGCCTGATCCATTTGGCCTGCTGTCATGCCGGGTTTGGGCAGGCTGTTGCAACTACCCAACTCTGCCAGTAGCACCTCACCAGCACCCAGCTTCTTGTTCAAAAGCAGGGGTCTCCGCGAGGAATTCAGCAGGGAAGTCCAACGCGGGCCGAAAGTTCCATAGCCCCATTGAATCTGCTGTGTGTTCACACTGCTCACAATGGTGTAGGCGAGCTCCCGCCAGTCTTGTGAGGTTCCCTCAATATTTGCCGTGACCTCACAGAGAGGATCGAGGTCCTGCATGTTTCCACTGAGATGCAGAAGTAGTGGGTTGGCTGAGGGCGGAAAGCCAACGAAGCTGGGGGCCTCATGAGAGGAATCGTTTCGGAAAAGGAGGCCTTCGAGGAAAGGAGGCGTCGCAACCGCGGGTTTCACATCCCAGAGAACCAACTTACCGCCGCGTTCCACCCAGGCCTGCAGTTGCGCGGCGTGGCGCTGGTACTCTGGCGAACCGAGGTCATACACGACAACCAGTTTTGCGCGCTGAAACGGGAAATTCCCGAAGGCGTAACTCTGCGAAGACCAGGCTGCTTTCTGGCGGCTATCTTCGAGCAGCCAGTGAAACGTGTTGCTGGGGTTACTCATCGGTCCGTCGAGTCCCAGATAAACTACGTCTCCGCCTTCGGCGCTGAACGTACGTTGGGCGCGATAAAACGAAAGTTCGTCCTCAAAATTCTTTGCGCTGGTTGTCCAACTGTGCCATTCACCCAGGTCTGAAGCCTGCCTGTAGATCTGGGGCGCCAACTCGGCCAGTTTTCGGTACTCCACCACACTCGCATCCAGCTGTTCGAGTATCTTGTCGTAATCGGCGAGATTGCCGGAGGCGTCGTATCTACCTTTGGCAATCGCGGCCGCAAGCTTGGCGCGGTAGAAACGCGCAAGATACAAGATGCAGAGGTTATCGTTCACGAAACGGGCAAGCTCCTCCTTGCCTCGTGTGGCGCTTTCTCGTACGGCTTCGAGGCCGGCCAGAGAATCCTCCGCCATGCTCACAAGCACTTCGGCGAGAGGCAGTGGCTCGATAGCCGGTGCGTGGGGTTGCAGATATTCCCGCACGGATAGCGGCGGCCGGCGGCGAACTTCGGAGCTCATTTTTCCGTAGCGGGTTTCGAAGGTTTGCAGCGTCAATTCATCCACAGGCCGCGCTAGGTTATCGCCGGAGTCTCCCCAGCGTTGCGAATGAAGGATTGCATTGAGTGTGGCTTCTTCGCTCACGCCCGTTGGATAGTGATTCATATTGTAGATATTTACGGTGTTCTGGAAACCGGGCAGTACGGGACCGGTTTTCACGTAGTAGTTGTAAACGGCATTTCCCGCTTCGGTGCTTCCGAATTGTTCGGATAAGCGGGCCTTCCAGAACGCTTCCTCCGCTTCGGGTGGGCGATTGGGCTGCCAGCCGTAACGGCCGAACGCTTCCATCCAGATCGCGTCGCGGTCAATGACGGTAAGAGGCGGGTCTGTTCGATCCAACGCGGCAGGCCACGTCCAGGAAGTCATCGGATAAACGTGGAATCCGGAGAAGCCAAACGCTTGCCAGTTCTGAACTGCCTGCGCGATCCAGACCGGCGAGCCCCAGCGAAAAGGTTTTACGTCACCCAACTCGTGGAGGTTCACGATGTGATTTTTGCCGAAAGAAACCCACGTCCTGTTGCGTTCATCCGGGAAGGGGCTCACCAACATCTCGGTGTTGTGCTTCATCATGGTAAAGAGGTTGTCGTAATTGGGGAGAATGATGTCGCGAAATCGATAGGGGTCGATGGTCCACTGCCGCACGATGAGAGGCGGTCTTTTACCAGTGTCTTTGATTCCTGGAATGATCACGTCACGCACATATTCCTCGGCGTTCACATGAAGCGCTTCGCCGGCGGTGAGCATCAGCCCCACGCTCGGATATTTGCCGACGAATTCGCTCACGCAATACCTCATATACGCGGCGAGCAAGGGAGTGGATTTCGGATTCTCTTCGCTGACTCCTTCCTTCGCGTGCGCTTTTGCGAAGTTCGGAGACACGTGAATGTTATAGAAGTGAAACACGGTCCACAGACCCCGACGGTCCGCCTCCTCGGTGAACCACTTGAAATGTTCGATGTTGCGGTGCAGATCGGCATCACTCAGCACGCGCGCTTCCGGGTATCGTGCGAGTTCCAGGAAATAGGGGAACGGATGGCCATTCCAGAAAAAGATGGTGTTGAAGCGATTGGCTGCCAGGCTATCGAGATAACGGAGCATCAAGGCCCGATTGAAGAACCACGGGAAAGTTTCGGGGGTGACGTCCCAATTGTATTTTCCACTCTTCATCCAGAACAGGTTGGTTCCCCGGATGCGGAAGGCGGGCCGATCCACCAGATCGATTTTTTCCGGCAGGGAGTTTGCCGTTGTCGCGATGCGCGCCAGTTCCAAGCAGCCATACAAAACCCCGGAAGGATCGCTGCCGGCAATCAGCCAATCCTTTCCCGCGCGGAGAATGTGAAACGATTCAGACTCTGCAGCCAAGGGCAACCGCGATGGATATCCGCTGAATAGCTGGGAAGAGCGAACCGCGGCGATGATCCGTGCATTCCGGGGCAAACGGAAGCCCTTCGACTCGAGTACTTGCGTTAATTTCGAGGCTCCATAAACCTCGCGCGGTGTGGCCTGAGGATCCAGGAGGACGCGCTGGGTGGCGCGTAATGGCGTTACAAACAGAACGAAAAGCAGCAGTATCCGCGACCACATCAGCACACCACCTTGGAATCGAGAATCAGGGCTTATCGAATGCCTGCCAACCGCGCCGGACGGTGTCGCTACGGGTGATGGCGATACTCCCGAATGGCCTCCGGTTTGAAGGCCACACCAAATCCCGGCCGATTGGCTACGTGCGCGAAGCCGTCGTGAATTTCGAGAGGCGATTCCAGCAGCGAATCCAGCCAGTCAAAGGATTCAATCGCCATGATGCCTCGGGAAGCGGCGGCAAGGTGGAGGTCGTACTCGCGATAAAAGTGCGGCGCGATGCGCAGCAGATTCGCTTCCGCCAATCCAGCTACCAACCGCCAGCCAGTGACGCCTCCCACGCGAAGCAGGTCGGGTTGCACGACCGAAATTGCGCGAGAGGCAATCAGCCGCCGAAAGGGCTGCACGCCGAATTCGCGCTCGCCGGCGGCCAGTGGTATTTCCGTGTGTTTCGCGAGTTGGACGTAGCTTTCGGCGTCGTGCTTGGGGAAGGGTTCCTCGAACCAATCGAGCCGGCAATCTTCCAATCGCCGCGCCAGGCGAATGGCCTGCTCTAGTTTAAGGGCCTGATTGGCGTCGACCATGAGTTTGCATTTCGAGCCCACGGCGCGGCGTACGGCGCGGACTCGCTCCACATCGCGGTCCTCATCGCCGCCGATTTTGAGTTTGACGCCGGCGAATCCCCGGGACACGTAGCGAGTGACTTCATCCGCGAGTTGTTCGTCGGTGTAGGAAAGCCAGCCGCCACTGCCGTAGACCGGAACGGCTTTTGTGTTGACGCCAAACAGGACGGCAGCGGGAACGTTGAGACGGCGCGCGAGCAGATCCCAGAGGGCAACGTCGATCGCCGCAACCCCCCACATCCCCAAGCCTTCCTGGCCGATGTATTCGGTGGCCGCGAAATTTCTCTCGTAGATGGCGCGAATGGCGTCAGCGGGCTGGCCAAGTACATGCCGCCGCAACTCCTGGTCGATGATGCCCTTGAGGAGAGCCGGAGCGTAATCGAAGGAGAGCATGTAGCTGCTGCCCACATGTTCACCCGCGCGAACTTCAACCAAAATCAGGTCGATGCAGCGCAGCACGTGGGAGGAATCTGCGATCGGTTGCGAAAGGGGAAGGCGCAGCCAATCGGTCCGGACCTCCTCGATGTTCATCTTGGGCCTCAGGAATTGCGCTGCGCGGGATAGCCTCTTGATGCGTACATCTGGACCATGGCTTCAACCGATTCGCGCCACTGGCGGCCATCGGATTCGGGGATGGCGCCGGGCCAGATGCTTACGTAAATGTATTGCAGTGGAACTTCGCCGATATTCTTAACGTAGTGATTGGTGTTCTGAGGAATGAAGGCCACCGCTGGACCCGACGTGTCTTTGGTTTCTTCACCAATCCACACGCGCGCTTTTCCGGAGATGATGAAATACATTTGCACAAAATTTTGATGGGCGTTTGGCGGGGTCACGATGCCCGGCTCGATGGTCTCCAAGACCGCTTCGAAACATTTCGTCTCATCCCTGGGAATAAGCATTGTGTAAAGATTTCCCGCACACCAGAATTGCTCCCCTTCATCGATCCTCTGACAGATCATTTCTCCTCCGTTTTGGAATTTACCTGAGCGAGTGGCCGGCAGGTTTCCCGCTTGACGAGGCTTGTGGACAGCAAAACCTCCGGCAAACGCTGACCCCTCGATTTGATTTTGGTGATGGCCATTTTTGCCAACTGGCGGCCAATTTCGGTCGCTTCCACGCGCACGCTGGTCAACGAATGCAGCCGGCCCATGCCATGTTGATCGTCAAAGCCAATCAGGCTGACGTCGCGAGGCACTTCCAGCCCCGCCTTCAGTAAACACTCCCACACACCGTGAGCGATCTCGTCATTCCCCGCAAGAACGGCGGTCACGCGCCGATCTTGCTCCAGGATCATCTGCGTGCTGTTCATACCATTCAGGAATTGATCGTCGGAGAGAGCCAGGGTTTGCCCCAACGGTTCCAGGCCAGCCTCTTTCATCGCCTTGCAATATCCCTCGTACCGGTTCCGATACCACGGCACGGAAGTCTCGCCGATGAACCAGATGGCGCGGTGACCAAGCGAGATCAGGTACTGGGTTGCCTCCATGGCCCCGGAAAAATCATCGAAGCGGACCTGGTCGACCGATTCGCGGCGCTCATTTCCGAAGAAATTGTTTGCCATCAAGACGTAGTGCAATCCGCGCTTGTCGAGACTCTTGGTGAAATTTTCGAAATTGGCCCCCGCCAGAATCACGCAGTCCGCGATTCCATGGCTCTGCAGGACGCTTGGTAATTGCAATTCGCTGGGAGCGACCGTCGGGGAATAGCGAAATCTGGTGTAGATCACGAAGTACCCCGATTCTTCGCAATACTCTTCCACACCCTGGAGCACGCGCGAGTGGAACGGATGCAGGAAATCACGGTTGCTGAGAATGAAGGAAACCACCGGGGACGAATTTCGCGCAAAACTTTGCGCCCGTGCATTGGGCCGATAGTTCAATTCTTTCAGTGCGTGCTGCACGCGTTCGCGCAATTCCGGATTGACGTCGGGCTGGTTGTTGACCACGCGCGACACAGTACCGACAGCGACACCCGCGCGACGGGCCACATCCCGAATGGTTATGGCCATAGGGGGCCATCCTCGGGAGCGCGATTGGTGTCCGTGTCCATGAAGCTATTCATGAACTCAGTATACTATGAAAGCAGTTGGGTGGGAGTCAACGGATATCACCACGCCGGCATTTCAGCGTTTCAACGAGCGCTCTAAGGGCCTTTTGAAGGATATTGTGAAGGTGTCTGTAAAATTGCGCTTGACAAAGAAGGAGGTGCGATATAGAGGTATGAACCAGTTCATGAAATTAGCCGCGTCCACCGCCTTCCTTTCGGCGGAGTGGTTCGGGGGGTTCGGGGCCCGTTCAGATCGTTCGCGGTTGGGGTGCAGTCTTTTCCAAGCTCTCGGGATCGTTACGACGAAAAAATGAGGGAGGCAGAAGGCAATGCTTAGAGGGCGTTCTCGCTCAGCTGTCGGCGGTTGTCGCACACGCAATCAAGACTTCGCAGTGCGTTACAACGGGACGGGTTTCTCTCGGAGTTCGCAGCGAGAGAAAAAATCGATCCCGAGCATAGCCATGGTGATTTTGGCTGGTTTATTTTTCCTTTTTTCGGGTGGCTCACCGACTCGCGCATCCGCTCAGGCAGTCTACGGAAGCATCGGCGGGGCGGTGCTTGATAGTTCCGGTGCCGGTGTCGCCGATGTGAAGATTACGATTACGGACCTGGATCGGAATATCGTTTACACCGTCCGGACCAACGCAGCCGGCGATTACAGCCAGGCGCACTTGATCATCGGCCGATATCGCGTGCACGTGGAAGCGCCGGGATTCAAAGCGGCCGTTACTGAAGTTCAGGTCGCCGTGGATACCATGCAGACCGTCGACATTACGCTTCAGCCCGGGGCCGTCACGGAGACGATCACAGTCTCGGATGAGGTGCCGTTGTTGAAGACCGAGCGCACCGACGTGGCCACAACTCTAACGGAAAGGCAAGTCACGGAGTTACCCACATTGGGCCGCAACTTCTCTGAGCTGCTTCTGCTTACACCGGGCACCCTCCAATTCAACTGGAATGATACCTCCACGGAGAATCCTCAGGGTGGCATCGCTGTCAACGTGAACGGGCAGATGTTCGTCGGCGTGGGCGCCATTCTTGACGGTACCGACAATCGCGACATGATGTACGGCAACATGCTGATCGTGCCGAATCTCGATTCCGTCGTTCAAATGAAGGTAACCAGCGCCAATTATGACGCAGAGTTTGGGCAGGTCAGCGCGGCCGTGGTGACGACTTCAACGAAATCGGGAACGAACGAATTTCACGGCACTGGTTTCTGGTACCGCAGCTCGGATGCCACAACGGCACGGGATCCCTTCGCGCAGTCCACTCCAGACCCCGTTACGGGAAAGTTTATCCCGTCCACCCTTTGGAACCAATTTGGGGGGGCCGTGGGCGGCCCGATCATCAAGAACAAGGCATTTTTCTTCATTGACTATCAGGGGACGCGAGCAAGGGACGGCGGTTCCGCGACAGCGCAAGTTCCTACGCAGGCGGAACGCAACGGTGATTTCAGCGCGTGGCTCACTGGGGCAAACCCCGTAGTAATTTACAATCCGTTCAATGCGCTGGGGAATGTTATCGCACCTAATCTGCGGACCCCGTTTCCGAACAATCAGATACCCGCGAATCTCATCTCGACCGTCTCGCAGAATCTGCTTAAGTATATCCCTCTCCCCACTAACCCTAATGCCCCTCCTGGCACACCCAACTACGCCGGCGGGGGTTCAGACACGTATAGAGGAGACGCTATAAACACCCGTGTCGACTATTTCTTTAGCGATAGATTGCGCTTCTTCGATCGCTACACCTACACACAATTCCTAAAGAGTGCTCCCGGCATCTTTGGCGGAATCGCTGGAGGTATCAGCCAACTTGGCTACACTGGAACCGGCGATACTCGCCCACAGAGTAATTCTTTTGGCTTTGACTATACTTTTAACCCCCATCTACTTACCGATTTTCGATTCGGTTGGTATCGGGAGCGGATCTTCGTCAATCCTCTCGTCAATGGAGACTTTGCTACACAAGCAGGGGCGGCCGGATTGAACATTTCGAGCGATCCGACAACCAACAACATGCCCCACTTTTCGATTCAGGGACAGGATGCTTTCGACTTCGGCAACGGTTTGTATAACAACTGCAACTGTCCGCTCATTGAGAAAATGCAACAGTTCCAGTTCGTGAACAACTGGACCTGGACCAAGGGCAACCACACCATCAAGTTTGGTCCCGACATTCGCCGTTTGCAGAATTTACGCGTTCCGAGCGACCAGCACCGCTCGGGTGAACTCGCTTTCGCCAATACCTTCACGGGAGGGCCATCAGGAGGCGGTCTTGGCGTGGCGAGTTTTCTCCTCGGTGATGTCTCCAGCTTTCAGCGGTACGTTTCCAGCTCGCTTGATGCCGGTGAACGGGGATGGCGTACGTTTTTCTACGGGCAAGACACCTGGAGAGTAACTCCAAAACTCACCATAAACTATGGCCTTCGTTGGGAGATCTATTTCCCGCAAACGGTCACCGGGCAAGGTAAAGGCGGCTGGCTGGACATTCAAACCGGCGAGATGTTGGTCGCCGGCGAAAACGGCGTGCCACTCAGCGGCAATGTTCAAACTAACTACAAGAATCTCGCTCCACGGTTGGGTATCGCGTATCAAATCAATCCCAAGACCGTGGTGCGGTTGGGTTATGGGCGATCGTTTGACGTCGGCATGTTCGGATCGATTTTCGGGCATAGCGTGACGCAGAACTTGCCTGTGCTCGGGAGCCAGAGTCTGCAACCGTCAAACAACTGGGACAAGGTGTTTAATCTGGCAGTCGGACCTCCGGCGGTTGATCCGGCCGCAGTTTTGGCCAGTCAGCCAAAGGGACCGACAGGAAATCCTCTGTATCCCAACGGATTCAGGGCCTGGGTCCTCCCCGTCAATATGCACCTGCCGACCGTTGATGCCTGGAACGCCACGATTCAACGGCAGATCACTCCGACGTTCTCGCTGGAAGCAGGCTATGTGGGTAACAAGGGCTCGCACATCTTCGTGGGTGAAAATAACTGGATCGACATCAACTCGCCGAGCCCCGTGGGCTTTGGCACACTTTCGGCGGATCAACGCAAGCCCTACTTTGCCAAATTTGGCTGGAATATCCCGTTGCAGTGTATGTGCAACCCCGGAGACAACCACTACAACTCTCTGCAGATGAAGGCAGAGAAGCGCTTTTCGGGGGGGCTGTCCTTTTTGGGAAATTACACATTCTCTCATGCCAAAAGCCATGACGCGCCAGACTTCCTCTATAACCCGTCGATCTTTTACGGACGCCCCGATTGGCAACGCAACCATGTGGTCAGTGCATCCACGATCTGGGAACTGCCAATTGGTAAGAGGAAGAAATTTCTTAATGATGTCCCCAGCGTTGTGAACTACATTGTTGGGGGCTGGCAACTCTCCAACGTCACCACCTGGATGAGCGGCCAAGGTTTTAACGCGTACTATCAGGAATGCGGAGCAGACACCGATGTCGGCGTCTGCATGCCAAATCTGGTGGGAAACCCTGGCGTTTCTAACCAGAACCAATACCATTGGTTCGCCCTCACCACCGCGCCGCTGGCGAATAATGGCGATACCAGCGGACCTTGGCAGCGCCCACAATTCGGTTCTTTTGGAACCGTGGGCCGAAACCCTCTCATCGGCCCGCGCTGGTTCGATAGCGACCTATCAGTGATCAAGGAATTCCCGATTCAGGAACAGTTCCGGATGCAGTTCCGCGCGGAATTCTATAACGTCTTCAACCACGCCAATCTTGCCAATCCCAATGGTTGCGTTGATTGCGTTGGTACCGGCGGCGGCCAGATTTTTAGCCTGGCCAGCAATGCGACCATGCGGCGCATGCAATTTGCCTTACGATTCTCGTTCTAGGAAGCGTATCCTTGCTCGCTGGGCACGCAGTCCGCGGCGCAGCGGAGATGATTTCGGTGCAAAACAGCAAGTACGGCCCCTTCCGCGGTGCGTGGAGAGGTCCAGAGACCTCTCCACACAGGACCGTTTTCCACGTGGCCCTGGTTTGCGTTCTGATTTTGGTTGGCGCCTCGTTTGGCTTGTCCCAGGAAGCTCCTTCTGCACCTGCGCCCAGGCCGTCGGTCGCGCCAGTCGAAACTCTCCTTAACCAAGGCAAGCCTGGTGAGGCATTGGCTTTCCTTCAGGAACTCGCGGCCAAGGATCCGAAGGCTTGGGGGCTCGAGGCTAAGTTTGGCAAGGCCCATTTCCAATCGCGGCAATTCTCCCTGGCAATTCTGCACCTCCAGACCGCCCTGCAGCAAAATCCTGAAGACCTGGAATCGACACAACTTCTGGCGCTCAGTTTTTACGGCGCCGGGGACTACCCGCAAGCCTTGCCCCTGCTGGAAAGACTCGGCCCGCAGCTTCCCAAGGGCAATACCGACGCTCCTTACCTGCTCGGGATCTGCTATCTCATGACCCAGCAGCCGGATAAAGCCCGCAGAACATTCGCGCAAATGTTTTCGGTAGCGCCTGACAGCGCCATGGCCTATCTGATGGTCGGGAAAATTCTGGTTCGCCAACAGCTAGAAGACCGCGCCGTGCCACAGATTGAGAAGGCACTGGAACTCGACCCACGGCTCGCTATGGCGCATTTTCTATTGGGTGAAATCGATCTCTACAAACGGAACCCGCAGGCGGCCGTCGCCGAGTTTCAGAAAGAGCTGGCCATCAATCCAACCGTCTGGCTCGTCTATTGGAGACTTGGCGACGCCTATGTCCACCTGGAAAATTACGACGAGGCCGAACGAGTCCTGAAGGAAGCCATCTGGCTCAACGAATCCTCATCAGGGGCGTACATTCTGCTCGGAGAAATTGCCTTGAAGCGTGGCGATTCTGGCTTGGCCGCAGGGTTCTTGGAACGCGCCTTAAAGCTGGATCCACAAAACTACTACGTTCACTATTTTCTTGCGAAAGCCTATCGGAACCTTGGCCGCACCGCGGAAGCCAATCGGCACTTTGAAATTTGCAAATCCTTAAACGACAAACAAAATGATGAACGCAATATGCTGGAGGCAGTTCCCTGAGTTGACCATGCGCGCGAGAAATGCGGCCATCCCCTAGCATACTTGCTTCGCGCAACGACCCTACACAAGGAGAAACAAGCTTGCATTTCTTGAATGCATCGCGACGCGATTACCTGAAAGCGCTGCTCGCCGGCACCGCCGGTGCCTCGTTATCAAATCTGCGATTACTTGCGGCTGCTAGTGGTGTGCAATCCGCCTCCCCGCCACCGGATCACGACCGCCGAATCCAGTGGTGGCGCGAGGCAAAGTTCGGGATGTTCGTTCACTGGGGACTCTACAGCATTCTGGGGCGTGAAGCCTGGGCAATGGGAGATGAAGACATTCCTCTGAACGAATATGAAAAACTGGCCAAGGAGTTTCAGCCTCCGCCGAACATGCCGCGTACATGGGCCCGGCTGGCGCGTGAAGCAGGCATGCGTTACATGGTCATGACCACCAAGCATCACGAAGGCTTTTGCCTGTTCGACTCGAAACTCACAGACTACTGCGCGCCCAGGCAAGGCCCCGGTCGGGATCTGGTTCGGGAGTATGTGGATGCGGCGTGCGCGGAGAAGATGCGCGTGGGCTTCTACTACTCATTGATGGATTGGCACCATCCGGATTGGCTGCACGCTAAAGATGATCCGGTGGCACGGAAACGTTTCGTCGATTATACCCACGGGCAGATTCGCGAGCTGATGACGAACTACGGCAAGGTCGACATTCTCTGGTACGACATGCCGGTTCCGCTCGACGCCGCGGGCTGGCGCTCGGCGCAGATGAACGAAATGGTGTTCCAGCTCCAGCCGGATATCATTATTAATAACCGCAACTTGCTGCCCGGTGATTTCTTCACCCCGGAACAGTCCACGCAACCTGCTAAAGGCGACTGGGAATCCTGCATGACGATCAATGACAGTTGGGGCTACCTTGCAGGCGACAACAACTGGAAATCCGCGCAACAATTGGTGCAGAACCTCGTTGAGTGCGCTCGTGACGGTGGCAACTACCTTCTCGATATTGGGCCGAAAGCGGACGGATCTGTTCCCGAACCCAGCGTGAGCCGCCTGAGACACATCGGCAAATGGCTGCAAAGGAATGGAGATGCCGTGTATGTGACGCAGAAGTGCCGCTTTCCCCATGGCAACATCGGCGTGTACACGCGCAGGGGAAATACGCTTTACGCCATCGTTTATTTCTGGCCGGGGGACACCGTGACCGTCGGGGGTGTCAAATGCAAGGTGAAATCGGCACGATTTCTCGCCACCGGCCGTCCGGTGAACTTCGCGCAAAAAGGCAGTCAGTTGATTTTTTCAGGTTTGCCGGCCGAGCCTCCGGACGATCCGGTCACTGTGATCGCGGCGGAATGCGATACCGAGCCGATTCAGGAAGCGCTTTCGTCGAAAGCGGATCCGGTCGGCTAGTCCGATGCGACCCTGGCCGAGGACGACACGAGGATGTGGAAACGCTTACCAGCCTGAAAGGGAGGTGGCGGAATTTGGCGCATGAGCGGGTGCTGCAACTCCATCGCCACGACAACGTGCTCGTCGCGCTCGTCGATCTCCAGATCGGTACGCGTATTTCTTTTTCCGGGCAAGAGCTCGCTCTGACATCCCTCGTTCCTGCGAAACACAAATTCGCTTTGCAGGCTATCCCTCCGGGCGGCACGGTGGTCATGTATGGTGTGAAGGTCGGCAAGGCCAAGCAGGCCATTCGAGCGGGTGAAGCTCTGACGACGGGCAATGTCCATCACGAGAGTTCTCGATTTCTTGAGAAGACGGAAGAGTATGTCTGGACGCCGCCGGACGTCTCGCGTTGGCGCGAGCGCGCCTTTGCCGGTTATCACCGGGAGGATGGGCAGGTGGGCACCCGGAATTATTGGCTGGTGGTTCCCCTGGTCTTCTGTGAGAACCGGAACATCGGTGTTTTGAAGCAGGCCTTTGAAGCAGAATTGGGTTTTGCACAGCCGCCGGTTTACAACCAGCAGGTTGCGGACCTCGCGCGTCTTTATACCTCAGGGCTGGCCGGGCAAATCCGCGATTATGCTCCTGTCACGCAAAAGAGACAGCTGGTGCGTTCTCCCATTTTTCCTAACCTCGACGGCATAAAATTTCTTCTCCACGAAGGCGGATGTGGCGGTACGCGCGAGGACTCCAACAATCTCTGTGGGCTTCTTGCAGGTTACATCCACCATCCAAACGTTGCTGGAGCCACGGTCCTCAGTCTAGGCTGTCAAAACGCACAGGTCTCGGTGTTGCGCGACGAATTGAGAAAGCGCGACGCTCATTTTTCGAAACCGCTTTTCATTTTTGAACAGCAGAAAAGCGGTGACGAATTTTCCATGTTGTCCGAAGCGATCCGGCAAACCTTTCTGGGTCTCATGGAAGCTGACAAGTGCAAACGCAAGGCGGCCCCGATATCGCAACTTTCGATAGGGCTCAAGTGTGGCGGATCGGACGGCTTTTCGGGCATCTCAGCCAATCCGGCGATCGGGCTTGTTTCGGATCTGGTGGTCGCGCTCGGTGGCAAGAGCATCTTGAGCGAATTTCCGGAGTTGTGCGGCGTGGAGCAGGAACTCGTCAACCGCAGCATTTCCACTCAGGTATCGGACCGTTTCATTCAACTGATGACGGACTATTCCAGCCGGGCGAAAGCGGTGCGTTCAGGGTTTGACATGAATCCCTCACCCGGGAATATTCGAGACGGTTTGATTACGGATGCCATGAAGTCCGCCGGCGCCGCGAAAAAGGGCGGCGCTTCGCCCGTCGCCGCCGTGCTCGATTACCCGGAATATCTGTGCGCGTCCGGCCTGAACCTGCAGTGCACGCCGGGAAGCGATGTCGAGTGTGTCACTGCGCAAGTCGGCGCGGGCGCCAATGTTGTTTTGTTCACGACCGGTCTGGGAACACCGACAGGAAACCCCATCGCGCCGGTGGTGAAGATCTCGACCAATTCGCAACTGGCTGCCAAGATGTCCGACATAATTGACATCGATACCGGCAGCATCATCTCTGGCGAGAAGACCATCGAGGAAATGGGAGAAGAGATTTTGGGGCGAGTCATCCGAATTGCCAGCGGAGAGATGCGCACTGCTGCGGAGTTGCTGGGGCAGAATGATTTCATTCCATGGAAAAGAGGCGTTTCACTCTGAGCGGTCATGGCTAAGGCATCACAAGTTCTCAAATCTTCTAAAATCGTCAATATCCGGGACCTCCGGTCTCTGGCCCAGCGGCGCTTGCCCAAAGTCGTTTTTGATTACCTGGACGGAGGTGCGGAGGAGGAAGTCACGCTGCGGGAAAACGTGCACGTATTTTCTGAGGTCACATTTCGGCCGCGGCATGCGGTTTCGTTCCCTCAGTGTGATTTGCGCACGCGCGTCCTGGGCTCTGATTTGTCTCTTCCAGTCTTGCTTGCCCCGGTTGGCTACAGCAGACTCATGAATCCTGGTGGCGAAATTGCCGCCGCTCGAGCGGCGGGTGCGGCAGGAACTACCTATATCTTGTCCACGATTTCCGGGCACCCTCTGGAGAAGATAAGGGAGGCGTCCACGGGACCAGTCTGGTATCAACTCTATCTTTTGGGAGGACGTGAAGCGGCTGAGGCGGCAATTACGCGAGCTCGTCCCGCGGGCTTTTCTGCACTGGTCGTGACCATCGACACACCCGTGGCAGGCATGCGCGAGCGCGATTTCCGGAACGGCATGAAAGAGCTTATGGGCGGAAGCGTCCTGGCAAAGTTTCCGTTCTTGCCACAGTTCCTTGCCCGTCCGGCATGGCTGACAAACTTTCTGATGGATGGTGGCGTGCCTACGCTACCGAACGTTGTTGTGCCGGGAACAGGCCCGATGCCGTTGATTGATGTCGGCGCGGCTTTAGCTCGGTCAGTCGTCACCTGGGAGGACTTTAAGTGGATTCACGAAGTTTGGCGTGGTCCGGTCATCGTCAAGGGCGTACTGACCGGTGAGGATGCCAGACGGGCGCTCGATCACGGTGCCAGCGCGATTGTCGTTTCCAACCACGGCGGGCG
>Ga0210400_10002997_pt1 | contig 15128 bp, 9 predicted proteins | sample IncBWH26MmetaG_FD_155456 | JGI IMG/M metagenome (GOLD analysis project Ga0210400, IMG submission 155456) | Forest soil microbial communities from Barre Woods Harvard Forest LTER site, Petersham, Massachusetts, United States - Inc-BW-H-26-M | ecosystem: Environmental > Terrestrial > Soil >... | reverse complement strand
GCCATCGCGGCACCATTTTCCTCGATGAGATCGGAGATATCGATCCCAACGTACAACCGAAGTTGTTGAAGGTCGTGGAGGAAAAGAAGTTTCGCCGCATGGGAGACGTTCGCGATCGCTTCATCGACGTCCGGTTAATCGCCGCCACCCATCAGGATCTGCGGCATCTGATCGAGACGAAAGTTTTTCGCAGCGATCTTTACTTCAGGATCAGCACCGTGCCGCTCGCCATTCCACCACTGCGCGAAAGGCAGGATGATATTCCAGCGGTTGCTCATTCGCTTCTGCTTCGGATTTGCTCAGACATGGCGCGTCCCCGGGCCCAGCTTTCAGCGAAAACCGTGGAGCGACTCCGCTCCTACTACTGGCCAGGGAATATTCGCGAGCTTCGCAACGTCCTCGAACGGGCGCTCTTGTTTACCGACAGGCTGGTCCTGGAGCCGGGCGATTTAGCCTTCGAACCAGGTCCCGTGACTCGTTCCGACTCCTACAAGTCTGACTGGACTCTGGAAGAACTGGAACGCTTCCATATCTCGGCAGTTTTTTCCGGCGAGAACCAGAACGTCGAAAAAACCGCAAGGCGATTGGGAATAGCCAAGAGCACACTCTATCAGAAGCTGAAGGCTCTGCATTTAACCTGAACGAGTCGTTCGTCCTCCTCTTCCTGGTTTCGCTCCGGCGCAGTTCGGTTTCCAGAACAATTTCTAGAATTCAAAACCATCATCTCTTCGAAGCACTGAGGCAACGTTCTGCTAACTCGTACGCTTTCAGTGTTTTGCATCCCGCCACTCGCTTGGATTCGAATTGGCTACGCGATTGCGATTACACCCTGGGATCAAGAACTCCAAAGCCAAAACTCTTGCCCTGCGCTGTCATTGAGAGGTAGAGAAATGCCAAAGAAGGTCCTTCTCGTGGACGATTCGACGACCACGCTGATGATGGAAGAAATGATTTTGAAACAGCGCACCACGTACGAGTGCGTGACGGCGCAGGACGGGCTGGACGCGATTACGCGTGCCGTCGTCGAGGCCCCGGATCTTGTGCTGATGGATGTGGTGATGCCTCGCATGAACGGTTTTGAAGCCTGCAAGCGGATGCGCCTGGAAAATTCTCTGAGCAAGACGCCCATCATCCTGGTTACCACGCGCGGAGAAGAGGAATACGTCGAAGCCGGCTTTCAAAGCGGCTGCAATGACTATATTACCAAGCCGATCGACAGCTTTGAATTGATCACGCTGCTCCATAGCTATCTCGGTGAATAAACAGCGGAAAGGATTTTTCGAGGACGCATGAGCAACACTTCCAACTCACCAGCGAAGCTCGAACGAAGCTCGACCCAGGAGGTTGGCGATCAGGCCAAGGTGTATGCCGCGCGCATGCGGCTGCAGAACGCGCTCGATCAAGCCGATGCCCTGGATGCTATTCGAGAAATTGCCGGCAACCTGATTGGCACAGAGGAAGTTGCTGTGTTCAAGGTCGACAAGAAGCGCTCGGAACTCTGGCTTTATTGGTCGTTTGGCGTCGATCCGAACAAACACTCGGTTCTTGAAGTGCGCCGCGAGCCCAAGCTCAAGCAGGTGCTTAGCGGCAAGCCCGTGTTTCGACTCCGGTTGTCCAGTGAAAACTTGCTTTCCACCGACGATCCGGTGAGCGCCCTGGTTCCCATTCTGGTCGACGGCAGTCCATCCGCGGTGATTGTGCTGTTTCGCCTATTTCCCCACAAAGCGGGAGTCGAGCCGGTGGACAGGGAAATCTGTGAAGTGCTGTCGAACTGTGCGGGACGTGCGGTTGAACCATATCCCTCACGCTAAGAGAAAGAATTGCACATGAATTTCAATCCGAAAACGCAACGTTTCAATCCGGCTGTGCTGCCGATGGAATACCTGCCCCGCATTCTGGACGCTCCCGACGACAAGCATGCGCGGCACTATCTGATTCCTGGCAAGATCTTCGCCGCCGCGCAACCGTTTGCCATCAGCACCATAGTGGGTTCCGGCATCGCTCTCTGCCTGTGGGATTCGGCCCACCGCATCGGCGGCGCCAACCATTTCATACTGCCCGAAGGTCCTGAGGACGGCGAGAACGCCACTCGCTACGCCAACGTGGCTAGCCCCGCGCTGCTCCAGCGCATGCTGGATCTCGGCGCCGAACGCAAGACTCTTGAAGCAAGAATCTTCGGTGGCTCCCTCCCCGCGGTGACGTTCAGCAACGGCGGGGATTGTTTGGGCGAACGTAATGTCCAGGCGGTAACTCGATTCCTGAGCATGAGCGACATTCGTTTGGTGCAGAGCGAGGTTGGCGGTACCCAGGGACGAAAGCTGGTCTTTCACACCGATGACGGGCGCGCCTGGTCGGACCAACTCTGATGGCAATGGCAAATCCCAAACCGCGCCGGCCGCTTCCGGGCGACACCCTTGGTGGCGTGACGCCGAATGCGCCGGTCTTGGGAGAACGTCAGCGAGCGTACCTGCTGCCCGGCCAACTCCATGTCAGCGGAGAGCCATGCCAGATCCGAACCATCCTGGGTTCTTGCGTTTCGATCTGCCTGTGGGACCAGCGGAAGCGTGCCGGAGGAATGAATCACTTCCTGCTTCCAGCTTCCAGGGAAGGCGAAGCTGCTTCTCAGCGGTTCGCGGATGTGGCCACAAAGGCGTTGCTTGAGAAGTTGCAACTGCTTGGATGCCGGCCCCCGGCGCTCCAAGCCAAGATCTTCGGCGGTTCGTCAATGTTCCAAAACGAGAACCGTTATGCGACCAGCCTGGGAGCCAGGAATGTGGCTGCGGCGCTTGACTTGATGAAAAACGCGGGCATTCCCGTGAGCGTTTGGGACACCGGGGGAAGCCAGGGACGAAAAATCGTGTTCAACACCGACGACGGCATGGCCTGGTCCCGCCGAATTTAGGAGTCAAGAAAGCGAAGCAATGGATTTCGATCGCGAAAAAGTCGTCGCCGCATTTCTGGCTGAGTCCGAAGAGGGCCTCCAGCGGACCGAACAGTACCTGATCGCCGCCGAGACCGATCCCGGCAACCCGGAACTGCTCGACGAGATGTTCCGCGTCGCCCACACCCTCAAGGGCAACGCCTCCGCCCTGGAATTTCCCGAACTGGCGGGCTTCGCCCATGTGATGGAAGACTTGCTGGAAGCTCTGCGCAAACACGAGCTTGCCATCTCACGGCAGGTGATTTCCCTGCTTCTGCAAGCAGTGGATGCGCTGCACGCGCTGGTCCCCGCGGCGGCAGAAGGCAATGATCGTCTCAGTTCCTCCCATCAAGAGTTGAAGAAGGCGATGGCTAGCCACGCCTCCGGCCGGGAAACGGCGCGCGCAGCCCCCCTGACTTCTGATCAAGTGCCCTCCCCCACAGCGGTTTCGGGCTCCGTCCGCCTGGACACCCGAAACCGCACTCTTCGCGTCGACATCGACAAACTCGATCGCATGCTGAACTTGACTGGCGAGATTGCAATTGCCCACGGTCGTTTGCGGCGGATGATCGAGGAACTCAAGACCGACGCCGGACGCAGGCTTCTCGAAATGCATCGCGAGGCCGAAAATCTCCAGAAGAATTTGCGGGAACAGGTGATGGGTGTTCGCATGGTTCCGGTAGGACCGTTGTTTCAGCAACTCATCCGCTCGGTCCGCGACATTTCCCAAAGCCACAACAAACTCGCACGCCTGGAGATCGTGGGCGCCGACGTCGAGGTAGACACTCGCGTCCTCGAGCACCTCAAAGATCCCCTGCTTCACATGATTCGGAATGCAGTCGATCATGGCATTGAGCCGCCCAAGGTCCGCCGCGCCAAGGGCAAGAATCCATGCGGATCACTGATGCTCACTGCCTCTCACAAAGCGGGGAACATTCTCATCCAGCTTTCCGATGACGGAGCAGGCTTCAACCGGCAGCGCATTCTGGCCAGGGCTCGTGCCCTCGATCTGTTGCCCCAGGGCGAAAAGATCACAGATCAGGAATTGTTCAACCTTGTTTTCAAAGCGGGCTTTACGACGGCTGAGGAAGTAACCGATCTATCCGGGCGCGGTGTCGGGATGGACGTGGTGCGCCGTAACATCGAACTGTTGCACGGCAATATCGAGATTCAAAGTACAGAAGGCCAGGGTACGGCCATCACCATTCGCCTGCCCCTCACGCTGGCAATCATCGATGGCTTCTCCGTCGCTGCCAACAACGAGACCTACGTGATTCCGCTCGAGATGATCAGCGAGTGCGTCGAGCTTCCGGCAGACCAGATTTCCAGCGAGACCGTCGGAGTCCTCAGCCTGCGTGGTGAACCCCTGCCCTATGTCCGCTTGCGCGAGGTGTTTGGCCCACCGAAAGATCGTGCCCTGCGCGAAAACGTCGTCGTCGTCCATCGCGAGGGCGGCTATGCGGGAATAGCCGTGGAAACTCTACTGGGAGAATGCCAGGCCATCATCAAACCTCTGAACCGGATTTTCCGGGATGTCCCCGGAGTCTCCGGGTCGACCATCCTCGATAACGGCCGGGTCGCGTTGATTCTCGACGTGAGCACGCTGCTGCGCGAGGTTATTGCCCGGCAGGCCCAGGCGGTGAACTGATTCTGTTTACCGATCCTGTTTTTTGAACACTAGGAACAAAGAGATTTAGCGCCAATTACGAAGTGATCGTGAAAGGAACAATCTTATGTCGAAAAAGTCCACCATCGCAAAACGTCTCGCCCTCGGATTTGGAGTTGTGCTGCTTCTGCTGCTGGTTGTCGCCGTGGCGGGCTACTGGGGCATGGAATCCGTGACCCGAGAGACTGTCTCCATGCTGCGCGGAGATTCCAAAGTCTCCCAGCTCGCCGATGAGGCCAAGATCGTGACTCTCGAATTGCGCCGCTATGAAAAAGACACGCTGCTCAATATGGATAACAAGCCGTTGATGCTGGGTTATGAGGAGAAGTGGAAAACCCAGGTGTCGCAGCTTCGATCCATTGTGAGTGACTTGGGCGTCCGGGTCGCTTCCGACAGCAGCAAGCAACTTGTCGCCGCGATGGACCGTGAAATCGCAGCCTACGAGCATGGCGTAGACGCAGTCGTGGCCGGCATCAACGATGGAACCATCAAAACCCCTCAACAGGGTAATGCCAAGGTCACTGAGGTCAAAGAGGAAATCCACCGGATGGAGGCGGCGGCCACGGAGCTGTCAGAAAAGCACCGCAAGGTCATGGCCGACAAGGAAGAGACCATTACAGCGTTCGCGCGGCAGACCGCTTTGGTGATGTTCACCGTGGTCCTCATCACGTTCATCGTGGCGACGTTTGTGACGTTAGCTGTCTCCCGCGGTATCACCCGCCCTGTCAAAGCAATGGCCGATCACCTGGGAGAAATGGCCCAGGGCGGCGGCGATCTGACCAGGCGCATCGAGATTGTCTCTCACGACGAAGTGGGTCAGATGGCGAACTCGTTCAATTCGTTTGTCAAGAAGCTGGAGGAAATCATCAGCGAAGTTCGCCTGGGCAGCGACGGCATCGCAAGCGCCGCGTCCCAAGTCGCAGCTTCGGCGGCATCCCTCTCCCAGGGCACGAGCGAGCAGGCGGCTTCCATCGAAGAGACCACGTCGAGCCTGGAGCAGATGAGCGCCTCCATCACGCAGAATGCGGAGAACAGCCGGCAGATGGAACAGATGGCGGTCAAGGGCGCACGCGACAGCGAGGAATCCGGCGGAGCGGTGCGGGAAAGCGTGACCGCGATGAAGCAGATCGCGGAGAAGATCTCGATCATCGAAGAGATCGCCTATCAGACCAACCTGCTGGCGCTCAACGCCGCCATCGAAGCCGCTCGCGCCGGCGAACACGGCCGCGGTTTTGCCGTGGTCGCCACCGAGGTCCGCAAACTAGCCGAGCGCAGCCAGACCGCCGCGCAGGAGATCGGCGGACTGGCCGGCAACAGCGTCGGCGTTGCCGAGCGCAGCGGCCAACTGTTGAAGGAGCTGGTACCCGCCATCAAGAAAACCGCGGAACTGGTGCAGGAGGTTTCAGCATCGTCCCGTGAGCAATCTTCCGGCGTCACCCAGATCAACAAAGCCATGGCAGCGGTGGACACGGTCACGCAGCGTAACGCCTCTTCGGCGGAAGAACTGTCCAGTACAGCCGAAGAGTTGGCCGCCCAGTCGGAGGCCCTGCAGCAACTCATGGCCTTCTTCCGCGTATCCGGAGAAAGAATTGCCTCTGTCAGTCGCAAGCCAGCGTCCGAGCACAAGCCGTTCCAGCATCTTGGACAGACGATTGCGCCAAAAAAGACGAACGGTTCTGCCGTTGAGCATAACTTTACCCGATTCTAAGAGGCGAGAGATCCATGCAAATCACACCAGAAGAAAAAAACCGGGACACCGAGCAGAACGTTCAGCAGCACCTGACCTTCATGATCGGCGGCGAAGAATACGCCGTCAGCCTCCTCAAGGTGAAGGAGATCATCGAGTACGACACCGTCACCGAAGTTCCCAGGACGCCGGAATGGATTCGAGGCGTGATCAACTTGCGGGGTAGCGTTGTGCCCGTGATCGATCTCGCCGTGAAGTTTCGCCAAGCCCCCAGCATCGCCGGCAAGCTGACTTGTATTGTCATCACCGAAATCGAATGCCAGGGCGAAGCCACCGTAATGGGCATCATGGCTGACTCGGTGCGCGAGGTCATCGACCTCAAGCCGCAGGATATCGAGGAGCCACCAAGCTTTGGGACTCGCGTCAAGGTCGACTACCTGCTTGGCATGGCCCGCTCCGGCAAGAAGTTCTGCTTGATTCTCGATACCGAGAAGGTCCTTTCGACGGATGAACTTCTTGAACTTCCTGACGCTCTCGAGCAGAATCCCGAGAATCCTCAACCCGAACTCGAATTGCGCGAGGCTCCTGTTGCTCTGGAAACTCCCGGGACTCCAGAAGTCTCCGAACAGGCCAGTCTGGAGTAGCCGGGAGAGATGCCCAAGAGCCAAAGAAGTCCAGACAGTCAAACGGCAGCGAGCCGGCAGCGTGCGATTTATGGGCATACTGCCCTGGCTCCGACGCTGTTCGCCAAATTCCAGGAGTTGATCTACCAGGAAGCAGGAATCTGGCTTGCCTCTCACAAGCATGCATTGCTGACCGGTAGGCTGGCTCGCCGTCTTCGCTTTCTCGGCTTGAGCAAGATGCAGGAATACTACCAGTTGGTGACGCAGCCCGATCAACTGCACGAGCGCGCCGTGATGATCGATTGCATTACCACCAACGAGACTCACTTCTTTCGCGAGCCCCGGCACTTCGACTTTCTCTCGCAGCACGTTTTCCCGCGATGGCACCAGGAGGCGGTTACGGGGCAGCGTACAACCCACCTTCGCGTTTGGAGTGCAGGCTGCTCCAGCGGCGAGGAACCGTACTCGCTCGCCATGCTTCTGCTGAAAAACTTTCCCGCAGAGAAAGGATGGGACCTGGAAGTCCTCGCGAGTGACATTTCCACGCGCATCCTGGAAAAAGCGCGGGAGGCGGTCTATCCCATCGAGAAAATGAAGGATATTCCGCAAGAATATCTTCGCGCCTACATGTTGAAAGGGCGGGGCGAGCACAAAGGTGTAATGACGGTCAGCCCTGAACTACACCGCGTGGTGAGGTTCGCCCGCGTTAACCTGCACGCCGATTCCTACCCGCTGCAAGGCCTGTTTGATGTCATCTTTTGCAGGAACGTCTTGATTTATTTCGATCAGAAATCAAAAGAGAAAGTGATCAACGGTATCTTACGGCATCTTTCCCCCTCGGGATTGCTGTTTGTAGGTCACTCAGAGCATCTGGGGGGAATATCGCCCAGCTTGAAAACCGTCGCGCCCACGGTGCATGCATTGATGTCTGCTGGCGGCGAACTCTGCAGGCAAGCCCGTGACCCAGTTGTCGTCGCCGGCCGTGCGTTCTGATTCTGGTTGAAATGGTCAATATGGATTTCCCGGGCAAACCAAGATCGGACGGAAGCATTCACGTGCTAGTGGTGGACGACTCTGCTGTGGTCCGCCAGGTCATGCAGTGCGTGCTCGGAGCTGATCCGAAGATTAAAGTCAGTGTCGCCGCCGACCCGATCATTGCCTTCGCCAAGATCGAGAAAGAATCGCCCGATGTAGTAATCACCGACCTCGTCATGCCGCGCATGGACGGCCTCACCTTCCTGCGGAAGATCATGTCGGAAAGACCGCTTCCCGTCATAGTCTGCTCCGAAGTGGCCCATCGGCGGACTGAAGACGCCATCTCAGCGTTGGAACTTGGAGCAGTCGAAGTGATTACCAAGCCCAAGCTCGGCGTTCGCGATTTCCTCCACGAATCCGCGGTCATGCTGATTGACGTCGTGCGGAGTGCCGCTCAAGCCAGATTGGTGCCCGGACCGCCCCCGCCAGTCGCGCCACGAAACACCGCCGACGCCATTCTGCCATTGGGGCCGGCACCCCGGCGCCGGCTCACGGGGGACAGAATTATTGCCATAGGCGCCTCCACCGGGGGCACGGAAGCTCTTCGTGAATTTCTACAAGCCATGCCGTCCGGGTGCCCCGGAATCGTCATTGTTCAGCACATGCCCGAGATATTCACGCGCGCATTCGCCGAGCGCCTGAACAAAGATTGCAGCATCGAAGTCAAAGAAGCGGCAGACGGCGACCGCATCCTCAGCGGGCGCGCTTTGATCGCGCCGGGAAATCATCACGTTCTCGTGCAATCGAGTGGATCCGCTTGTATCGCTCACATCACAGACGGGCCGTTGGTTTCGCGCCATAGACCTAGTGTGGATGTGTTGTTCCGCTCGGTTGCGAAATCCGTTGGAGCGCACGCAGTGGGCGTGATTATGACGGGAATGGGAAATGATGGTGCTCAGGGTTTGCTGGAGATGCGCAACGCCGGTGCCCTGACCATTGCCCAGGACGAGTCCAGTTGTGTTGTCTTTGGCATGCCTAAAGAAGCGATCGCGCGCGACGCAGCTGTAGCTATTGTTCCCTTGCGGCGGATCGCCGAAACCGCATTGAAGATGGCGGGATGCTGACCATTTGCGCCGCGCCTCAATTTGCTACCTAGTCCGTGCTGAGCTGACACAAGAATCCGAAAAAACACTCGGCCTTCCAAGGCTTCTTTGATGGCAACCGGCAGGTCCGAACCAATCTGGGGCTTGGAGACAAACCCAGAACCATGCAGGTAATTTCTTTACTTGTACTTGCCAACTGGTGGAACATCGTGCTGTGCGCTTTTGTCCCGCGCGCGCTTCGGGCAGAACCAGGGACCCGATGCGAATGACCTTTCTTCCGGCTGATCCAGCGACACGAGAGTGTTCCATTTTCGTAACAAGAAGACTTTGGTGAACCCACGCGAAGCCACTACCACCTAGCCAGATGAGCCTGATATGTAAGACAGCACGAATAGATAGCGGCTCATTGGTTGTGTTCGCATTTCGTAACATATTTCGCACAGCGAAATACGGGATAGCGAAAGACTCGCAGATAGCTTCCAGGTGCTCCGATCCGAACCCTACATCCTTTCGTCTCTAATGCAATTGTTTCCTTGACAGCGAGTTGTTTCTGTACTATTTTCCTCCGTCCAACGTTGCGTTGATCTGGCCACCCCACTCGCGGCGTTTATTTAAAAGCAGCAAGAGTCAGTTGGAAGACCTTTTGTCTTTGGGCCTTGTAAAGGTGTCTGCCTCACGCAGGAAGACATTGAACTCAGCGGCAGCAGGCGTGCGAATGTCAATTGGCAGATTTACATCGAGACGGCGAGCAACCCCAGGTCTCCTGAGCGCATTTGTTTTCGCTGCGGTCCTTTCTGCGTTTACGCAAACCGCACCCGTGAAAATCGGGCAACTCGATCTCACCGTCGGCGGGCTTTCTGCGACTGTTACTCCGGCGCAACCGGTCATTCCGAAGAACGTTAGCTCGGGCGTTCAGATAGTCGTCACTTTAAATGGGCAGACGCTTAGTCCCAGTGCGGTGGCTCAGTATCTGGGCGGGTCCTTTCAGATTCAAGGAGAATACTCCGGACCAGGACTCTCTCAGACAGTCGATGTGCCCCAAAGCGCTCCGGCGGTAAATTCTCTGGTGTTGGATCTGCCGGCGGTGAATGAAGCTGGCAACTACACGCTCAGTAACTTGCGGTTCATGGTGAACGGCAGCGATGTGTTTGACCTCTCGCCGAACACCGTCATCGTGAACGTCATCGATCAGGTGCTGGTGACGTCCGTCCAAACCCAGGCCCTCACCCTGGACCAGATTCAAGCGATGGGCGTGGTGCTGAACAGCAGTGACTACACCGGCTTTCAATTCACGGTGGGTTTGCAGCTTTCCTCGCAGGTAGTCAATATTTCATTTCCAGTAGTATTCGACTCGCAGGGAGTTCCGGTTCCTCAACCGCTTTTACCGCCCTCAAACCCAAGTCCGGTGGGAGTGGGCGTGCCCGTGACCATCGTGCCGGTCCTGCTGCAGGTGGGTGCAGCGGGCGGTGGATCAGGCCCGCCGCCACCGCTCCCCGGTGGAGGACAGATTCGAATTCCCAGCGTCCTCGTAATCCCCGGGAATGTCGGGTACCTGAAACAATTCTTTTCCGCGCAGCTATACGTCACCAACGACACGCCCGCCGAAGCCAATCTGGTTGTGGACAACATCTCGGGCACCATCAACTTGCCGCCCGGCCCCGATGGCGTGGTGGGAACCGCTGATGACCCTCTCGGCTTGCCGACCCTGGTAAGCGGACCCGAAGCCACGACCATGCCGATCCTGCTGAGCGGCGCGAGCACATTGAACGCCGGGCAGACGGGGCAGGCACAGTGGACGATTGTGGGGAATTCGGAGGGCTTCCAGTCCATCAACTTCGGGATCAATGCAACTCTGGAAGGCTTGCCCACGGGCCCGGTTACCCTGACCGGCAGCGCGAGCGGAGGCGTGCTGGTTCGCAATCCCTACTTCAACATGACCTTCGTTGTTCCAGGAGTGGTGCGGAGTGGGGAACTGTTCAATGTCTACGCAACGGTTACGAACACCAGTCTGTCGCCCGCCAACAACCTGACGGTGGCAATTGACGCCGCCAGTTTGAGCGGCCTGGTTTTGACCAGCGGTCCAATTCCCCCAATACCGACACTGAATCCGGGCGATTCCACTACCCTGCAGTTCCAATTCAAGAGTCTGACCACGGGCAAGGTAGTTGCCAACTACCTGCATTTCGACACGAATGACGGCACCACCGGAACTCTAAACTTCACGTTGGGTGTGTATGGCAACGGCACGCCCATGTCGCCGGACACGATCGTTTTGCCTTCGGCCGTGGACAACCTTCCCAGCGATATCGTAAACGCCGCGATGCGGGTTCTCGGTCAGGCATGGAGCGTGGCCAATGCTCCACCGGGAACGCTCCCGCCGGGCGTTATACCCACGAGCACAACGGTGGTCACGCAAAAGGCGCTGGCCCTTTCGGAAGCGGGCCTGCGACAGGCGCTTGGAGAATCGCAGGCTAATGCGTTACGCGATTTAGCGCCTGATTTCTGGGGTGGTTCACCGGTTGATCCCGGCTTCAACCAGGTTTTACAGACGACGCCTGCGGGACAAAACTTCATCACCGTGCTCGGCGCCGATCTGGCTCAGCCGATGACTCAGAGCGGTGGACCGCTGCCCTACGAATTGCAGCTTTCCGAACTGGAGGCTTCGGGTCCAAACTTCCTTGCCTTCGCGGTAGGCAACGGAACCTCAGCCGCACCCGTTGCGGTGAGCTTAACTGACAGTTCGGGGAATCAGCTCAGTACAAACACGCCGGGCGGCTCAATTCCTGGCGGAGTCATGCTTTCGCTCGGCAACACCTCCGGCACGCCGATATTAGGACTGGTGACTGCACCGACGGCTTCGCCCTATACGCTCCTGCTCACTCCGCAAAGTTCGGGAACCACCGATCTCTCCATCGCTATCCCGCGTGGCGATGGTACGGTGATCCGCGCGCAAGCCACCGGCGTTGCTGTGGTGCAGGGTCAAGCGATGCGTGTGGTCGCCGACTTTACAAACCCGAACAATCTCGTCTTGCAAGTCGATACCAGCGGAGACGGATCCTTTGCGACCAGCATTCCTCTGAGCACACAAATCATCTCTGCGGCGGGTCCCAGTCTCACTTCGGCGAATGTGATCGGACCGGACACGGTAAGCCAAGCCGGGCCGTTCGGTCTCAACATAGTCCTGTTGTTTGATCGAATTGTAGATGCGGCCACGTCGTCGGTCGTCACCAACTACACCGTCCCGAACAACTCGGTGCAGTCCGCGAGCCGGCAACTCTCTGGCCGTTTGGTCTTCGGAAACCTGAAGCAGCCGGAAGGTCCCTATGTCCCCACCACGATGGCCGTGAGTGGAGTAGCGGATGGGCGGAGTGTGGTGGGCCCATCCACTACGGTGAATCTGCAATCAACTCTGCAGGATCCCGGCGCTGTGGTTTCCGGGCGCGTACTGAATGCGGACGGCAGCACTTCAACCGTTGCTACCGTTACCTATCTGAATTCGCCGTATTCGGTACCTTGCGGAAGCGGCAGTGGAATGTCGCCTCTCGCGGCTGCCCCCGTAGGAGGAAGCGGACTCTACCAATTCCGTTACGTTCGCCAGGATAACTGCGGCGGTCCTTTTGCCGTGGCCACGAACGATCCGAGTACAGGCGCGCTGCGTCAAGTTTCTTCGTATGTGCGCGGTCCGGGCCAGCAAATCGTGATTGACCTCGCCATGCTCGGACTGGGTTCGGTCACCGGCCAGGTGCTGGACTTGTCGGGAAATCCAGTGTCCGACGCCCAAGTGACTGCCATCAGTGGAACCGATCCTCAGGTGGGAGGGCAGGCGTTCACCGACGGCAACGGCATGTACACCATTAGCGGGATCACCGTTGGTGCTTTCACGGTCAAGGCCGGGAAAGGTACGGGCTTGGGGACAAACTCCGGCAACATCGAGCGGGCCGGTACAACTGCGGTCGTGAACGTTACGCTGAACGGCGGTGCGGTGAATGTGTCCGGGGTGGTAACGCAAGTTCTGAATGGGGTCTCGACGCCCATCTCCGGTCTTCCGGTTGCCTACTACCAGATTTTTGGCTCTAACCGAATTGCCATGGGCTATGTGCTGACCGCAGCCGATGGCAGTTACCTTCTCACGGGCATGCCCACCGGAGCCTACACCATTGAAGCAACGCTGGGAGTAGGTAATGAAATCGCCGACGACTCCGGTGTCGCCGCGGCCGGCAACAACATAGTAGCCAACCTCACAATCGTCATACCCACCACCGCGATTGTCGATGGAATCATAACCTTGCCAAACGGCTCGCCGTTCGCGGGAGCGTTGGTTTATCAAGGACAGCTTGGAGTTCTCAGTAATTCGGACGGCACCTATGCCTTGGGCGGTGTTCCGGTCCTGCCTTCTCAGTCCCAGATTATTTATGCCCGCACGGTAGACGGACTGCGTAGCGGCCAAACTACGGTGGTGGTGAACTCGGCGACGCGGCCGATCACGGGAGCCTCGATCACTCTCTCCGGCCTGGGTACGGCGCAATTCACTGTGCTGGATCCAAACGGCAATCCAGTTGGCGGACAGCAAGTGAAGATCAACGCTGATGCCACCGGCGGGTGCACCGATGCCTGCGGCTGCAATGTGCAAACCACAAACGCCAGCGGGACGGTAACTTTCACCGGGCTTCCTTTGGGGAGCATCAGCGGTTCGGCGCTCAACACTGCCGGCGATTTCACCCTGGCCAAGGCCAATATCACCCAGGATGGCGCGACCGGCTTCGGCGTAATGCAGTTCCACGGCCTGGGTACCGTAACCGGAAGCGTTGTGGACCCCAGCAACAACCCGGTGCTGGGTGCGGCCGTGCAACTGTCGTCGAATGTATTCAATCCCGCGTACTGCATTCTCCAGCAGGCCTCCTCACAATCAGTGCAGACGGACGTGACGGGAAAGTTCAAGTTCAATGATGTGCTGGTGGGAGGCGTAGGTGTGACGGCCTCGCAGTCCTTCTATCCTACGCAGGTCGGAGCCCAGGGAACATTGCCCAAGAACGGGAGCACGGTCAACTTCCCACTGCAGATGGTGAACACGATTTCGGGCGTCTTGTCCGGCGTGGTTTTCCTGCCCGACGGGATTACGGCGGCCGGCGCCGGTGTGCAAGTGACCGCGAATGGCCCGTTGCCCAATGTGACGGTCAGCACCGATGCTACCGGCACTTTCAAATTCGCCAAGATATTCCCGCAAGGCATGTACACGCTGTCGGCCGCCGATCCAGTTTCGGGCGGCGTCATGCAGATGCAAGTCTATCTGCGAGCCAGTCAGGACACGACTCAGAATCTCAGGCTGAAGGGAACCGGAACGGTCAACGTCACGGTGGTAGACGGGGCCGGCGTCCCAGTGGGGGCCGCTTTCGTCACGCTCAATGAAAACGATTACCCCAACGCCGTATTCAACGGATCCCTTGATGCGTCCAATCAGGGCGTCATTTCTTTCCCCGCGGTGTTCGAAGGGAACTTCAGCGTATCGGTAGTCGATCCCTTCGGCCGCGCCGGACGCGCCTCCGGCGTTCTGCCCCAGGGGACCAGTTCAGTCAATATTCAAGTGCAAGAGACGACAACCGGCACGGTACAAGGGCACTACTACATGCCGGACGGGATTACGGCCATTCCCAACGCTACTGTGAATCTGACCGCGAGCGGTCGTGTAATCGGGCAGGCTACAACGCAGGGTACGGGCGATATAGGCTCCTACACCTTTGACTACGTTCCCGCAGGATCGGTGCAACTCAATGCGCAGGATCCGCTGAGCGGCCGCACCGGTATTGCCGCCAGCTCGATCACAACTCAAGGACAAGTGCTAACCCTCAACGTAATTGCGGAGGGCCTCGACACCCTGCAAGGACTGGTCACCAGCGACGGTTCACCCCAACCCGGCGCCACCGTCAGCATCACCTCGGGGACCTTCCAAGCCACAACCAGCGCGGACTCCAATGGAAATTATCTGATGGGCGGTGTTCCGCAGGGCGTGGTGGTAGCGACCGCTAGTCTGAGCGGCGGATTCCTGACCGGCACGGCATCCACTCCCGTCACCGGCGACGGCAACACGGTCACGTTGAATATTGCCTTGCGCAGCTCGGGCAGCGTGACCGGACAAGTGCTGCAGGCCGATAAGGTC
>Ga0210400_10002993_pt1 | contig 15132 bp, 12 predicted proteins | sample IncBWH26MmetaG_FD_155456 | JGI IMG/M metagenome (GOLD analysis project Ga0210400, IMG submission 155456) | Forest soil microbial communities from Barre Woods Harvard Forest LTER site, Petersham, Massachusetts, United States - Inc-BW-H-26-M | ecosystem: Environmental > Terrestrial > Soil >... | reverse complement strand
CCACGAGACGAGAATGATCGCGGCGGGAATCAGGAACTGCCCAGCGAGCAGTACCGCCCGGCGACCGAGGGCAGGCCATTGTCGGCTGCGAAGTTCGCCCATGGCCGGCTGCATTTCGATCCCGAGGACGATCAGCGCATACAGCCCGAAGGCAGCGATATGGCTGAAAAAACAAAGGAGGGCGACTAGCACGGAAGCAATCAACCGCAGCCAGATGCGAGCCGGCTCTAGCCACAGCCACAGCGCCACGCCGCAAACCGCGACCCCGAGCCCGAACAGGTAGTTGACGAAGCCCCACAGGAATTGCCGGTTGTACAAAAAGGCCACGCTCAACAATGGCCACAGCCGCCAGCCGCCGTTGATGGCGCGGTTGAGCGAGGCCGCGCCGCCGACGATCAGCGCGAAGATCATCACCAGGAACAGCTTGCCGGCGAGATCGAGCGGCATCAGCCGGGCGAGCATCGGGACGATCAGGTCGCCGGCCAAATTCGGCAACGCGCCCCAATGCACCGCATAGAACGCGTTGCCGCCGGTCCCCAAGATCCAGAACCGCGCGAGATGGTTCGGGTAGTCGAACAGCGGCGGCAGAACGGTCGAGAAGATCGGCACGCTAAACAGCGCGAGCAGCATCGCGCCGACAATCAGCACCCGAATTGCCGACCGTCGGGTCGGTATAGGGCGCGCTTCCGCAACCGTGGCTGCGGACGCGGAGGGCAAATTCCGCTGTAGCATCGTGCTCGGGTCTGTAGCATGAAATCCACAGTGGCGCTCCCGCCGGCCGGAGCGCACGGCGCCGCCGACACTGCGTCTAACCCCCGGTCCATATTGTTGGATCTGGGCTGCCGGCGCGGCGCACAGTGGCGGGCATGGCCGAGCGGCTCGAGCTCTTGATCTCAGAACGGCGCATCCGCGCCCGGGTCGCGGCGCTCGCCCGCCGGATCGAGGCGGATTACCGCGACAAGAGGCTGAACCTCCTCGTCGTGCTGAAGGGCGCTTCTATTTTCGCCGCCGATCTGATGCGAGAGGTCGCGATCCCGTTCACGATCGATTTCATCGCCGCCGCATCCTATGGCGAGAGCGTCCGATCCTCGGGCAAGGTCGCGTTGCGCGGCCTCGACGCACTCGATCTGGCCGGCCGGGATATCCTTGTGATCGAGGACATCCTCGACACCGGCCGAACCTGCGCCGCCCTTCTCGACAGCTTGCGGCGGCATGGGCCCGCGAGCCTCGCTCTGTGCACATTGTTGCGCAAACCGGCGGCGGTCGCGCTTGATCTGCCGGTCGGCTATATCGGTTTCGACATCCCCGATGAATTCGTCGTCGGCTACGGCATGGATTACGCCGAGCGCCACCGCAATCTGCGCGACATCCACCGGCTTATTCTCGGCGGCAATCAGGGATGATGCGCTGTACGTTGATTTGCGAGGACGCGGTGGCGTCGGCGACAAAAACCCCCGCCGAAGCGGGGGCAGTTTGATAAATGGGGGACCGGAAGCCTAGGGCGTTCCAATCCAATCGGCTGTCTCTGGGGCCTCGGGGCAGCAGGTGGGCTACCACCCCAGAACAGCCGCATCCATTATGCGATAATCCCACCAAATGGTCAAAGGCTGTAAACTTTGGTGGAGGTTACTTTAAATAAAATGCCTAAACATCCACAAACATTCATAAATTTCGATGCCTACTATTGTAGGAAAGTGGTCCGTCCCGTCCAATTTGTTGTGACAATTTTTGGACTTTACCCGAATCGCGGCTCGCAACCCGCCACCTAATCCGCCAGTTTTTTCTTCAGCAGATCGTTGACGAGGGCGGGGTTGGCCTTGCCTTGCGTCGCCTTCATGACCTGGCCAACGAAGAAGCCGAGGACCTTCGGGTTGGCGGCATACTGCGCGACCTGGGTGGGATGAGCGGCGAGCGCGACATCGACCGCCGCCTCGATCGCGCCGGTGTCGCTGACTTGGCGCAGGCCCTTCTTTTCAACGATCGCCGAGGCGTCAGCACCGGTCTCGATCATTTCGGCGAAGATGTCCTTGGCGATGCGGCCGGAGATCGTGCCGTCGGCGATCAGGTCAACGAGGCCGCCGAGCTGATCGGCCGCGACCGGTGACTGCTCGATGCCGAGCCCCTTCTTGTTCAATGCGCCGAACAGATCGCCGATCACCCAATAGGCCGCTGTCTTTGCGTCCCGACCTTCGGCGACCCTCTCGAAATACTCCGCGGTAGCGCGCTCGGCGACCAGGACGCCGGCATCCTCGGCCCGCAGCCCGTATTCGTCGACGAACCGCGCCTTTTTCACGTCCGGCAGTTCAGGTAATTCGGCGCGCAATTGCTCGATCCATGCCGGGTCGAGCACCAATGGCAGCAGATCCGGGTCCGGGAAATAGCGGTAATCGTGCGCATCCTCTTTCGAACGCATCGGCCGGGTCTCGCCCCGCTCGGTGTCGTAGAGCCGCGTCTCCTGCTTGATCGTGCCGCCATTTTCGAGCAATTCGATCTGGCGGCGCGCCTCCTGATGGATCGCCTGCATCACAAAGCGCACCGAGTTCAGATTTTTGATCTCGCAGCGCGTGCCGAGCGGACCGCCAGGGCGCCGCACCGACACGTTGCAGTCGCAGCGCAGCGACCCCTCCTCCATGTTGCCGTCGCAGGTGCCGAGATAACGCAGGATCGAGCGCAGCTTGCGCACATAGATGCCGGCCTCCTCGGCGCTCCGCAGATCGGGCTCGGAGACGATCTCCATCAGCCCGATGCCGGCGCGGTTCAGATCGACATAGGTCTGCGTCGCGTGCTGGTCATGCAGGCTCTTGCCGGCGTCCTGTTCGAGATGCAGGCGGGTGATGCCGATCTCGCGCGTCGAGCCGTCCGGCATGTCGAGGGTGATTTTGCCGTGGCCGACGACCGGCAATTCGTATTGCGAGATCTGATAGCCAGCCGGCAAATCGGGGTAGAAATAGTTCTTGCGGGCGAAGACGCTCTCGCGATTGATTTCGGCGTCGAGGCCGAGCCCGGTCCGGACCGCCTGCTCGACGCAACGGCGGTTGATCACCGGCAGCATGCCGGGAAAGGCGGCATCGATCGGCGATACCTGCGCGTTGGGCTCCGCCCCGAATGCGGTCGCGGCGCCTGAGAACAATTTCGCCTTGGCGATCACCTGGGCATGGGTTTCGAGGCCGATCACGACCTCCCATTGCCCCGTGCGCCCTTGGATCAACGCGCTCATCGACTTGCTTCCGCCTTTGCAAATTTAAACCGTCCTCCCGGCGAAAGCCGGAACCCACCCTTCAGCCGCTCGTGCGACGGACAAGTGGGTCCCGGCTTTCGCCGGAACGACGGAAATGGAGGACATCGACCGCATTATCCATTGCACCCCTCACCGCCCTCCGGCGGTGAGGGGCGGTGCGAGAAGGCGGCGGCGGTTTCGATCACCCCCCCGACCCGCAGCACCATTTCTTCGTCGAAGGCGCGGCCAATCAGCTGTAACCCCAAGGGCAGCCCGTCCGCCGACAGCCCGGCTGGCACCGAGATTGCCGGCAGGCCGGCGAGATCGGCCGACACCGTGAACAGATCGTTCAGGTACATCGCGATCGGGTCGTCCTGTTTTTCGCCGATGGCGAAAGCGGCCGAGGGCGCCGTCGGGGTCAACAGACAATCGACTTTCTCGAAGGCAGCGGCGAAATCCCGCGCGATCAAGGCCCGCACCTTTTGTGCCTTCAGATAATAGGCGTCGTAATAGCCGGCCGACAGCACATAGGTACCGATCAACACGCGCCTTCGGACCTCGGCGCCAAAGCCCGCGGCGCGGGTCAATTCATACATGTCGTCGAGCGTCTCCCCCGACACGCGCAGGCCGTATTTGACCCCGTCATAGCGCGCCAGGTTCGAGGACGCCTCGGCCGGCGCGATGATGTAATAGGTCGGCAATGCATATTTGGTCATCGGCAGCGAGATCTCGATGGGCTCGGCGCCGGCCGCGCGCAGCCACTCGACGCCGTGCTGCCAGAGAGCCTCGATCTCGGCGGGCATGCCCTCGGCGCGGTATTCCTTCGGGATGCCGATCTTGAGGCCCCGAACGTCGCCGGTCAGCGCCGCCTCGAAATCGGGTACCGGTACGGGCGCCGAGGTCGAATCCCGCGGGTCGTGCCCGGCCATCGCGCCGAGCAGGATCGCCGCGTCACGCACGGTGCGGGCGAGCGGGCCGGGATGGTCGAGCGAGGAGGCAAAGGCGACGACACCCCAGCGCGAGCAGCGGCCATAGGTCGGCTTCAGCCCGACGATGCCGCAGAAGCTTGCCGGCTGGCGGATCGAACCGCCGGTATCGGTCCCGGTCGCGCCGAGCGCGGCATGGGCGGCGACCGCTGCGGCCGAACCACCCGACGAGCCTCCCGCCACCAGCGGTCGGTTGTCTCCAGGGCGCCGCCACGGGTTCTCGGTCGGGCCGTAATAGCTCGTCGTCGTCGACGAGCCCATCGCGAACTCATCGAGATTGGTCTTCCCGAGCATCACCGCCCCGGCCCGCCACAACTTTTCAGTCACAGTGGATTCATACGGGGGGAGAAAGCCGTCGAGGATGTGCGAGGCGGCGGTTGTCAGCACGCCCTTGGTGCAGAACAGATCCTTGACCGCGATCGGAATGCCGTCGAGCGGACGCGCCTCGCCCTTCGCCAGCCGCTCGTCGGACGCGGCGGCCATGTCGAGCGCGATCTCCGGCGTCTCGGTGATGTACGCATTCAGGGGCCGCGCCGCTTCCATCGCCGCGATATGCGCCCCCGTCAGCTCGCGCGCGGAGAACTGCTTCGCGGCGAGGCCGGCGCGCGCCTCGGCAAGGGTAAGCTCGGTAAGTGCGGCAGAAGAGGTCACTCGACCACCTTGGGCACCGCAAAAAAGCCGCGCGCGGATTGCGGCGCATTCTTCAGGATTTCCTCGCGGCGATTGCCGTCGGTCACCGCGTCGTCGCGCATCGGCAGGCTCATCGCCGCGACGCTGGTCATCGGCGCGACATCGGCGGTATCGACCTCGGCGAGTTGCTCGACCCAAGTCAGGATGTGCGACAGCTCGGCGGCGAGCGGCTCCAGCTCCTCCTCCTTCAACCGGATGCGCGCCAGCGCGGCGATATGTGCCACGGCAGCCTTGTCCAACGCCATTCAATGCCTCCGGCAGGATTGCCCCGTTGGCTCACAAATGGCGCGAAAACCGCGATCCTGCAACATCTTGACCACCCTGAAACCGCCGTCCCGGCGAACGCCGGGACCCACCCAGCCGCTCCCGAGACGGCTGAACCGTGGATCCCGGCTTTCGCCGGGACTGCGGTTGAAGCATATCATCTGTGATGCTCCTCGATGATCCCCGAGAACTGCGCGCGGCGGTGCCATCCGGCCGGCGCGTCATGGGGCTCGATGTCGGTACCAAGACGATCGGCCTCGCGCTGTCGGACACGCGGCTGGTCATCGCCAGCCCGCTCCAGACGATACGCCGCCGTCGTTTCCGCGAGGATATCGCCGCATTATTCGCCCTCGTCGAGCGACATGACGTCGGCGGGCTGGTCATCGGCCTGCCCCTGAGCCTTGCGGGGAGCGACAGCCCGCGCACCCAATCGGTGCGTCAGTTCGCCCGCAACCTGCTGGCATTGCGCGACATGCCGGTCGCGTTCTGGGACGAGCGCCTGTCGACCGCCGCGGTGACCCGCGAGATGATCGCCCACGACATGACGAGGAAGCGCCGCGCCGAGATCGTCGACCGCGTCGCCGCCGCCTACATCCTGCAAGGCTTCCTCGACGCGATGGGACGGCACGCCCCGATTCCCTGATCAGCACGAGGGCGTCGGCTTTTCCGGCAAGCCGCGGCCGCGCTGCACGGCCTGCGCGCCGTGGCGCAGGCGCAGCGTGTCGATCGCCTCGGCCAGGCGGCGCGGCCCGCCGGTCTCCGCGTCGAACAATGTCGGCAGATCGGCCTCGGCGGCATCGACCAGCCGGTCGGCGCCGACCCCGATCAACCGGAAGCGGGTCATGCCGTCGGCCTCGCCCTGGAGCAGCCGGTCGGCGGCCTGGAACAACGTGTCGGCGAGCTGGGTCGGGTCGCCGAGCGCATGCGAACGAGTGCGCAGACGGAAATCGCCGGTCTTCAGCTTCAATGTCACGGTGCCGGCGGCGAGGTTCGCCTCCTTGAGACGCGCCGCGACCTTCTCGCACAGCGGCCACAGCAAATGGGCCAACACGGCCGCATCGGTCTGGTCCTGCGCGAAGGTGGTCTCGGCCGAGATCGATTTGGTCTGCCCTCCAGGATCGACAATGCGATCATCCTCGCCGCGTGCCAGGCGGGCGAGGCGCAGCCCGATGCGGCCATAACGGGCGGCGAGGTCGCGCTCGTCGAGGACGCAGAGCTGGCCGATGCGGGTGATGCCGTCGGCCGCGAGGCGACGCTGCATCGCTCCGCCGACTCCCCACAGCCAGCCGACCGGCTTGTCGGCGAGGAAGCCCCTCGCCTCGGCGCGGCCAATCACCGCGAAGCCACGCGGCTTGTCGAGATCGGAGGCGAGCTTGGCGAGGAACTTGTTGTGGCTGAGGCCGATCGATGCGGTGATGCCGAATTCGTCCTCGACCCGCTGCGCCAGCCCGGCAAGGAGTTGCGCCGGCGCCGCGCCATGCAGACCGGCCGTGCCGCTCAAATCGAGGAAAGCCTCGTCGATCGACAGCGGCTCGACCAGCGGCGTGAGGCGGGTCATCGCGGCTCGGACGGCGCGGCCGACCTCGCGGTATTTCGCCATGTCGGGGCGGATCACGACCGCGTCCGGGCAGGCGGCCAATGCCTTGAACATCGGCATCGCCGAGCGCACCCCGTACAGCCGCGCGACGTAGCAGCACGCCAGCACGACGCCGCGCGTCCCGCCGCCGACGATGACCGGCTGTTCGGCCAGCTCCGGCCGGTCGCGCTTCTCGACCGTGGCATAGAACGCGTCGCAATCGATATGAGCGATTGCGAGATCGGCGAGCTCGGCATGGGCAATGAGGCGCGGCGAGCCGCATCCGCGGCAGCGCTCCGGCACGGCCTCGAATGTCGCCAGCGCGGTGCAATCGCGGCACAGGACCAGGATCATCCCGCCTCCTCCGGGCGCCACAGCCAAGCCGCGCCCCGCACGCCGCTCGAATCGCCGTGCACCGGGGGCAACAGGCGGGTCACGATTGTGTCCGAGATGATATGGCGAACCCAGTGCCGCGGCACCTCGTCATACAGATGACTGAGGCTCGACAGCCCGCCGCCAAGCACGATCGCGTCCGGGTCGAGAATGTTGATGACGCCGGCCAGCGCCCGGGCAAGCCGTTCGGCATAGCGGTCGAGCGTTGCCCGGCACACGGCATCGCCCGCCGCCGCGCCGGCCGCGATCGCCGGGCCGTCCAATGCGGCCCCACGGTGCCGCTGGTGATCGGCGACGAGCCCCCGTCCGGACAGAAATGTCTCGATACAGCCTGACCGCCCGCAATAACACGGGGGACCCGGCCATTCGTCGGGCTGCGGCGCCGGCAGCGGGTTGTGGCCCCATTCGCCGGTGATCGCGTTGGCGCCGACGATGATGCGGCCGCCGACCACGATGCCGCCGCCGACCCCGGTGCCGAGGATCACTCCGAACACCGTGCCGCAGCCGGCGGCGGCGCCGTCGACCGCCTCCGACAAGACGAAGCAGTTGGCGTCGTTGGCGAAGCGCACCGGCCGGCCGAGCGCTGCCTCGACATCCCGGCCGAGCGGCTTGCCGTTCAGCCAGACCGAGTTGGCGTTTTTAACGAGGCCCGTCGCCGACACGATGGTGCCGGGAATGGCGATTCCGACGGACGATCCAGCCCCGATCTCGCTCTCGATTCGGCTAACGAGGGTGGCGATCGCGGCGACCGTGCCGGCATAGTCGCCCACCGGCGTCGGGACGCGCTGGCGCAGGTGCACGGCGCCGCGGTCGTCGAGCGCCGCGGCCTCGATTTTGGTGCCGCCGAGGTCGATCCCGATGCGAAACGCCGTCATCCGTGCCGCGATTATCGGAAAGGCTGCGCCGAAGGCCCAAAAAAGCGCGGGCGGCCAGCATTTTTCCGGAGAAAGTTACCAATTGTTAAACCCCTCTGACTAGAACGTTCGATGGAGATCAGGGCGGGCGGCCTCACACCGTCTTCCCGAAGAGCCCCGGAGGGCTCCGGCCGGGCCACAGGCGGCACTGTAGAGGGCAGCGAGAATGGCGCTCGGAATGATGAAGCGGGACCATACTGTCCCGCGGCCAGCCCCGAAGACGGTGCTGATCGTCGAAGACAACGAACTCAATATGAAGCTGTTCAACGACCTCCTCGAGGCGCACGGCTATTTCACGCTGCAGACCAAGGACGGGGTGGAGGCGCTGCGCATGGCGCGTACCCACCGGCCCGATCTCATCCTGATGGACATCCAACTGCCCGAGGTCTCCGGGCTCGAAGTCACAAAATGGCTCAAGGAGGATGACGATTTGCGATCGATCCCGATCATCGCGGTGACCGCCTTCGCGATGAAGGGCGATGAGCAGAAGATTCGCGACGGCGGCTGCGAGGCCTATATTGCCAAGCCGATCTCGGTGGCGAGCTTTATGAGCACCGTCGAGCGGTTTCTTTCGTAAGAGAGCGGCGCGAACCCGCCATGACAGCCCGTGTCCTAGTCGTCGACGACGTCGAACTGAACGTCAAGCTGCTCGAGGCCAAGCTGTCGAGCGAGTACTTCGAGGTGATCGTCGCCGATAACGGCCCGACCGCCCTGGAACTTGCCGAGACCGAGATGCCCGACATCATCCTGCTCGACGTGATGATGCCGCTGATGGATGGCTTCGAGGTCTGCCGCCGCCTCAAGGCCAACCCGCGCACCGCCGATGTCCCGGTGGTGATGGTGACGGCGCTCTCGGATGTCGCCGATCGGCTGCGCGGCCTCGAATCGGGCGCCGACGAATTCCTGACCAAGCCGGTCAACGATACCGCCCTGTTCGCGCGCGTGCGCTCGCTGGTCCGTCTGAAGCGGATGATGGAAGAGTTGCGGCTGCGCGAAGAGGTCTGCCGCCAGTTCGGCAACAGCGAGGACCAGGCCGCTCTTGCCGATGATGGCAAGGGCGCCCGCATCCTGCTGCTTGAAGAAAACAACCCCGCCGCCGGGCGGATCCTCGAGACGCTGGAGCCGGTCGCCGCCTGGGTGCGGCGGGTGCCGAACTGCGCCGAGGCACAAAGCTTGCTCGACCCGTCGATCGAGCTGGTCATCGCCAGCCTGTCAATGGCGGATGGCGACCCGCTGCGCCTGGTTTCGCAATGGCGCGCCGCCGAGGCGACCCGGCAATTGCCGATCCTGCTGATCGCCGACCCTGGCGAGCTGCCCCGCCTGGCCAAGGGCCTCGATCTCGGCGCCAACGACTATCTGGTCCGTCCGGTCGATCGCAACGAATTGCTGGCGCGGGTGCGCACCCAAATCCGCCGCAAGCGCCTGCAGGACAGACTGCACGAGAATTACAGCCGCAGCTTGTCATTGGCCCTGACCGATGAGCTGACCGGGCTCTACAACCGGCGCTATGTCTTTGCCCATTTGACCGAGCTGATGGCGCGGCTTCCCGAGGGCGCCGCCACCACCGCGTTGATGATGTTCGATATCGACCATTTCAAGCAGGTCAACGATCGCTACGGCCATCTCGCCGGCGACGACGTGCTGCGCGAGCTGGCCAAGCGCGCGCTGCATAATGTGCGCAGCGTCGATCTGGTCGGCCGGTTGGGTGGCGAGGAATTCGTTGTCGTGATGCCGGAAACCAGCCTTGGCGGCGCCACCATCGTCGCCGACCGCCTCCGCCTCGCTGTCGCCGACGAGCCTTTTGTTGTCCAGGCAAGCGGCCAAAAACTGCCCGTCACGGTCAGCGTCGGTCTGGCGATCACCGGCCAGGGCGACGATACGCTCGAGGCGCTTCTGAAGCGGGTCGACGACGCGCTTTACGCGGCAAAGAATGGCGGCCGCAACCGCGTGGTCGCCGCGCCGCTTCGCCCCGCGCAAATGGCGCGCAGCGCCTAGGCCCGAAGCGTCCTCAGCGGGCGTCGCTTTCGCCCCACGGTTTGGGGATCGCTCAGCACGGGGCCAAATCTCACGACTGGCCAAAAAGCGTCATCCCGGCGAAAGCCGGGATCCATTCGCGCAAACGACTGGGATACATAGTGTGGGTCCCGGCCTTCGCCGGGGACGACGAATATATCGTCGCGGAGACTTCGAGGCGCAACGGCCCTACTTGATCTTCGCTTCCCGGAACATGACGTGCTTGCGCGCCACCGGATCGAACTTCTTCAGCTCGAGCTTATTGGTCTTGGTCCGCGGATTTTTCTTGGTGACGTAATAAAAACCCGTATCGGCGCTGCTGACGAGTTTGATCAGTACGGTGTTGGTCTTTGCCATCGTCGATCTCGCGAAGTTCCGGGTTTACCGCTGCCTGGAAGATAACGCGCGGTCGACGTCTGTCAAGGCGCGCTCCGGCGATCCGGCGGGAGCGGGGATGTGCGCCAGATGGGTACTTAGGCGCAGCGCATGCAACGCAGTGGCATACAGCCGATGATCGGCGAGCACGCGCTCGGCCAGCTTGAGGTCGACGGCCGGGGTCGTCTGCCGTGCTGGGCAGGATTGGCGCAGATCGGACCAGGCCCGCTCATCGAGCCCGCCGCGGGACCGCAAGCCCCCCGCTGAGACATTGCCTATCGCGCCAGCACGCTGCAGACCGCGCTGCAACGAAGTCTCGTCATCGCCCAGATCGCTGGTACATAGCGTCGGCACGACGCCGTGCGTCTGGAGGTAATAGCCCGCCGGCGTCACCAGCCGCGCCCAGGTCAGCGTCAGCTCGCCATCATTGGGGAGCCGCAGCACCGTCTGTACCGTGCCCTTGCCGTAGGATGAGCTGCCGATCACGACGGCCCGTCCGGAGTCCTGCAGGGCAGCGGCGACGATCTCGGAAGACGAGGCAGAGCCGCCGTTGATCAGCACGACGATCGGGATCTGCGCCGCGACGCTGTGTCCGGACGCAGCAAAATATTGATGGCTCGCGGGATGTCGCCCGACGGTCGAAGCGATCGGGCCGTCATGGATGAACAGATCGGACAGGCTGACCGCCTGATCGAGCAATCCGCCGGGATTGCCGCGCAGATCGAGCACGATCCCGGCCAGGCGTCCGCCCGATTGCCGGCGGGCTTCCGCGAGCGCCTCCGCTAGGCGCTCGGTGGTGCTCTGGTTGAAGCTGAGGACCTGAAAGACTGCGATATCGCCGCTGCGCGTCACAGTCACGGTCGGCAGCACGACCAACGCGCGGTGCAATTGGAAATCGTGGACCGGCGCACCGCCGGCACGGGTCACCCGCAAGACGACGCTACTCCCGACCGGACCGCGGAGCCGCTGGATCACCTCGCTCTGCGACAGTCCCGATGTCGCGACGCCATTGATCGCGACGATCGTGTCCTCGGGCCGGATCCCGGCCAGCGCGGCCGGGCCTTGCGGCGTCACCGCGGCGATCCGGAACGCCTCGGCGGTGGTGTCGAGGGTGACGCCGATGCCGCCAAAACCGTCACGCGCGGCCCGCTGGTTGCGGGCAGCATCCGGCGGCGAATAGCGGGAGAAGCGGTCGAGCGTTCCGGTCATGCCGTCGAATACCGCCTTGGCGACGGTGTCCCTGGGCATCGCCGCAACATTGGGGGCGGCATTCTTGGCCGCGGCAACCATGTTGGCGACCAATTCGCCCCAGCCGCGCGTATCGGCCTCCGGCGGCATCGGCAAAACGGCGATATCGCGACCGGCGTAGGACACGGCCAATGCCGCGCCAGGCCGCTCGGAGACCGCGAGCTTGTCGTCGAGCCGGGCCAGCCGCGCCGTGCCAGCGAGGGCCAGCTGTCGGCTTGAGGTCGGCTCGATATAGAGGTCGGCGATCTCGTCGAGACCGCGGGCGAACAGCTGCCCGTTGACTTCGCCCCCGGCGGCTTCGTTGCCGGCGCAGGCGGCGAGCGGCGCCGCCAGAGCAAACAGGCCGATCCACGCCATCGCGAACGCAGGTCGGCGCAATCTCAACGGCATCATCCCGCAGATCGACAACCGCTAATCCCCTGTGCGCCCTTGAGCATCCGCTCGGCGCAACGTGCTGGCGCGTCTCCAATGGCAGGCGGACCAGGATCGAGATGCCTGACCTGACCCCTCCCGGCCGCTGTCGTGCAACACACTAAAGTGCCACGCGGCGACGATCAACGTCCCGCTGGAAGAACCTGCCAGAGCGATACCGGCCGCCGATGCCGCTTATTGCCTGGCGATTGGGGTAGCCTGCCGAGCCTATGCGGCGGGCGCGACGGTTCGGCTTTCGATTTTGCTGGCGACCCGTCGATAATGCCGAGCCAGATTGACCAGGACCTCACGGGCGGCGGAACAACTCGCCGCCTCGGCCATATCCCGCAGGCGAGCCGCATCGATCCGGTGATACGCGGCGCGATCGCGGGTGGACCAGGTTGACGGCTCTCGGGGCATCGAACGCTCTGTGTATCAGCATCAAACTCCAGATAATTTATGCGAGCCTTATGAAAAATTCGTTGCCCGGCGATGAAGAGAAGATGAACGCGAGGGTCGGCCCCGGCAGTTGACGCAGCGAGCTCTCAGCCGCGCCGGCGCGGCCCTCGGCCGCGGCGGAACCCGCCTAGGCGAGGTTGGGCAAAGGATTCCGCTTCCCCCTCCAGCCGGAACAGCAGCCGGCCGCCGATCGGATCCGCCTCGGCGAGACGCACCGTCACCGCGTCGCCCAGCGCGAATTTCCGTCCGGACCGCCGCCCGACCAGCCGATGCCGCCGCGCATCGTGATCGTAATAGTCGGACGGCAGTGTCGAAATCGGCACCAGCCCATCGGCGCCGCTCTCGGGCAGACTCACGAAAAATCCGAACGGCGCCACACCTGTGATGCGCGCCTGGTAGACCGTGCCGATCGCGGCGCCAAGCAGGCTCGCGCGGTAGCGGTCGAGGGCGGCGCGCTCGGCGGCGGCCGCTCGGCGCTCGGTCATCGAAATGTGCTCGGCAAGCGCGGCCAACGGTTCGTCGTCAATCGCCTGCCGGCCGGCTTGCGCGGTCAGCAGGCGGTGCACGACGAGATCGGCATAGCGCCGGATCGGCGAGGTGAAATGGGCGTAGCGCGGCAAGGCGAGGCCGAAATGGCCGATATTGTTCGGGCTGTAGGTGGCCTGCGCCTGGCTGCGCAACACCAGCTCGTTGACGATCGGCGCTTCCGGGGTTTCGCGCGCCCGTTCCAGGACCCGGTTGAACAAAGCCGGCCGGATGACCTGGCCCTTGGCGAGCGCGAGACCCGGGATCCCCAGCTCGTCGAGAAAATCGCGCAGCACATCGAGCTTCTCCGGAGCCGGCGCGTCATGCACCCGGTACAGGCAAGGCTGGTGCCGCGCCTCCAGCTCTTCGGCCGCGGCGACGTTGGCGAGGATCATGAATTCCTCGATCAGCCGGTGGCTGTCGAGCCGGTGGCGCGGCACGACGGCGATCGGGCGGCGCTCGCCATCGAGCACGACGCGGTGCTCGGCCAGGTCGAGCTCGAGCGCCCCCCTCGCCCGCCGCGCCCGGTCGAGCGCCGCGAAGGCTCCGTAGAGCGCCGCAAGGCGCTCCGGCCCGAGCGGCAAGGGTGCGCTCGCCTGATCGTCATGCGCCGCCTGCGCGGCCTCGTAGGTCAGCCGCGCCGCCGAACGCATCAATGCCCGCTCGAACCGGTGCCGCCGCTTGCGTCCGGAAGCGTCGATCCACAGATGCGCCGCGACGCAGGCGCGGTCCTCGCCCGGCTTCAGCGAGCACAGATCGTTGGACAGCGCCTCGGGCAGCATCGGCACCACCCGATCGGGAAAATAGACCGAATTGCCGCGCTGGCCCGCCTCGCGGTCGAGCGCGCTCCCGGGCGTCACGTAATGCGAGACATCGGCGATCGCGACGACGATATGCCAGCCGCCGCGATGCTCCGGGTCGTCATCCGCTTCGGCCCAGACGGCGTCGTCGAAATCACGGGCGTCCTCGCCGTCGATCGTGACCAGCGCCAGCTCCCGCAGATCGGCGCGGCCGGCGAGATCGCCTGTGGGATTTGGCGCCTGAGCCCCAGCCGCCTCAGCCAATACCTCGCGCGGAAACTCGCTCGGGATGTCGAAGGCGGCGATCGTCAGCCGGCTGATCGACCCCGGTGCATCGGCCGGCCCCAGCCGCTCGAGGATACGCGCCCGCTTCCCGCCGAAGCGCCGCGACGCCAGCCCTTCCGCGACGACCAGCTCGCCATCGGGAATCCCCGCGGCGTCATGGCCGAGCACGCGGTACTCGCTCTTGTCGCGGCGATCGGCCGGGATCACTTCTCCGCCCTCGCGGTCCCGCCGGAACACGCCGACGATGCGGCTCTCTGGCGCGTCGAGGCGACGCACCGGTTCGGCCTCGGTCTCGCCAGACTCGCGGCGGATCAACCGAACCAGCGCGCGCGCCCCCTCAGGCAATTCACCGCCGGGGACCTCGATCAGCCGGAACAGGGGCGGGTCGCCGGGCCCTTGCCAGGAAAGCGGCCGCACCAGCGGGAAGCCATCGGCATCGCTGCCGCGGCGCTCGATCGGCATCGTCTCGGGCAGGGAAGCGCCGGCGGCGAAGCGCCGGTCGCCGCCGCGCACCAGCTCGCCCGATTGCGCGACGGCGCGCAGCATCGCGCGCAATGCCGGCTGATCGGTCGAGTTCAGTCCAAAGGCGCGGCCGATCTCCCGGGTGCCGAGCGCCTCCGGATTGTCGCGCAGAAATTCGAGCAACGCCTCCGGCGAGGGCAGACCCGGATTGCGAGCTGGGTCTTTCGGTCGCCTCGCCGCTTCACCGCGCCTTCGCGATCGCATCCGGAATGTCCAATAAAAGCCGTCGTCCCGGCGAAAGCCGGGACCCATACTTCAGCCGCGTCGTCGGTTGAGAAATGGGTCCCGGCATTCGCCGGGACGACGCTTTTGTTGACCGCAAGGAAATTTTCAGGTGGCGGGACGAGACGAGCGTTCCACGGGTTTTTTCTTTGCGGCGGGTTTCGCCGGTGACTTCCGCGCCGTCGCCGCGCGTTTAGGGGCGGCACGCTTTGGCGCGGCGCGGCGCGGCGGC
>Ga0210400_10002992_pt1 | contig 15132 bp, 13 predicted proteins | sample IncBWH26MmetaG_FD_155456 | JGI IMG/M metagenome (GOLD analysis project Ga0210400, IMG submission 155456) | Forest soil microbial communities from Barre Woods Harvard Forest LTER site, Petersham, Massachusetts, United States - Inc-BW-H-26-M | ecosystem: Environmental > Terrestrial > Soil >... | reverse complement strand
CTGAGCTGGCCACCATGTACCACGCCGGCTTGTTCTTCCAGGCGGGACTCGTGACTTTGTGGGTAAACGAGTCGGTGGAGATCGGCACCTGCGATATAGCCATGTAGTGGGACTCGGCTGGGGGAATATCCGCTGCGAAGTCAGCCGCGAAATGCTCCTGTTCTATCCACCAGTTTCCATTGCTATCCGGCTTGAATGCCTTGGAGGCTTGCGGCACGGCCGTTTCGATTGACGCACAGCTCTCACCTTCATCGAGCGCAAATGCGGCGATGTATACCAGTGCCGCAACATTTGGATCGTTGCCGGCTTCGGTGATGATGGATCCGCCGTAGCTGTGGCCCAGCAGGACGACCGGCCCGCCCATGGCGTCGATGGCGGCCTTCGTGTACTTTTGGTCGTCGGCGTAGGAGGTCTCGGGAGGCTGCGCTACCGACACCGTGTAGCCATCCTTCTCAAGGATTTTCGCGACGGCTTCCCAACCGGAGCCATCGGCGAAGGCGCCATGCACCAAAACCACGTTCTTGATGCCGGTAGGCGCGGGACCCGCCGCGGCAGCATTTAGAGCGGCACCCATCAGCATAGAAGCGAGTACAGCAACGGCATAAAGCTTCGTCATGACGTTTCTCCAGTTAGATTTCATTTTGTTCTCCTTCCTTCTTCTCGGGCGCGTCAGCTGTCAATAAGGCCGATGGATGGTCCGCTTTGGAATTGGCCGATTTTGCTGGGGCGATACCGCATCCATACCCCGATTTCGCTCCTCACTGTAAAAGCGACTTTCAAATCGCGTAAGCCCAAATCGAGGCGAAACGTAGCGCCTCTTTCGGGGGAGCGCACACTCGATCACCAGTGCATCAAAACTAGTCGCCGTTCTATTGACCTAAAGGCAAAGTTCTAGGTGGCTTCGGTGAGGTGGCTTGTGAGGTACTGAACTGGTGCTTCGCACGCCTTCTTGCGGATGGCTGAGCTAGTTTCGATGATTTGAGACGGGATAAAGCTGTCTGGAGGAGCAACTCAATTCATACTTCCAACGATATGATTCCGCGCTTGACTGCAATGGTTACCGCATGAGTGCGGTCATTGGCACTGAGTTTAGCAAGAATCGCCTTGACATGGCCTTTCACAGTCTCTTCAGCAATGGAAAGATGCGCCGCAACAATTTTATTGGCGTTGCCTGCAGCGATTTCAAGGAGCACTTCCAGTTCGCGCGCGGTAAGAGCGTCCGCCGCGTGATGTTCAGCCATGGCAAGAGCAATCTCAGGTGGAATTCGCTTCTGGCCCGCGTGCACGCCTCGGATTGTATCTACGAGATCCTTCCTCAGAGTGCTTTTGAGCAGGTATCCACAGGCTCCGGCATCGAGAGCCTGGGCGGCCTGGACATCCCCTTTGTACGTCGTCAGCACGACGATGCGAGCATTGGGAAATTCTTTTCGAATTGCGATGGTCGCGACGATGCCATTCATCTCCGGCATCACTAAATCCATGAGTGTTACGTCAGGATGCAACTTGCGGAAGGATTCGATCGCCTCACGACCATTGCCAGCTTCGCCGACCAAGACGATGTCAGCGTGATTTTCGATGATTGCCGCTATCCCCTCTCTGAGAATAGGATGGTCGTCAACGGTTAGAACTTTGATCGGCATCATCGGGCATCTCCTCATGCCACAATTGGCGGAGCGTTCGCCACAGCGACCCGTTCCCCTGAGCGTTGTAGGCAACGGATCCGGGAATCCTTAATTCTAGCTCAGTCCCAACTCCGGGCCGGCTCCAAGTTTCCAGGTGCGCACCGATTTTCGCGGCGCGTTCCCGCATTCCTCGCATTCCCCAGTGGCCGGGTTTGCCGCCGGCCTCGATAATCTTAGGATCGATGCCGGAACCGTCATCACGAATCCGCAAACGCAAGTGCGACGGATCGTATGCTATTTCAACTTCGATGCGGTTTGCACCCGAGTGGTGGAGCGCGTTGACCAGTGCCTCGTGTGCGATCCAATATGCTTCGTCTCGAATGAGCGGGTTGAGCTTGCGCACGTCCCCCTCCACCACAACGCTGAATTCAACACCCTTGCTGACAGCAAGGTCCTTGATAACGTCAGTAAGGGCTTCTCGCAAGGTCTTCGTTTGTGCGTTGAGGCGCAGATTCTTAACGCGATCTCGTCCTTGCACGAGTACTTCGTCGGCTCGGTCAAGGACTTTCTCGATCATCTGACGGGCGGGTTCTGACGCGGGTATCCGGTCGGCCACGGCTTGGAAACGTAAAATTAGGCCTTGTATGCCCTGCAATAAAGTGTCGTGCAACTCCCGCGCAATTCGCTCTCGTTCACCGAGTCGCTCCTCTATCCTCGCTCGAATCTCTGCCTCCATTTGCTTGAGCCGAACAAGATAGAGCGTCCACAGGATGCTTACGGTCGCAACGATGCACAATAACCTGAACCAGAATGTGCCCCACCAGGGTGGCAGGATCGTGATCCCCAATCTCACTCCAGGCTCGTTCCAAACGCCTTGCCGGGTTGCGCTCTGTACATGAAATGTGTATTTGCCGGCAGGCAAAGTCGTGTAGCTCGCGACCCTTCGGTCACTGCCAACCTCAATCCAATCACGATCCAACTTTTCAAGTTTGTATCGATAGCGGTTTGCGTCTGGATTGAAATACGTGAGGGCAGCGAAACTCAGTGAAAAGATGTTTTGGTCGTGAGTCAGTGTGACATCTTTGGTGTAGCTGATGGACTTCGCGAGCGGGGAGTTGACGCCAACCTCTACCGACCGCCCGGCCAGTTGGAAATCGGTCAGAACGAGGGGCAGAGGGTACGAAGTACTGATGACCTTGTCGGGAAAGAAGGCAACCCCGCCGGCAAATCCACCGAAAAACATCTCTCCGCTAGCACTCTTAAAGCACGCATCCCAACCCGTAAAGTCATTGCCAGGCAGGCCGTCAACCGTAGAGTAGTTCGTAAATCTGTTTGCGGCGGGATCGAACCTGGACAGCCCGCGGTTTGAACTCATCCAGAGCATACCGAACTGGTCTTCGAGAATGCAGCTCACGGCGTTGCTGGGCAAGCCATCCTTCACGTAGTAGTGGGTGAATGTCCCGCTTTCGCGGTTCAGCTTGTTCAAACCATTTTCCGTGCTGACCCAAAGGTTTCCCGAATGGTCTGCATAAGTCGAGGTAACGGCATTGTCACTCAAAGAATTGGGGTCATCCACTCTGTGCGCATAGACGGTGAATTGAGCGGTCTGCGGATCGAAACGGTTCAAACCGCCCCAGCCGCCCATCCAGAGGAACCCGCTTTTGTCCTCAGTAAAATTGGCATACACCTCATCGTCATTCTTAGTGTCCTGCTTGTAGACAACGAAGCTCTCGTTCCGAGGGTCAAATCGATCAAGACCATTGTAGGTTCCGACCCACATGGTACCGGCATGATCGATCAGCACCCGGCTCACGATGTTGCTGCTTAAACTGGATGGATTGTCTGGCTGGTGCAGATAGGTCTTGAAACGTCCTGTCCTCCGATCGAAACGGCTCAGTCCGGCGCCGTAGGTTCCGATCCAGAGTCCGCCGACCCGATCTTCAGTGATCGCGACTACATCGCTCGACAGTCCTTGTCCGGGAGGTTGGTACGAAGTAGCTGCTCCTGACCGTCGATTGATGCGATTTAACGCTCCTGTCGTCGCCATCCACAAAACGTGGTCGTGGTCTTCGTACACAGCACCTACGATTTTTTCGCCGTGACTGCGGGGGTTATTTCGAATGACACGCAGAGGCGTGAACGGTGCCGTTTCAGTACGGAAAAAGTTGGGCTCGCTAGTGAGCAAGCCTACCCAAACATTTCCTACGCGGTCCCCAAGTAGCGACATCACACGGTCGTCTGCAATGCTCTCAAGATTTTCTGCAGAATTCCGGTATCGGATGAAAACGCCATGCTCTCTGTCAAGTTTCAATAACCCCGCGCCGAAACTGGCTAACCAAAGCGTTTGGCTGTTATCTTCAGTCGCCGCCATGAATCCGGCAGGCAATTCTTCTCCAGACTTCCGGTCAAAGATTGAATAAGGAATCACGGTGTTTGTGGATCGGTCCAGAACAGCTAGTCCGCTACCACTACTGTTCGTGATATACGTAATCCAAAAGACGCCAAGGTGATCTTCATAAAATGAAACTACCCTTATCCCCTCACTCAGGCGGACTCGCGAGAGAACGCTTCCACTCTCACGATCAAACTCCTCTAAATTCTCCCCGTCCGCTATCCAGAATCGGCCTGTCCTGTCTTGCAATGTATATCTGACCTCATTGCTGCCGAGGCTGGACGAATTTGCGGGATCGTGGACATAATGGAGCATCTGGGCCGTATCCGGGTTCAACCGAAACAAGCCACTTCCCGTTGCCAACCAAAGCATCCCGGTCCGATCCTGACTGATTTGGCTGACATAGTTCGCCACTTCGCCGGCGTCGATCCGATAGTGAGTGAAAGTTTCGTGAAGGCTGTCAAATCTGTCCAGAAACTGATCGCAGCCTACCCAAAGCGATCCCGAACGATCCTTAAATAACGAGTGGATATAAACACAACTGAGGCTGTTCTCGCGCGCAGGATCGTGCGTAAACACTTTGAATTCATATCCGTCGTACCGATCCAAACCATATTGAGTCCCGAACCAGATGAATCCTTGATCGTCCTGTACGATTTCAATAGCTTGGGTTTGGGAGAGTCCTTGAGCGGTCGACAGCCGGGAGAATCGAATATCGTCGCCATCGATTGCTGGAATTCGCACGGAGCGCGGGCCGCCACGACGCATTTCTGAGGAAGCATTCGGTGAAGCGATCGCGGTGGAACGCGACGGAGACAAGGGAATCAGGAGTAATACAAACGCAGAGATAAGCCTCCAGTCTCGAAGTGTCGGCCGGCGTGTTTTTCGTTGGCAAAGTTGCACGTGCAACTCTTCTGGGCAAGCCATAACTGACGATTTCTTCCATCCGTCATCTGGTCGTCTCAGTCGCTTCATGAACCCCAGCCACAGAATTCATCAGACTCCACAGGATTGAAATGTTATCGGAATTACGGCTCGTCTACCAAGTTGCCCTCCAGCGCCTGTTCCGTACCTTGTTTAACACAGGGGCAAGCAATGATCGCTCTTCTAGTCTGTGCAGCGCCCCCCTCAAGAGGGTCGCTTGAGACCAACCCTTTTGGGGCTATCGATTGCGCCGGGTGTCCGGATAAACTGCTCGATTTAGAGCCGTTGCTGGTCCTTCGGCACCGCGAACGGCCTCAAGATTGCAGTTTTCTTGGGCGTGGCAGCTACACCCCGAGACAGAGGATTCACTGCTCTGCAACGCCTATTCTCTATGTTTCCCAATGGATGGCCTGGCGCGGCCCTGCTCTTGCTTAGGCTGGCCGCCGGCATTCTGATGATTTATGACGGAGTCCTTGCTCTCCGGATAGGACCTGACTTGCAAACCACGATCCTGCAATCGGTGGCGATTGGAGCCGGTACTCTGCTGATATTGGGGTTGTGGACACCTATCGCCGGTGCGCTGGTCGTCCTCGTTGAGATCTGTTTCGCGTTTCTCGGAACAGCTCACGTGAGAAGTAACGTTCTATTGGGCGTCTTGGGGGCAGCACTCGCTGTTCTAGGACCGGGCATTCGATCCATCGATGCGCTTCGCTATGGCAGAAAACGTTTTGATATTCGTGATCCATAGCTTTCTCGCGACCAGCGGTCGGAATCGCTGCGGCTAATACATCACAGTGCCTCGAACGAATTTCCGTCTTAAACAAGAGTACATATGCTAGCAGTGACTCACGCGGAGGTGTGCGTCCTTCATCCCCCAAATGGTTAGGGGGCAGGCTAGTACACCGGATCTCATCCGCGGGATGAGATGGATTTGTGCAGAGACGACAGCTTGCCACAATCGCGATCATAACTACTCCCGTATGACGGGCTAGATAGAAATTGTCCCGGGACTGAAGTCGGCTTCGGGAAACGATCCCGACTTACATTCCATCAGCCGGATAGCCTTGTAGGCCCGCTGTTGTGCTCACATCATTGGGCCAACCGTGTGCCCCAATCTGGAGTTGGTATCCGTTGCCACTGGCTTCTTATTCGGACAGCGGAGGGCCTGCCGATTTGATAGATTTACTCGTTACCAAACATTGAGCCGAAAAAGACAAGCGTCTTGAGGCTTGTGCACGATTAGGCGTCGAGAGGAAGCCGCCATGACCGCGTCTGCCAAGACTTCTCCAAAGCACCACCGAATTCGCTCTCTTGAGGTCACAGGCGGGTTCCTGCAGGGAATCAAGATGGACTTCAGTGACGGTCTCAACTGCGTGATCGGCGGGCGCGGTACAGGGAAGACAACGGTGTTGGAAGCGCTTCGCTACACCTTGGATCGGATGCCGAACGAAACAGTGGACCGCAAACGCTACGAGGCGCTCGAAAAGCTCCTTCAAGCTAATCTGGGAACCGGCAGCATCAAGGTTGAACTAGAAACCGCGGATGGCGTTTTGTACTCCGTTGCTCGCGCGTTCGGCGAGACACCGCTCGTCACAAACGCGGATGGAAAGCCAGTTGACATCCGCATCGGCCACGACATGCATTTCGGCGTCGATATCTATAGCCAGAATCAGATCGAGGACATCGCAAACAACGACTACTTCCAGCTTCAGCTTATCGACAAGTTTATCCAGAAACCGCTCGATGAGCTTGAACGTCAGATTCGCGACGCGACAAATCTCTTGGAAACGAATGGGCAGAAGATTCTCGACCGCAAGAAGGTTATTGGCGACCAAACTGAGGCAACGCGCGAACTTCCTGACATCACCGAAAAGATCCGTAACTTCGAAAAGGCGGAAGGCGGCGCGCAGAGCGAAGAAATGCGCAAGGGCCACGAAGGCAAGAGCCTCCGAGATCGAGAGTCTAGACTCGTCGAGTCTCTTCGAACGTCGTACCAAGAATCATCACGAGCCCTCACCGCTGCCGCCCTCGAAGTAAAGCGGCGATTCGCCGACGCGATTGGACAGGACTTCTCCGCATCGTCAAACAAGGACGTCATCGCAAAATTAAAACACGATGCGCAACTCGCGCTCGAGAAGATGCACTCACACATCGACGCAGCCATCGGCGTCCTCCGCGACGCGGAGGCCGGACTCAATCCTTCACAGTCTGCACTCGCGGAACTGCACGCACTTCAGGAGCAGGGATATATGAGTTCTTGCGCCGCTTCCTACTTCACTCGTTGCCGCGTGGCTTCATGCGGATCCGCAACTTCGGCTTCCTCGCGACAGCGAGCAGAACTCCTTCCACTCTGTTCCCGATTGCTCCAGTCACCCGATCGGCCAGCAGCAGACGCCACATCATCCGCGTTTCCTATTCGTTCGCTGTGGCAATCGACGGGCAGAGTCATGAGCCGCTTCTTGTTGCCGTGAGCGGAGTCGCGCCAGCGAAAGGTTACATTGCCCTCGGAGAGAGCCACCAACCTGTTGTTCGAGATGGCGACCCGATGGGTGTATGCGCCGAGATAGCGCAGCACATGTTCTGGCCCGCCGAAAGGCCGTTTGGAGTAGACGACCCAGTCGTGACGAAACAGTGGCCGCAACCAGGAGGCGAAGGCTCGCGGTTCCGTGAGCGGTAAGAGATGTCCGTGGAACTGGAGTGCGCCGGACTGAAAGGCGTTCTTGAGCCCGGCGACAAACTTGCCGCGGAAGATTCGGCCGAGCACTTTGACGGGAAGAAAGAAAGATCGGCGCGAGGAGATCCAGCGGGAGTGGTCCGGAGCGAGACCGCCGGCAGCCAGCACGCAATGGACATGAGGATGATGTTGCAACCGCTGGTTCCAGGTATGGAGCACGCTGAAGAAGCCGATCTCGGCTCCCAGGTGGCGTGGGTCGCGGGCGATCTCCAGCAGAGTTGCAGCACTGGCGCGAAAGAGTAGGTTGTGACGATAAAATCCGCAGTCGCGAGTCCTGCCAGACAACTCCGCTCTCTCAAAAGTTCTCGACCATCCAGGCGTTACTATCGGCGGTCCAGCCCGCCACTGCCAAATGCCGCCCGTCGGGAGACGGTATTCCTTTGGTGCCCATGAAATTGAATTTTTGGTGCCATAGCGAGCGGGGTTCTCCTCTGAGATCAACGCGAAGCAGGGCGGTATCTTGGGACGTCTGGCTGGAAACAAACAGAGCGTTGCCGTCGGCAGACCAATCGACTTCGCCAAGACTGTTCCATCCCCTTACTGCTAAATCGGTTGTCACCCCGCTCTTTAGCGATAACATACGAATACGCCCTTCGCGCGTCATGACGACTTGCGAGCCGTCCGGGGAAAGGTCCCAGGGGATTGTCATGGAAGGCTCCATTTCCATGCTGGCAAGTGCACGCCCTCGGCCCTTGATGGGATCGACCGAAGTAAACACAAGATGACCTTGCTGTTGCTCGTCAAAGACACAGACGTTGGCGGGGGCAAGTGTGCAGTGGATGTCCGTCGTACCTAATGCAGTCAGAACCAATTGCGGCGGTCCGCCAGATGCCGGGACCCGCATGATTCGCACCGGAACGGAACCACCGGGAAGTCGGGCTTCAGGAAGAGCCATGTACAAAATCCACTGACCGTCAGGACTGAAACTGGAATAATACTTCGGCTCGGATCCGAGAGGGAGCAATTCGGCGTCCGCGTCTTTGTCCAACGTCTGCTTGAAGATGTCCCAGCTTCCATTACGGTCTGACCAAAACACCACGGCCCGGCTATCTGGGGTCCACCGCTCAGGCCACTCGGAATGTTCGTCGAACGTGAGGCGGCGTGTGTTATTTAGATGTGTTCCCTTTGCATCCAACTCTCCGACATACACATGGGCCTTCGCGGTGAGCCTGAGGAACTCCATCTGCTTTCCGTCTGTCGTGACCGTGAACCCGGAGAAGGAGAACCCCGGCCAGTTTGTTAGTTGTCGGGGGTCGCCCGTGGGTTCGCCTCTTTGAGTGATTGTCCTCACTGCCCAAAGATTTGAGTCAGCGCCAGTCATCACCGATTGCCGCAGGGAGTAGACGATACGTCCATCCGGCAACCAACAAAACCCCTGCAATTTTGGGCTTGATAGAATCCGAGTGGGAGGACCGCCTTTTAGACTCACACTCTCGATGGCGCTCACGTAGATTCCGGTACCCGCGAGTCCTTTCGAGTATGCGAGACGTTGCCCGTTCGGAGCCCAGGTCACTTGGTTAAAGTATTCACCATGTTGTGCGGTCATGATACGCCGCTGATCACCTCCATCCGCTGTGCTCACCCAAATCCCCCGTGCCGAGCCTGAATCGTAATCGCCTAGAAAGGCGATCTGAGAACCGTCAGGGGAAACGGAAGCTGCGGCCGCGTCATCCAGCAGCTTGCGTGGCGCTCCACCGAGGATGGAAACGGCCCAAAGGCTGGGGGTCTCACCGGGGCGTGTAGCAGTGATAAGAACCTTGCTTCCATCGGGAAACCACGAAAGTGGAGCACCCAGGGTCGCTGGAGCGCCCGAAAAGATGCTGGCGACCACCAATCCTTGAGGAAGAGCGAGGAGCCTTGTCTCCCCTGTGCTAATTAAGCGTAGGTGAAGGCCATTTGCATCGCTGTATGCTAAGAGCTTGCCATCCGGCGAAATAGCAGCGGCTAGCACTGGGTTATCTGGAGAATTAGCGGTCAGTTGTCGCTGGACTAGCTCTTGTGGCAATTGAGTGCGCCCAAAAGGCAACCATCGCATCCTCAGCGCCGGGATGAGAATGGCACTCACGACAGCGATGCAGACCACGGCCAGCACGGCGAGCCAAACTCGCCGTTTGCGAATATTCACGCTTGGCAGAGCGACCGACCGTGCAGAGGTAATGCGCTGCAAGCGGTGCAAGTCGGTACGCAATTCCGTGGCGCTCTGATAGCGCAGATTACGGTCCTTTTCTAAGGCCTTGTTGATGATCGCTTCCAGTTGCTCCGGAACTTCAGGATTCAATCGCACCGGCGCGACTGGCTCCCGATTAAGAATGGCTTCGAAAATCGTTCCGGAGGTGCTGCCGCGGAATGGAAGCGTCCCAGTGACCATCTCGTAGAGCACATCTCCGAAAGAAAACAGATCTGTACGCGCGTCCAGGTCTTTTCCTTTGATCTGCTCAGGAGACATATACTCCACCGTGCCAATGACCGCTCCCGGCTCGGTCGTCCACTGCGTAATCGTCGGGGCGTCTTCGCTCGTCGGTTTTGCCTTGCTTGCGAGTTTTGCCAGACCGAAGTCGAGAACTTTTGCCTGGCCGTGGTTGGTGACAAAGATATTGGCGGGTTTGATGTCGCGATGCACAATTCCTTTGCTATGGGCCGCGTCGAGAGCATCGGCGATCTGAATGCCCAATGCCAGAACAGTCTCGATCTCCATGGGTCTTCCCGCAATCAGGCGTTTGAGGGTCTGCCCCTCCAGCAATTCCATGGCGATAAAGGCGCGGCCATTGGCCTCGTCAACCTGGTAAATCGTGCAGATATTCGGGTGGTTCAGGGCGGAGGCAGAGCGCGCCTCGCGACTAAAACGCTGCAGCGACTGCGGGTCTTCGGCGAGTTCCTCAGGAAGAAACTTGAGCGCAACATGTCGGCCGAGCTTCAGGTCTTCAGCTTCGTAAACCACGCCCATACCACCGCCGCCGATGTTGCCCAGAATGCGGTAATGACCGATCACGGTTTCCGCCAAGCCAGATTTGGGATTTCCAGATGCTGGATTCAAAGATCGAGAGCTAGGCGGTCGCAGTGGAGAGCCTCCCGCACCAGCAAATGCCGGTGTCTCAATGAAGCTCCCGGCTTCACTGTGATGGGCCAGCAGCGACTCCACCTCGCGGCGGAGGTCCTCATCTCCGGCACACGACTGCCTGACGAGTTCGCCTCGGCGGCTCTCGTCTACTTGCAGCGCAGCGTGAAAGATTTGTTCGACTTGTCCCCACCGCTCACGCTCCATCGGGTTTCTCTCCGCTCAGTTCCCGCAGCAGCCAAGCCTTGGCTAACTTCCAATCCCGCATTACAGTTTCGGGTGAAACCTTAAGCACTTTGGCCGTTTCCTCCACGCTCAAGCCGCCAAAAAACCGCATCTCGACCACCTGGCTTTTGCGCTCGTCCACCTTCGCCAGCTTATTGAGAGCATCGTCCACAGCGACCAAATCAGCGCTAGCTTCAGGGGCGACCACTAGGGCCATATCCAGCGAGACCGGTTGTGCCCCGCTACCGCGCTTATGCGACTGCCGGGCACGGGCCTGGTCGGTGAGAATGCGCCGCATCTGCCGCGCGCAAAGTGCAAAGAAATGAGCGCGGTTCTGCCAGTCGATCAGCTTCAGATCGGAGAGGCGAAGGTAAAGCTCATTGATCAGCGCCGTGGTTTGTAGAGTATGCCCGTCGCGTTCCCGCGCCATGCAGCGTTTCGCTGCCAGATGCAGCTCCCGGTAAACCTGAGGGGTCAGCTTGTCCAGAGCACGTTCGTCGCCTTGGCGCCAGGCCTGAAGCAGTTGGGTGATCTCATGTCCGAGGGCGTCGTCCATTCAAAATCCCTGGGCCGGAGGAGTGGCCAATTGCCCTAAACATTACCACACCACCCGGCAGTTTCAGCCCGGATCAGTTGCCCAAAGAGAACCCTCTCACTTACAGGTTTCCGCCGCGATTTTCGCTATATAGAGGTGAAGGCAAACAAACAGGCGCGGTGAGGACGACAACCGCGCCCCAAAACCTAAGGAGAGACGGACATGAAACCGACATTTAAGAAAGTGACAACGCTGCTCAGCATGCTTCTCGCGGGGGCACTGTTGACGGCGCCGGCTGTAGCGCAGTCAGGAGCCGCCCAAGCAGATAACTTTCGGGACGATGACGATCCGCTGGCCCAAATGGCTGAACTGGAACAGCTTCACGCAACCTTTCATGCGGCAATCAGCGTGCACGATCCAGTGAACGGCGATTCCCCTGCAGTGATAACTCAGCGCATCCGCAACATACTCGCGATCTTCACCCAAGACGCCGAACTTACCGTTGTCAGCACTGCCGCCTCGGCAGGAAATTATATCGGCAACGGCGATCCGGATGATTCCGCGAATTGCCCTCCACCCTCGGGCGACACTTCGGCCACCGGTCAACAGGGCACCCTGTGCACGTTCTTCAAGTATGTTGCCGGGGGGCTGCAGGCGACCAATAAGTTTGTGTCGCTTTCCCCAGCGTTCAAAACGAAGTATGTCCCTGTAAAGGATGCCGGCCAATGGACATCATCGGTGTATTTCGAATGCCATTACTTCGACGTCTCATTGAATCCAGCCACCGGCCTGCCGTTTTGGACAGCCAGGAGCCACGTAAACCTTCAGGGCGAAGCCCAAAAGATCAACGGGGTGTGGTTATTGACGCACGTCACCTCGTCCGCCGTCGGAGTTCCGGTTCCGTGAATGCAGAACACCCCAATGCGCGCGCTCGCCCAAGGGCGCAGCGCGTGCATCGGGATTGTGCTACCACTTGAGTATCTTTGATGCCGCACGGGAGATCACCTGCCGGGTCCTGCGCAGTCCCGAAGGAGCGCGCGCCTGGGCGCCATTTCGACGCTCTGATCAAAGCCACCGCCAAGGTGGTCGCATGAATTACAGCGAACTACGGAAAGCCGTTACATGTGGGTGGTTTGTTCATCCCGAGTGAGGAGCTACTCGGAAATTGGGGCAACGCGCAATCACGGGGACATGGAATGGCTTTCTCGGAGAGGTGACCGGGTTAGGATCGATAAACGGGCAGATGGCCAGAAAAATAGCGATCGGAAAGATTCCGTTGGCACGGCATAAGGAGGCCGCGCCGATGGCTAAGTCCTCGAATCCCAAAAGGAAGAAGATCCCGAAAACTGTTCTCAAGCTGCCTGATCTCGAACAGTCAAAATCCGCTGTGCTGAACACCCTGGTCTCTTCGAGTTCCCAGCGTTCCTACGATCATGCGATTCGTGAGTTCATCGAATGGTATTGCTCTGAACCACGCCTGGCGTTGAGCAAAACGGTCGTGACTCGGTATCGCATCGCTCTGGAGCAGAGGCATTACGCTCCTTCCACCATCAATCTGACATAGGCCGCGGTCCGGCGACTGGCCTACGAAGCGTCAGTGCTGCAGTCACATTGGATCTGCACTCGCATGTCCTGCCGCGCATACAGAATGACGCTGCTGCGAAAGTGGAAGTTGCACTGATGGGAAGTACGCCAGGGGAGTAAAATGGTTGGCCGTGGGTTATTTTCGATAGACGCCGCGATCAAGCCCTTCAATCAACTGCGCAGCCCGCACGGTGAAGGTGTCACATATCCGCAGGAGAGTCGTGAGGGTGATGGGTCTGCCAGCCTCTATTTGCTGCCAGTGGCGAGCGGAGAAGCCAAATCCGATCATGTCTTCTTGTGTAAATCCTCTGGATTTGCGAAGCTTTTTTACGCGCTCTCCGAAAGCGCGAAAGAATTGTTTCTCATCGACCAAGCCTGTCTTTTAAGCGATTAACGGCTCGATCGCCACGAGCAGAATAGCTGTATTAATAGGAAATCGATCGTCTGGATGACGCAGGAGAAGTCACTTACTCTTCTACCATCACGGGACGAGGGAGTCCGTTAACCAGTTTCGACAAGGGTACATCCAGAGCAACGGTAATTCGAAGAAGAGTCTTGATCGTGATGGGTCGTCCTTTTTCGATCTGTTGCCAGTGTCGCGCCGAGAATCCGAACGACATCATATCTTCCTGCGTATAACGTCTCCTTTCCCGGAGAGCGCGAATCCGCCTGCCCAAGGCCTCGAAGAATTTGCTCGCGTCTAGCACGTAGACCCATTAAGAAGCGTCACGTGCAAAAACACCACGAGCAGATTAGCTGGACAAGGAAAAGAACAAGTGCTATATGTACGGGGAGATTGGCGCAAGAACAGAAAATCTCTTTAAGAATTGGCATCATTCGGTTAGAGGAACTGACAGAGTGAAGGTAACGTTGAAGATGGTCGACTCACTGCACCGTTAGCGGGTAAGACTGAGTCCGCGCCGAAGATGTTTTCTGTAAGCGGTTGAAACTAAATCGTTTATGTGCGCTGCGATCTGTGCGAAGTCGCAGTTCGGTGAAGTGTTGCCAAAATCGAGACCCCGAAACCGCAAGCTGGCTCCAAGGCAGGGAAGTGCCGTGTTTGGAAAGCGCCTCCTCGACGGCCACTTTCAGGCAGGTGGCTCATGAATTCCTCAGTCACAATCCGCATCCCCGGGTTCGCCGTCAATGGCAGCCCTACCTCGGAAGCAACAGCCGCAGCTCCGGTTACACACGCTGAGGTCTGCGACGAAACTTTGATGGCTCAGATCTGCGAAGGGGGAAGGGAAGCGCTGGCTATTCTTTTTCGTCGCTACGCAGGCCTGGTTCGGGGAGTGGCATACCGGGTTCTGCGAGACGCCTCCGAAGCGGACGATTTGCTCCAAGACGTATTCATTTTGATTCATCGCCTCTGCAAGACTTTTGACGGCTCCAGGAGTCCAGCAAAGTTTTGGATTTTGCAGATGGCTTACCGTCGCGCCCTCTCGCGCCGCCGCTACCTAACCTCTCGTCACTTCTACACAAGGCTCGATCTCGATGAAACGACGAGCGAGCTTCCAGACCCGCAGACGACTGCTGGTCAACTTGAGGATTCAATCGACGGACACCTCAGAAACGGCGGTCTTCAGAGAGTATTTGAGACGCTTTCAGAGAACCAGCGCCAAACGCTGCGTCTCTTCTTTATAGAGGGCTACACATTCGATGAAATTGCCGCCAGGCTCGGTCAATCCCGAGGGAACGTCAAACACCACTACTTCCGCGGGCTAGAACGGCTGCGAAAGGAGCTTTTTAGTGGTAAATTGCCGGGTAAGCGATCAGTATGATAGAAGGTCTTGTCCAACCTAGGAGCGGGGGCGTTGTCGCAAACCGAACCCCATGACGAGTTCCTAGAGCTCTGTGCCGTTTCGACCTCTGGCCAGTTGACCGAGGAGGAACACAAGAGGCTACAGGAGCATCTTGCCGTTTGCCAGCCCTGCAGGGAAATCCTACGGCAATACGAAGCGGTCGTCGGTCAGTCGATTCCCGCGATTGGAGCAAACGAAGAGCCCGATAACCCTGACAACGCAGAATCTGTCCCGCCTTGGTCGCAGGAAGAAGCTGAGA
>Ga0210400_10002990_pt1 | contig 15139 bp, 10 predicted proteins | sample IncBWH26MmetaG_FD_155456 | JGI IMG/M metagenome (GOLD analysis project Ga0210400, IMG submission 155456) | Forest soil microbial communities from Barre Woods Harvard Forest LTER site, Petersham, Massachusetts, United States - Inc-BW-H-26-M | ecosystem: Environmental > Terrestrial > Soil >... | reverse complement strand
TTTACGAAGGAGTGCGAACTATGGCGACTCCGGGAATGCAGTCAATAGAGACAACCGCTCCGCCATCCCCACGATTGAGCGCATTTCTAGGAAACTTCAAAGCGCTTTCTGACGTGGGAATCGCGTTGCCGGTCTTTCTTTATTCTTGTGGTTTTGTGGTTTTGGGGTGTTACTCGGAGGCAAACAACCTCGGCTTGCAGGCTTTTCCCACAATTCAATTTTTCTCAGCTGGCGCGGGGTTTCTGCTTATCTTTATCGCTGTCTCGCTGGCCGTTTTGGTACTGCGGCAAGCTTTGGCGAAAATCTTTAACTGGCTCAATTCTGAGTCTGCCCTGAGCAAGACAATCAAAAAAGCGCTCCCCGCGGCCATTCTAATTTCAATTGGGGTTTATTGGGTCTCAGAAAAGATGCATATGCAAAAGCTCAACGTCGCGGCCATGATCGCCATAGGGCTGTGTCTGTTCTTTTCCGCAGATGGCTGGATGCAGCACATGACACGTTACTATCTCTACTTCAATGGGTTTGCTTTCGGCGTCGCCTTGCTTGCCTGGTATGCGTTCAGTGCGTATCCATCGATTCCCGCTTCCTTTGGCGGGGGCAAGCCTCGCGCTGCGCATATCCTCATTGACAAGAAATCTATCTCACCCGATCTTTCCAAACAGTTGATGAAACCCGGAGCGTCTTCAGCAGCCGATGTCGTGGATCTCTCGGCTGATGTCTACTTGATCACTGACAACAGCATTCTGGTGAAGGTATTGCGGATGGAACCTGCTGACGCACCAGGCAGCGTCGGGAAGGATCCGAAGTTTTCGGCTATGATCCTGCAGTTGCGACAATCTGATGTGAGCGCGATTTTCTGGGAGAGCCGCCATTAATAAGCCGTGCATGGGCTTCAAAAAATAAAAGCGGGCTGGATTTCTCCAGCCCGCTTTAGTTTGCGGATCAGCAAATAGTTGTTTACTCGGCTGCCAACTCTTCGGCTTCGCCTTCCTGGCGCAGAAGCTCCAGCGCACGCTCGGCTTCGGCGTATGCCTGGGAAACTTCTTCCTGCACCTTGGCAGCAGCCTGCTCGAGTTCAGGAGCCAGCTTCACGTTGCGATAGTGGTCCATACCCGTGCCGGCCGGAATCAAACGGCCCACGATGACGTTCTCCTTGAGGCCGCGCAGGTGGTCCACAGCGCCCTGAATTGAGGCTTCTGTGAGTACCCTGGTGGTCTCCTGGAATGACGCCGCGGAGATGAACGACTCCGTTGAGAGTGAGGCCTTGGTGATGCCCAGCAGCAGCGGACGGCCCGTTGCCGGACGGCCACCGTTGGCGATCACCCGCTGGTTCTCTTCGGTGAAGCGGAACTTATCGATCTGTTGTTCCAGCAGGAACGTGGTGTCACCCACGTCCTCCACTTTCACCCAGCGCATCATCTGGCGGACAATCACTTCAATGTGCTTGTCGCTGATGGTTACGCCTTGCAGACGGTAGACTTCCTGGATTTCATTCACCAGGTAAGACTGCAGTTCCTTCTCGCCAAGTACGGCCAGAATGTCATGCGGGTTCAGCGGCCCGTCCATCAGCGGTTCACCCGCCCGGACACGCTCGCTTTCCTGCACGTTGATGTGGACTCCCTTCGGCACCGAGTATTCCTTCTCCGTGCCGTTGTCAGCCACCACGTAGATTTTGCGCTGGCCTTTTGAGACCTCGCCGAATTTCACCACGCCATCAATTTCGCTGATGATCGCGGTTTCACGCGGCTTGCGGGCCTCAAACAACTCAACCACGCGCGGCAAACCACCGGTAATATCCTTGGTCTTGGTGGTTTCGCGCGGGATCTTCGCCAGCACGTCGCCAGGATGAACTTCATCACCGTCCTGCACCATCAAATGGGCGCGTGACGGCATGAGGTAACGCCGGGCTGATTTTGCCTTGATAACAATTGCCGGCTGGCGCTTTTCGTCCGGCGACTCACCCACCACATGGCGGGAAAGGCCCGTGACTTCGTCCACTTCTTCGTGGAGCGTCACGCCTTCCTGCAAGTCCTTGAACTGCACGGTGCCGCCGACTTCCGTGAGGATGGCGAAGGTGTAAGGATCCCATTCACCCATGACCTGCCCCACAGTTACCTGCTGACCGTCCTGGACTTTGAGCCGTGCGCCGTAAACTACCGAGTAGCGCTCTTTTTCGCGGCCCTTGTCGTCGACAACAGCAATCGACATTGCACGATTCATGACCACCAAATCGCCTGATTTTGCCTTGACGGTCTGGGGATTGATGAAGCGCACTGCACCAGCGGTGCGGGCTTCCAGTCGAGACTGTTCAGACACGCGCGATGCCGTACCGCCGATGTGGAAGGTACGCATCGTCAACTGCGTGCCCGGCTCACCGATGGATTGCGCCGCGATCACGCCCGTTGCCTCGCCCAGTTCAACCATGCGGCCTGAAGCCAGGTTGCGACCGTAGCACGCGATGCAGACGCCGCGTTTCGATTCGCAGGTCAACACGGAGCGTATCTTTACCCGCTCGATGCCGGCAGCCTGGATTGCGCTGGCCAGCTCTTCCGTGATGTCCTGGTTCACGTCCACGATTACGTTGCCTTCGTAGTCCTTGATTTTCTCCAGCGATACGCGGCCCACAATGCGGTCGCGCAACGGCTCAATAATGTCGCCCGCTTCCACAATGGATCCCACGTAAATGCCGTCCACCGTTCCGCAATCCTGTTCGCTGATGATCACGTCTTGCGCCACGTCCACCAGGCGGCGGGTTAGGTAGCCTGAATCGGCGGTCTTAAGCGCCGTGTCAGCCAGTCCTTTACGCGCACCGTGCGTGGAAATGAAGTATTGCAACACGGTCAGCCCTTCACGGAAGTTTGCCGTGATGGGCGTTTCAATGATTTCACCGGACGGCTTGGCCATCAGTCCGCGCATGCCGGAGAGCTGGCGAATCTGCTGTTTCGATCCGCGAGCGCCGGAGTCGGCCATAACGTAAATCGGGTTAAGCTGTCCGACCTTGTCCAGTTCCTGCATGTTGTTGAACATCTCGTCGGCAACTTTTTCCGTCACGTTCGACCAGATTTCAATCACTTTGTTATAGCGTTCGCCGTTCGTGATGGCGCCGTCCAGGTACTGCTGCTGCACAGCGATGACCTGCTTTTCAGCGTCCTTCACCAGGCCCTTTTTGTGCTCAGGAATGACCATGTCATCAATGCCGATGGACAAGCCGGCCTTCGTCGCATAGCGGAAGCCCGTCTCCTTCACTTCGTCCAGCATCTTGACTGTCGTCTCAAGGCCAAAGCGCAGGTAGGTGTAGTTCACCAGCTGGCCAATGCCCTTTTTCTTGAGCAGGCCGTTGATGAATGGCATCTGCTCCGGCAGATGATCGTTCAGGATCGTACGGCCCACCGTGGTGTTGATGAACTGGCGTTCAAAGTTCACCGGCTCTGTGTGCACAATATCCTGATCGTCATAAGCCGCGGTCAGGTCGATCACCTCGCCGCTATAGCGCAGGCGGATTGGGGTAAGCGTTTCCACCTCACCCGCTTCCAGCGCCAGCAGCACGTCGTCAGAGTTCGCAAAAGCGCGGCCTTCGCCCTTGGCGCCCGGCTTCCCTTTGGTCAGGTAATAGAGACCAAGCACCATATCCTGCGTAGGCACGGTGATGGGCTGGCCTGATGCCGGCGAGAGAATGTTGTGCGAGGACAGCATCAACACGCTGGCTTCAACTTGCGCTTCCGGAGAAAGCGGAATGTGCACCGCCATCTGGTCGCCGTCAAAGTCGGCATTAAACGCCGTGCAAACCAGCGGGTGAATCTTGATGGCCTTGCCTTCCACCAGCACCGGCTCAAAAGCCTGAATGCCGAGGCGGTGAAGCGTTGGGGCGCGGTTCAAGAGCACCGGATGGTCTTTAATTACCTCTTCCAGAATGTCCCAGACAATCGGTTCCTGCTGTTCCACCATTTCCTTGGCTTGCTTGATGGTGGTGCAGTGGCCTGTCTGTTCCAGACGGTGATAGATGAAAGGCTTGAACAGCTCGAGCGCCATCTTCTTCGGCAAGCCGCACTGGTGCAGCTTGAGTTCCGGACCAACCACGATCACGGAACGTCCGGAGTAGTCCACGCGCTTGCCCAGCAGGTTCTGGCGGAAGCGTCCTTGCTTGCCTTTCAGCGTGTCAGAGAGTGACTTCAGCGGGCGATTGTTGGCGCCACGCAGCACGCGGCCACGGCGTCCGTTATCGAACAACGCGTCCACTGATTCCTGCAGCATGCGCTTTTCATTGCGCACGATCACTTCCGGAGCGTGCAGGTCCATCAGCTTCTTCAACCGGTTGTTGCGGTTGATCACGCGGCGATAAAGGTCGTTCAGGTCAGACGTGGCAAAGCGGCCGCCATCCAGTGGAACCAGGGGACGCAACTCCGGCGGAATGACCGGGATCACATCCAGGATCATCCATTGCGGTTTGTTGCCGCTCTTGCGGAAGGCCTCGACCACTTTGAGCCGCTTGGCATACTTCAGCCGTTTCTGCAGAGAAGTTTCGTGCTTCATCTTCTCGCGCAATTCGACTGAAAGCTCTTCCACTTCAACGCGCTTCAGGATTTCCTTGATGGCCTCAGCCCCCATCATGGCCTTGAAGCCCGTCGCGCGGTATTGCTGGTCCAGCTCGCGGAAGCGGGTTTCTTCCTTGATGACTTCGCGCTCTTTTACCGGCGCCTCGCCGGCATCCACTACCACGTAGGATTCAAAGTAGAGAACTGATTCCAGATCGCGCAGGGAAATATCCAGCAAGTGGCCGATGCGTGACGGCAGGCCCTTGAAGAACCAGACGTGCGAGCACGGCGAAGCCAGCTCAATGTGGCCCAACCGTTCACGGCGGACTTTTGACAGTGTGACTTCAACGCCGCACTTGTCGCAGATCACGCCGCGATGTTTCATTCGTTTGTATTTGCCGCACAGGCATTCCCAGTCCGTTACCGGACCGAAAATGCGGGCGCAGAACAGGCCATCGCGCTCCGGCTTAAAGGTGCGGTAATTGATGGTTTCCGGCTTGGTCACTTCGCCGTGAGACCAGCTGCGGATTTTTTCCGGCGAGGCCAGGCTGATTCGGATGGAATCAAAATCAGTAATCGTGTTGCCCAGATCAAATGGACTTGAACGGTACAAGGTGTCCTCCTGCGTCGCTTAACGCGCGCCGCGCTGCGGCTCCCGGTTGCTGCTGATTTCTTACTCTGGTCTCAACCCCAGCCGGAAGCGGTCCGGAGTTGAGATGGGCTGACGATAGAAGCGGTGCAGGGCTTGCGCCCTGCATCGATCGGTTAGTCAGCCGCCGCGGCAATCTGTTTCCTGCCGCCTTCGGTCTTGATCAGCTCCACATCCAGGCAGAGCGACTGCAATTCGCGGATCAGCACGTTGAATGACTCAGGCACGCCCGGTTCAATGGCGGCTTCGCCCTTCACAATGGCCTCATAAATCTTGGTTCGGCCAAATACGTCGTCTGACTTCGCGGTAAGCAGCTCCTGCAGAATGTAAGCCGCGCCATATGCCTCAAGCGCCCAGACTTCCATTTCTCCAAAGCGCTGTCCGCCGAACTGCGCCTTGCCGCCCAGCGGCTGCTGGGTGATAAGCGAGTACGGCCCAATGGAGCGGGCGTGGATCTTGTCGTCCACCAGGTGGGAGAGCTTCAGCATGTAGATGTAGCCCACCGTCACCGGCTGTTCGAATTTGTCTCCGGTCATGCCGTCATAAAGGTCCGTCTTGCCCGATTCAGGCAGGTTGGCCTCACGCAGCATGGATTTGATTTCCACTTCGCGCGAACCGTCAAACACCGGCGAGGCGAAGTACACGCCTTTCGTCAGTGTCTTGGCGACGTGCATCAGCTCATCATCTTCCAGAGCTGCGATTTTTTCGCCAAACGGAGTGTCCTTGAAAATGCTCTTGAGTTCGCGGCGAATCGTTTCCTCGCGCGAGTTCTCTTTCAGGAATTCCGCAATGCGCTCGCCCAGTTGATGGCCGGCCCAGCCCAGGTGTGTCTCCAGGATCTGGCCCACGTTCATACGGCTGGGTACGCCGAGCGGGTTGAGCACGATTTCCACCGGGGTGCCGTCTGCAAGATACGGCATGTCTTCCTCAGGCAGAATGCGGGCAATCACGCCTTTATTGCCGTGACGGCCTGCCATCTTGTCGCCCACGCTGAGCTTGCGCTTCATGGCCACGTAGCACTTCACCAGCTTGATCACGCCGGGAGGAAGTTCATCGCCCTTTTGCAGCTTGCCGATTTTCTCGTTCGTGATCTTGCGCAGCACGTCGATCTGGCGCGAGGTCATTTCTTCGATTTCGTCAATCTGCTCGTTAACGCGCGGGTCCTTGTCAGCGTATTTAATGCGCTTCAGGTTGCGCGTGGAAATCCGCTCAATCGTCTCGCGATCAAGCATCGCTCCCTTGGTCAGAAGGCGCTTGTTGGTGCGCTCGTCATGCAGGTCAGCCTGGACTTCCTTATTTCCCAGGATGGCCTCAAGGCGCTTCAAGCGCTCGTCCGTGAGGATTCGGATTTCGTCAGCCAGGTTCTTTTCCAGCCGCTCGATCTGCGCTGCCTCGATGGCCTTGGCGCGTTCGTCCTTTTCCTGTCCCTTGCGGGAGAAGATTTTTACGTCGACGATCGTGCCTTCAATGCCAGGCGGGCAGGTCAAAGACGCGTCACGCACATCGCCGGCCTTTTCGCCGAAGATCGCGCGCAGCAGCTTCTCTTCCGGTGTGAGCTGGGTTTCGCCCTTTGGCGTCACTTTGCCCACAATGATGTCGCCCTGCTTTACCGTGGCGCCAATGCGGATCACGCCGCTCTCATCCAGGTCGCGGAGCGCTGATTCGCTTACGTTCGGGATGTCGCGGGTGATTTCTTCAGGCCCCAGCTTGGTGTCGCGAGCTTCAATCTCAAACTCCTCGATGTGGACGGAGGTGTAGTAATCCTCCTTCACCATCTTCTCTGAGACCAGGATCGCGTCCTCAAAGTTGTAACCGCGCCATGGCATAAAAGCCACCAGCACGTTGCGTCCAAGAGCAAGCTCGCCCTTGTCCGTGCAAGGCCCGTCAGCGATGACCTGGCCTTTCAGGACTCGGTCGCCCTTCTTGACCACCGGCTTCTGGTTGATGCAGGTGTTCTGGTTGGAACGCTTGAACTTCGTCAACTGATAAATGTCACTGCCGACTTCGCGTGACAACTGCGTTGGATGGTGTTCGCCTTCCACGCGCACGATAATGCGCTCGGAATCGACGGAATCGATGATGCCGTTACGCCGGGCCAGAACCACGGCGCCGGAGTCACGTGCGGTAACGCCTTCCATGCCGGTTCCTACCAGCGGGGCCGCAGCACGAAGCAGAGGCACAGACTGGCGTTGCATGTTGGCGCCCATCAAAGCGCGGTTCGCATCGTCATGCTCCAAAAAGGGCACGAGCGATGCGGCCACGGAAACCAGCTGTTTCGGGCTGACGTCAACATAGTCGACCTCATCACGCGGAACGAGCACGAAGTTGCCGTTCTTTCTGGCATCCACGATTTCGCCGACTATCTTGCCCTTGTCGTCCAACTCAATATTGGCCTGGGCGATGACGTGCTTGTCTTCTTCCCATGCCGAGAGATAGAACGAGAATGGCTCGGTCTCCAGGGCCTTCTTGCGACGCTCTTTCAGGTCGGCCGTAACTTTGTCGGCTTCCTTCAGTTCAATGTGGTCGCCAACGCGATATTCGCTGTCGCCGGCATTCACGATCGTCACAAAGTCCACCACGCGCGAATCTTTTACGCGGCGGTACGGTGACTCGATAAAGCCGTAGTCGTTGATGCGGGCATAGCAGCTTAACGAGCTGATCAGACCGATGTTCGGACCTTCCGGCGTTTCAATTGGGCAGATGCGACCATAGTGCGTCGGGTGAACGTCGCGGACTTCGAATCCGGCGCGCTCGCGTGACAAACCGCCCGGCCCAAGGGCTGAGAGACGGCGCTTGTGCGTAATCTCTGACAGCGGATTGGTCTGGTCCATGAACTGCGATAGCTGCGATGATCCAAAAAACTCGCGGATCGCCGCCATCACCGGCTTGGCGTTCACCAGGTCATGCGGCATGGCCGTGGACATTTCCTGATATACCGACATCTTTTCCTTGATCGCGCGTTCCATGCGCACCAGGCCGATGCGGAACTGGTTTTCCATCAGTTCGCCTACCGCACGCACGCGGCGGTTGCCCAGGTGATCGATGTCGTCCACCGAGCCAATGCTCTTGCGCAGCTTCAGCAGGTAGCGGATGGTCGCGTAAAAATCTTCCGGATCAAGTGTCCGCTTGTCCAGCCCTGTCGCTTCGTTCTTGTCATACAGCTTGATGTTGAATTTCAAGCGGCCTACGCGGCTGAAGTCATATTTCCGCGGATCGAAGAACATTCCGTGGAAGAGTGCCGTCGCCGTGTCCAGAGTCGGCGGATCGCCCGGACGCAGTTTGCGGTAGATTTCGATCAACGCTTCCTGCGGCGTTTTCACCGAGTCACGGCGCAGGGTCGCGCTGATCACGTTGCCTACGTCGTCGCGCTCCGGGAAGAAGACGTGAATGTCTTCCACGCCCGCATCCATGATCTTGCTGAGCTTGTCGGCCGTAATTTCGCTGTTGGCTTCCAGCAACACTTCGCCGCTCGCCGTATCAACGATGTCGGCCGCGGTAAATGCGCCTTCCAGATCGGTGGTGTCAATATCGATCTCACTGATCTTGGCCTTTTGGATTTCCTTTAAAACAGCCGGCGTAATCTTCCGGCCGGAGTGCGCGATTTCATGGCCGCTCTTGTCCTTGATGCTGTGGGCCAGCTTTAGCCCCAGCAGGTTCGTCGGACGTTCAATGCCGCTCTCCAGCGTCCAGCGCAGCTTCTTCTCTTTCAGGCTGATGCGGTCGACGGTATAGAACGTGCGGAGAATGTCTTCGTCGGAACGCAGACCCAGGGCGCGCAAAAAGATGGTGCCCAGGAATTTGCGCTTGCGGTCGATGCGGACATAGAGAACATTCTTCTGGTCGTATTCAAACTCGACCCATGATCCGCGATAAGGAATGATCTTTCCCAGGAAGTAAGTCCTGTTATTGGCGGTCTCAAAGAAGACGCCCGGCGAACGGTGCAACTGGCTGACGATCACGCGCTCGGTGCCGTTAATAATGAACGTGCCGTTCTGCGTCATCAACGGAATGTCGCCGAAAAACACTTCCTGTTCCTTGATGTCGCGAATGCTCTTGTTGCCGGTCTCCGGGTCCTTGTCGTAAATCGTGAGGCGGATCGTGACCTTCAGCGGAGCGGAATAAGTCATGCCACGCTCTTCACATTCAGCCACGTCATATTTCAGCTGCAGGCCCACGGGATCGCCGCACTTGTTGCAGAAATCAGGCGTGTTGGCGTTGTACGTGCCGCACTTCTGGCAAAGCACGTCGCCGGGGTGGAAGGGATCGGTGATCACCGTGTTGCCGCAATTGCGGCAGGTGGTGCGCAGGTGATGGAGCCCTTTCAGGTGGCCGCATTTGCACTCCCAGTTGCCAATGGCGAAATCGACAAAGGCCAACTCGGAGACATTGCGGAAATCGGTGATGGGGAAAACGGATTGAAACACTGATTGGAGGCCGCTGTCGTCACGCTCGCTCGGCAGTTTGTCCATCTGCAGAAAGCGGTCGTAAGAACGCTTCTGGACCTCGATCAGGTTCGGGATCTGCAGGGCTACCGGAATCTTGGAAAAATCGAGACGATAACGAGCCTGGCCATTCTTGTTCGGCATGAGTAACTCCTAAAGACTTTTCTGCTTCATCTCGCGGCGGGGCGAATGAAGCGGCTCGCTGGAAGATTTTTCTTCGCAAAAGCAAACCTTGTTGACCAACGCGTTTCTAACAAAGCGTTAGTGGCGATCAATTCACTGCAAAGCGGACAAAACGAATCGCGCCAACAGGAGGCAAGAGTCTCCGTTGACGCCGTGACAGCGTTGTGCGATGTCTAAAATGTTTTTATCCGCGCCCGTCTGAATAGACCGTTCTTTGTCCGCCCAATGCGGACCTGTTCATAAAGAACAACAACTGGCAGGTCTGGCTACGACTCCGAGCAAGGCGAATATTGCTGGAGCACCACGCCTGTCCTGCGTCAAAAAAAATTGAAAATACCGGTTTGGAGAAGAACTACCGTATCTATTTGATAACAGAAGTCGACCCCAAGATTCAACCTTCTTAAAGATTCAGCCTACCTGAAGGGGAAACTTTGGGGGCTCGTTCCTGCAGCCCCCGGTTCCTTTCAGGCATCCGTGGCGCTTTCGCGCCCCGGATAGCGGTCAGCGGGCATAAAGCCCGCAGATCCAGTTACTTGATTTCGACCGTCGCCCCAGCGTCGGTAAACTTCTTCTTAATCGTTTCCGCTTCTTCCTTGGAAACATTCTCTTTCACGTTCTTCGGTGCGCCATCCACCAGGTCCTTGGCTTCTTTCAGGCCCAGGCTGGTGACTTCACGTACCGCTTTGATTACATTGATCTTATTGGCGCCGGCGCCAGTCAGAACCACGGTAAATTCAGTCTTTTCTTCGGCTGGAGCTGCTGCCGCTCCACCGCCGCCGGCCACCATCACCGGAGCTGCTGCCGCTGCGGAGACGCCTAGGCGCTCCTCAAGCTTCTTTACGAGCTGGGCCGCGTCAAGCAGGCTCAACCCTACGATTGAATCTTCTAACTGCTGCAAATCTGCCATGTGTATCTCCACTCTTTGTCAGTTTTGTGCTGATTCGCCGCTTCCGCCCACCGTGTTCCAATGCGCCCAGACTAGCGCCACGTTGAGTTTCTTGCTGCGATGAAACCGTCCCTGAAACAGCCGCACTTCGCCGCTTCAGGCAAATTTTCCGGGTTAGCTTGCAGCTTCGCCGGCGTCTTTGAACTTGCCCTTCTCCACGCCCTGGCTAACGACCACCGCCAGGTCTCTGCCCACGGCATTCATCACCGTGACCAGGCGCTGTGCCGGAGCGTTCATCAGGAACAGCAGCTTGGAGTAAATCTCTTCTTTCGACGGCATGGTGGCCAGCGCCTTGATCTCTTTCATCGAGATCACGCGGCCTTCCAGCACGCCGGACTTGAAGGAAAATTCCGGATTGTCGTCAACGTACTTGCTTAGCGCCTTGGCCAGGGCCACTGGGTCCCCGCTGGTATAGGCGATCGACGTAACGCCCTTCAGCCCTTTCAGCGCTTCGCCCACCTGCGTGCCTTCAGACGCCCGCTTGGCTAGCGTGTTCTTTACGACTTGATATTTTCCGCCCGCCGTGCGCACTGTCTTGCGCAGCTCAAAGTCCTTTGACACCGTTAGCTTGGAGAAGGTGCCCACAATCATGCTGCTGGCCTTCTGCAGGTCCTGGTTGAGCTTTTCAATCTGTTCCGCTTTTTTCGCTTTTGTGACCGCCATGTTCAGATCCTTTTCTCTAGTCGAGGGCTCATTCGGCCCCGCCATCGCAAATGTCTGGTGTTGCGAAATACCGATTACGCCTTGGCCGCTACTTCCACCGGAGTGGTATCCACGGAAACTCCCGGCCCCATGGAAGACGAGATGTAGGCAGCCTTGATGTACTTGCCTTTGGCCGCCGAAGGCTTGGCCTTCACCACGCTCGTAATGACCGCGGTGGCATTTTCCACGAGCTTGTCCGGCGTGAAGGAAATCTTTCCTACCGGCACATGCACCAGCGCGGTCTTGTCCGTGCGGAACTCGACTTTACCGGCCTTGATTTCTTTCACCGCGTTGGCAATGTCGAAAGTCACGGTGCCAGTCTTGGGATTGGGCATCAGGCCCTTGGGACCAAGCACCTTACCCAGCTTACCTACCGACTTCATCATGTCCGGCGTCGAGATCACGGCGTCAAAATCCGTCCAGTTCTCTTTCTGGATTTTTTCCACCATCTCCTCGCCGCCCACAATGTCGGCTCCGGCAGCTTCGGCTTCGCGAACTTTCTCTCCGCTGGCAATCACCAGAACTTTTTTCGACTTGCCCAGCCCGTGCGGCAGAACCACTGTGCCGCGGACCATCTGGTCTGCGTGTTTCGGGTCGACGCCCAGGCGGAGTGTGACTTCCACCGTTTCGTCAAACTTCGCAAATTTTACTTTCTGGAGCAGCGGCACAGCGTCACTCAATAGATACTGGCGTTTCTCAATCGCCGCGCGCGACTTGGTTATGTTTTTTCCTGCTTTGCGACTCATTTGTCCTTTTCCTTATCTCCCACCGCTTCCGCAATGTTTCGCGGGCCGTGGTACATGCGATTGTCTTAAAAAATTGACGCTACTACCCTACGACTTCGATCCCCATGCTGCGTGCTGTGCCCTTCACGCTCTTGATCGCTGATTCGATCGAGGCGGCGTTCAGGTCCGGCATCTTCTGCTTGGCGATATCAGCAACCTGTTTCTCCGTCACCTTGCCGACCTTGTCTTTGTTGGGCGCGCCTGAACCCTTGGCGATCCCCGCGGCCCGCTTCAGCAGAATCGACGCCGGCGGCGTCTTGGTAATGAACGTAAACGACCGGTCGGTATAGACCGTGATCACCACCGGGATAATCAGCCCCGCCATCTCCTTATTGGAGGTGCGGGCATTAAACTGTTTGCAGAATTCCATGATGTTGATCTGCGCCTGGCCCAGTGCCGGCCCGACCGGAGGAGCCGGCGTCGCCTTGCCGGCTTCGATCTGCAATTTAACGGATGTCTGTACTTTTTTCGGTGCCATTTACCTGATCCTGTCTTCTGTGTGTCACAGGCAACTCCTGCCTGTGCTCGAAAATCTTTACGCTGCCACTTTCTCTACCTGCCCAAACTCCAATTCCACCGGTGTTGCGCGGCCAAAGATCGTGACCATCACTTTCAATGTCTCGCGGTCTTCGTTCACTTCGTCCACAGTGCCATTGAAGTTGGCAAATGGCCCATCGGTGATGCGGACAGTTTCGTTCTTTTCAAACTTCACGCGAATCTTGGGTTTGTCCTTGCCCACGTTCACGCGATAGATAATCTGGTTGACCTCTTCTTCGGTCAGCGGCGTCGGATCGTTTGCCGTGCCGACAAAGCCCGTCACGCGGGGCGTCGATTTCACCACATGCCACACGTGGTCGCCTTCGCCGCCGGTGCGGAAGCCGGTCAGGTCCATCTGCACCAGCACGTAGCCGGGATAAAACATCCGCTCCACGGTATATTTCTTGCCGTTGCGGATCTCCGTCACCGGCTCCGTGGGAATCACGACCTTGCCGATCTTTTCTCCCAGGCCAAAGGCCTGTACGCGCGATTCCAGTGATTCCTTCACTTTGCGCTCAAAGCCCGAATAGCTGTGGATGATGTACCACTTCATGTTCGGGTTCGTGTTCTCCGGCGGTGGGGCCTGTTCGCCTTCCGGGGGAGTCGCGTTGATGTTTTGCTCAGTCATGCTTGCCAACTTGGCTTTCCGGTGTTCGTCTACCGCACGCGGTGGTGCAACACCCAATTAATTCCGGACGCAATCACCTGGTCGATCACAAAAAAATACACGCCGAAGAGAATGACCGTGATGATCACCACTGTTGTAGTGGCTTGAACTTCTTTCCTGCTCGGGAAAGTAACTTTCCGCATCTCATTGCGAACGTCAGTGAGAAAACCCTTCGCACGCGCAGGAAATTGCATTATCCGGTTGCCCTGATCTTCGCGCGCCATCGTTACTGCCTTCGCCATTGGTTCCTTCCTTGTCCCGCCCTTGTTTCGGCCGGCTTTCCAAAATCTGGCAGGGGCGGAGGGATTCGAACCCCCAAGTCCGGTTTTGGAGACCGGCAGTTTAGCCGTTGAGCTTACGCCCCTATTTCTTTCAAGGGCTCCGCAACGCTTCGCTGCTGCGCCCTCATGCTTTGCTCGCGCTATAAGGCGCTCGCTCGGCATTTCACCCGGCCAGTAGCAGCATCTGAAGTGGCTGAATGCTGACGGCTGAGTGCTGAATTGCTATTTAACTTCCTTATGCCCTGTGTGCTTACGACAGCGCTTGCAGAACTTCTTGAACTCAAGCCGCCCCGTAGTGGTCTTCTTGTTCTTGGTGGTCGAGTAATTCCGCTCTTTGCAATCGCCGCACTGTAACGTAACAATTTCACGCATAATCCAAACCCTTTTCCGTTGACTTAAAATTTCAAATCTAAAATTTCAAATTTGAAATCTATTGAATGATCTCGCTGATGGTTCCCGCGCCCACCGTTCGTCCGCCTTCGCGGATGGCAAAGCGCAGGCCCTTTTCCATGGCCACCGGCGTAATCAGCTCGATGGTCAGCGATACGTTGTCCCCCGGCATCACCATCTCCGTGCCGGCTGGCAACTCAGCCACGCCCGTCACGTCGGTGGTGCGGAAGTAAAACTGCGGACGATAGCCCTTGAAGAACGGGGTGTGACGTCCGCCTTCTTCTTTGTTCAGGACGTAAATCTCGGCCTTGAACTTGGTGTGCGGCGTAATCGATCCGCCCTTGGCCAGAACCATGCCGCGCTCCACATCCTCTTTGGCAATGCTGCGCAGCAGCAGCCCGGCGTTATCGCCGGCCATGCCTTCGTCCAGCTGCTTCTTGAACATTTCCACGCCCGTAACCACGGTCTTGCGCGTCTCGCGGAAGCCGACAATCTCAACTTCCTCGCCCACTTTCACCTTGCCACGCTCAATCCTGCCCGTAACCACGGTGCCGCGTCCCTGAATGGAGAAGATATCTTCAATCGGCATCAGGAACGGCTTGTCGATGTCGCGTGCCGGCAGCGGAACGTACTTGTCGACCGCCGCCATCAGCTCGTCAATCTGCTTTTCCCATTTGGGATCGCCATTTAGCGCGTTCAGCGCGCTCAGGCGGATCACCGGAACATCGTCGCCGGGGAACTTGTAGCTCTTCAACAGTTCGCGGACTTCGAGTTCCACCAGATCCAGCAGCTCAGCGTCATCGACGGCATCGCACTTGTTCAACGCCACCACGATGCAGGGCACGCCTACCTGGCGGGCCAAAAGCACGTGTTCACGCGTCTGCGGCATCGGGCCATCGGTGGCCGCGACCACCAGGATCGCGCCATCCATCTGGGCTGCGCCGGTAATCATGTTCTTGATGTAGTCGGCGTGGCCCGGGCAATCCACGTGGGCGTAGTGCCGGTTCGGCGTCTCGTATTCCACG
>Ga0210400_10002989_pt1 | contig 15141 bp, 12 predicted proteins | sample IncBWH26MmetaG_FD_155456 | JGI IMG/M metagenome (GOLD analysis project Ga0210400, IMG submission 155456) | Forest soil microbial communities from Barre Woods Harvard Forest LTER site, Petersham, Massachusetts, United States - Inc-BW-H-26-M | ecosystem: Environmental > Terrestrial > Soil >... | reverse complement strand
GTGGCACGGTGTTCGAGATCACACCTTAGATCTGAAGATCTGGCCCGCGGGTGTCGCAACACAGAACTCATCTCGTCGATAACAACGCGATACTGGAAGCGCTCCGCGACTCGATTTGAAATGTAGGCGACGCGGCTGCGGGTATCTGACGTCGGCGAAGCGCAGTTGCTATCATCGAAGTTGCTATAATGAAGACGGCGGTGGGAATAGCTCAACTGGCAGAGCACCGGACTGTGGCTCCGACGGTTGCGGGTTCGATTCCCGTTTCCCACCCCAAAATCATTTATAGCCGCGCCGTGGGACGCCAGTCCCGACTCTTCCACAATCACTTCGCGATACGGTAGACTTCTGACCTGAAGGACCCGGAATGTCGAACTGAGGTCTAGCCAAACAGATCCAGTACGTCGGCTGAAAGCGGTGCTCAATGCGTACTCCCTACGGGCTGAATATCCTCGACAATTGCCTTACCTGCCCGGTGCGTGAAGAGCATTTGTTCTGCCATCTGCCGGCGTCTGCCACGCAGAAGCTGAACGAGATCAAGTCCACCGCCATTTATCCGAAATCCGCAATGCTGTTTATTGAAGGTCAGCAGCCACGTGGAGTTTTTGTGCTTTGCACCGGGAAAGTGAAGCTCTCAACGTCGTCTTCTCAGGGCAAGACCCTCATTACTAAAATCTCGGACGCAGGAGATGTCCTCGGCCTTAACGCCGCAATCTCCAATCGGCCTTATGAAGTGAGTGCCGAGATGATTGAACCGGGCCAGGCGAATTTTATCGCGCGCGATGCGTTGCTCCAGTTTCTGCGTGACTACGGGGAGGTGGCGGTGCGAGTCGCGGAGCAACTCAGCCGTAACTACTACACGGCGTATGAAGGGATCCGCATGCTGGGACTCACCAGTTCCCCTTCCGAAAGGTTCGCCAAACTATTGCTGGAATGGTCCAGTGCGTCGAATGGTGACCCTTTGCAGGTGAAGTTGACGCTGACGCATGAGGAAATCGGCGAAATGATCGGTACCACGCGTGAAACCGTGACCCGCTTGTTTTCTGAATTCAAGAAGCGGCAATTGCTGCAGTTGACGGGGGCCAAACTGGTCATCCGCAACAAGCCCGCTCTCGAAAAAATGGTCAACTCCTGACAATGGTATCTCAGCCCCGGGTTTGACAATTCCCGAATACAACTAGCCTGTCAGGCTACGCCGCCTGTGTCTGTTCCGTTTCGATCCGGTTGATTTCCCGGCGCAACCAGGCGCGAAGCGCCTCCTCCATCTCCATTTGTGTGCCCGAACGGTAGAGGGAGTCGACTGTCTGACCTTCGTCATCCAGCGGAATAAATCTGCACGGCACGTCCTGGTCGCGGAATTCAGAGGGAACGAGCTGCGTCAGGAGGCATTCGTTGCAGGGATGCGTCCGGGAGGATTCGTTAAAGTTCAGGCAGCTCGGAGAATCCTCAAAAATGTTTGGGGCGCGCCACGGTGCATGCGGCGAGCGCCCGTACCCGCCGTCCTCCACGAATTTCAATTCGAATCGCAAGAGTTCAAGAAGATCGCAATTCTTATGGGACATGGGCTGACCTCAAGACATAGTCTGGCAGAATCCAAGCCTGACCCATAGGACGGAAGTCACGCTGCCGTGTGATCAGAATCACAATTCGCTACCCGTCTTGAGCAATTGTGAACAGACACACCGCAACTCCAGATGGAATATTAAATCCTTACCTGTCGGACCGCCTTTACTCGTGGAGGGAACTCTTGCGTGGGCGACATTCGGCGTCTCGGGAACATTCATGAGCGCTGAGTGAGGCCGGGGTCCTCAATTTGTGATTCTGATCACAAGGGCCAGTGACCCTCTCCACAGCGCCGATATGCCCCGGGGCGCGAGAATCAAATCGAACAGGCGGTACGGGCCCCAAAAATGTAAGGAGGGAACTAAATGCCTCGCATGGAATTTACGTATTCATCAGGACGAATCTGGTTAAAGCTTTTCGCAATCCTATGGCTTGTTATTCTGTCTCTTCCCACTGCACGCGCCGTGCCCAGTTATTCGCGGCAAACCGGGCTGGCGTGCGCTTCTTGCCACTACGCTCCTCCGGAACTGACGCCGTTCGGAAGAAAATTCAAACTGGAAGCCTACGCGTTCACGACCAAGGCAGAAGTGAGCGATGAGAAGAAAGACCACAATTCCACTCTGAAGCTCCTCGAAGCCTTCCCGCTTTCTGTGGTGTTCGATACTTCGTTCACTTCCACCAGGTCTCCCCAACCTGCCACGCAAAATGGCAATTTCGAGTTTCCTCAAGCGGCTTCGTTGTTCTTGGCCGGTAGCTGGGGAAGCCACGTGGGGAGTTTTCTGCAGGTAACGTATGACAGCCAGGCCGATCATTTCACCTGGGACAACACCGATATTCGGTATGCGAACAACGAGGGCCACCTTTTTGGCAAGCCTTTCACCTACGGCGCAATGCTGAACAACAACCCGACAGTCGAAGACCTTTGGAACAGCACGCCGGCTTGGGGATTCCCCTTTGTTTCGAGCAACGTCGCGCCTTCGCCTTCCGCAGGAGCCCTCATCAACGGAGGATTGGCTCAGGATGTGGCAGGGTTCGGTGGCTATGGGATGTGGAACGAACATTTGTACCTGGCGGCCACTCTCTACCGGTCCGAACACATTGGTGGAGCGCAGCCAAACTCCGGAGCCGGTTTCGGAGTCAATATCCGTGGATTAGCTCCCTATTGGCGTCTCGCCTGGCAAACCTCCACCGAGAACAACAACCTTGAAATCGGAACGTACGGAATGCACGTGAAAACCTCCCCCGGTGCAATTACGGGATTGGAAGACGGCTATACCGACTGGGCCGCCGATTTTCAGTACGACCGAACGCTTCCGCGACTCAAGGGCGATGTGGTGTCGTTCCGGGGGACCTATATTCGCGAGAACTCCTCGCTGGTGGCGAGCTTCGTGGGCACGGGCGCGGCCGTCGTGGGCCATCATCTCAACACCGTGCAGGGAAACGTCGAATATCACTTCGGTACGCGTTTCTCGGGCACCGCGGGGTACTTCGATGTTACGGGAACGGCGGACCCGCTGCTTTTCCCACAGGCCCCCGTGTCGGGAAGCGCGAATGGGAGTCCTGCGAGCAACGGGTTCCTGTTGAACGCTTCCTGGTGGCCGCAGCAGAACATAGGCCTAACCCTCCAGTACACAGACTATCTGCGGTTCAACGGAGGCAGTACCAACTATGACGGTGCAAACCGCAATGCCGGCGCGAACAGCTCCACTTATCTTTTGGTGAGATTTGTTTTCTGATAGAGTGGACGGCGTTTCCGCTGCCGATGATTCACCCTGGGCGGAGTGGTTGGAAAGCTACTCCGCCCTTCCGCTTTCTTCGGCTGCTGAGCTAGACTTTCTGATCGCAATTGGCGGTGACGGATTCGCAGTGTGTGGATGAAGTCACTTGCGCTGCGCGAATATAAGGAGCTTCCATGCGACAAGTCGGTTTGCGTATTACATCAGGCATGTTGATCGGTCTCGGGTCTCTGACCATCCCCTCGTTCCTTCAGGCACAAAGTGATCCGGCCAAGTTCTTCAAGACGAATTGCACTCTGTGTCATTCGGAAGACGGCAGCGGCAGTTCGCCCACCGGCAAGGCCATGAAAGCCAAAGACCTCAGGTCCACCGAAGTACAGAGCAAGACCGACGCAGAACTTCTTGAAGTCATCACGAAGGGAAAAGGAAAAATGCCGGCATTTGGTGCGAAGATCAAGCCGGACGATGGAACGAAATTGGTAGGTTACATTCGAAGCCTTCCGGCCAAGAAGTGACAACCGCAGGGCGAGCCGTTTTGCCCGCGGGAGTCTCTGGGCGGACCAATTTGGGAAATCCTTGCTGCCTGGCACGTTTTTCTTCGCTGGATTCGTTGACCCTGCAAACCACGCCGGTCTAGAATGCGCTCGAATCCTCCCGCGAGCGCGGCTCGCAGGGCCGGTCAGGACGGTAGAATGGCAGCAGATTTACGGACCCTCAGCTCCTTGGAAGTATTCAGTGCAGGAGGAGCTCGATGAAGAGTTCTCCACGCAAGGAAGTCAAATCAACTCGCAAAACCCCAGCAGGAATTGACGCCAAGGTATCGCGGGGATTGTTCCCCGTCGTGGGTATTGGGGCTTCCGCTGGCGGCCTGGAAGCATTCTCCGAACTGTTGCGATACCTGCCGGAAAAGACAGGTATGGCCTTTGTCCTGGTGCAACACCTCGACCCCAAACATGACAGCGTGTTGCAGGAAATCCTGGCGAGGACAACCAAGATTCCGGTCACCGAAGTGATCCAGGGCGTGGTGGTGCAGCCGGACCACGCCTACGTGATTCCGGCTAACAAGAACTTGACCATTAAGAACGGGATCCTGCAATTGGGTGCGCGGGTGCTGGTGCACGGTCAACACATGCCCATCGATGATTTTTTCCGCTCCCTGGCGGAGAGTGCCGGGCAACAGGCCATCGGCGTCATCTTGTCGGGCACGGCTTCGGATGGCACCGAGGGATGCCGTGCCATCAAGGCGTCGGGAGGGATCACTTTTGCCCAGGATGAGGAGTCGGCGAAATACGATGGCATGCCGCGCAACGCGGTAAGCGCGGGGTGCATCGACTTCATCTTGTCTCCCAAGGATATTGCCCGGGAGCTGGCCGGAATCAGCCAGCATCCCTATGTAGCGCGGGTCGTGTCGCCGGCAATCGAAGGGTTTCATGGAATGGTGGGCAGCGACTTGAACGCGCTCTTCGGGCTTCTGCGGGAATCCAGCGGAGTGGATTTCACCAACTACAAGCACACCACGCTGCACCGGCGCATCCGGCGGCGCATGGTGGTGCACAAAGTGGATACGCTGAAGGACTACCTGCGTTACATTGGGAAGAAGCCTGAAGAACTGGACGAGCTTTACCGCGACTTGCTGATCCACGTCACGGGATTTTTCCGGGAGCCGGAAGCCTTCACGGCGCTGCGCAAGCATGTCTATCCCAAACTGTTTGAGGGCCGCAAGCCGGATAATCCCATCCGGGTTTGGGTGGCTGGCTGCTCCACCGGCGAGGAGGCGTATTCCATCGCCATCACGCTGCTGGAATACATGTGGGTGCACAGCCGGAACATTTCCCAGGCCGCCACCGCCATTCAGATCTTCGCAACCGACATCAGCGACACCGCGCTTGATCGCGCCCGCACCGGCCTGTACACGGAAGCGGCGGTCTCAGAGATTTCGACGGAGCGATTGAAGAGATTCTTCGTCCGGCTGGATGGGGGATTTCAGATCAACAAGTCCATCCGGGACATGTGCATCTTCGCCAAGCAGAACCTGGTCAAGGATCCGCCGTTCTCCAACCTGGACCTGGTGAGCTGCCGCAACCTCCTTATCTATCTGGGGCCGGTTTTGCAGCGGCGGGTTATCCCCTCACTGCATTACGCGCTGAAGCCCGGCGGCTACCTGATGCTGGGATCCTCGGAAAACCTGGGAGGATTTGCCGACCACTTTGGGCTGGTCGACAAGAAGGACAAGATCTATCAGAAGAGGAAGACCACGGCCCGGCTGACTACCTACTTTGCCAGTGCGGAATATCTGCCGATCCGGGCGGGAGACGCGAAGCTCGCGCGGGAGTTACCGGCTCCGTTTACCGTCGAACGGGAGGTGGAGCATCTGCTGGTGAACCGGTTTGTTCCAGCCAGCATCGTGGTGAACGATCAAATGGAGATTGTGCAGTTCCATGGCAAGACCGGCGCCTACCTGGAGCCGCCGGCTGGGCAACCCAGCTTCAGCGTGGCAAAAATGGCAAGGGAAGGGCTGCTGGTCGATTTGCGCGCGGCCCTGGACTCGGCCAAGAAAACCAATGCCACGGTGCGGAAGGATGGAGTGCAGATTCAATCCGAAGCGGGGACCCGAGAGGTGAGCCTTGAAGTGGTGCCTTTGCGCGGACCCACAGCGCAGGAGCGTTTTTACGTGGTTGTGTTTCAGGATGCGCTCCGCAAGGCGGAGGTTTTGGAGGACAAGGGCAAGGCCGGCAAGACGGTGAAAGCGGCCGGCTCCGGGGCGCGGGAGAGCGAACTTCTGAAACGCGAGACCAACCAACTGCGGGAGCAGTTGCGCTCACTTATTGAAGAGCATGAAGGCACCGCGGAGGAATTCAAGGCTGCCCATGAGGAGGTCTTGTCGGCCAACGAGGAGTTGCAGAGCACGAACGAAGAGCTGGAGACGGCCAAGGAGGAGTTGCAATCCACCAATGAGGAACTCACCACTCTCAACGAAGAAATGCAGAATCGCAATGCGGAATTGGGTTCGGCCAATAACGATCTGCTGAACCTGTTGGGCCACGTCGATATTCCGGTGGTCATGGTGAGCAACGATCTGCGCATTCGCCGCTTCACTCCGCCCGCGCAAAAACTTCTCAACCTGTTGCCGGGGGACATTGGCCGGCGACTGGGCGAGATCCGGCCGAATCTCGAGGTGGAAGATTTGGAAACCCTGGCCCGCGAAGCCATTCGCTGCGCTGCGCCCCAGGAACGTGAGGTACGCACCAAGGAAGGCGGGTGGCAGATGCTGTACGTCCGGCCCTACAAGACGTGGGACAATCGGATCGAAGGGGCAGTGATCAGCCTGCAGGACGTCGATGCCCTCAAACGCACGTTGGATCAGACGCGCGAATACGCGGACACGATTGTGGAGAGCGCACGGGAACCGATCCTGGTGTTGAACGCGGGGCTGGAGGTTACGGCCGCGAATCCGGCGTTCTACAGAACTTTCGAGGTGAGCCCGGACGAAACGGAACGGCGTCTGATTTATGAGCTGGGCAACGGGCAGTGGAATATCCCAAAGCTGCGCGAACTGCTGGAGGAAATTATCCCGCGAAATTCCCGGGTGGACGATTTCGAAATGAGCCACGATTTCCCGCAACTGGGGCTGCGGGAGATGCAACTGAACGCCCGCCGTGTGGAAATGCAGCCCGGGCATCCCTTCATCCTGCTGGCGATAGAAGATGTGACCGCGAGGAGCCGGGAGGGAGCCGCCTGAAGGCGGGTTTCCCCACACAGAGCTAAAGTGCTCGCTGCGCTCGGCTGGACATCCGGGGCGCCTGTCCCTACACGACCGTCCACCACTGCCGGGGAAAGCCATTGGAGAGTCTTCTGGTGCCTGTGGTTGGCTCAGGGTAGAATGTGGACTTCAGAGGGAAGCGAATGAAGGGGATTTTCCATCCATCCCGAAGCTCTTCGCGGCAGCTTGGTCCGTTGGAACAGCGCATGCTCGACGGGCTATGGGCGAGGGGCAGTGCAACCGTCCGCGAACTGCTTGAAGACGGCTGCCCTGACCTGGCGTACACCACGGTGATGACTACGCTGGACCGTCTGTTCAAGAAAGGCCTTCTGAAGCGGTCGGAGGAGAGTAGGGCATTCCGCTACGCTCCGCGTTATAGCCGCGAAGAGTTGCATCTGGAGGAGGCGGGCCGTGCTTTTCGCGAACTGCTGGATGCGAGTCCGGCTTCGTCTTTGCCGCTTTCTTTCCTGGTGGAACTTCTGGGCGAACGAGACGCGCAGTTGCTCGATGATTTGCGCAAACTGGTGGAACGCAAGCGGCGTGAGCTGGGCTCCAAGGAGACCAAGTGATGTTCGCCGTGCGCGGGATCGCGATTTCCTTCTCCGTCTTCGTCATACTCTACGGCGCCCTGTCGGTGGCCGTTTGCGGCGTGTGGCGGAGGGTATGGCTTAGCGGCCAGCAGTATTCGCCGAGACGCTGCGCCGACCTGCTTTTCGTCTTGCGCATGGTTCCCTTCGTAGTTGCCGCTGGAGTGACCCTCGCTCTTGCCGTGCCTTCGTTCCTGCTGCTCGAGCCTCGCGCCGTGGATGAACCCATGGGCGTTGTGCCCGTGGTATTGGGCGTGTGCGGGGTAGTGGTAATGCTGGCGGGAGTGTGGAAGGTGGCAAGGGCGTTGGTGCGGGCTTCGCGAGCTGTTGCGCGGTGGTCGAGCGAAGCGCGTGTGATCGGCTTGAGCCCCATAGATTCCCACGATTCGGTCCCCGTGTTGATTTCTGCGTCTGCTCCGCCACTCAGCGCAGCGGGCATTCTGCGGCCCAGCGTGTGGTTGTCGCGGGCGGCGGAGTTCTTGCTGACCGGGCGCGAACTGGAGAGTGCGCTGCGGCATGAGGTCGCGCACGTGCGCCGCCGGGACAACCTGAGAAAGCTGGTTCTGCGTCTCGTAGCTTTTCCGGGAATGGCGGAACTGGAGAGTGCATGGCGCGAAACCACTGAGATGGCCGCCGACGATGCGGCAGTTTCGAGCGCTTCCGAAGCTCTGGATCTGGCTGCGGCCGTGATCAAGCTGTCGCGGCTGGTTCCGCTGGAGCCGGCCGTGGAACTTACCACGGCTTTGGTCCACAGCCCGGCGGAGTCGCTGAATGCGCGCGTCGAGCGGTTGATTGCGTGGTCGGAACGGCGGCAAAGTCCGCAGGGATACTCGCTCGCGCGCGCGTTGGGCGCGGCTTCGGCGGTGATGGTCGCGCTCATCGTGACTTACAGCGGACTGCTGGTGCGGGTGCATGCGGCGACCGAATGGCTGGTGCGGTAAGGCGGCTTGCGAAGGATCGAACTCTGTGTGCAACGAAAATCTGCGAACCGTTTCTCCACGCTTTTCCCGAACCCCCAGGTCACGAATGAATAGCCTGCGCGTGCTCCAAATAGGTGGTGCAGTTCCCTCTTATAACCGCTATCCGTGGAAGCCGCGCAAGGTCCCATTCGTTTAAAGCGGGGCTACTGATGTAACGCTTGGGGCCCGAAACGCACTACCAAATACGCGATGGTGCGGATTGGTCCATCAGGAAAAGCGCAACACAGGGAGGTTGAAATGTTCGCCCGCAAGGTTGCTGCCCGTTTGAAACCGAACTCGCTCAGAGAATTTACGAATCTCATCGAATGCGAAATCCTTCCCTGGCTGCGAAAGCAAAAAGGCTTCCTGGATTTAATCATCCTGGCTGCTCCCGATGGCACGGAAATCGCAACCGTCAGCTTCTGGGATCACAAAGAGAATGAGGAGGCTTACAACTCAAGCGGTTATCCACAAGTGTTGACGGCGCTGGGAGCGCTCCTGGATGGGACTCCTTACGTCAAGACGTTTTATGTGGTCAGCTCGACATTTCCAAGGGTCACCCTCTCGTGGCCACCTAAATCAGACGATCCACTCCCAGAGACGGGTGCGGCACACCCTGGCTATCGATCATATGAGACGCGCCCCTTGGATTTGTGACTCTAAAAAATCACCCGCACGCCTAACTGCGCTGCGAACGGGATGCCTACCGTTGTTCCTGGTCCGAAAAAATCTCCCAGGCCACCGCCCGGGACGCGTAACTGATTCAGGCTGGTGACGGGTTTCGTCGACGAGCAATCGGCGTTGGTGCAGATGCTGGTGATGTTTCCCGCCTGCGCTTCGGCGGGCGGGACAATCGAAAGCGCGCCCACGTTCGCCACGTAGTTGGCGCCGGGGTTGTTGCGGTTGAAGAGATTGAAGAATTCCGCGAACGGCAGAATTTCCCAGCGATCGCCAACCTTGATGGGGCGGCTGATGCGCATGTCCGCCTGGATGTAGGGAGTGCCGCGGAACGCGTCGAGCGGGGTCTTTACTCCGTTCACGGAAACCCGGTTACTGTTATCAGTGGTGCTGATTGTGAAAGGGCGGGCGCTCTCCGCCTGGGTGAGCGTGGTGAGTTCGACGCCGCCGGGGAGGTGCACGGTTCCGGCGAGCACGAAGCGGTGACGCACATCTTCGCCGGAGGGTCCGTAATCGCCCGCCGAAAACGCATTCTGCGGATCGCACACTCCGTTCACATAGTCAAAGAGCTCGCCCAACACGCAGCCCCAGGTCTGCGCTTTCGCCAGGGTGTAGTTGGCGACGATGTTGAAGCGGCGCGAAACGTTTCCCTGCACGCGCAGCATGAGCGCGTTGTAGCTGGAGCGATTATCGGATCTGAAAACCGTGGCGCTCGGAAAAGGATAGGCACGATAGGCGTGATTGCCTTCTTCGTGCGTGTAATCCGCACTAACCGTCCAAATGCCATTGAGTGCGTGCTGGAGGCCGCCGGTGGCATGAAGCGCGTAGGGAGTCTTGTAATTGGGATCGATCAGAGCGGCCGCAGGGTTGGGCCCTCCGTTTACGGCTTGAAATGCCGTAGCCCAGCCGTTTTGTGCAAGATCGTTATAGAAAAGGCCGAAGCCGGCACGCAGCACAGTGTTGCCGTTGTCGCCCGGAGAGTATGCGATGCCCAGACGCGGTCCGAATTGTTTGTGGTCGTCGTGGGGCGGGCTCAACGGGAACCCCAGTGAGGGTAGCAGCGAATAGGAGGGGTTCTCTATTTGGCTGCGGCCTGAGGCCACGAAAAGGCCGAACGTGGTTTGGTAGCGCAGTCCGTAGTTGAGCGTAAGGTGCCGGGTCGCGCGCCAGGAATCTTCCGCGTAGAGCGCGAGCCGCTGCACGTTTTGTGAGAAGCTGCCGTCGCGCAAGGGCTTGGAAGAAGCGCCCGCCACCATGTCGACAGGGAACTGAGCGGGATTTGCGACGTAGTAGGCCGGGTCCTGTGGAAACGAATAGAGCGTTTCCGCATTCCCCGGAAACGCGCCGCTAAGCACCGGCTCGTGAATGAAGTTGATGCCGAACTTGAACGCATGGTCGCCGGTGGCGTGGCTGACGTCGTACCGGAGCTGGTATTTTTCCTGATTGCGCAGGTCCGGGAACAGAGTGATGGGTGTGGCGAATTGATTGTCGCCGAAGGTTTCAAATCCAGAAATCGTTTGTGAAGTGGAACTAAAAGGGAATGCCAGGGCGAAGCCCAGAGTCGAGTTGCGCGCCTGGGTCAGATGCAAAAAACTGGCGTCGAAGACGAATGTGCCGAGCCATCTCGGATTGAACCCGTAGGTGTTGCTGATGACTGTGTTCCAGTAATCGTTATGGGTGGTCAGGCCAGTCGAGGGGAGCGTGGCCTGCTGCACCAGAGCGTTGTGCGTGAGGTAGTTGTCTTCCGAGGTCCGCAGAAACCATTGCGACTTTGCAGATTGCGCCCAGTCGAATCGGAGCGAGCCGATGTAGTCGCGGAAAGGGATGGGAACGTTTCGCGGCACGGCAATTGAGCTGACCCCCGGAATCAGGCCGTCCGAGGCCAGTTGCGCGAGCGCATCGAACTGCGTCGTACTGTCGGGGCTGTACGCGATGCTGGCATTCTCGTGCACATATTCGATCGAGGAGAATACCCAGATCCTATCTTTCTTCAAAGGACCGCCCAGAGTCACAACATAATTCTGGCGCGAGAAAGGCTGCTTGGGGTTCGGCGCAGGATTCTCGATAGGGAAGCGGGCGTTGAGCGCGGCCGCGCGCTCGTAGAAAGCGCCACTGCCGTGCCATTCGTTAGTCCCGCGCCGGGTGGTGATCACGACCGAGCCGGCGGTGGTGCCTCCGGTGTCGGCATCTTCCTGGGCGGTGCGTACGGCGAACTCCTGGATCGCGTCGGGAGAAAAGTTCTGCAGGAAGCCGCCAATCCAGTCGTCGGAATTGTCGCCGCCGTCGACCGAGAGTTCGTTATTCAGGCCGGAGCTCCCGCCGGTGGAGACTGCGGTGAGGCGCGCTTTCGTAGGGTCGGAGGGTTCGACCGGTTCAGTGCCAGGAACCAGATAAGCGATGTTGGCAAAACTGCGGGCGGCGAGCGGGAGAGTTTCCAGGTCTTGTGTAGAGACAACGCCCTGATGCACGGCGCTGGCGAGATCAACCTCCTGAGTGGTGATGGAGGAGGCTACGCTGGTAACGTTCACCGTCTCCGGCAAGGACGACGGCTTCAGGGTGACAGTAATATCGCGGACGGTGGCAACGGCGATTACCACATCTGCCTCTGCCGGGGCAAAGCCCGCGGCCCTTATGGTGACGTGGTAGTTGCCGGGCAACACGTCGTCGATGCGAAACTCGCCCCGGTCTTCGCTGGTCGCTTCGCGTTGCACCGAGGAGTTTGCGAGTTGCGCCACGACTTTGGCGAAGGGAATGCGCGCGCCGGTGACATCCTGCACAGTGCCGCGCAGCGATCCGCGCGGGTTTTGGGCGTGGAGGGTTGCGGTGAGCAGAATGGCGAACAGGGTTGTCGCGAATGCAGCGTGGCGCGGGTTGCGGGTCATATTTCGGGCAGAAGCGAGGTTAGACTGCGGAGCGAACTACTACCAGAGGTCGTAGGGCAAAGGCCGTCTTGCGCGTCATCCGGGAACAAGCAACCTCAGGGGCGATAGCCGTCTGCGTCGGGATTCCCTATCTTCTCGGCATTGTGCCTTTGCGAAAGGGTTCGGCTACTATTTGCCATTCGTCCTCGTAGATCACGAAGCCGGGTTTGTCTGTTCTGATTTTCTTCACATATATGCCGTTGCGTTCGAGGATTTGAACTATCTCCCAGATACGGGAGATGTGTTCGGCGGAGCCTGTCTTGAACCAGCAGATGCCGAGGCGAAGCTTGTCACGACCGAAGGAAGTTGGCTTTTCCAAATTATCGCTGAACCATGCTCGCAGCTCGTTCAGTTCGTCGGCGTCGGAGCCTGCGATGTTTTGCCACTCCAGCGCCTGAGCTGCTGCCTGAAAGATTCCCTGCTCAACATGACTATCCTCGTCCTTGCGGCCGATGACGAACCGAACATATACACGTTTTTCCAGCACATTATGGCGCTCGAGTATGAAGCGTTCATCCTCTGTCTCGACGAAGGCGAGGCGCCCGGGAATGCAGGAAAGGACGGTGCCCATGCCGCGTCCGACGATCTGCTTGAGAGCTGCGACGAGCGGGAGCTCTTTCTGGTCGAGGGCGGGATCTTCGGAGATAGCGAAGACGATATTGGGAGAGTGCCGTTTCTGCAACTCGCGCGCGATGTTGTCGACGAAGAGTTTGTTGCTGGGGATGGACAGGCGATACTTGGGATCGAAGTCTGTGAAGTGCGCGAGCTGATGGGTAAACTTGTGGCGCAGGCGTGGGCTGGAGAGGATCTCCCGATAACGGTCACGTTTGCTGCGCTTCACGAACGCCGCGATGAGTGCATGCTCGCTGTGCACGGAAGGAGTGTAGCGCAGAAACCCCGGATGGTCGGAAATTAGGAAACTGACCCGCAGCCGAGGCCGATCACGTACGTAAGAAAAACCTGAACACCACCTCAGTCCGACCAGTGTTGCGGCTTGCGGTCCCAGCGATGTTTCTTCAACTCGGCGAGCAAGCCGGAGCCGAGCGGACCGGCGTCACTGGCAGCGACGTTCTGGCGCACGTGCTCCGGGCTGCGCATGCCCACGATGGTCGTGCTCACAGCAGGATGCGACAGGATGAAGCGCAGAGACATTTCCGGCAACGTCATGTCTGCGGGCAGAATCTTCTTGAGCTTGTCGACGCGCCGGATCGTATTCGCGAGATTTTCCGGACCGAAATATCCCGAGCGCCAGTCGCCATTCGGGAAACGGGTTTCGAGTGTCATCTTGCCGCCCAGGCTGCCTTCGTCGAGAGGGACACGCGCGATCACGCCCACGTTTAGTTCCTGGCAGAGAGGCAACAGCTTGTCCTCGGGCGCCTGATCGAAGATGTTATAGATCACCTGCACGACGTCGACTAATCCCGTGTGTAGCGCCTTGATGCCGTTCTCCGGCTCCCAGCGGTTCAGGCTGAGGCCGAATGAGCGAATCCACCCACCATCTTTCAACTTCTCTACCGTCGAGCGGAATTCGGGGTCGTCGGTCCAACTGTCATCCCAGACGTGAAACTGCAGCAGGTCGATCGAGTCGACGCGCAGTTTCTTGCGGATCAGGTCGGCGTACTTGATGACATGATCGGCAGAAAACACGTCGCGGTATTTGTATTTCGGCAACGCGGGCCATTGTCCGTTGGCTGGAGGAATTTTTGAGGCTGCGTACAATCGCTTCTTGTTGCGGGCCATGGTTTCGCCGAGCAAGCCGTCGCTCTTGCCCTCGCCATAGGCCCAGGCGGTGTCGAAGAAATTGCAGTTGGAATCGACGGAGAGTTGCAGGGAATCGAGCGACTGCTGGTCGTCGGAGCCGCTCCAGCCACTCATGCCCCAGAGTCCGTAGGCGATGTCGCTGACTTCGAAACCGGTTCGGCCCAGCTTGCGGTATTTCATGAATGCCTTCCCCGAATGAATTTGATGTCTCAAAAGATGTTACTCGCGCTGACATCCTAGCAGTTTCGCCGGGGCGTCCAAAAGCGCCGTCACGGCGGCGCATTATCCGCTGCTGATTTTTCGATGCAACTTATCAAGATTTTGCGGCCTCCGGATCGCCCTGGGAATGTTTCAATAGAGCCAGGTCATAAAGACTGCGGAGGTGTCACATGGACTCAGAATATCCTTCTCCTAATATGCCTTCCTACTGCCAGGAAGATCCTAAGGCGCCTTCGTCCCGTCTGTTGGATGAGAAAATCTCAGACGATTCGGGTACGGAAGCAAAAACCAACAGTGCTCTTGCACCGGCCGGACTGAAGAATCCTTTCTGGAGTAAGGCCAGCTAGCGCCTAACGCAAGATAGGCAGGCAGAGGCACGGCCGCAGCGCGAACGGCAACTCGGACATTTCCTGCAGTGCGGGGTGCAATTGGGCATCGCGGCAAGGCTCAAGCGTGATCACGAAGGGCAGAGCGTTCTTGTCGAAGCCGGGCTTCTGCAGCACGGCGTCAATGTTCAGTTGGTGAGCCGAGAGGATCGCCGCAAGACCTGCGATGATGCCAGGCTGATCCTTCACCACCAGGCGCAGATACCAAGGCGTCTCAAAGTCGCAGCTTACCTTCGGCGAAGCGAACTGCAGCGCACGTCGCGGGCGCGGTCCAGCCGCAAAACTTTCAGCCACAGCCATCAAGTCTGAGACTACTGCAACGGCCGTGGGATCTCCTCCTGCGCCCGCTCCCAGGAAGGCCATGTCGCCGCCGTATTCTCCCGAAGTTAAAACCAGATTCAGATTTCTCTGCACGCGTCCGAAGGGCGAGGACGTGGGAACCAGGCTGGGCCCAACCTCGGCAGATAACGTGGACTCTTTCAAATCGGCGCGCGCGATCTGGCGGATGGTGCAACCCAACTCGGCCGCGTAGTCGAAGTCGACCGCGTCGATCGGACGAATGGTGCGGGCG
>Ga0210400_10002988_pt1 | contig 15143 bp, 17 predicted proteins | sample IncBWH26MmetaG_FD_155456 | JGI IMG/M metagenome (GOLD analysis project Ga0210400, IMG submission 155456) | Forest soil microbial communities from Barre Woods Harvard Forest LTER site, Petersham, Massachusetts, United States - Inc-BW-H-26-M | ecosystem: Environmental > Terrestrial > Soil >... | reverse complement strand
GAAGCCATGTCGAGCAGCAGCAATTTTCCCGAGTCGAACAGAATCTTCATGGGATGCGCAACTCCTCCGTCGGCCCGGCAACCGTTATACGCGGGATCCCGTCTTGGCGAGAAGTCTACGTTCGCGCGACGTCTGTTCGCGTTTCAGGACTGCCGGAAGCCCATGCGGAACGCGCCCCAATGGCGGCCACGGACGCGGATCGGCGACGACAGGTCTTTCATCAGCACGAAATTGCCGCCACCCATGTCCCGCCGGTGGGTCTGCAGCAGAAACGGCTTGGTGTTGGCCGCGACCTTGTGAACCGCGCGATCGCTGAACAGCCGCCGGTTGCGGCAATGGGCGTTGTTCCAGACCGGGTCCGGTCCCTGCGGCAGGCGATAGTTCGGATTATGGGTCGGAAGATAGCCGCCCTTAGCCCATGCGACGCAGAATGCGATGCGGGGATCGGTCTTTTGAATGGGATCTTGTATGGGCGGCAGTATCCGGTCGGTGAACGCGACATAGTCCGTGAGATATTGCTTGGGATTGGTGCCGGGGATTTCGCGGTATTTCTCGTCCATCAACTGGTCGAGGCTGATGTCGCCGCGTTCAATGGCGTTCTCGAACGTGGCGGAAATCTGTTTGGCGGTATCGATCACGATTCGGATCAACGGCGCATCGGATGTTTCCACGCCACTGTCGGCGATCAGCTCGATGAGGTTTTCGGAAAGGTCGAGCAGTTTGGCGACCCTGTCGTCGGCGTGTTTCAGGTCGGTCGATGACAGGTCGACGCCCTTGGCGAGATGGCCGAGTTCGTCGATCACCATATCGCAGTGCGCTAGATTGGACGTCGCCGCTTTGGCGACCCCGTCGATCTCCTCGCCGACTGAAGTGAAGCCTTCCTGCACGCGCACGATAATGCCCTGGATCTGCCCGGCGCCTTCGCCGGCATTCTTGGCGCGCAGCGAGGCGTCGCTGCTCTCGCCGATCAGATTGCCGACCTGGCCGTCAAGATCGCGAACGGTGTCGCCGATCAGATGCGTGGCCTGGCGGGTCGCTTCGGCGAGGCTCTTCACTTCGTTGGCGACGACCGCAAAGCCGCGGCCCGCCGCGCCGGCGCGGGCGGCCTCGATTGTCGCGTTCAGCGCCAGCAAATTGGTTTGCTTGGCGATCGCCTCGATCGAACCGGACACCTTGGCCACCTGGGCCAGCGCGGTACCGACAGCGCCGAGGCGATGCTCGATGCGGCCGACGGCTTCGATCAATTCGGCGATATGCTGCACCGCTGTCTCCACCGCGGCGCGCGACTGCATGATCTCGCCGACGGCGGCCGATGAGGCTGATTGAACCGCGCGCGAGGCGGTGGCGATGTTGCGATTTGCCGAGACCATGGTCTCGGCGGTCTTTTGAAGATGTTCGAACCGGTCGGCCTGGGTGGAGACCCGGCCGGCGACTTCCTGCAGATTGCCCGCGACGTCGGCGAGTTCAACCCCGAGACCGCCGATCCGGTTGGCCAACAGATCGACCAGACGTTCGCTATCCGAGGCGCTGGCCGCTTGCGGTTTGGTGGACTGCGCAACCGACATCGCTGCATTTCTCCGGTGGCCGGACGAGAGGAGGAATTGAGACGCGTACCTGCAGGCGTAGTCTAAAGCTTGTAGGCGGTTCGGAAACCGCCCCAGTGCCGGCCGTTGACGCGGACCGGCACGTCGATCTCGCGCATCATGACGGTCTTGCCGCCGCCCATGTCGCGGGCGTAGCTCTGGATCAGGTAGGCGCGCAGGTTGCGTCCGGCGGCGAGGCCCGCGGCATCGTTGAAGATCCGGCGGTTGCGGCTGTTCGCGGTGTTCCAGGCGACGTCGCCGGGGCGCTGCGGATGGGAATAGATCTTGTTGTGCACCGGCAGGTAGCCGTTGCGATCGATCATCACGCAGAACACCATGCGCGGGTCCTTGGCGAGAAAGGCCTCCTGAAACGGCGGCAGCGCGCGATCCGCCCAATCGAGAATCCGGGTCCGGTGCTGAACTGGATTGGTGCCGGGTATTTCGACGTAGTCGGTATCGAACATGTCTCCGATGGAAATGGCTCCGCTCGCCACCGCGCCCTCGAAAATCCTGGTCAGCGCGGCGCCGGCTTCCATCGCGCGGGTGACGAATTCAGTGTTCTCGTCGTGGATCGACCACAGCGTGTCTTCGATTTTTTCACGAAGCTCGGAATCCGGCGCCTCGAACCGCGCCTGTGCGCCGGCCTTCGAATGGTCGCTGAGGCGAATCCGGCAGGCGCCGACGCTCTCCAGCGTGGCAGTGAGGGTCTGGTTCAGCGGCAGCCTTTCGACCTCGGGTCCGCAGATCAGGATGCTTTCCTGGGAAATCTCATGGACCGGTGCGCTAACCGCACCGCGCCCGGTCCGGATTTCGATCCTGAGGTTGCACGGCATCCGTTCGCGCTTGTGCCGGTCGGGGCGCCCGTCCTGGCCCAGCAGCACCGCGCAGCGGGTTTTCAGCTTCTGCGCAAACATCGTGACGGCATTGCCGGCGCTGGCGACACGTTCGCCATGCGCCTGCGCCTCCTTGGCCGCGCCGTCGATCTCGGCGGCGCTGTCGCCGACCGAAACGATGAAATGCGAGGTGGTCGCGACGTTGTCGGACATCTCGCTGGTGGTTTTGTTCTGCTCGGTCACCGCGCCGTTGACGTTGTCGAACACCGGCCGGATCGCCTCGATCGCCTGCGAGATCCGCAGCATGGCATCGACCGAGCCGGCGGCGTCCTTCTGCAATGCATCGATCTTTTTCGTGATCTCTTCGGTGGCGTTCTGGGTCTGCACCGCGAGCGCCTTGACCTCGGAGGCGACCACGGCAAAGCCGCGCCCGGCTTCGCCGGCCCGTGCCGCCTCGATGGTCGAGTTGAGCGCCAGCAGCGTGGTTTGCCGCGCGATCTGCGCGATCAGGTTGACGACATTGCCGATCGCGGCCGAGGATTCCTTGAGGCGGTCCATCGTCAGGCCGGCTTCGTGCGCGGCGGCGCCGGCCTGATCGGCGAGCTTGCCGGCGTCGCGCACCTGCGACCCGATGCCGTCGGCGGACCGGGTAAACTTGTCAGCGGCCTGCGAGAACGTGGTCGCGGTCGATTGCGCGGCGCCGGCGCGTCCGGTGAGGGCGTCGGTGCGCTGGCGAATGGTGGCGAGCGTCGCCGCCGTCGCCTCGGCGCCGCCGGCGACCGAACCGGCGGCGCGCTCGAGCTGGCGGATCATCGCCCCGAGTTCGACTTCAAGCAGCTCGAGGATTTGCCTGGCGGAATCACCGTCGCCGGCTGCATCAGCGGCAACGGCCGAAGCTGGCGGCGGCGCTATGGCCGGCGCAGCCGGTTCCGGCGGACGCTTTTGAAACAAACCGAACGCCATGGGTTCTCTCGTGGCATGCGAATGAGACCGGCATCGTCTCACGCCGTCGTGAACTCATGGTTAACAATTGCCTCACATAGAGGCAGGCGGCACTACTCGAATACCTAAAATCCGTTCAAATCTTTGATTTTGCCGGTGCCGCGGCCTATAACCCCGCGCTTTCCACCCATACCTCCCGGACGAATCCGAAAGAAAATCGCATGGCCGGACATTCCCAGTTCAAGAACATCATGCACCGCAAGGGCCGGCAGGATGCCCAGAAATCGAAGCTGTTCAGCAAGCTGGCGCGGGAAATCACCGTCGCTGCCAAATTGGGCCAGCCCGATCCCGCGATGAACGCGCGGCTGCGCGCCGCGATCATTTCCGCGCGCCAGGAAAACATGTCGAAGGACTCGATCGAGCGCGCGGTGAAGAAAGCCATCGGCACCGAGGGCGAGAATTACGATGAGATCCGTTACGAGGGATATGGCCCGGGCGGGGTCGCGGTGATCGTCGAGGCGCTGACCGACAACCGCAACCGCGCGGCGTCGGACATCCGCTCCTATTTCACCAAGTCTGGCGGCAATCTCGGCGAAACCGGTTCCGTCGCATTCATGTTCGATCGCACCGGCGTCATCGAATATGACGCCAAGGTCGCATCCGACGATGCGATGCTGGAAGCGGCGATCGAGGCCGGCGCCGATGACGTTTCCTCCAGCGAGAACGGCCATGAGGTCTACGCCTCGCAGGAAACCTTCCGCGACGTTGCGAAGGCGCTGGAGGCGAAATTCGGCGAGGCCCGCAAGGCGGCGCTGACATGGAAGCCGCAAAACACCGTGCCGGTCGACGACGAGACCGGCGAGAAGCTGTTGAAGCTGATCGACCTTCTCAACGAGCACGACGACGTGCAGAACGTGTATGCCAATTTCGAGGTCTCCGACGCGCTGGTCGCCAAGATGGGCGGGTAGGACTTTTCTCTGTCGTTGAGCGAAGCGTACCGACGAGTCAGTCCGCGCGCCGTCATTTCGGGGCGATGCGAAGCATCGAGCTACGATGTGCAATTGCACATCGGAGAATCTCGAGATTCCCCGATGCGCAATTGCGCATCTGAGGTCTGGTGCTGACGCACCATCCCGGAATGACGGACGAGAGGTTCTGCTGTCTTCGCGGGGTATGACGGCGGGCCGGCGCTAGGCTTGCGAGTTCGGCATGGTGTAAAATAGCCCATGACCTCTCAGCCGATTCGCCAACCCGTCCGCATCCTTGGCATCGATCCGGGCCTGCGCCGCACCGGCTGGGGCGTGATCGAGGTCGATGGTAACCGGCTGATATTTGTCGGTTGCGGCTCGGTGGAACCGCCGGAAGGTCTGCCGCTGGCGAGCCGCCTGCTGACGATTCACGAGGGGCTCGCCACCGTCCTCGGCGATTTTCGTCCCGCGGAAGCCGCGGTCGAGCAGACTTTCGTCAACAAGGACGGTGTTGCCACGCTGAAACTCGGTCAGGCGCGTGGCGTCGCGATGCTGGCGCCGGCGATGTTCGGGATATCGGTCGCGGAATACGCCCCTAATCAGGTGAAGAAGACGGTGGTCGGCGCGGGCCATGCCGACAAGAACCAGATACTGATGATGCTGAAGATCCTGCTGCCAAAGGCCGAACCGAAATCCCCCGACGCCGCCGACGCGCTCGCGGTCGCCATTACGCATGCCCATCATCGCCAGAGCAACGCCCTGCGGCTGAGGGTGGTCGAGGTATGATCGGCAAACTCAAGGGCCTGATCGACAGCTACGGCGAGGACTATGTGATCCTCGACGTCGGCGGCGTCGGCTATCAGGTGCATTGCTCGGCCCGCACGTTGCAGGCGCTGCCCGCGACCGGTGAGGCCGCGGTGCTGTCGATCGAAACCTATGTGCGCGAGGACCAGATAAAACTGTTCGGCTTTCGCAGCGATATCGAACGCGAATGGTTTCGTCTGCTTCAGACGGTGCAGGGTGTCGGCGCCAAGGTCGCGCTCGCGGTGCTCTCGACCTTGCCACCGTCGGATCTCGCCAACGCGATCGCGTTGCGCGACAAGGCCGCGGTGACACGCACGCCGGGCGTCGGCCCGAAAGTAGCCGAGCGCATCGTCACCGAACTCAAGGACAAGGCGCCGGCCTTCGCCAATGTCGATCCGGCGCTGGTGCATCTGTCGGGCGCGATCGACGACGCGCGCGCGCCGCGCCCGGTCACCGATGCGATCTCGGCGCTGGTCAATCTTGGTTATGGTCAGCCGCAGGCGGCTGCCGCGATCGCCGGGGCCTCGCGCATCGCCGGCGAAGGCGCGGAGACCGCGCAGCTTATTCGTCTGGGCCTGAAGGAACTGGCAAAGTGACTCTTGCGAATTCAGACATCAGCGAACGTTCCATTCTTACCTCGCCCCGCTTGCGGGGAGAGGTCGGATCGCCTCGGCGATGCGAAGCATCGTCCGATGCGATCCGGGTGAGGGGGACTATCATCAAGTCAGAATATGCCGTGAGTCCCGCTCATCCCGACGCTCTAAGAGCGAGCTTCGCTCGTCTCGACCCCGCGCGCGGGACGAGGGATAAGTCTTCGCATCGTGCTAACATCGCCGCATGACCACGCCCTCCCGCATCGTGACACCCGAGCGCCGCGTCGACGATGTCGGCGATACCGCGCTGCGTCCGCAACTGTTGTCCGAGTTCGTCGGCCAGGCGCAAGCGCGCGCCAACCTGTCGATCTTCATCGAGGCCGCGCGAAAACGTAACGAGGCACTCGACCACGTGTTGTTTGTCGGTCCTCCCGGCCTCGGCAAGACCACGCTGGCGCAGATCGTGTCGCGCGAACTCGGCGTCGGCTTCCGCGCCACCTCCGGGCCCGTGATCGCCAAGGCTGGCGATCTCGCGGCACTGCTGACCAATCTCGAAGAGCGTGATGTGCTCTTCATCGACGAAATCCACCGCCTCAGCCCCGCGGTCGAGGAAGTGCTCTATCCGGCGATGGAGGATTTTCAACTCGACCTGATCATCGGCGAAGGACCGGCGGCGCGTTCGGTCAAGATTGAGCTGGCAAAGTTCACGCTGGTCGGCGCGACGACGCGCGCGGGGCTTCTGACCAATCCGTTGCGCGATCGTTTCGGGATTCCCGTGCGGCTGAATTTCTACACCGTGGAAGAACTCGAAAAGATCGTCACCCGCGGTGCCCGCGTGCTCAAGATCGGCATGACGCCCGATGGCGCCAATGAAATCGCCCGCCGTGCCCGTGGCACGCCGCGCATCGCCGGGCGGCTGCTGCGGCGGGTGCGCGATTTTGCGTCCGCGGCGGACGCCGCCTCAATTGATCGCGCGATTGCCGATAATGCGCTGAGCGCGCTGGAGGTCGATGCTGCCGGTCTGGACGCCATGGACCGGCGCTATCTCACCACCATCGCGATGAATTACGGCGGCGGTCCGGTCGGCGTGGAAACCATGGCGGCGGCGCTGTCGGAGCCGCGCGATGCGATCGAGGACATCATCGAGCCGTTTTTGATCCAGTGCGGTTATCTGCAGCGCACGCCGCGCGGGCGCCTGTTGACCTCGCATGCATTCCGTCATCTCGGACTCGCCGAACCCGCGCGCGATCCGGCGCAGTTCGGCTTGTTTGGGCAAAGCGAGGACGAATGATGGAAGGCACGATCAGGATCGTTGCCGCGCTGATACGCGATCATGCAGGCCGGGTGCTGCTGGTGCGCAAGCGCGGCACCACAGCCTTCATGCAGCCCGGCGGCAAGCGCGACCCCGGCGAAGACGATATGATGGCGCTGGCGCGTGAAATCGCGGCGGAACTGGGTTGTTGCATGGTAAGCGACTCCATCCGGCCGCTCGGTGAATTCGATGCCGTGGCGGCGAATGAGCCGGGCTGGCGGGTGCACGCCTGCCTGTACGGGATCGATCTGACCGGCGACATCGTGCCGAACCGCGAGATCGACGAGACGATCTGGATCGATCCGGCGGCGCCGCCCGATATCCCGCTGGCGCCGTTGACACGCGACCATGTCTTGCCGCTGGCCTCCAGGGGAAGGGTTGCGGCAAATGCCTGATCAGATGCCGTGCCCATGGCGCGATCCGGCGGAGTTCGGACTGTTCGGTGCTGCACTGCTGAGTTTCTGCACAAACGCACCCCAATTCAGCTGCAATCCCTGACTAAAAATCCCCGATTAGAAATAAATATGCATCACGATTAACTATTCATGATTTCACGCCGTCATTTTTTTCCCTTCGTCGCTGGCTTTGGCGCGTTCGGCGCGTCGACTGCCGCATACGGGGTCGGCGAGCCTTTGCTGCAGCTTCGGGTCGCGCGGTATGACCTCCTGCCGCCACTATGGCCAGCCGATTTCCAGCTCAAGATAGCCGTTATCGCCGACCTTCATGCCTGCGATCCCTGGATGACGCTGGAGCACGTCGAGGCGATCGTCGAGCGCACCAATGCGCTCAACGCGGATATCATCGTCATGCTGGGCGATTACGTGGCCGGGCATCATCATGTGACGCGCTACATTCCGGCCACCGAATGGGCGCCCGTGCTCGCCGGTTTGAAGGCGCCGCTCGGCGTCCATGCGATTCTCGGCAATCACGACTGGTGGGAAGACAAGGCCGTGCAGCATGCGGGGCAGGGGCCAACCAGGGCGCGGCAGGCGCTCGAGGCCGTAGGCATTCCGGTTTACGAAAATGACGCCAGGCGCCTGACCAAGGGTAATCGCGCGTTCTGGCTGGCCGGGCTCGGCGATCAACTGGCCTATCTTCCGGCCCGCCGCTTCCGGCCGGGGCGGCGTATCGGCGTCGATGATCTCGCCGCGACGCTTGGCAAGGTCACCGACGATGCACCGGTCATCTTGCTGGCCCACGAGCCGGACGTAGCGATGCGTGTACCGGCACGGGTCGCGTTGCAGCTCTCGGGGCATACCCATGGCGGCCAGGTGCGGTTGTTCGGGTGGTCGCCGGTGGTGCCGTCGCGTTACGGAAACCGCTTCGCCTATGGCCATAAGCGGATCAACTGCGACGTTATCGTCTCGGGCGGCCTCGGCTGCAGCGTCATGCCATTCCGTCTCGGCGTCCCGCCCGAAATCGTGCTGGTGACGCTGGGCGGACTACCTTCGGCCATTTCGTAGCCCCAGGATCGCGGCTACGCTTGCGCGCCGACAGATTTTGCGCAAGACGATGGCTTTAGCAGGCGATCGAGAGGCCGTAAGTGACAGCACCCCATCTTGACGGCGTGATCCGCGATGGCCGCCATCACATGCAGATCCGCGTCTATTACGAGGACACCGATTTTTCCGGCATCGTCTATCACGCCAATTATCTGCGCTTCATGGAGCGCGGACGGACCAATCATCTGCGGCTGATGGGTGCGGAGCAACACGCTTTATATGCCGAAGCTCAGGCGGAAACGCCGGGCTTTGCCTTCGTTGTGCGTTCGATGCAAATCGATTACCTCAAGCCCGCGCGCATGGATGACGTGCTCGACGTGGTGACGTGGCCGATTATGGTGAAGGGCGCCTCGATCACGCTGGCGCAGGAGGTGCGGCGCGGCGAGCAGGTATTGGTGAAAGCACAGGTGCGCGTCGCCTTCATCAGCGAGGGAAAAGCGCAGCCGATTCCTAAAGCGCTGCGAATCCTGATGAAGGCTGATCAGGTTTAGGAACCGGGCGATAGGCAATGCGCCATCGACTCATGGTTCGATGGCGCTACATTATCGCCCTCACCACAGCGAGGTTCGCCATGTCACGTCCCCCGTTTCCGCCATTCACCAGAGAAACCGCCGCCCAGAAGGCCCGCATGGCCGAAGACGCCTGGAACTCGCGCGATCCCGAGCGCGTTGCGCCGGCGTATACGGAAGACAGCCGCTGGCGCAATCGCTCCGAGTTTTTCGAAGGCCGTGCCGCGATCGTGGCGTTTCTCACCCGCAAATGGAGCGTGGAGCATGAGTATCGCCTGATCAAGGATCTCTGGGCGTTCGACGGCAACCGCATCGCGGTGCGGTTTCAGTACGAGTGGCACGACGACACCGGGCAGTGGCATCGCTCCTACGGCAACGAGCAATGGGAATTCGACGAACACGGCCTGATGCGCCGGCGCGAAGCCAGCATCAACGATATCGCCATCGCGGAAAAAGATCGCCGCTTTCGCTGGGCCGCGCCCGGCCCGAGACCGGCGGGTGTCGCGGGACTGGGCGACAGCCCGTTTTGACGGGTATGCCGCCCCCGGCGTTTGTGCAGAGCGTTTTCGACCGAAAGCCCGCCCCCGGACTTGATCCGGGGTGGATACCGGTTCGCGTGAAGAACGCGTCATCTAATTCAATCAGAACCCATAAGGCTCTAGTGTCCCGAATCCGAAGTTCGCAATCTCTGCGGCGACTACCGGAGCGAACTTCGGATTTGAAAGGACACTAGAAAACTATGATTCTAGTGGGGTTTTGGTTCAGAAGTTCTCTTGAAGGTCTCGCGGCAGAGGTGAAGAGAACTTCTGAACCACCCACTAGAACGCCACGCCGATACGAATCCCGCGTCGCCAAACGACGCGGATTTTCTTTTTGACGCCGCCATAGAGGAATTCGAAACGGTCCGGCACCGCACCGAGGCCATAGATGTCGAGACACGCGCCGCCGGCGGAATAGTCGACGACCCGGCACGTCAAGGCCGGCACTTTCGGGCCGACAATGATCTGCCCTGTTTTGGACATCCGCCCCGAGGGCGTAACTCTTTTATACAATCGCGGGTGCGTCATCGGTTGGCTCGGGCGCGTTACGATCGATCATGCCCACGAAAAGTTTGACGATCGGCATAAGCCCGGGAAATAAACTGAAGAAAGCTTGTGAAAAAAACAAACTATTAAGTATGGAGCGCGGGTGAAGTGCATCGCCGGTTGAGGGGGACGCCACTTCGCGGCGCCCCGCCGTCCATTGATTTCACGCCGCCGCTTTGTGGCGTGCGAGTTCGGCCCGGTACAGTTTGAACTCTTCGGCGATGGCTCTGGCGATGCTTGGGCGAGTGCGCAGCCGCTCGTGGTAGGCTTTCACAGTGGGCCATTTCGCCAGTTCGATCGGCGGCGTCGCCATGGTCCAGTTGATGACGGTGACGAGATAGGCATCGGCGACGCTGAAATGGTCGAGCAGGAATTCGCGTCCTTTGAGATAATTCTCGAGATAGTCGAGCCGCGACAGCCCTCTGCCCAGAATATAGGTCTTCACCTCGGGCGGCGCGCTCTTGTCGAGCACCGGCACGAATAATCCCTTGTGCAACTCGGTCCCGATGAAACACAGCCATTGATGCAACCGGCTGCGCTCCATGCCTGATACGGTCGAGATGCCGGCCTGCGGAAAGCGATCCGCGACATATTGCAGGATCGCGGCATTCTCGGTGAGAACGATCCCGTCATCGGTGCGCAGCGTCGGCACCAGCCCCAGCGGATTCACCTCACGAAAATTGGAGCCGTCGTTCTGCACGATCTTGGTCTTGGGATCGACCTCGAGATAGTTGGCGTCGGCGCCGGCTTCATACAGGGCGATGCGGGTCGCCATCGAGCAGGCGAGCGGCGAGAAATACAGGTCCATGCATGCCTCCTTGGCGGCTTTGGTTTCGGACTTCCGAACCGGGGTTGTTTTTTATACTGTTCCGCATAATATAAATCGCGTCAAGGGATTTCTTGCGAAATGGTACAAAAAAATAAAAAACCGCCGGCGAACGCGGAGGCACCCGTGGCGCCGAAGCGTCGCGGCCGGCCGCGCGCCTATCAGCCCGAAATTGCGCTCGGCAGGGCGCTCGATCTGTTTCGCAAGGATGGTTTTGCCGCCACGTCGCTCGACGACCTCAGCGCCGCCACCGGCATGAATCGGCCGAGCCTTTACGGCGCGTTCGGCGACAAGCGCGAACTCTATATCAAGAGCTATGCACGCTACCGCGCCGATGCGCGGGCGGCGATGATCGACATTTTTAGGGACGAGTTGCCGATTCGTGAACGGCTGCAGCGGATCTACGAAGTGGCGCTCGATATTTATCTTTCCGGCGAGGCCGGCCCGCGCGGGTGTTTCACGGTGATGACGGCGGCATCGGAAGCGGTGTCCGATCCGGAGATCCGCGCCATGGTGCTGGAGGGATTTGCCGAACTCGACAAGGCGTTCGCCCGCTGCTTTCGCCTTGCCCGGGAGAAGCATGAACTGCCGGCGACCGCCAATCCCGTGGTGCTGGCGCAACTGGCGTCCGCAACCATCCACACCATCGCGATTCGCGCCCGCGCGCGCGTACCGCGCAAGGAGCTGGAAGCGATCGTCAAGGGCGCGATCGATGTGATGGTGCCGTAGCCTTCCATGCGCGCGTGCGCGGGGAGGACGGCTGTCTGCCGCTAATACCCGCGCGCGGGATCGACGACGTTCTCCAGCGCGTCGCCGGCCTCAAAACGTTCGATCTGGTGCGCGACATATTTCGATATTTCATCGGCGTCGGTATCGGCCGCATTATGCGGCGTCAGGACCACTTTTGGATGGGTCCAGAACCGGCTGTCGGCCGGAAGCGGCTCCATGGCGTAGACGTCGAGCGACGCGCCGCCGAGCGTGCCGTCGTCGAGGCATGCCAGGATGTCGGCCTCGTTTTGCAAAGCCCCGCGGCCGGCATTGATCAGCACCGGCGCTCCGAGGGGGCTATTTCGGTTGAGCCTTGCGAACAATCCGCGATTGAGAATCTGGCGGGTGTCCGGCGTGAGCGGCAAAAGACACACCAGGATATCGGTCCGCTGCAGAAACGCGTCGATCTGGTCGCGGCCGTGAAAGCATTCGACGCCGCCGATGTCCTTCGCGCTTCTGCTCCAGCCCGACACGCGAAAGCCGAGATGCTGAAGTGCCCTGGCTGCGTCCGATCCCAGCGCGCCGAGGCCCATGATCCCGACCGAAATCGCGCTCGCCGGCCATTGAACCTTCGGGGCCCAGCGTTTCTCACGCTGGCAGGCGCGCAGGTAAAGCTCCTGCCGATGATGCATCAGCACATGAAGCACGACGTATTCCGTCATCCGTTGGGTGAGATCGCTGACCGCGATGCGAACCAGCGGCACCTTCGGCAGGCTGGTATCCGCCATCAGCGCATCGACACCCGCGCCGAGATTGAAGATGACGCGCAGATTTGGAAATGCGGCAAGCTCGCCCGGAACTGGTTTCCAGACCGCGGCGTAGTGGATTTCGGCGGGATCGCAGCCGCCATTGGGCATCAGCCAGACGCCGCGGTCGCGGCACACCGCGCCAAACCGGTGCTTCCACCGTTCCGGAGACCAGTTTTCAGTTCCTCCACGGACCAGCAGAGCGAGCGCGCCTTTGTTCATCGGATTTTCGCCTTATAATCGTTGATTGCAGGCGACATTACCGGCCCGCGCCGACCGTGCAAAATATTTCCAGCGTGCAGTCGGGTCCGGGCCTGTCCATTCGTCTTCCAGTCAACCAGGGATATTTCCGCATGCTCTATGCCATCCTTTGCTACCACGACGAGGACCTCGTCGGTTCCTGGACCCGGGAACAGGACGCCGCCGTCATGCAGAAACTTGCCGTCGTGCAGGACAAATTGGCCAAACAAGGCCGGCTCGGGCCGGTGGCGCGGCTGTTGCCGACGACGTCGGCGACGACGCTGCGGAAAGAAGACCCGCCTTTGGTGCTCGATGGCCCTTATGCCGAGACCAAGGAACAACTGCTCGGCTTCTACGTCGTCGATTGCAAGAATCTCGACGAGGCGCTGGACGTGGCGCGCGATCTGGGCGCCGCCAATCCCGGCGGAGCCTATGAAATTCGTCCCGTCGGGGTGCTCAATCCGGGGAGCGTTTCGGCGTGACCGATACCGCCTGGATCGATGCCGCGCTGACCTCGGCGCGTCCCCAGGCGGTTGGCGCGCTGCTGCGCTATTTCCGCGATCTCGATACCGCGGAGGAAGCCTTTCAGAATGCCTGCCTGCGCGCGCTGAAGAGCTGGCCGCAAAACGGCCCGCCGCGCGATCCGGCGGCCTGGCTGATCATGGCCGGACGCAATGTCGGGATCGATGAAGTGCGGCGTCATCGCAAGCAGGAGCCGCTGCCCGAGGACGAGGCGATCTCCGATCTCGACGACGCCGAGGACGCGCTGGCCGAACGGCTCGACGGCTCGCATTATCGCGACGACATCCTGCGGCTGCTGTTCATCTGCTGCCATCCCGATTTACCGGGCACCCAGCAGATCGCTTTGGCGCTGCGCATCGTGTCGGGGCTGACGGTCAAGCAGATCGCGCGCGCATTCCTGGTCACGGAAGCGGCGATGGAGCAGCGAATCACCCGTGCCAAGGCGCGCGTGGCGGACGCCGGCGTCGCGTTCGAGACGCCGGGCGCCGTGGAGCGCATCGAGCGGCTCTCCGTCGTCGCCGCGATGATCTACCTGATTTTCAATGAAGGTTATTCCGCCAGCGGAGATACCTTTGAGGCTCGCGCCCCTCTGTGCGAGGAAGCGATCCGCCTGGCGCGGCTGTTGCTGCGGCTGTTCCAGAGCGAGCCCGAGATCATGGGCCTGACGGCGCTGTTGCTGCTACAGCATGCCCGGTCGGCGGCACGCTTCGATGCCGACGGCGCATTGGTGCTGCTCGACGATCAGGATCGCTCGCTGTGGAACCAGAAGATGATCGCCGAAGGGCTGGCGCTGATCGACAAGGCGATGCGGCACCGGCAAAGCGGGCCCTATCAGGTTCAGGCGGCGATTGCGGCCTTGCATGCCCGCGCCGAAAAGCCGGAAGACACCGACTGGACCCAGATCGATCTGCTCTATGGGGCGCTGGAAATCATGCAGCCGTCGCCGGTGGTCACGCTCAATCGTGCCGTCGCGGTGTCCAAGGTGCGCGGCGCGCAAGCGGCGCTGGAGATGATCGAGCCGCTCGGGCCGCGGCTTTCGAACTATTTCCATTTCTTCGGCGTGCGGGGGGCATTCCTGATGCAACTTGATCGCAATGAAGAAGCCCGCGTGGCGTTCGATCGTGCCATCGCGCTGGCCAATACTTCGGCGGAAGCCGCCCACATCCGGATGCATCTCGACCGGTTGATGCGCGACAGCGCGCCGCCGGGCACAAAAGCCTCGAAAAAATAATTCATCATCTGTCGGATCGCGCCTGCCTCGTTCGTCTTTAAGGCACGAGCGATTGCAGAGAGGGGGACGCGAGATGAATATGCAAAACATCCAGATTTTATTCCTGCTGGTCGACACTGTCATCAAGCTGGCGCCCTGGCGGATCGTCACGGAAACGATGCAGCGGATCGGCTATGGTGCGAGCGAAGGTCTGGCGCGGAGCCTGGGCGCTATCACCTCCGAGTTCACAATGCTGCCGCAGGGCAATGCGACGAGCGTGAACTGGGTCAAGCACGGTCCCGCGCCCTTTATCTCGAAGGTGATGCAGGTCTTCATGAACATCGACAATATGATCGGGAGGGATTTCGAAGCCGGTCTCGCCAACCTGAAAAGGCTCATCGAGACATAACCGCCGTGTCCCGGACGTGCAGCATCCGGGGCGCATCAAAAGCACGACGCGTTATCCAACACCACCCAAGGAGCAAGCGATGAAGATCAATCCCTATCTGTTCTACAACAGCAATTGCGAGGCGGCGTTCAAGTTCTACGAGAAGGTGCTCGGCGGCAAGATCGAGATGTTGTTGAGAAATGATGAAGCTCCGGAGTCGATGCCGGTACCTCCGGAACGAAAGAAGCAGATCATGCACGCCAGGATTTCGATCGATGGCGAGATACTGATGGCTTCCGATGCGCCTCCGAC
>Ga0210400_10002987_pt1 | contig 15148 bp, 11 predicted proteins | sample IncBWH26MmetaG_FD_155456 | JGI IMG/M metagenome (GOLD analysis project Ga0210400, IMG submission 155456) | Forest soil microbial communities from Barre Woods Harvard Forest LTER site, Petersham, Massachusetts, United States - Inc-BW-H-26-M | ecosystem: Environmental > Terrestrial > Soil >... | reverse complement strand
CAATGATGAATTTCCGAGACCTGTTGATCCGATAGCTTTTGGCTTCCCGAGACCACGATGGCCGGCACTTGCAGCGGTGACCTTGCCTGTACGGACTCGATGAACTCCACTCCGGACGGCTCGGGCACGCAATCGAGGACGATGGCGTCCACTGCATGGGAATTGACAATCGCCGTTGCGGAAGTCAAATCGGACACGTGAAGAATCTCCAGGTCGTCTCCGGAGAGCAGATGGGAGATGTCCGCGGCGCGCACCTCGTTTTCGGCGACCAGAACCAGCGTTTTCTTCCGCCGCTCCATGGAACGCTGGATCACGTTAAAGATTTCGTCCTGCGATTCCTGGCTTGAATCCTTGGGCATACAGGTCATGGCGCCGAGAGCAAAGCCGCGCTTATTGTTCTCATGACCTGAAAGGATATGCACCGGAATGTGAGCCGTTCGCGAGTCATGCTTGAGGCGGTCGAGCAGAGTCCAGCCGCTCATGTCGGGGAGCCTGACATCCAGCGTGATGGCGCTGGGCCGGATTTCGCGCGCGAGGGAAATAGCCGTTGCGCCGCGCAAGGCGACCACCACCTTCATGCCGCGGCTGTGCGCCAGATCCACCATGATTCGGGCGAACGTTGCGTCGTCCTCCACGATGAGGAGCACCCGGTCTTCCCGGGTCACAAGATTGCGGTCATCATCCACCACCATCTCTTCGACCATCTCCACCGGCACTGTGTCTTCAGCGGCGGGCAGAATGACATCCAGCAAGCCGGCGGGCCGTTCCCCGGCTTTAAGGGCGAGAGCCACATCGCTCAATTCGGATTTCGGAACGGCCGAGATATAAACCTGCGGGAGATACAGCGTGAAGCTGCTGCCTTGGGCCACGGTACTTTGAAGGCGAATTTCACCTCCGAGCAAGCGGGCTAATTCACGGCTGATCGAGAGGCCCAATCCGGTGCCGCCGTACTTGCGGCTGGTGGTGCCATCCGCCTGCTGAAACGCTTCGAAGATGATGCGCTGCTTTTCCTCAGCGATGCCGATACCTGTGTCTGTCACTGAAAACGCGATCACGCTCTGGGCGCGATTCAGCACCGGATGCATCGGACTCCATCCGGAGGTAGCCGTCTCAATCCTCAGCTTCACCGAGCCCAGCTCAGTGAACTTGAGCGCATTGGACAGCAGGTTCTTGAGAACCTGCTGGAGCCGCTTCACGTCGGTACGCATGACCTGGGAGGAAAGCTGGGAGCCGACGTCCACCGAAAATCCGATGCCTTTCTCCTCCGCCACGTGGCCGAACGTGCGCACGCAGTAGTCTTCCATCTCTTCGAATCGTACGCTGCCGACCTCGACATCCATCTTTCCAGACTCGATCTTCGACAAATCCAGAATGTCGTTGATGAGCGCCAGCAAGTCCGTACCGGAGGAATGAATCGTTTCCGCGAACTTGATCTGCTTGGAACTGAGATTCCCCTCGGTATTATCGGCCAGCACGCGCGCCAGAATCAGCAGGTTGTTGAGGGGCGTTCGAAGCTCGTGAGACATGTTGGCCAGGAATTCGTTCTTGTACTTGGAAGTCAGGGCAAGCTGCTCGGCCTTTTCTTCCAGGGCGTGTTTGGCTTGTTCGATCTCGCGGTTCTTGGCCTCCACTTCCGTGTTCTGCTCCGCCAGCAGCTTGGCTTTTTCCTGCAATTGCGCATTGGTCTCTTGAAGCTCCTCGGCCAGAGCCTGGCTTTGTTGCAGGAGCTGTTCGGTGCGCATCGTCGCCGCGATGGTGTTCAACACGATGCCGATGCTTTCGGTGAGCTGATCGAGGAAGGCGATGTGAATATCGGAGAGTTGCTGGAAGGAGGCCAGCTCCACCACGGCCTTCACCTCGCCCTCAAACAGGACCGGCAGGACAACGATCGTCACGGGCGTGCCCGAGCCCAGGCTGGACCGGATCTTGACGTAATCTTCCGGGACGTCGCGCACCAAGATGCGCTGTTTCTCTCGCGCGCACTGGCCCACTAGTCCCTGCCCTAGATTGAACTGCGCCGGAGCATCGTCCCGGTCGTCGAACGCGTATCCGGCCATGAACTTCAAAGCTGCGCCGTCTTCGGTGCGTTCGGCAGTGTAGAAGGTGCCGCGCTGAGCGCTCACTAGCGGAGCCAGCTCGGAGAGCAACAGCTTCGCGACGGTAAGCAGATCGCGTTGGCCCTGCACCATGCGGGTGAACTTGGCGATGTTGGTCTTGAGCCAGTCCTGATCGGTATTCTTGCGGGTGGTCGCCGCCAGGTTTACGATCATTTCGTTGAGATTGTCCTTGAGCGCAGCCACTTCGCCCAGTGCTTCCACCGAAATCGAGCGGGTCAGATCGCCCTTGGTAACGGCCGTGGCCACTTCCGCGATCGCGCGGACTTGAGTAGTGAGGTTCTGCGCGAGCTGATTGACGTTGTCCGTCAAATCGCGCCATATCCCGGCCGCGCCGGGAACACGAGCCTGGCCACCCAGCTTGCCTTCGATCCCGACCTCGCGCGCCACGGTGCTAACCTGATCCGCAAACGTCGCGAGCGTATCAATCATGGCGTTGATCGTGTCCGCCAGCTCGGCGATCTCGCCCTTGGTTTCGAGCACCAGCTTTCGCTTTAAATCCCCATTAGCGACCGCGGTAACCACCTTCGCGATGCCGCGTACCTGAGTGGTGAGGTTCGCCGCCATCAGGTTCACGTTGTCGGTGAGATCCTTCCACGTACCGGCGACGCCACGAACTTCCGCCTGGCCGCCCAGCTTGCCTTCGGTGCCCACTTCGCGCGCGACGCGGGTGACTTCGCTCGCAAACGAGTTCAATTGGTCCACCATGGTATTGATCGTGTTCTTAAGCTCCAGGATTTCGCCGCGGACATCCACGGTAATCTTTCGCGACAAATCTCCCATCGCGACCGCCGTCGTCACCTGCGCAATGTTGCGCACTTGATTGGTGAGGTTGGAAGCCATCGAATTCACGGACTCGGTGAGATCCTTCCAAGTGCCGGCCACTCCGTATACGTCAGCTTGTCCGCCGAGCCGTCCTTCCGTGCCGACCTCGCGAGCCACGCGAGTCACCTCGCTGGCGAACGAACTAAGCTGGTCGACCATCGTGTTAATGGTGTCTTTGAGCGCCAGGATCTCGCCGCGCGCATCCACGGTGATTTTCCGCGAAAGATCGCCCTTGGCTACGGCCGTCGTCACGTCCGCGATATTGCGCACCTGGGCGGTGAGGTTCGAGGCCATCGAATTGACGGATTCGGTCAAGTCCTTCCAGGTGCCGGCCACGCCACGAACGTCCGCTTGACCGCCGAGTTTGCCTTCCGTACCGACTTCGCGCGCCACGCGGGTGACCTCGCTGGCGAATGCATTGAGCTGATCGACCATGGTGTTGATCGTGTTCTTCAGCTCGGAGATTTCCCCGCGCGCGTCCACCGTGATCTTGGTCGTAAGGTCGCCTTTCGCGACTGCCGTCGTCACGCCGGCAATGTTGCGGACCTGATTAGTCAGGTTCGACGCCATAGAGTTCACTGAATCCGTCAAGTCCTTCCAGGTTCCGGCCACGCCCCGGACGTCGGCTTGCCCGCCCAGTTTTCCTTCCGTTCCGACTTCGCGAGCCACGCGAGTCACTTCGCTGGCGAACGAACTGAGCTGGTCCACCATCGTGTTGATGGTGTTCTTGAGCTCCAGAATCTCCCCGCGCACGTCCACGGTGATCTTGCGGGAGAGGTCGCCGCGCGCCACGGCCGTGGTTACTTCGGCGATGTTGCGCACCTGAGCGGTCAGGTTTCCGCCCATCGAATTGACCGACTCGGTAAGATCGCGCCACGTGCCGGCCACGCCGCGCACGTCCGCCTGCCCGCCCAGTTTCCCTTCCGTTCCGACTTCACGGGCCACGCGAGTCACTTCGCTGGCGAACGCATTCAATTGGTCCACCATCGTGTTGATGGTGTTCTTGAGCTCCAGGATCTCCCCGCGCACGTCCACGGTGATCTTGCGGGAAAGGTCGCCGCGCGCCACGGCCGTAGTTACTTCGGCGATGTTGCGCACCTGAGCGGTTAAGTTGCCGGCCATCGAGTTGACCGATTCGGTAAGATCGCGCCAGGTGCCGGCCACGCCGCGCACGTCCGCCTGCCCGCCCAGCTTGCCTTCGGTGCCGACTTCGCGGGCCACGCGCGTCACTTCGCTGGCGAACGCATTCAACTGATCCACCATCGTGTTAATGGTGTTCTTCAGTTCGAGAATCTCCCCGCGGACTTCCACGGTGATGGTTCGGGACAAGTCGCCGCGCGCCACCGCCGTCGTTACTTCCGCAATGTTTCGCACCTGGTTGGTGAGATTCGACGCCATGGAATTGACGGAATCCGTCAAGTCCTTCCACACGCCGCCGACTCCTTTTACCATCGCCTGACCGCCGAGCTTCCCTTCGGTGCCGACCTCGCGCGCCACGCGAGTCACTTCGCTGGCGAACGAACTGAGCTGATCGACCATCGTGTTGATCGTGTTCTTGAGCTCCAGAATTTCTCCGCGGACGTCCACTGTGATCTTGCGGGACAAGTCGCCGTTGGCCACCGCCGTGGTCACCTCGGCGATGTTGCGGACCTGCGAGGTAAGGTTGACCGCCATCGAGTTGACGGAATCCGTAAGATCCTTCCAGACGCCGCCGACTCCCTTGACCTCCGCCTGACCGCCCAGCTCGCCTTCCGTACCAACTTCACGGGCCACGCGCGTAACCTCTCGGGCGAACGCATTCAGCTGATCGACCATGGTATTGATCGTGTTTTTCAACTCCAGGATTTCGCCCCGGACGTCCACCGTGATCTTACGGGACAGGTCGCCGTTGGCCACCGCCGTCGTGACTTCAGCGATATTGCGGACCTGCGCAGTCAGGTTGCCGGCCATGGAATTGACCGAATCCGTGAGATCCTTCCACACGCCGCCGACTCCCTTGACCTCGGCCTGACCGCCCAGCTCGCCTTCCGTACCAACTTCGCGGGCCACGCGGGTGACTTCGCTGGCGAACGAGCTGAGCTGGTCCACCATCGTGTTGATCGTGTTCTTCAGTTCCAGGATTTCGCCACGGACGTCGACCGTGATCTTGCGGGAAAGGTCGCCGTTGGCCACCGCCGTGGTGACCTCGGCGATATTACGGACCTGCGCAGTCAAATTACCGGCCATGAAGTTTACAGAGTCGGTCAGGTCTTTCCAAACGCCGCCGACGCCCTTGACGACTGCCTGCCCGCCGAGTTTGCCATCGGTGCCAACTTCACGCGCCACGCGCGTCACTTCGCTGGCGAACGAGCTGAGCTGGTCCACCATGGTGTTGAACGTATTCTTGAGTTCGAGGATCTCGCCCAGCACATCCACCGTAATTTTTCGGGAAAGATCGCCGCGCGCAACAGCGGTAGTAACCTCGGCGATGTTCCGGACCTGGGAAGTGAGGTTCGACGCCATCGAGTTCACCGAGTCGGTCAGGTCTTTCCAGGTTCCCGCCACGCCCGTCACCACCGCCTGGCCGCCGAGTTTTCCTTCCGTACCCACTTCGCGCGCCACGCGCGTCACTTCGCTCGCGAACGAACCAAGCTGATCCACCATCGTGTTGATCGTGTCTTTCAGCTCGAGAATTTCGCCTTGAACGCTGACCGTGATCTTGCGCGAGAGATCGCCTTTGGCTACCGCCGTGGTCACTTCCGCGATGTTGCGAACCTGATTGGTCAGGTTCGAAGCCATGGAATTCACGGAATCGGTCAAATCCTTCCAGGTGCCCGCGACGCCGGTCACGACAGCCTGGCCACCCAGTTTTCCTTCGGTACCGACTTCGCGGGCCACGCGCGTCACTTCGCTCGAAAACGAATTGAGCTGGTCCACCATCGTGTTCACAACGCGGGCGGTACGGATAAACTCGCCCTGCAGCGGACGGCCCTCGACTTCGAGTGACATCTTCTGAGACAGGTCGCCCTGCGCGACGGCCCCAATGACTCGCGCAATCTCAGTGGAGGGCTGCACCAGATCGGAAATCAGGCTGTTGACCGATTCCATGCTGGCGACCCAGCTCCCGGATCCGGCGTTTAACGAGGCTCGCTGGCCGATGCGGCCTTCCTTGCCGACGGCCGTGCTCACGCGCGAGAGCTCATTGGCCATGTTTTCATTCAGTTCAAAGATGTCGTTCAAGACATCCGCAATCTTCCCGGCCAAGCCGACTTGATTGACGGGCAGCCGAACCGAAAAATCGCCCTTCTTGAATGCAAACAGAGCCGCCAAAACCTGATTAGCGTCCAGAATCTCCGCAACCGGGACTTGTCGCACGTCTTACCTCCTGGCGATGCCTCGAACCCCTGCCAAAGTACACACGAGGGGTGCCGCCGGCTGCACTGAGGGTAGGCAGGCCATGCTCATGTTAGTCTTGTGGCTTGGTTAGATTGGCATGTCGTCGGCCATAGCTAAACTATTGATTCTTTTGGACGTGCTAAGTCTGCACTGTAGGCAAGAATTACCGGGTGCGCCGAAAAGTCGTTATCCGTGAGCGGCCCAACGGTTTTTCAGAGCATATTAAGTTCGGAGATTCTGGCTTGGACTACCGTGGCGAATTCGATCGCCTCCTGTGGTGAATAGCCCGCGGCCCGGAAGGCGTCGCGAATCTGTTCCGTGGAGAGCCGGCTAAGAACTTCCCCCATCCACTTGGCGTCGGCACGAGCAACGTGCCGGCCAATCCACCGTAGATCTACGCGGCGCACGAAAGCCGGCAGATTGAAGGTCTCAATGAGGCTTGGCCGGCTCGGCGCCCCAAAATCGACGTAGTCGGGGGTGATGTTGCTTATAAACTTCGAGTGCTTGTAGGCATCGAGATTTCCTTTGGAGGAGTCGAGTGGCAATGCGAGGCCGGTGGTGCCGAAGCTGGCTCCAAGGTCGCTTACCAGGTAGATTTGTTCCCGATCTGCCGCGCCTTCGTTGTGTTTTTCATCATAAACTGCATTGTTCGAATCCTTGAGATCCCAGTTGTTGATGAGCGCCATTAATACCCGTAAACCGTTGAATTCTCGCGTGCCCACGAAAGGATTCGAGGCCCACTGCCACATCCCAACTTTTTTTTCGCCTTTGGCCGACCGCTTGAGCCGTACATTGTGCAAGGTGCCATCAGACGCGACCAAGTTTTGGCCGCGATGCAGGTGGGGCGGCAACCCTTGGACATGAAGTTCCTCGATAAAGTAGTACTCATTCGTGAAAAAGCCGGCCGCCCACAGCAAACGCGACGCAGCGACTTCCGGACGCGCCTCGGCCCCCAACTTTACTTTCCACTTTGCTCCATCCTGATCGTGAACATCAAATTTGGGGTTGGTACCCTCCATGTCCTCTTCGATAAAGGTAAAGGGTCCATGAGGTTGGCGGCCTTCGCCTCCTGATCCGTACAGCAGATTACGCGACGCAATGTCGGTAGGATCGCGCCAAAGAGCGGGCTTGGCGCCGTGGCCGGGTTCAGCTATCCCGGCTTTAGCGTTTTTGGGCCCGTCACTAGCGCCCGGAATGGCCGAAACCATGAATGCCAGCAGGATAACCAGTCGCCGTAAAGTATTGGGCATACTATACTTCTCCCTTCGTTGTTGCACTGCTGTTCTAGGAGCAAGGCAAAGGCCACTACCGGCCAACTTTGTTTTGTAACCCGCCACGGAGTCAGAGCATCTATTAGATCGAGCCGAGCAAGTTGGCGCATCCCAGCTAGGGGACGGTCTTAAACCCTGATGGCTGCCCGACCCAAAACGGGCATTCACAAGGATTTAAAATGCAGTCCTACTTACATCCTTGGCGGCGCGCCGCCCTCTTTTCACTACTGGCCAGCCTGACATTGGTATCGGCACGGGCCAGCTCTCAAAACGAGAACCTTCCTAACTTTCAAAAGGTGGACGATCACGTCTATCGCGGCGCCCAGCCCACCGATAGCGGATTCAAGGATCTCGCCCAGCTTGGAATCAAGACGGTCGTTGATCTCCGCGACATCGGCGAGCACTCGCAGGCAGACGAACAGAGAGTCGTCACGGCCTTGGGCATGCGCTATGTGAGCATTCCCATGCATGGGATGTCCACGCCGAAGGATGATCAGGTGGCGGCCGTTCAGGCATTGTTCGATGACGCCTCCAACGGCCCGGTGTTCGTGCATTGCAAACGTGGGGCGGATCGCACGGGAATGGTGATTGCGGTCTACCGCATCTCGCATGACCAGTGGGACAACAAGAAGGCGCTCAGCGAAGCGAAGTCTTATGGCATGAGCATTTTCGAACGAGCCATCCAGCACTACGTGATGGACTATAAGCCGACGGTCACCCTGGCTACCGGAGGCGCAGCTTCGGCTCCGTCAGTGGCCGACGCGACCGCGATCCGTTAATCGCTTTATTCATCTCCGTGTCTTCTCCGCTTATCGGACAGGAATTGAAGGCCGACATACGCGATCCAGGTGGGTTGGCCGTTGGCTGGCGTAGCGGACACCAGGCCCCGGCCGCCCATCCCGATCAGCCGAAGCCAGTGCCTTGGAACGACAGGGACTCGCCCGCCGACGCCGAATGTTGTCTCCCTGAGCGCCTGCGTTCCGGCGGGCACACGAACCTGATGCTGGTCGTACAGTTCCAGGTAGAGCTCTGTATCCTTCCCGAATTCGTGGCCGATCACGCCACCGAGAATCACCGAGTTTGGGACATCTTTGCTCGAAAACCAGTAGCCAACCTCCCCGCTCATTCGCAGCCAGCCATAGGTGGCACTGGCTTCCAGGGGAAGTAGAAATTGCGGGCCTGGTTCCACGATGTCGCGGGCTACCGACCGCGTCGGATTGCTCACTAGGAACTGAGGATAGGTCGAGAGGCTGAATTTGATTTCGCGCTCGCCGTCCTTTAAGTGAGTTCTTGAATGACGCTGGTAGAAACGATACTTCAGCCCCAATAGCGAGTTCCCTGGACCGGCGGCAAGGTGGCCCGGATCGCCCCGCATTTCCTCCAGGCTCAAGGGGACTTCGTACTTGAGTTGAATCCGGTTTCCGACCCCGTAATTGATGTCGATATTCGGAGTCTCGTACGAACCTAACAACGGATTGCGATCACCAACGAACCCAAGATTGATCTCCCAGTGCCCGTTGCCTGGCGTATCCGGGTCATCCGATCGAAACGGCGGCCCGCCCTGTGCAAACGCCACCGCCGGAAACAGCGTGAAGGCCGCAGCCTTTACCCAATCGGCGAACAAGAGTTTGCCCTCATATCGGCCGTTGCCCACGAATTACCCGGATCAGCAACACGGCTATTGCGATGATCAGCAATATGTGGATGTACCCGTAGAGCGTGTAGGAGGTGACCATTCCTAGGAACCACATCACCAGCAGAATCACGAAAATCGTCATCAACATTGGGTCGCTCCTTTTGATAGATTCCTGAAAAGTAACACGTCCGCAAGGTCTTGCAGCAACCTGCGTGCCAAACCAAATCTACTGAACGAACCGCGAAACTTTATACCAGCGGCGAGGTCTTACCAGTATGAGGAGGAAGTACTACATGAAAGACATATTGGTGGCTTGCGGAGTGGGACTCGTGCTGATAGGAGCGGTCAGCGCTCAGGAGACACCCAAGTTCGCATTCAACGTAGGGGGTGGATTTACGGAGCCCGTCGGAAGAACGGGCGGGCACCTGAACACCGGCTGGAACATAGGTGCGGGCGCCGGTTACAACTTCATTTCCTACGTCGGAGCGCTGGTGCAGTTCAATGACATGCGATCCGACATCAACAGGACGACACTCAATAACGTCGGTTTTCCGGGGGGAAACGTGAATATTTGGTCTCTCACGCTGGATCCGATTGTGCACACGATGCCTCGCGGGCCGGTGGACCTGTACTTCATCGGAGGAGGCGGTCTTTATCATTGGCGCCAGGAGTTCACGGCGCCGGACGTAGCCGCTTTTACGGGTTTCGATCCATTCTTTGGGTTCTATCAGGCCGCCGTGCCGGTACAGGATGTTCTGTCCTCTTACAGCGTGAATAAGCCCGGCGTCAACGGCGGCTTGGGCTTATCCTTCGGCACCAAATGGAATGTAAAAGTCTACGCGGAAGCGCGCTATCATCGCGTGATCTTTGGAGACAGACACGCCGATATGCTCCCAGTGACGTTCGGCATTCGTTGGTAGAACGAAAGCACGATCAAAGCATCACGAGGTTGCGGATGCGAAGCGGCCAGTTCCTTTGGAGGCTGGCCGCTCTCGCGTCTGTTCGTGTCCTGTCAACAACCGTGCTTGCGAATGTGCTGGTTCAATTGATCTCGCGCTCTCTCGAAGGCCAAGCGCGCGCGATACGCGCGAACCAACGCTTCCGAGAAGTGTGCTCCGATGGCCCGCGGCAGAGATTGCGCCGCGACAGCGTAGACGCGCAGGTCCGCGTGATATCGGTGGGCTAGCATCTCCTGGTCCCGGCACATTTCGGACGCTCCAGGCCCACCCGGCCTGACTAGAGGATTCCCCGCCTCCGAGTCCGTTTCAGCGTTTTCGCTTCTCACTTAGCGGACTGCTCACGGAGTTGCCTGGTCCCGGCCCTCCTAATTCGTTTCTGGAGGGCTGGGACACAGATTAAGTTAGCGGCGGTCCCGGTCGTGACCAAAATCGCGATTGCGATCCCGGTCCCAACGATGATCGTGCTCGAAGCGGCCACGATCTCCGTCCCAGTACCCGTTGAAGAAGCGTTCTCCATCATAATGCGGCCCTATCCACCGCGCGCCGGCATAAGGTGCGCGGGTCCAGTATCCGTTATGCCACCTGTAACGGCTTCCGACTGGGTACCAGTAGCCCTCCACCCAAACATAATCGGGCCCGGGAGCTGGTATGGGTCGAACGACCCGGGGTGGTGGCGGCGGCCCAATTCTCACCCCAATGGATACCTGCGCAAAGGTCGATCCGGCCAAGAACAACGTCAATGCGAGCAGTGTCTTTTTCATACTCATTGCAGTTGCACGGGCCTTGCCAAAGTACGACCGGCTGGGAAAATCAGCAGCATGCCGACGCCCCGGCACGCACTTTCGGCGCACACCCTGCAAAACATGCTCGGCAGATCCGGCTGCAAAGCTATGATTTCACGGGACTGATTGTGGTCGTCAGCGTGCATCCCTCAGAGAGTGCCCGCAAAAACCAGGGAGGATCGATGACACGGGAAGAATACGGAGACGTCTACCAGGAAGGGCGGGAACGGACCATTCGGTTCCTTCTCTCCCGAGGGGCCGCCCCAGGATTGGCGCCGGATATCGCGCAGTCCGCATGGATGCGCGGATGGGAGAGGCTGTCTCAGCTCCGCGATGCCCGGATGATCGTGACCTGGGTCAATTCCATTGCACTCAATCAATACAGGCGCGTCATACGTAGCGAGCGCTTGAATCAGGAGATCCAGCAGTTCGCGAAGGACGAGACCCGCCTGGATCTGGCCGCCATCGACGTGGCGCGAATTCTGCGCTTTTGCCAGCCGCCCGATCGCCGGCTACTGAAAGCACAAATGGAAGGCGTGACGGCCAAGGAGATAGCTCTCGCGCAAGGGCTGACGGAGACCGCCGTTCGCATTCGGTTCCTGAGGGCCCGCCGGGCCGCGCGCAAGGCCTTGGAAACGCGCAGCAGGAAGCTGCATATGGATTATATTGCGGCAAAGCAACTCGCCGCCTGAGTCACCCGGGCTGAACACCGGGAGAGAAGAATTCCAAGTATCGCGGATTCGAGATCGGGCGGGCCCTCAACCGGGGCCCGCCCTCTTGTTTAGCCTCTAGCGCTTTGCTGCTGTGTAGTGCGGTTCCCTTGATCCATCTCCGGCAACCTTGACCCACTCATCGGCTTTCTTTTGGGCTTCCTCCTTCGCGTACCCATAGCGTTCCTGAAGTTTGCCAACCAGCTTGTCCCGCTGGCCTGCGATCATATCCAGGTCGTCATCGGTCAACTTGCCCCATTGTTGTTTGAGCGAGCCTTTCACTTGCTTCCATTTGCCTTCGATCTGATCCCAATTCATAAGACTTCTTTCCTTTCTCTTACTTGACTTGCGGCCAAACTTTAGCCTCGCGCGGCGCGGCGCGAGCGAGTTATCTGCTCTGCCGATTTCCGAGCCGGTCCGTTTCTTTTTTCGCCCACATCCTCCGGGCTCCCGGCCTGCCCGAGCAAATCGGTGGCGATTTCCGTGAGTTTGCTATCGGCAGCCTTCTCTTCTTCTTCCGTTTCTTCGAGAAGGGCAGCGATGGTCTCCTGCCCCAGTTGCCTGGCGATGGCCCGCGCGGTTCCGTATCCGGAAATCTCGTAGTGTTCTACTCTCTGCGCGGCGGCGATGATGGCCAGGTCGGTCAGCGCCTCTTCGGAATCGCCATCCAACGCTTCAGCGCCCTCGTCCACCAAACCTCGCATCGCCTTGCAGGCCTTTCCCTTTGCCGGCTTATCCAGTTCCTCGAAGACGCGTTCCAGGCGGGTAACTTGGTTCTCGGTCTCCGCCAGATGATTCTGGATGGCGCGCTGTAAATCGCCCGAGCTAGCTGCTTCGGCCATCTTGGGCAGTGCGCGCACAAGCTGTTTTTCCGCGTCATACAAATCGCGAACCTGCTCCACGAGCAGATCTTCAAGCGTAGTCATGGTCATACAAAATCTCCTTGATTCTTTCGGGACCTATGCTGTAGATCCGTTTACACCTGGACCGTTTCCGCGCGCTCGAGTGTCGAGAGACCACATGTCGGATCCCCGTTGTGAACCGTGGGTCAGAGTGAATTGCTAGGAATGGATTGCTTCGCTATACGCCTGTTTCCCGGCCGCAACAGCCGCCTTAACGGCCTCGGTTTCCCTGGTAACTCGGCGGGCGCCGCCGTGAATGGCTTCAGCGGCAGCGTCACAAGCGTCGCTACCCTGTTGCCGCAGATAAGCGGCTCCCGCGCTCGCTTTTCCCCGGATGAGCGAACGGGTTCGCTCTCCGGACCGCGGTGCGAGCAACACTCCCAATCCCACGCCGACACCCAATCCGATCAGAAAGCCGAACATGTCTCGAGCCATGGTTTTCCTTTCCGTACTTTATTTTTCCCGCCGCGAGTACCGATTCAGCACAGAGAGTAAACGCTCGGCCCCGCGGGGAGGCGCGATGGCCCCTTCGACAATCTCACGATTCTTGAGCTTTTTCCCATATAGGGAGTCGTTGGCGTCCTCATCCTCACGCAGGGTGGCTCCCTGTAGCGAAACCCCGGCAAAGATGCCCCTTGAACGGGACCACGATAGCATCTCGGCTGTGAGTTTTGCGTCCGTCTGGGCCGTGGCCGAGCGTCCTACGGGACCGGCGGCCACCTCGCCTTCGCCTCCCAGAGTGAACTGGCTGGAAAGCAGGCGATCAGCGCCGCGTTGATTCATGACCAACAGGACCACGTCGGTTTCCGAGCCGCCGATCTGAAAACCAACGCTGCCGCCTTCGACGCGAACGGCGGCGGGAGCCGACCACTTGCCGGTAGCCTTTTGGCGGCAAGATACGAATCCCTTCCCGAACTTGGCTCCTACAATGAAAGCCCCTTTCTTCAGACCTGGCACAATCACGATGCAGTGAGCGCTCTCCAGTAAGTCCTGAGGAATGCCTTTATCAGGCGCGTCCATGATCTCGGAAAATACCGTGGTAGCCTCACTCAAGCGGTCGAAGTCCTTCTCGTCCGCTGCGAGCGGCGTCAACGTAAATGGCGAAACGGCAGCCATCGAGACGACGGCGGTTGTGGCTAAAAAAGATCGAAGTGAGGGCATGGTAACCTCCCGCATCGATTAAGCAATCGAGCCGCCACAAACGGGTTGCCTCCAACTCAAACAATCGCCGAATGAACACTCCGGCAAGCCCGGGAAAATGTACCGAATGGCGCATAGAAAGCACATCTAGCCGGAAAAACAGAATGAAACGAATCGCCACTGGGACGAATCAGCAATGTATGCCAAATTCACCCATGACCCGGGTGCTGATCGTAGACGATGACGAGTGCCAACGAACTCTCTTGGGCCAAATGACGGTTTCCCTGGGCTTCGCGGTGGCGACCGCCTCGGATGGCGAAGACGCGCTGGCACAGCAGGCTGCGCTGCCGGCTGACGTAATCCTGACGGACCTGATGATGCCCCGGATGGATGGGTTCGAGCTATTGAAGGCGCTAGAGTCCATGGGAGATCGCACTCCGACCATCGTTCTCACTGGGGTGGGCGGCATCGAGCAAGGGATCTCCGTCATCCATGACCTGAAAGCATTCTGGTTCCTCGAAAAACCGGTTCAGGCGAACATCCTTCGGGCCCTGCTCGAGCGGGCCGTCGAGCAGAAGCATCTTATCAATGAAACCGATATTCTGAACCGCCAATTGAGCCATCAAGGTGTTCTTGGCGATATCGTGGGCGGTTCGGCGGTGATGCGGCAATTGTACTCAGTGATCAGCCAGGTTGCGCCGACGTCGGCATCCGTCCTCATTACCGGCGAGAGCGGTACCGGGAAGGAATTAGTAGCGCGCGCCGTGCATCGTCTGAGTCCCAGGTCGGGCCGTCCCTTCATTGCGATTAATTGCGCGGCTATGCCCGAAACGTTGATTGAAAGCGAGCTGTTCGGTCACGAGAAGGGCGCATTCACCGGAGCCGTCGAGCGGCACGCGGGCTGCTTTGAGCAGGCGCATAATGGAACGGTCCTGCTCGATGAAATCGCCGACATGCCGATCGCAACACAGGCCAAGCTTTTGCGCGTCCTAGAAGAAGGGACCGTCCGCCGCCTGGGCGGCAAAACCGAGCTACCAGTTAACGTGCGCGTGATCGCCGCAACGAACTGTCCTCCCGATCGAGCGCTCAAGGAAAATCGCTTGCGCGAGGATCTTTTTTATCGACTGAACGTCTTTCACATCGCCTTGCCTCCCCTTCGGGAAAGGAAGTCAGACATTCCCGCTATCTGCGACGCGATGCTGTCCAATTTGAACTTGAAACACAACTGCCACGTTTCCGGCTTGCACCCGGAAGTTCTCGAAGGATTTCTGAAGGCTCCCTGGCCGGGAAACGTGCGTCAGCTCCGGAACGTGCTCGAACGGGCTCTTATCGTCGCCGGCCAAGGCACGATTCTGCCCAAGCATCTGCCGGCCGACCCAAGTGTTCCCGGTAACTCGCCAACTGTTCCCCAAGCCGCGGACGAGGAGTGTATTC
>Ga0210400_10002986_pt1 | contig 15152 bp, 19 predicted proteins | sample IncBWH26MmetaG_FD_155456 | JGI IMG/M metagenome (GOLD analysis project Ga0210400, IMG submission 155456) | Forest soil microbial communities from Barre Woods Harvard Forest LTER site, Petersham, Massachusetts, United States - Inc-BW-H-26-M | ecosystem: Environmental > Terrestrial > Soil >... | reverse complement strand
ATTGCGAAGGACGAGGCCGAGCTGCGTTGGTTGACGGCGGACAATCCCAAAGAGCAGCGACGAATGGATGTGCTCGAGCGGCAGGTAGACTCTGCGCTAAGACTCACCGATTCCATAGTTGCCAAACGCCGTCAATTGAAAGTTGCTCCTGGCGCCAACGAGATTCACGAGACCGAACGGCTCATGAATGCAGCGCTGGGTACGGGTCAAGAGATGCACGCTGAAGAGATGCAACTGTTGAGCCGGCGCACCCAGAGAACCAAGACGGAACGGCGGTTCACCGGTTTCGTAATTGCTGTGGGCATCTTTGTCGGGGCAGGCTTGTTGGCACTAGCACGCCTTGCGATTAACCGCGAGATTGACGTCAGCTCACAGGGACGGGCGCAAATGACGGTTCTGAACGCCAGTCTAGAGCAGCGCGTAGAACAACGGACGACGGCTTTGCAATCCGAGATCACCGAGCGGAAGCAGGCCGAGGATGCTGCGAAGGAAAGCCTCGCTGCCAGCAAGTCCGCGCTCAAAGAACTGGCCGACCAGAAGTTTGCTCTGGATCAACATGCCATCGTGGCCGTCACCGACGTCCAAGGAACCATTACGTATGTGAACGATAGGTTCTGCGCCATCAGTCAATATTCTGAGGACGAACTGATTGGCCAGAATCACCGCATCCTGAACTCCGGCCACCACTCCAAAGAGTTTTTTCAGGAGATGTATCGCGCCGTCGCCAACGGCAAAGTCTGGCACGGAGAGATTCGAAACCGCGCGAAGGATGGCTCGCTCTACTGGGTTGACACCACCATCGTTCCTTTCATGGATGAGCATTTAAAGCCGCGTCAGTACGTAGCGATCCGAACGGATATCACCGAGCGCAAGCGGGAGGAGGAAATGCGGGGCCGACTGGCGGCGGTAGTCGAGTCTTCCGATGACGCGATTATCAGCAAGACCCTGGACGGGACCATCACCTCATGGAATCCGGGGGCAGTGAAGTTATTCGGCTACTCGGCGGCCGAGGCCGTGGGCAAATCCATGCGGATGCTGTTGCCGCCAGAGCGCGCGTACGAAGAGGCCAACATTCTGGCGAGAATCGGGAACGGTGAGGCGGTTGATCATTTTGAAACCGTCCGTCTCCGCAAGGATGGGCGGAAGATCGACATTTCCGCGACGATTTCGCCGATCAAGAACAGCCAGGGCGCGGTGGTTGGGGCGTCAAAGATTGCGCGCGACATGACCGAGCACAAGCGGGCGGAGCGGGCGTTGAGGGAAAGTCTCGCCACCAGCGAGGCCGCGCTGCAAGAGTTGGCCGATCAAAAGTTCGCTCTGGACCAACACGCCATCGTGGCGATTACTGATGTCCAGGGCACGATTACCTACGTCAACGATAAGTTCTGTGCCATCAGTCAATATTCAGAAGAGGAGTTGATCGGGAAAAATCACCGCATCCTGAGCTCGGGCCACCATCCGAAACAGTTTTTCCAGGAGATGTATCAGACCATCGCCAACGGTCGGGTTTGGCACGGCGAGATCAAGAACCGGGCGAAGAATGGTTCTTTTTACTGGGTTGACACGACGATTGTCCCGTTTGTCGCAGCCGACGGAAAGCCGAGGCAGTACGTCGCCATCCGAGCTGATGTTACGGAGCGCAAATCGGCCGAGAAAGAGATTAAAAAACTCAATGACGACCTCGAGCAGCGGGTCGTAGAGCGAACGGCGCAGTTGGAGACTGCCAACAAAGAGCTGGAAGCTTTTAGTTACTCGGTGTCGCACGACTTGCGGGCGCCATTGCGACATATTGGCGGCTTCTCTAAGTTGCTGGTGGAGGAATTCGGTTCCAGCCTTGATCCTAACGCCCAACACTATGTGGAGCGCATCCAGGCAGGGACTCAAAAGATGGGCCTGCTGGTGGATGAATTGTTGAATCTGGCCCGTCTCGGCCGCCATACGCTGAGTCTGCAGCCGAGCAGCCTAAACTCGATTATCGCGGAAGTAATAGCGATCCTCGAACCGGATAGCCAGGGGCGGCAGGTGGAATGGGCTATCGCCGATCTACCTGCGGTGGAGTGTGATCCGGTTCTGGTCAAACAGGTCTTTCAAAACCTCCTGGCCAACGCCCTCAAGTTCACTCGTCCCCGCATCGGCGCTGATGGAAGTGCGCGAGCGGGGATGCCCCCACGCACATTACACACGGTCATCGAAGTCACCCACAAGGAAGAGGATGGGCAACCGGTCTTCTCGGTCCGAGACAACGGCGTCGGCTTCAACATGAAGTACGTTGACAAGTTGTTCGGAGTCTTCCAGAGGTTGCACAACGCAGAGGAATTTGAAGGCACAGGGATAGGCTTGGTCACCGTGCAGCGCATTGTTCACAAGCATGGAGGCCGAGTGTGGGCGGAGGCGGAACCGGACAAGGGCGCAGCCTTCTACTTCACCCTCGGGGCGGGAAAACAAGTCGAATCGAAAAGCAGTGTAGCTATGGCTGGAGGCCAATCATGAACTCAGAAGATCTCGACATACTGCTAGTGGAAGACAATCAGGACGACATGGATCTTGCGCTGCATGCACTGAAACGCGAGAAGCTGGCGAACCACATCTTCGTCGCACGCGATGGCGAGGAGGCTTTGGACTTTCTGTTCTGCCGCGGGACGTTCGCGCATCGATCGTTTGAGCATCCGCCCAAACTGGTGTTGTTGGATTTTAAACTTCCCAAGGTGGATGGGATGGAAGTGCTCAAACAGGTCAAAAGCGACCTGCGGACCAAGAACATCCCAATCGTTATTATGACCTCTTCCAAGGAAGAGCGGGACCTGGTGAGCGGTTACAACCTGGGGGCTAACAGCTTTATTCAGAAGCCGGTCGACTTCGACCAGTTCCGCGAGACAGTCAAGAACATCGGACTGTACTGGCTGGTCATCAATCAGCCTGCCCCGGTCAGCGGCGTGCGTGAACTGGCAGGAATGCGAAACTGAACAGAGGCGGCAACGGACATTTCAGATCATGCCGTTGTGTTCAGAATTTTCGGAAACCCGGCGGCGGCATTGCCCGGTAAGCTCACCTAGGCAAAAACCCAAGGTTGGCCCGAAAGGGTTGCGTTTTCGAGCGTGTTCCAGATGCCCGCAAGTGCCACACTTTCAAGGCGGCGGTTACTTATTGGTAGAGAGACAGGCTCTCTGGCCCACGGGTATACGTTCTGAGACGCCGCGAGCAGGGGAGGTGGTGGGCGAGCGGTATCATTTTCACACTGCCACTTTGAAACCACCCGATTACCTACTGTCCAGCCTCGTCAGGATCGGCCCAAGCACGTAGGCGACGAAGACGCCGACACCGTAGATTGCTGCCGAAACCCAAAGGGTAGCTTTCCCGATCCTGCTTGCATCCTCACATGCAGATGGATTGTCAGGCTTGCACTCCGCTGGTCTCAAGCGAGGTGCAAAGTAGTACGTGTTGACGAAGCTCAACGCGATCAGGATGCCGGACACTGAGAACGTCCACTGCTTGTGCCGCGAGAGCGTCACCAGCCACGGCATGAACGAGAGTGCGGACGCGACCGACGCTCCCAAGCCGAAGAGGACGAGTAAAGAAGGGAGCGCACAGCAAAGCAGCGTGCTGAGCGACGTGAACAGCGAGAAATAACTGAGCATGGCCGACCGCTTGCCCGTGGTTGTTGTGTCACTACTCATTTTAATTTCTCTTCTGTGATGGACTGATACCGAACGGAATCGGGTGCTTTGGCTTTCCCCGCCTCTGGAACCGTGCCTTCTACCAAAACAGTTTTGCCAACCATAGGGAGCGCATTTGGCGTAGATGAGGACTGAGGCAGCAAGTGCAGCAGATCGTTAGAGCCTGACACCTTCAGTATCGCGTTGCCGTCGGTGGCGATGACCGAGCCCGCGACGGTCGCCGTCGAATCTTTCATGGTGAATCCGTTCTTGGTGATGGCTTGGTTAAGTTGCTTGAGCGTGGCCGTATTGCCCGGCTTCATCTTTACAACCGCCAGCCCCTTTTCAAGGCTTACGTCAACCGTATCCACCCCCGACACTGATTTCAATGACACGCGCACGGCGTGGGCACAGACCTCTCAATCCATGCCGAAGATTTTGATGTCAATCGATTTGATTTCCGCGAAAGCTGAGCCTGCAAGCAGTAGAAGTAGCGAGAGCAAAACAGTAATTTTCTTCATCTGAATCTCCTCAATGTGAATGTCCGTGCTGAAACAGCAGGTAGCTGAAGTTCACCGCAAAGCGAACCCTCTCCTTGGGAAACGCAGCTCCGACATCCTGATAGATCGGGAGCTGTGCGCCGAAGCTGACCGTGTAGTTGTGAAAAATCCCGAGCGCCGTAGGTCCAAGAAAAACCTGGTGCGCTTGCGTGTTTGGTATGGTGTAACTCGCCTCAAGGAATCTGTCGGAGCGTTCTCCGACTAGTTCACCAAAGAGCCTCCAGTCCCATTTGTCTGGTGGTCTGCGCCATTTGGGAGGACGGTAGCCGTAGACCAGACTGTAATCCAGCACATCGGGTCGCTTGTCACCGTTGTGCTCGTAGAACTTCGTGTAGGTGCTCCCGAGCCAAAGGTAGTTGCTGAGGGATGCTATGCCGCTGACCACGCCGAACATCGTACCGGGGACGTTCGTGGTGCGAGCGACTGCCTTGAACCCAGATTGCGGGCCGGGGACGGCGAGACCAGCGAAGGCTGTGCTTTCAAAGCGGGTGCCAACCTTTGTAGCCCGGTGCTGGAATCGCCACGCGACCGTGGTGTCAAAATCATCGCCCGGCTGGATTCGCGTCGGCGGAAGTGTGGTATCTCCGACGACGACAGGCAGGGTCAGAGAAACTGTCAGGTGCGGCGTGAAGCCATACGCAACCAACTCTCGAACCGATGCTTGCGAGCCGAGGGACGTGTTGCGACCAAATATTCCTTCGTCAAAACTCCATTCACCTTCCGAGTTTGTAGGTGTCGCCAGCCCAAAAACCGGCCCGTGAGCCGCAGCAGCGGCCAACAAGGGCAGTCCAAGAACAACGAGCAGGACTACTGCAAGTTTCATATTTTCCTCCGCGATGTGCTGAAAGACACACTTCGGCATTGCCTTGTGTGCTGAAGCAAACAGCGCGGAAGTTCAGATTCTAAGAATTGAGTTTTGACCGGGCGGGGCAGGTGGAGGCAGACCGAGACCTATTTGCTCGGATTCTGCCTCAGAAACAGAGGGCTCTTTGAGAATGGGAATCTCCGCGACGACCACGAAAGCGGGATGAACCTGTGAAATCGGCTGAATCGAAGCGATAGTCTCTGGAGCGTTCGAGACTGTCTTGCAGCAAGGGTGCTGTCCTGTTCCCGTGTGGCAGTCGCCCGCCATCTTCTTGCAACACGCCATCTCCGCATCCGTCATTTGCGAGTTTGGCAAGCATGCGAGTGCGGGGATCGCCAGCCACACGGCAAGCAAGCTCAACACCACGATGGAGCGACAACGCAACATGATCAGATGCTACCTTTATCTGCCTTCCGCCGCAAGTTCCCTCAGAGAATCCGCGCTAACTGGGATGCGTTCGAGGTTGATACTGGGTCAGAAGAAGCACCGAAAGAACCCCAGTCTGAACTGTCACTCCGAATAGCCGTCGTCGTTTTCGTCGGCATGATCGTCATTCTCAACATCATCTATATCTTCTTTGCCGTTGCCCTCGCCTTCCTCTTCTTCTTCCTCTTCCTCGTCCGGCTGTTGTCATGTGAAGGCACCGATCACATGATCGTGCGGTCGCAGCTAGAATTGAAAGATGAAGCCCGCCCAGGTTAAACCTCCGATCTCTCCTGACCTCCTCAACCAAATCGACGTGCGTGTTGGGACAATTCTGACCGTGACCGATGTTGCCAATTCCGAGAAGTTGGTCGCACTCGAAGTCAGCTTCGGCGACCACAGGCGAACGGTTCTTGCAGGGATGAAACGGGAGCGTGCAAATCCACGGGAGATCGAAGGCAAGCAAGCGTTATTCGTCGTGAACCTTCCACCACGCAAGATGGCAGGGATGGTTTCCGAAGGCATGCTTTTCGACATCGGCTATTCGGATGGGAGCACCCCGGTACTGGTGGTGCCGCAATCGGTTGTGCCTGATGGAACCAGAGCGGGATGATGATCACCGGACCGATATGAAACGAACATTGCTTCCGGTATGGCGTATGCCCACGCGGGAGCTTGTACGCGCCATGATCAAGTCTGGCATCCGTGCGAAACTCACGTGCGTTGACCCCAAACGCCTAGCACCGGAATTCGTCGGCAGGGAATTCAATGAGCAAATCCAGCCGGAGTCCGCGTCAGATAACCGCATTTGGCATACTAGCGGGTTGACCGCCAACTACGCTCTGCCTTCCGGAGCCGTGACCCGCACCCGCTGGATGGCTCCTGATGCGGGTCCACCGGGGGAGGAGCTGTAGGGAGCCAGCGCAGCCAAAATGCTACACCTGGGAAGCGGGATGCACGAAACGTGACAAGACCAGCCAGCTATTCGATCTTCTTCTTGTTCTTGGCGACTGCATCTGCGCGTACGGCAACCGTGACTCTGGCGACGTGGACTATTTCAAATTTCGTGCCAGAGGTGGTTGCACACGGCTGCCCTGGTATGCCATCGCACAACGGACAAACCAAGCTCATGGGGTAATGGGCATTGGGGTGTGTCTCAGGGATCGGTTCTTGTCAGGCAGAAACGCCTTGTGGACGAATATAAGCCTAGAAACGTGCCACATTGTCACACCAACCGACGCGACGAGACCCCAAAAGAAAAAGGCCGAACGCTGGCATCGTCCGGCCCGAAAGTGGATTGGCGAAGTAGAGCGGTTCGTGAGGGTCGAATGTCACGCCGCGAATGAAAGATGATGAGTCGTCGTGACGCTAACCCATGACCGCCCAGCGTAAGTGTGGACCTTGAAAACCGTAGCGCACCCATCGGGCGAGGGCAATACGGTTAACACCGTAGTCATGTTTAGTGACAAGTGAACTCTAACATGGCTGATGGGCCTAGCTTGATTGAACGGAGAGTTGCGTGACACGCTGGCTGATCGGAGTCCGCGAACAAAAGCTCCCGTGCGTTCCGGTGGCATAACCCCATCACCTCCGTCTGGCCATACCAGCCATTGGTATGGCAGTTCTGGAAGTCAATTCTCGCTATATTAAGTGAGGGAGTCCATGGATCACCGAAAAAGCCCGGAGCACATTCGAGCCCTGAAGCAGGAAATAGATGATCTGGGTCGATTAAACGAACTGTATTGGCACGGCAACCTGCCAAGTGACTTGGCAAACCTTCAGCATGAAAGACGTCGCGAAAGATTGAAGGAAATACGGGACGAGCTGAGGTCCCTTGCCAAACTGCGAACAGGGTTGATCGCCTGACGTATAAGGTCGCACAATCGACCTCTCCGAATATTGACCATGACTGCGTATATCGTGGAACCGTCTCAGGCGGGCCATACACGCAACTGTTTTGCAGCGCGGCAGGAACGCCGATCACGGCTTTCGTAGATATGACGATTGTGGGCGGCCTTTGCAGATATTGGCCTTGGCACACCACGTCTGGCAACCGTAAGCCCCTACAAAGGACGCCCGGCGTGGAATTATACGCGGATAGACCCAAGGCAGGAAACGTGACAACTCAGGTTTGCCGGAACTAATTGAAGGCAACCCCCGCATCTCGGCATATGAGGGCGGTTGCTTTCCGGTTGGGCTCGCTCCTTTCACCCACGCTCAACCTCAATTACGGCCTTTACGCTACGCGGCGGCCGCTCACGAGGTTAATCACCAGAACGACCAAGGCAACCACCAGCAGCAAATGGATCAGACCGCCAGCCACGTGGAGGCTGAAACCCAGAAGCCACAGAATCAGGATTACTACGAATATCGTCCAAAGCATGTTTGTCTCCTTCGCTCATTTGTCGATTTGCTCGTCCCTGCCTCGCATCTGTTTGCCCCACCTGAAGCCTTCTGACTAAGTGTGAGTCAGACACGAAACCGAACAATGTACGAACCCGCTTAAGATGCACCAAAGGCACCAAGTGGTCGTATGAGATCACCAGCAAGTATGCCGAAGATGACACAATCTAACTCATCTATTCTGTGCAGGATTGATCAGTCGCGGCGATTTTCCGCCGATCACCCACCAGTGGAAGCTAAAGCGGCGAAAGCTCGTCGTGCTTCTGCTCCTCTTTTTCCTTGAGGAATCTTCTCTCCAGAAATCGCCTTGCTAAGTCTCGGCCACCCAGGCCAAACGCGAGGGCCAGGCCGAGCATCAAGGCGCCGAAGGCGATCGCGAATGTGACCAGGATGGTCCTCTCGGCCAGGCCTAGCTGTTCAAACGCCATCGACACGGAAAAAACCACGATGATGGTTCGAATGACCGTCGCCAATAGCCGAGGCGAGGGGGAGTCGGCGTTGACCGCCGCGAGCAGCGCGGCCCGGGAGAAGAAACTCGCCGCCACCAATCCGAAAAAGACAATAAACATCGCCCCGAACAATCGGGGCAGGTACAGGAAGAACCTCGAAACGTATTCTTGCAGGCCGACGATGCCGAGCACCTGTACGCCGAGCAGAATGAAGCCGAGCCACACTACCCAAAACACCACCCGGCTCAAAAGTTCGCTCGACGAAGGCAGGGCAAGCTTGTTCAGCATCTGAGTCGTGCCGGCATTATCAGACAGCCGGTCGAGCTTCACGATGCGCAGGATGGCGCGCAGCACGACCCTCAGAAGGGACGCGACCACCCATCCCAAGAGCGCGATGATCAGCATTGCCAGTAGACGGGGCAGAAAGTGCGCGAAATTGCGCGCAAGTTCCTGCATCGCGTGGTCTAACTCTCCCATGATCATTTCCCACATATTGACCTCACTCTCCCGCGTTCCATAGATCAAGCAAGTACGGTTTCAAGCGTTCAAATGTCAGGCAAAGATCCTCGACATTCGCTTCCACTTCTTCTCCCGAAGCGTCGCGATTTTCCACCAGAAAGGTATAAACTTTTCCGCGATAAAGAGGAGCCAACGCCTGGATAATATGGTCTCGATTGATGACAGATTTGTGATACGACGAGGCAAATTCATAAGCCGTTTTCACCCACAGCTCGTGCGGATACCTGAAGTTCTCTTCCGAAAGCGTGGCGATCGCTTGAATTTCTTCCAGAGTTTGAGGCGACAGGATTGACTTGAGAACCGGCTCAAGTTCACCCACACCGGAGCCGAATAGTTGATAGAGCCGTTTGCGGTTGACTCGAATCGGCTCCGTAGTTAGGTCGTACTCAGCGCCAGAGGTGGGAACACTTTCCGTGCCGCGGTTCCCGCTCCAATACTGAAAGTTGGGTTCCGCCGACCAGAAAAGAGTGCCCACGGTTTGCCGGATCGCGGCCACCAGGTCCGCGGTACGATCCAAATGCGGTTTCGTTCCCAGGAAGGTCTGATAAAGGCGGAAGCCTCCGGCGATGGCCGCTATCGTCATGCGAAGTTCGGTGCCAACGCCGCCTGCGTCGTGGTCCCAGACCTGCATTTCCAGGAGGTGACTACAGAAGCGTCCAGAGAACGCGAACTCGACCCCGTATGGTTCCCTGACACGCTTGGCATACAGGGCCCGAGTCATCGGATAGATGAGGTTTCGCAACAGCAATCCATCGAACTTATGTCTTCGGTAGACGGGCGTGACCAGATCGAAATTATCGCGGTGAACCGGGCGCAGAAGCCGCTCCATCCAGTCCGGTGTGATGTTGGTGGATTCAGGCGAAACGATTGCACAGGCTTTGGCGCGCAATAATTCCGCCGCCGCCAGAACTGTGCGCAGAGCAACTTCAGTCGCGGGACTGTCGCCATAGACCATGCTGATGCAGGGCAGAGTTCGCAGAGCGTACAAGTCCGCAGAACGCTGCACGTCATTAATCGAAGCAGCGGCGACTACCTCGCGCGTGCTGTCCTTCGATCCAGCGTCTAGGTTGAGGATGACTGCGCGCTCCCTGGGGAAATACTTAAGCAGTCCAACGCGAATTCCCTGTACCGTTTCTCCAACCGTCCTGGCATTGTTGTGCGTGGGCACACCAACCAGCAGGTCCACTTCGCCTACGCTGATCAGTTGGCGAAGAAAATCATCGGTAAGAACGCTGCTCTCGTCCAGTCGAAACCCCTGTGGCTTTAGATCAGATCTTTATATTTTCATATCCGTCGCAAGCGGAACCAGAAGAACTGGTAAGGGCCCATAGTCAGCAGATAGGGCAACTCCCCTATGCGCGGGAAAATGTTCCTGCCAAACATCTCCACCAGAATATTGCCCTTATAGCGCCGCAAGTCGAGTTCCACCGCCTGCGCGGAACTCGAAAGATTATTCACCACCAGTACGGTTTCATTCTTGAGTTGCCGCACATATGCCAGCACCCGGTGGTTCGCGGGATGCAGGAACTCGATCGAACCCCGGCCAAAAACCTGCGTCGATTTCCGAGCACTTATGATGCGTTTCATCCATGCCAGGAGCGAATGTCCTGATCGCTTCTGTGAATAAACGTTCACCGCCGTATATCCATACACGGGGTTCAGAATTAATGGCGAGTAAAGGTTCTCCGGATCGGCCGCGGAAAAGCCGGCGTTCCATCCCCCATCCCATTGCATCGGCGTGCGCACTCCATTGCGATCGCCGAGGTGGACGTTGTCTCCCATCCCGATTTCATCCCCGTAATAAATAATTGGTGTGCCGGGAAGCGACATCAGCATACCGGTCATCAGTTCAACCCGTCGCCGGTCATTGTCCAGAAGGGGCGCAAGCCGCCGCCGAATGCCGAGGTTCAAGCGCATGGCCTTGTCCCCGGCATAGGTATCGTACATGTAATCGCGTTCGATGTCGGTCACCATCTCGAGCGTAAGTTCGTCGTGGTTGCGCAGGAATAAACACCACTGGCATTGATCCGGAATTGCCGGAGTCTGTTGCAGAATATCCATGATCGGCTTGCGGTCTTCGAGTTGCACGCTCATGAACATTCGAGGCATGACGGGAAAATGGAAGGCCATGTGGAACTCATCGCCATTTCCAAAATAAGGACGAAGATCGGCCGGCCATTGATTGGCCTCGGCTAGCAGCATCCTTCCAGGAAAATGTTTGTCGACTCGGCTCCGAAGTTCTTTGAGGACCGCGTGGGTCTCGGGCAAATTCTCACATGACGTTCCTTCGCGTTCGATAAGATAAGGAACCGCGTCGAGGCGGAACCCGTCTACCCCCATCTCGAGCCAGAACTGCATGACCGACCACATCTCTTCCCGGACCTCTGGATTGTCATAGTTGAGATCGGGTTGGTGGCTGAAAAATCGATGCCAGTAATACGACTTCGAGACCGGGTCCCGCGCCCAGTTAGACGTTTCGGTATCGAGGAAAATAATCCGCACGCCCTTATATTTCGCATCGGTGTCGCTCCAGACGTACCAGTCCCGCCGCGGGTTGTCACGGGAACTCCGCGACTCCTGGAACCACGGATGCTGATCGGAAGTGTGATTCAACACCATCTCAACGATGACTCGTATGCCGCGCTCATGGGCGGCGGCGAGAAAGCTCTTGAAGTCGTCCAGCGTACCGTAACTGGGATGGACCGATCGGTAATCCGCGATGTCGTATCCATCATCCCGCAGCGGTGATGGAAAGAACGGCATCAGCCACAGCGCGGTGATGCCCAGCTCTTGCAGATAGTCGAGCTTTTCTGCGAGACCGCGGAAGTCCCCAATGCCGTCGCCATTACTGTCGCGAAAGGTTCGTACATGGACTTGGTAAATGATCGCGTCTTTATACCAAAGCCCGTCTTGCGGCAATGTCACGACGCTGCTCCTGGAGTACCAGCGGTTGCAGGATCGCACCTCACCCACCCACGCGCCGGATATAAAGAATATGAGCCGCATCCTTCCGAATTGGGCTCACCTTGATTATGCGCTTTCAGGCAGAAATGGTTTAGTCCCGGCCCTTTCTGCGCAGCTTAGCACTCATCGGCTACAATTACCCGACTTTGGGAGAATCCAAATGCGCATTCATCGATACTTGATGCTGCTGGTGTTTCTGGCCCTTCCTTGGCGGGCTGAAGCTCAAGAGGCATCGCTCTCTCCGACCGTTCACAAGTACGTACGAGTGAACGCGCCGAAAGTGGTGCTGCAGCATATTCGCGTGATCGACGGCACCGGACACTCTCCCGTCGACGACCAGAATGTGGTAATCGAGCGAGGCAAGATCACTGCAGTGCAGCCGGGCGCGAACACTCCCGCTGCTGAAGGAACGACTGTCCTCGACATGCGAGGGTACACCGTAATGCCCGGAATCGTCGGCATGCACAACCATCTTTTTTATGTTGCCCGGCCGGACGGAGACAGCCAGTGGAACTTCGAACCGCCGGTACTTGTGCCGCAGATGACTTTTTCTGCGCCGCGCCTTTATCTGGCAGGCGGCGTGACCACCATGCGGACCACGGGAAGCGTCGAGACCTACGCCGACTTGAATCTGAAGCATGCGATCGACGAGGGCAAACTCCCCGGCCCGCACATCGACGTGACCGGGCCCTACCTCGAGGGCGCCAACAGCTACTTCATTCAGATGCATCAACTGAGCGGTCCGGACGAAGCGCGGCAGATGGTCGACTACTGGGCAGACCGCGGTGTGACCTCGTTCAAGGCATACATGAATATCACCCGCGCCGAACTGAAGGCCGCGATCGAAGCGGCTCACAAGCGTGGGATTAAGGTCACCGGCCACCTGTGCTCCGTGACTTACACGGAAGCTGCGGAACTTGGCATTGACGATCTCGAGCACGGTTTCTTTGTGAACACGCAGCTTGATCCCGGCAAGAAACCTGATCTCTGTAGTGAAAGCCACGGCGACTACACGCTCGAACACATGCAAACGAATGGTCCGGAAGCCAAGGACTTGATCGACACGCTGGTGAAGCATCATGTGGCGATTACTTCGACGCTACCCGTGTTTGAAAGTAGCGCCCTCCTGGGACGTCCTCCGCTGCGACAAGCGGTCCTCGACGCCATGACGCCCGAAGCGCGCGACGCTTATCTTTACAACCGCCAGAGGCCTGCGACGATGAAGCCCCCAACTGCTGACTGGCCTATGTTGTTCAAGCGTGACATGGAGTTGGAACGTGCGTTTGCTGATGCCGGAGGATTGCTTCTAGCTGGTCCGGATCCCACCGGCAACGGAGGCGTCGTGCCCGGATTCGGTGATCAGCGCGAGATTGAACTGCTGGTCGAGGCCGGATTCTCGCCCGTCGAAGCCATCAAGATTGCGACCCTGAATGGCGCTACATACCTCGGCAAACAAGATCAGATCGGCACGGTCGCTCCAGGAAAAAACGCGGATCTCGTGGTAACAAAAGGTGACCCGGCAAGCCATATCTCAGACATTGAGAACGTGGAGATCGTTTTCAAAGACGGCGTCGGCTATGACTCACAGAAACTCCTCGAGTCCGTGAAGGGACGTTACGGCCAGTACTGATCACGTACGCAGGTTGCCGAGAGTTTATGGGCCCGGGGCAGGCGGTTGGAACAAATCCGGTATGCCGGCAATCACGGCGGGAGGGAGCGGCTTGAGATTAAGCTGCTCGGTGAGGAATCCGATGCGGTCGCGGCGAGCATCCGCATTCAGAGCGTGGGGCGCGTTGTAGAGTTGGAAGCGTTTGGGTTCACTTACAATTGCCGCATAGGCACGCACCCGATCGGGATTCAAGAATTCCTCTTGCGAAGCATATTGTAAAAAAACTATGGCAGGGGTGGCATGCGACACAAACTTGCCGGGATCGAGCCATGCGTATTTGGCTTGGAAGGCGTCGAACTTCTCCGGACCGGTTTTTTGGCGGTACTCCTGAACTTCTTTAGACTTCATATCGATTTCGTCGGACAGACCCCCTGCCATCAGAACGAACGCCCGGAAGCGTTTGTCAATGCCTGCAAGGAATCCGCCGACCGTCGCGTTGTAGCTGTGGCCTACGTATGCTAGACGATGGGGATCGACGTCGAAGCGGGCCAGGAGCAAATCCGCGCCCCGGCGCATGTCCACAATCTGCTGCACCAGATCAGCGGCTTCCTTCTCACTCAGCGGACTCTGATCCTGCACATGTCCGGGACGCGCGACCGGGCCGTCCGTGAGCAATGACGTGACTCCCGCCGGTGCCAGGGCTACGGCTTCATCCAGAAACTCTTTGCGATTGCGCATCGCTGAATTGCCCCAATACCAATGGCCCCAGATCACCGCAGCGCACGGCCCTTTGCCAGCGGGTACGACCAGATAGGCAGTCACCCGCCCACCCTTAGGGCTAGCGTACGAAATGTCGTGAATGGCAACGTCGCCGCGGTGTTCGACGCCCACTTCCTGCACATCGAGCGGGGCTTTCTGGTCGTAATCAAAATGCCGTAGCAGGTCTGGGTCTGGGGTGAACGAGGAGGCGGTCAGCAGAATCGCGAAAAGGAGAAATCTCATTCGGGAGAATCCTCGGCGGCATTTTGACTCATAGACTGCTGGAAAAGACGAATGTTAGCAGAGAGTGATAACCGTCTGGAAGTAGGTCAAACTTTGCGAGAAAAGGAAGGCCTCGGCATTCCCAGTTGCTGCCAGAGGCCAAACCATTTGTTCGTTTTATGTATCAACGCTGCGGAGCTGACGTCCCACCAGTAGGCTGGGCCGGAGGGGGAGCCGGCATGGCTTCGCCTGTCTCCGTATTGACCAAGGGCTCACTTAGGGGAGCACCGTTTTTGACCAACTCAGTCTTAATCTCTACCTTCTGATTGGCAATCGGATTGATCGCCGTTTCGAATGTCTGGTAGCCGGGAAGCGCAATTCTGATCTGATGCTGTCCTGGCGCCACAAGCATTCCTCGACCCATGCCCTCAAACTCGCCCACGTGTCCCACGAAAAGTCCGTCCAGGAAAACCGCCGCCCGCGATGGGTTGACCGCGATCTTAACTTGAGCCGTCACGCTGGGGAGAGGCCCTGTAAGCGCTTTCATCATGGCCACGCGGACCACCTGCTTCTGGCCAGGCTCGATCACAACTCGCTCGGTGAAATCCTGAAAGCCATCCTGGCGCACCGTGATCATGTGTTCACCTGGTAAAAGTAGAACTTTTTTCGATCCCTTGAGTTCCTTCAGATAACCTACATACTGTCCATCCACCCAGACGCCGGAGG
>Ga0210400_10002985_pt1 | contig 15156 bp, 16 predicted proteins | sample IncBWH26MmetaG_FD_155456 | JGI IMG/M metagenome (GOLD analysis project Ga0210400, IMG submission 155456) | Forest soil microbial communities from Barre Woods Harvard Forest LTER site, Petersham, Massachusetts, United States - Inc-BW-H-26-M | ecosystem: Environmental > Terrestrial > Soil >... | reverse complement strand
GGGACGAGCGGAGATGCGGGAAGCTCACAACCGACGACATAGAGTTCCTCCATCTCTCGGACAAGCGCTACGCACGTCATCGGTGCCAGAGGCTATATCCAAGTTGGCGACACGGCATCGTATCGGACGACTACGTCCGCTCGGAGATTCAAGATCTGGCACCACAACACAAAGTGATCTTCGAAAGCGAGCTGGTGGACGGACAGACAGGCTTATTTGAAGCAACGCCGAAGCGGAAACCAACGCCAAGCACAGCAGTCGAAGTGAACAACAGCCAGGAGGGAACGTTCGGAGGATCGTTCGGGCCAGTTTTCGCCGCAGGAGTGGATAAACCCATGGAGAAATGACCAGATGCGTGAGGCCGAGGCAAGAATGAGGACGCGGCCAAAACACTAGGATGGGCGGGAGCGACCCCACCGCGCCGCGCAATCGCGGCCCGGTCCCTTCGGGCTTCGGGGGTCACTCCCGCCTCAAGCTGCTCAGCAAATCGCAGCCCGTGTTTTGGCCGCGCGGAGGGGGAGCAGAGCAACGGATTTGTAGGACAGCCCGTAATACAAAACCGCAAGGGAGGAACAGGAAGGACAAATGCCGATCATCAAAGCACCACCCAAGCAAGCGAAGGTAGTCACGATCCAGGCTCGGGTCGACGAATCCATAAAGTCCCAACTCGACAGCTACGCGAAGTTCATCGACTCGTCTACGTCATACGTCATCACCGAGGCTCTAAGACTCCTGTTCAAGCGCGATGACGAGTTCAAAACCTGGCTAGGCCAACAATCCCAAAACGGCAATTGCGGACAACCCGAAGGAGGCGTCGTCACCAAGACCGTATAGCAACTATGAAGCCCCGTCCAACCCAATTCGGTGTGCGCGAGAATACAGCGTCCTCAAGACAGCATGCCTCGCGCCTTGCGGTGAATCCGTTAGTAGAAGAGCAGCCAATAGGATTTGGGAGCGCACAAGCTGATGCGCAGCCACCATCCGATCCCCGCATCGTTGAATCATTCTCTGATGGGTCGAGCGGGGCCACAAGAGTAGAGAGACGGGAGTCGAATCGATTGCTGACGGTTGAAGAGGTGGCATCTCTGCTTCAGGTCCCTGTGTCGTGGGTGTACGGACGGATGCGCAAGAGATCATTGGAGAGGCTGCCGGCCTACCGCCTCGGAAAATACTGGCGCTTCCGCGAAGACGAGATCCATGCTTGGGTCAGACGTCAGAGCCGAGGCCACCATGCTGCTTGACACCAGCGTTACACTCGGAGGTGACATAGGAAAAGGCGGACGAGCCAACCTCAGAATAGAGAGGAGAAAAATGGCTCGTTCCCAGTATCAGAATGGTTGTCTATTTGTTCGTGGCAAGCGCAGGAAAATGTGGGTTGCCCGTTGGAGGGAAGACGTGATTCTCGCTGATGGATCGGCCAGCCGGGTAATGCGTTCGGTTGTGCTCGGACCTGTAAGCGAGATCGCAGGCCGACGGGAAGCCCGCAGACTCCTGGATGCGTACCTCAGTCCAATCAACCAAGGGCAGTATCGCCCGGAAGCAACTATGTTGTTCTCGAAGTTCGTTGCCGAGTGCTTCGAGCCGGGAGTATTGCCGACGCTCAAGTTTGCAACCCAGGAGATTTATTCTTTTCTCTTGCGGAAGCACTTGACCCCGCGATTCGGTGATCAGCGCCTTTGCGATATTTCCAGAGTTGAGATTCAGCACTACCTGCTGGAGAAACTCAAGCAAGGGTTCGCATGGGAGACTACCAACCATCTCCGGAACTTGATGAGTAAGGTTCTCGGAACAGCTGTCAGCTGGAACCACCTGGCAGACAACGTCGTTCGTGGTGTGAAAATGCCCGAGCGCTCGTTGAAACGCCCCCATCAGTTTCTAACCCTGGACGAGGTCAAGCGCCTCATCACGGCTTGTAATGAGCCGACCCGTACCATCGTCTTGCTTGCAATCATGACCGGACTACGGATCGGTGAGATTCTGGCGCTGCGCTGGAAACGCATAAACTTCATCGGAGAGACGTTGGTCGTTGCGGAGACCTGCTTCATGGGGCATTTCGGCACGCCCAAAACACGTGCAAGCAGGCGGGAAGTTCCGCTCTCGCCTGCAGTTGTGGATGCCCTGCAAGCCCATTACTCACGCTCGACAAATCGCTCGCCCGAAGGGTTAGTTTTTGCGACTCAGCAAGGCGGCCCTTTGGTGTCGAACAATCTGCGGAGGAGGGGGTTGCAATCAGCGTGCAAACGCGCGGGACTGCCAATAATCAATTGGCATTGTCTGCGCCACACGCACGGCACACTCTTGCACTTCTCACATGGCGACAACCCTTGAAGTCTACACGCACTCCAGTGTGATTGCTCAGAGAGAAGCCGTGAACCTGCTTGACGAGCAAGTGTTCCCAAATGTTCCCAAAAACGCAGATGGAAGGAGGAAGACGGCAGAGGTCGCTTCGCCAACTAACTGATTTTTCAAGAGTAAGTGGCGCGCCCGGAGGGACTCGAACCCCCGACCCTCTGCTTCGAAGGCAGACGCTCTATCCAACTGAGCTACGGGCGCACGGTGCAATCTATTTTACCATCAAGCACTTACAGCTACTTCTTGGGGAACGCCGTCTGGATTCTTATAGCACACCTCTTCGTTTTCGGCGCGCAGTTAGTCGTTGAACGAGCCGCTGGAAAGCCAGCCGCAGGACTATGCCGTGATTAGACCTGCGCCATGCCGCCATCGACGGCGAGCTCCACGCCGGTAATGTAAGAACTTTCATCAGAAGCAAGGAACGCGACTGTTGCTGCGATTTCTTCGGGCTTGCCTCTGCGACCGAGCGGAACTTTCGAGACGAACCCAGCCGCCGCCTGTTCTGCCTGTTCAGGAGTGAGGCCCGCTTTCTCAAGTGCCGGAGTTTCGATTGGTCCGGGGCTTACCGCATTCACGCGGATGTTGCGGTCTTTTAGCGCCATGGCCCAGCCACGCGCGAAACTGCGCACTGCCGCCTTACTCGCGCCATAGACAGCAAACATTGGCAATCCCATTACGTTCGAGACCGAAGTGTTCAGGATGATCGAACCTCCATCTTTGAAGAGGGGAATAGCCTTCTGCACTGTGAAGAATGTTCCCTTCGCATTTAAATCGAAGGTTTTGTCGAAATGATCTTCGGTAGCCGTTTCGATCGGTGCGACTTCACCCCAACCGGCATTTGCGAAAAGTGCGTCGATGTGCCCGTGTTTCTCTTTCACGAGGGCATAGAGCCGGTCTAAATCCTCAAGGCGCGTTATGTCACCTGTGACCGTCGTGACGTTTCTCTTGATGAAGGCTGCCGCCTCCTTCAGCTCTTTCTCTCGTCGCCCAGTAATCACGACGTGCGCACCTTCTTCCACGAAGCGCTTGGCTGTGGCCAAGCCAATCCCGCTGCTTCCCCCGGTGATGACTGCAACCTTACCGTCTAGCTTTCCCATAAATTTCTCCTTTTTTGGTAGTTCCCATTTGCACCAATGCGCTGCATGCTGTAGTATGTGGATCAGTGATCCAGATATAACTTTGATTATGCGGATCACTGATCCATTTGTCAAGGAAATCCATGCGAGCCGACGCCAGAAAGAATTACAGCCGTCTCCTTGCGGTTGCGCGCGAGGTCGTCACCGAGCATGGTGTCGACGCGTCCATGCGAGATATCGCCCGCCGGGCCAACGTCGGGTTGGCCACACTGTTTCGCCATTTCCCGACGCGAGAAGCCTTGTTCGAAGCGTTGCTGCGTATGAATGCGGACGCACTGACGCAGCAGGCAGCCGAACTCGAAACCTCGAGTCCACCTGACGAAGCACTGGTGTCCTGGTTTCGCGAAGCGGTGGCGTTCACTCATACCTATAGCGGCGTTTGCGCATTGATGGCGAGCGCCCACGCGGACCCGGACTCCGCGCTTCACGCTTCAAGCACAGCGTTGTGGACAGCGGGCGCGCGATTACTGCTCCGTGCTCAAGCCAAGGGAACGGCGCGCGCCGATATGGATGGGGTCGACCTGTTCGCCCTGATGTCGGGGCTTGCCTGGCTCGCCGGCCAACCCGCGTTCGCGCCACGGGCGGATCATCTCTTTCACCTTATTACGAGCGCCATCCTGACAAACCCTTCGAGCAACGATGTCAAGAAGGCGACGCGTTGAATCAGATCGGCGCAGCCCTATAGAGGATTGACAACCCCGAGCGCCCCCCTATTCTCTCGTCCGCCGTCTCAGAGTGTGATAACGTCCTTTATCTATCCTGTTGAGTGCAGATTAGTCCTTAGAAGTCCTTGTAGGCAGTGAGCGTTTGGCACATCGATGCTGGGCGAATTTCGGGGAAGCCGGAACTTATTGTGAAGCCGCAGGCGTAGGCAAGTTTACGAATAAATGTCTTAACCGGAACCTAGTTAATAATTTAAATCAGAGGTCGGGCCTCATTGCACGCGAATTAGAACGGAATTGGCTGACTTAATAATGGGCCCCGCGTCCCCAGATTCTTCGTGCCAGCCGTCTTCTTTCTTCAGCATTTTTGTTTGCCAGGATGAAATCTCTGCAGAAACAGCGTAGCTTCCCGGCGACAGCTTTGGCTTCCTTGGGTTGCCTTCAGACCGCAACGCGGCTTTCGCCCTGATTCGCGCCCATTCTCCAGGTTTGAGGATCAACTGTGTCGCAGGTTTGTTGCCGGACCCAAAAAGTACAACGTTGTCCGACATGCGGGCTGTGCCGCCGTCCTCTCCCCGAAACCTTAAGGTCAGTACGACGTAGTCATAGGTGAACGCCGTTTTGGATTCGGCTTCTTCCACATCTGCGGCACTGACGCTCCAAGGCACCGTGGACGCTTCGGTCGACTCGTTGATGATTCTCAGTTCGTACATGATCGGCTGCCCGATTCGGTATTCTTTCGTGCCGCTGATCTGGACCTCAATCATAAGAGACGGCTTGCGAGGAGTTGGGTAACCATCAATTATAACCGGCCCTCCCCCGCTAGAGTAGGCTGTGTGGGAAACAGGTTCAATCGAGGAAGCCTTTGGCGGAATGTTCGTCAGATCCAGAAAAGCCTTCTCCTGGGCCTGTAAGGGCCGCTGCGCTGCCAAAAAGGCAATACAGATGAACAGTACTCTCATGTTCCTTCCTACTGGTTCTTCTTAGGGCAGACCTGATAAGGGGCGTAGTTAATGTTCCCCTGTGGAACGCACTTGCCGTCCTGAAACATCGATTGAATGTTGCAGGGTTCGATTGCTGCGTGCGCCTTAATGGCTTCCCCTCTGGAGCTACCTTGGTCGCGTACGAAGTCCGTAAAATGTTTATCGTCCACGCCAAATTTGACTAAGGCCTCCAAGCCAAGTCCGACATTGTTGAACGGATCGTTTTGAGCCTGAACATAATTATTGTGGTGGCTGTAGTTTGTACCCGTATAGTTGGCGATGACACCCGCCTCGTGCCTAGTAGTGCTATCTAACAGGTTGGCTCCGCTTATGAATCCGTTCGGGTTCAGGATCGCGTCATAATCCGCCCACTGTGCAGCATAAAAATCGCTTTTGGGGTTCTGCAATTTGAAATAGATTGTATAGTAGTAATAGCTCAGATCCTTCGCGGAGAATATATAGTGGTAACCTTGATTGGGTCCTCCGCGCAGAACCGTATATTGGTAGCTGAAACCGGGATCTTCACACTCGGCGCCAATGTCTGTACCCGGTGCAGGCGGGTCGGGAATTGTCAACGTGACCGAAAGAGTCGGATTTGTTGAGCCAACACATCGGTAACCGTTAATCTGCGACAGTGGAGAAACAGCTGTAAAACCCCATCCCGTTCTCGCCTGAACGTTTAGCGGCCCCGATTTCTTGAACGTTTGAGGTTTAGCTTTAGGGTCCGTGGGCGCGGGCCGCAGTGTCAGCATCACTGCAGCAGCGAACGCGTCTGCAGAAGAGTGTTGCTCAAGTCTTGCTTTTGCTCGAGAACGCGTTTTGCATTCGGGATGAGGTTCGCAAGCTGCTGCGGCGCGCTGTGAATCGCTTCATCCAAAATTGGCAGTTTGGACTGGTCGTCCAGAACAGCTGCATACGATGAAATAATCCGGGTCAGAGCTGTGGACGTAACTGAGTCTCCTGCGTAATGACCGCGAAGGCCTTCCAGATCAAGCTTTGCCGCCGTTCGCCAATCAAGTCCTTCCCCCAATCGCCTAACGGCTTCTTGCAACCGCGCTCGCTGAGCTACAGAAAGCTGCTCCAGGTGGAGCACGTCGGCTATGGCTCTAAGGTGATTGAGCAGAAGATCCTTTGCGATCAGCGTTGCAAAAAGTGATCCACCATTCCCGACATCATGTGAAAACCTCAGTCCCGCCGCGAGAGTGCGCACTCCCCCATCTTTGTTGCCTCCAATGAACAAGTGAAACGCATAGAGAACGTTTAGCCTCCCCAGCACCAATGCCTTTCGGGCATATTCAACAGGTACATCTTCGGCACCGTAGTCCAACCCCCAGTCACACTTTGAAAGAGAAGTCGCGCGGGCCATGATTTCCAGGGCCAATCTATTTTTCTCAAGCAAGTCCTTGTACTTCGAATCATCATACGGGGCCGTACCATTGAGGATCGCGTTTAGTTCTCTTGCCTGCTCGTCTGTTATACCGGTGTCTTGCACCGCCGAGAATGCGGACCAGTAGCGCAATGCCGCATTGTCCGCAAGAGACACATTTTTCTGCGCGACCGTGGAAAAACTAGATAGTAGTAAAAGAAGGCCAATCGAAGGAATTGCGCGAACGTACTTCATAGCTTGATCTTCTCCTCGCCTAGCACGGCAACAGCGCTACGTTTACCCTTCGGAAGTGGAACGGCTTTAGAACGAAACGCCATGTCATCGACCATCGCCTTAAACGACGGCGATTTCGCCATCAAAGCATTTGCACTCCGCATCGTTAATGGCTGACCGTCCTGAATGTGCTCGGGGTTTCCAACATTCCCGATGGTTTCGCCGATACGGGTGCGGGGGGTGCGAATCTGCAATGTGAGCGCCCCCATAATAAGCGCTAGAACAAGAATGGCCGCTCCCGCAGTGGCCCATGTTCTAAGGACGAACGTCCGCCGCGCCCGAATGCTAGGTTCTGCCGCCGGCAGCGGCTCGGGATCGAGCGGGCGGAACTGCTTCAAATACGCCTCGAACCGCTCATCACTAAGAGTTGGCACAGTAATTCTCCTTCGCGAACATGGAGTCGCGGAGCTTCGCAAGCGCATAGCGGTATCGCGATGCCACCGTGTTCGAGCTGAGATTCAGCAGGTCGCTGATCTGCGAGAAAGTGAGTTCGCCCCAAACGTGCAGAACCATGACTTGTCGCTGATCATTCGGAAGAGCCCCTAACGCATGTCTCAGGTTTTGTTCTCCCGCATAGTCTCGGTCGGGGGGACTAAACCAGGCCGAGTCCGGGTCAAGAGGCGCATCTCGGGCCCGAAGCTTGCCTTCGTTGAGAGCAGCATTTCGCACGCACGCGAACAGATAAGCCTTCTTATCCACGACTTTGCTGAGACTCCCTTTCTCGATCAACTTCAGGAACACTTGGTGGACCGCATCTTGAGCGCGACCTCGTTCCCCCGTAACTGCTTGGGCGAAGAGTAGGAGCGCCGGCCCGTGCTGGCGGTAAAGGAACTCGATCTCGTCGGCATGTCCGTCAGCTCGGCGCACGTTGGGCTCTCAAGTTATTTATACTGCACTGCACCCGCTCTGATTAGGCCCGGATGTGGCCTCACTTCGTCGCACGAGTTTCATTCCAGGCCCTGGATCCTTGCCCGGATCCTCATTTAAGAGGTTCCATAGACGCGCCTCATTGGGTCCTACAAGCTCCATGCGAAATTTCGCATTGGGGCCTAGCTCCGCGCATTCGTGGCATTTGTGATGCTGCGCCTCAAAGGTCAGAGTCTTACCTTCCACGTGCGGCGCCAGCAGTGTCGCCGGATATTCGGCCGTTGTACGCCACGGACCATTAGGATCGCTGCGTTCCTGGTAGTAAAAAATTATGTGGCCGCTGATTTTTCCGCCTGCCTCCTCAATCTTAAGATCGATGCCCGGGAGGTCGTTCATTTTCCCTTCCCAGACTCCGGTGAACGAAGACTTCGCGTGAACCGGCACAGGCGGTTGTATTAGAAGGAGCATTACAAGGCCTGCGCATGCGGCGATGATCGGCACTTGGTTGGTTTTCATGTCTTGACCCTCAATAATAGGACAATCGAGTCGGGAGGATTTGTCTACCGGACTCGTGCCTCCGTTTTCCGTGGGTCACAACGATTCTCAGTCCAGCTCAGGTCTTGGCGATGACACCGTAGGCATGCTCCAGCAGATCGGTCAGTTCGCGGTTCCAGCACTGTAATTCTTTTCTGGTCTTCAGTATTCAACACCGCCGGGCGTAGAATCTAGCGCAGGGAGGTGTGACACATGCGCAGATCACTGATAGCAATGGCAGCAGTGTTGCTCTCTGGCGTCATCGGTGGAGCTAACGAGAAGCCACCTGTCGTTCAGGACGTGATTCACGCGACGCCGGAAAAGATCAAAAAGGCGGCCCTCGCAATGTTTGTGCCAGACGGCTACTCCATCGACTCTGACACGGCCTCGCAGTTAAAAATCTCGCGGCAATGGAGCAGCGAAGAAACAGTCAGTTTTAACACCGAGCACTGGACCAACGTGCCGGTCTCAAATTGCCGACACGTGCTCACGCTCATTCTGTTGCCAGGAGATCACGCGATCAGCGTAACGGTTCACTGGGACTCCGCGTGCCATGTAGACGGGGGGTCCATGTGGAGAATTTGGAGTAATGATAAAGAAAAAGATATTCAGTGGATGCTGACCACGCTGGGCGACCTGAAGGCCAAGGTTGAGGGAGCCGATCAGCGGCATTGATTTCCGTCCTTCGGCCTGGCAACGAATTCTTGGACGTCGCTGATGTCCCTCAGGTGTCGGGTCAGGCAGGATTTGAATGGTGGATAGACGACTGGATTGCTGATCCCCCCGAGGGATGCGCCCCTGAAGATCCAAACCCGGACGGGGAAATTGTGATAGTGGAGGACTTTCCATATCCGACACCAATATTTTACGAGTTCTGTCCATGATCCTGCACATGCTCCAAGAAATTGCCAGTTTGGCCGTGGCCGTCTTCCTCATCCTGCCTAGCCAGGGGCAGGACTTGCCCAAGAAGGAACCGGCCGTCACGGTATGGGTAGTAGCAGCTGGAGGCCAGGACGGTCCGGTGCACGTTATAGGGCTTGCGCGGCCCCAAAAACTCACCCGCTACCCGTCGGTTCGTCTCCGCAATAGTTCCCCTCTGTCGACCAAAGACATTTGGATCGAGACCATAATTTCCGGACGTGACGGTAGAGTTGCACTGATTACCTACCACGTCTCAAAGGCGCGCTCCCCGGGCGGCCGCGTCATCCCCGCTCACGATGACGGATGGATTCAAGAGCCCGGACTGCAATCTTCGAGTTTGGTTCTATTCGCTAGAGAGTTGCGCTCCAACTGCCTCAGGGTCACGGTGGTGGTTGCGAAGGTTGACTTTGCAGATGGGAGCTCGTGGAACAGTGACCAGGGCCAAGCCTCACCCAACTACCCAGACAGGGAGGACTGCGGTACACCCTGCAAGGGCTCCACGGCAACGCAGGCTGAGCTAGAAAAGCTTGCGCGCGCCGAATACGACAAGACATCTGCTGAGCAGGAAGCTCACGACCCCAGCGAAGCCCGAGCTTATTTTTTTATTTGCTCCCTGGTTCCTGACAGCAGTGGGCTTGTGGCGATGTGTCCATACTAGCCCAGTTGGGGAGCTCCTAGGAGCAGAGGACAACAATGCCGAACTCATCCGAGTACCAAAGATCGTCAAATGCCTACGTTCGGTGCTTACTCTTTGTGCTAATTTTCATTCCCGCGTTTGAAGTCTCGCGTGCCCAAGAGCAGGACGTGTCAATGTCACTGACAAGAGTCGAAGAGCACCCGATGATAAGTGTCTCCAACTCCCATGGCTCGCCAATTGAGGCGTTCCTCGTTACGGTTGATACCGCCGCGACAAATAAGCCCCTGAGCCGCATCTATTACGACGTGTATCTGAATTACAAACATGACGCCCCAATACCTCCGAGTACCTCCAAACAGGTTCCTCTCCCACACATCGTGGGCCAAGAGTTGCCCGTCCCAACTCTTCGTGCAGTTGTCTTCTCAGATGGTACCAGCGCAGGCGACGCTGTTTGGGTTCAGGAACTGCTGCATATGAGGAAAATTCTCGCCGACCGCTTAGAGGAGACCATCGCCCTCTTGCAGAAAGCGTCAGACCAAAACCTGACCCGCGAGGAGACCTTGGACCTCCTTCAAAAAGCTTGGAACGCGCGCAGGGACGAGACACCGGATGCGACGCCTGATGAACGGGTCCGAAACCATCAAATCTTCTATATGGCTATGCGGAACCTCGAAGACAGACCTCGCCACAACGGGAAACCCCGGAGTTTTCGTTACTCCTAAAACACCTCAACCGCACTCTCGGCCTTTGGCTCGCCGATCTCCAAGCCGCCCAACCCCCGCTCAGACCACGGGTGGGAAGCGCCAATTAGAATGACGGCGTCGGCTCCTTCGACCGAGTAGACTTGCCAGTGGTGCTCTAGTTGATGAACACCGCGCTCATCTTTTTCTCCGACGGTCGAACTTCTCCCGGTCCCGTTTGAGAAGTTCTTCGAACTCGCGCTTGCCCCAGCTTCTCACAGCGATTCTCACTGAGTCCGGTAAATGACCTTTTCCCTGGCTCATTTTCTGAGACTGCTCCGGGCCAATTCCTGCGCCCGGCAGCTTCGCGAGTTCTGCTTTCCCGGTTCCTCCCAACAAACCTCCTGAAACAGTGCCGAAGATTTGTGGCTTGAAGGATCGTTTGGCCATTTCTGGAAGCATCGTTTGGCCGGGAGTGCAGAATCAGGAGCATGCCCTGACTGGCTGGAACCTCCTCTTGATTTGTGAGTACTAATATGGTATAATGACTAACGGGGATTCATGGCATGAGCTCAAAAAGCTGCTCCGTGGATGCCTATGCCGATTACAGATCGTTCGGAGGAGGAAGACGTGGCCATAAACACGCAAGCAATTGCATATCGCGACGGCGATACAGAGCTTACAGGACAGCTCGCCTGGGATGCGGAACGAGGAGACAAGCGTCCAGGAATCTTGTTGGTGCATGGAGGGGCCGGCCTTGACTCACATGCCAAGGGGCGGGCAAAGCGGCTGGCGGAACTGGGGTTCGTCGTGTTTGCTTGCGACATGTACGGCAACGGGGTGGCGGGGAATCGCGAACGCGTTATGGCGAGAATTGCGGAACTGCGGGACGACACTGCTAAGCTGTGCCAGCGGGCACGTGCGGGCATTGACGTATTGGTGTGGCATCCGCAGGTCGATGGGCGGACCGCGGCGGTGGGGTACTGCTTCGGTGGGATGGTGGCCCTGGAGCTGGCTAGGAGCGGCGCAGACATTGCGGGAGCGGTTAGCGTTCACGGGAGTCTGAGCACGCCGCGACCAGCCCAGGCTGGGGCAGTAAAGGCGAAAATCCTGGTGTGCCACGGCGCTCTGGACCCCCACGTCCCCATGACGCAGGTGAATGCCTTCGTCCAAGAAATGAAGGAAGCCGACGCTGACTGGCAACTAACTGTGTATGGTGGCGCAATGCATGGCTTTACGCATGAAACCGGACCCGCGGTGCCAGGCGTCGCATACCACGCATTGGCCGACGCCCGCTCTGCGACTGCGATGCAAAATTTCTTCAGCGAACTATTCGACTGAGCGGCGAAGATCGTCAAACTTAAAGCGTAAAAACTTCGCAACCAGGAGACGAGCTACATTGAAAGTCTCCCGGCGTCGATCACATGTGATGCCAGTGCCGCGCGACCGCGCTGAAAGGGCACTCGTTGAAGCACTCAATAAGGATGCTGTCACCACGCTTCGAACTGTGGCCACTCAGCGGGATTTCTTGGACTTGGGAGGCCGACCGCCCTTACGCTTCTTCCGTCGAGCTTGCAACTGCCTGAAGTATTCAGGCCCTCGCTTGGCGATCTCCTTCCCACCCTTCCGTCCAAGCTTGACGGCGGCGGGATCCTTTTTCTTCGGCAAAATTAAGACGGTCTAGCTTTAGTCTCCTGACCGTATTATGCATGACCCGGAGTCGGCTACCAATGAATCGACGCCTCGTGCCCTAGGGAACAAACTTAGAACCATCGTCGTTGCCGACGCAGCTTCGTTTTCGGTGCAATTGCTTAGGCAGGGCTCAGAAGCCTATAATCCCGCAACGTTTTTCGCTTGCTCCGGTCAGGAGTTCACAATGAAACACGAAGTCTCTCGCCGGCACTTCACTAAGCTCGCCATCGGCGCTGCCATTGTAGGGTTCAATCCCGACGAGCGTTCTTGGGTTACGCAGGATACAGCAGCGCGCCCTTTTGATCGCCTGCCGAAGCTTGATGGCGCGGTGCTCCTGGATGAGGAGTCCCGCCGTGCAATTGCCACAGATGAGGGCTACATGTTTCATCGCGTGCCCGCGGCCGTCCTTAAGCCGGGCTCCGCGCAGGATATTGTGGCCATGGTGCGCTATGCCAACGAGCACAAACTGAAAGTCGCCATCCGTGGAAGCGGTCATTCGCGCTATGGACAGACGCAAGCCGAAGCCGGTCTGGTCATTGATTCGCGCTCGCTCAACGCAGTGCGCGTACGCACGCCGCAGTCTATCGATGCACAATCTGGCGTGCTCTGGAGCGCCGTCCTGGACGCCGCGCTACCAAAGGGCCTGACGCCCCGTATGGTCCCTGGGACATGCCTCGAGCTACTTACGGTGGGCGGCACGCTGAATGCGGGCGGCATCGGCAATATGAGTCCGCGCTATGGCGCGCTAGTAGATAACGTAACCGATCTCGATGTCGTCACGGGCGATGGCCGTCTGGTCACCTGTTCGCCCGAGCATGAGAGCGAGTTGTTCGAAATGGTGCTGGCGGGGCAGGGCCAGTGCGGCGTGATCGTTCGCGCCAGCCTGCCGCTGATCCCAGCGCCGACGCATGTCGTTTACTATGAACTGACCTACACCGATCTCGATGCTTATCTCAGCGACCAGTTGCGGCTGGCCCGCGAGGGTCGCTTCGACGGTCAGCGCGGCACAATGAAGCGCGACCAGAGCGGAACGTGGAGATTCGTCATCGAGGTGGGCAAATTCTTCACACCGCCGGACGAGCCGAACATGCGGGCGCTCGAGGCGGACTTGCGCTTCGCGTCTGCGGCCGCGCCTGTGCGCATGACTTATCGCGATTATCTGTTTCTATTGCAGGCGCGCGGCATCGGTGGGCCTAGCTCTGCGGGGACTGGGCGTCCCAGCCCGGTCATCACCATGTGGATGCCAGCCTCGGCGACCAGGGCGTTTGTGGACAGCATCCTGTCGCTCACCCCAGAGGCGCGGGCCCTGAATCCCGGCCAAGGCGCTGAGGGGTTCGGTTGCTATTCCTTGAACACTCGTCGCTTCACGCGTCCGCTCTTCAAGGTGCCGAGCGAGGAGCAGGCGTTCGCTGTCTGGCTCTTTCGCAGCGTGAAGCCGGACGACGAGGCTGCACTTTCGGCCCTGTTGGCCAGCAACCGGGAGCTACTCGCCAAGATGACCGCCGTCGGTGGCAAGCGGTACGCTCCGTACTCGATGGTGATCTCCCCGGCTGAATGGCAGGCCCACTATGGCCCTGAGGTATGGCCCCGTCTCGTGGCCGCCAAAGCGAAATACGACCCGAATCGCGTGCTGTCACCGCATCCAGCAATGTTTGGGGAAAAATAGCACAGATCCAAATACGGAAAGGGACGAGAGGCAGCCCAATCATTCCAAATCGCAAAGGGTTGCGCCACGCTGCGACAGTGGGAGCACCGACACCTGCCGGGGTGCGTGACACTGAAGCTTACGATGGGAACTTTAATTTGCCGCCGTTGCGGAGGAGAGCCGCAGCTTGCGAGGCCATCGATTGCACGATTGATTCAGCACTCGGGCGGTCCTTAACCTGACCGACAGCTTCCCCACAGATGACTGCGACGGTATCGAGGTCGTTCTGCGCGCGGGCCTGGGCGTATTTCTCGGACAGCGTGCCGAAAGCGCGAAACGCCTCGGCATCCCGGTCGGCCCATTCGTCAGTCAGCTTGTTCTTTAAAAACCGGAATGAGTATTCCCTTGGCCAGGGAACCCCGCGCAACGCATCGAGCACTTTCGTCCGAATGGTCGAATCGCCATTCTTGCCGATGGCCTTGTCAGTGTCCGTCTTTGGGGTGAGCGCTTCGACCGACGCCCAAAGCCGCGTACCAACTAGAACCCCATCTGCTCCAAGCATTAAGGCTGCCGCCAACCCTCTTCCGTCTGCCACGCCTCCGGCTGCAAGCAGTAAAGTTTTAGGCGAGCGCTGCCTAAGGTAATCGGCAGCTTCGGGCACAAATGGAAACGTTGAACGGTCTGTTGCTCCATGGCCCCCCGCTTCGTTGCCCTGTACTACTACCGCCGTGGCACCAGCCTCCAAAGCCATGTCGACCTGCGACAAGAACTGCACCTGGCAGATTAGCGCAGCGCCAGCATTGCGAATCTGCGCAGCAAAGGGACGAGGGTCCCCAAACGAGAGGAGCACGCAGAACGGTGAGTACTGCAGCGCTTTCGTCAGTATCTCCGGTGCACGTGCGAGACCCCAGGTTATGAATCCAACGCCGAATTTACCTGATTTCGCTCGAGCAAGTTCCGTTTCTAGATCAATCCCCCCACGGACCGACCCTGCATAGCCTCCGCCAACAAGTCCCAGCCCGCCGGCGCGAGATACCGCGGCCGCTAAAGCTCCGCCTGCAACGGACGCCATTGGCGCGCAGACAATAGGATGGCGAATGCCAAAGCGTTCGGTTAGACGTGTGCTTATCATGGTGTCGTCTGGAGGAACCGTCTTGTTGGTGCGATCGCGTTCATCATCGTCGGGGTGGGCGAGATTGTGCGTTGCCGCTACGCCCACAGCCGTTACCGCAGTCGTCAAGAAACCTCGTCGGGTCGCGTCCATCGGCCCTCCTTCCCTGAGGAGCTCAGTGATTGTCCAGCCGATCATTAAACGGGCGTTGCTGTCAGGTAATGCGCCTTATATTTAGTTGCTGGCGTTTGGAGAAGTCAACTCTTTACGAAATTC
>Ga0210400_10002984_pt1 | contig 15160 bp, 11 predicted proteins | sample IncBWH26MmetaG_FD_155456 | JGI IMG/M metagenome (GOLD analysis project Ga0210400, IMG submission 155456) | Forest soil microbial communities from Barre Woods Harvard Forest LTER site, Petersham, Massachusetts, United States - Inc-BW-H-26-M | ecosystem: Environmental > Terrestrial > Soil >... | reverse complement strand
CTGCCTCAGGTTCAGACAAATCGTTCCCTCGATGCTGATCGGTTTTTCGATGGGATGATGCTGATCTTTTCTGGCCTTTTGCGCAAGTGCGTGGTTGCGGACAATTGTGCACTTCTGGCGAATGCGGCTTTCGGTGGCCAACTGGGGGCGCCAAATTTCTGGGTTGTTCTCATCGGGGTCTATGCATTTGCCTGGCAAGTCTATGGAGACTTCAGTGGTTACAGCGATATCGCGCGGGGCAGCGCTCAATTGTTGGGATTCCATTTTATGGTCAATTTCCGGCAGCCCTTTCTGGCACAGCGGCTTCAGGATTTCTGGCGGCGCTGGCACATCAGTTTGAGCACATGGCTGCGCGATTACTTGTACATTCCTCTGGGTGGCAGTGCTCATGGCGAATCCAAAACTTCCCGTAATCTTCTCACCACCATGACTCTGGCGGGTCTGTGGCATGGTGCAAACTGGACCTTTGTAGTGTTTGGTGCCATCCACGGCGTCGTTTTGAGTGTTGAGCGCTTCCTTTTCCCTGTCAAATCGAAGCCAGGAGATGCAGATCAGCCTCCGCACGCTGACGGTTTCTTCTTCATTTGGGCACAACGGATTCTGACCTTCAATCTCTTCTGCTTGACCTTGATATTCTTTCGGGCCACCTCACTCACTGCAGCCGTGCGGTTCCTGGCTGGACTGTCTAACTTCGCTTGGCGGAGCGAGTATGCCACGGCGTTCTTCATGCTGTGTATTTTCTCCATGCCTCTTTTCTTTGTAGACCTCATGATGGAAGCTGCCAATCAGGAATATCTGTTCGCAAACAGGACCTACGCAATTCGCACAGCAGTGGCGCTAGCCGCTCTCGTTGTCCTTACCTTGTTTTCGGGGAATGGTCTCAATGCGTTCGTCTATTTCCAGTTCTAAACCCGCGGCGCTGTTCTACGCGAAGGTGCTTGTCGTGATCTGCGCTATTTTCCTCGCGGGCTTAGAGATTTTTTCCGACTATCTGGTCAAACATCATTCGTTCACCTACGCGCGCGTTTCGCGGCAATATGGCGAAGCCATCAAGGTGCGCCCCTCAGGATCTGGCGAACCAGCATCAGTTCTAATGGTAGGTAATTCCTTACTCTTGTATGGAGTTGACGTAGACCGATTGCACGAGTTGACGTCCGGCAGGATGCGGATCTATCCCATCTTCCTGGAAGCCACTGGTTACTATGACTGGCTGTATGGGTTGCGGCGCCTATTTCGTCGGGGGGCAAGGCCGCAGGTGGTGGTGGTCGGTCTCCCAGTGGATTTTTTCCTTGGAACCGGGGTACGCCAGGACTATTCCCCCCTGATGCTTTTTGATGCCCGAGACGTCCTCGGTGTGGCTTCAGATTTGAGGCTGGATAACACTGCAACGAGTAACCTTTTGCTGGAACATTCGAGCACATTTTGGGATAGGCGCAGCGCCCTTCGAGCAGAGATTCTCCGTCGGATTGTGCCCCATTTGGAAGACCTTTTCTCGCTCATAAAGACAATGCCGACCATTCCGCAGGGACCTGAATTTGAAGCTGTTGCGATCTCCCGCTTACGAACTCTGCGTGAATTATGTGAGGCGAATGGAGCCAAACTGATTATTCTGGTCCCGCCGACTCCATCTTCGGAGAGTGCGGTCCGCCAAATGGCCATCACTTCACAAAAGGCCGGAGTGCAGATATTTGTGCCGATTGATCCGGGTGCGCTCTCGTCAAGATTTTACCAGCCAGATGCACTGCATCTCAATTCCGATGGCGCGGCGCTTTTCACATCAGCACTAGCAACTGACTTGGCCAAGCATCTCGTGGTTCGGTAGTCGGTGACCTTGCGAGCTCAAAAGCTAGTCTAGAGCACGCTGAGCGGCAGCTCCTCTGGGCTGGTGACCGGCCCAGCATGGGCCGCGGCAATCTGAATATGGCCTGGGCCACTGTACCGCCGGCAGTGTCACTGATCTCCCATTGGTCCGCTCAGTAGTGCACTGCGCTAGGTATTTCCCGGTCGCATTTTCCGGTATCCACCCGCTTGTCTTCCTGTCGTCACTGAATCATTAAGTAGTGCGACAGCGAACCATCCCCAGAGGTGGCCGGGAGCAGGAAAGACTGGATGACGTTATCCAGACGGTGTGGAGAAGAAATCTCACTCGTGAGTTCTGTGCCGGGATGAACGTGCCTCTTCGAACGGAGTCCGCAGGCGGTCCTGTTCGGTGGTCCGTAACGAAAACAATTCCAAGTGGAGGAGTAAAAATGAGGAAACTGATCGCGCTGCTACTCGGATGTTTAGCGTTGGTTCTTGCTTCGACGGTCCGGGCGCAGAACAATGCCGAACTGAACGGCGACTATGCATTTACCTTCAACGGGATCACTGGGGGTAGTGGCCCCTCGAGTGTCTTTGCCGCCGTGGGAAGATTCACCGCGGACGGGGCCGGGAATTTGACAAACGGCCAACTGGATAACAACGGTGTAAGTTCCGGAGGCTCGATCGCTCAAGCGTTCACCGGTACGTACGCCATCGGTGCGGACCACAGAGGCGTAATGACCATGAACTTTGGCACCGGCGGTGTGGTAAAGCTCGCATTCGCGATGACGGCCAATGGCAATGCACAGTTCATCAAGTTCGATGCCGCAGGTGGGTCCGGCACGATCGGGTCCGGGACCATGGAAAAGGCGGACACCACTGCGTACAGCACGGCCAATATAGCGGGTGATTATGCATTTGGTGTCGCCGGCCTAGACAACTTGAACAACCGAGCGGCCATTGCGGCAAGATTTACTTCAAATGGGGCAGGCGCTCTCACCAATGCTGCTGGGGACGTCAACGCCTACGGCACCGATTATCCCATGTCCTTCAGCTCAGCGACTTACACCGTATCTGATACGACGACGGGGCGGGGCACAATGAACCTCTCCTTCTCGTTCGGCGGAGCGCCAGCGAGCATGAACTTCGTCTTTTACGTCGTGAACGCGGGAAAGCAGTTTGCGATGGAAAGGGACATGGTTACGAGTTCGACCCCTCTGCTAAACGGCGTCGTGCTGCGCCAGCAGACTCCCACAGGAGGGTTCTCCAGCGCCTCGCTCAACGGAAACATGGTGATTTACCTGACCGGGCTCTCCACGGGCTGCGGTACTGTGGGTGGCATTCCCAAAGCGGTCGCAGGTTTGCTCGCTGCCGACGGCAATGGCGCCTTCGCCCTAACCTTCGATGAGAACTTCTGCAGCGCACCCAGGTCCGTTACTGGTATGGCCGGGACATACAGTGTGACGAGCAACGGCCGGACATCGATCACGGTCGGAGGGTACAACTTGGTTGGCTATTTGCTGAATTTGAATCAGATGACCCTCTTCGTCTCGGATTCAAATGTGTTGTTCGGGTTCGGTGAACCTCAGGCAGCGGGGTCGTTCACTAATAGTGCGGTGAACGGCAGGTATGCCGGCTTCACGACCGACCCGGTGGAGTTTGGTGTGGTTGTCCGCTCGGGCGAGTTCACGGCGGATGGTGCCAGCCCGACCGGCAATATCAACGGTACCGAGGATATCGGCGCATCGAACGGACCGGTCCCGGGCGTGGCGTTCAATGCCACATACTCCATATCTTCATCACCAACAAATGGAAGGGGGACCATGTCACTCACTTCCGGGGGTAGCGCTGCGATCTACGTGATCTCCTCATCAAAATTCGTGGCGGTTCCGCTAACTGAACCGAAACCCGCAATCCTGATCTTCGAGCAGTCTTCACCGCCTTCGACCACACCCGGCTACACCCTTTCCGCATCGCCCACTAGCTTGACGATTACACAAGGAGGCAGCGGTGCCAGCACAATCAGCGTCACTCCACAGAACGGCTTTAGCGGCAGCGTCAGCTTGTCTGCTTCGGGTCTGCCGAGCGGTGTGACCGCGTCGTTCAGCCCCAACTCCACGACTACATCGAGCACGCTGACGCTCACGGCCAGCAGCGCAGCCACCACCGGCACAGTCACCGTGACCATCACTGGTACATCCGGCACCTTGACGAATACGGCCCCGATTACTCTTACAATCTCTTCTCCACCCCCGCCCCTCCCAACCGTCTACTCGCTGCAGTTGAACCCGACGAGTGTCGTTGGCGGAACCCAATCCTCCACGGGCACGGTGACGCTGAGCGGGCCAGCACCCGCAGGTGGTGCGCAAGTCCTCCTTTCCAGCAGCAACCAGGCGGCTAGCGTGCCTTCCAGTGTGACCGTTCCAGCCGGAGCGACTAGGGCGACCTTCACGGTGAACACGTCTATGGTTCTTGTCACAACCTCGGCCGACATCTCCGCTTCCTATAACGGTACGATACGAACGGCGACCCTTACGATTTGGTTTTAGCAATCTGAAATGATTCGCAAAGGTCAAGGGTCTATTCGATTGGCCTCATTTAGTCGCTACTTTATGTGAAAGAACTCGGTCCCTGAGGACACCGACCTATTCCGGATCGGCCACTGGAGAGACGCTCGATATCTGAGTCAGAAGTCAAATCGGGCAGCGTGAAAGCGACAGTCATTTTTTCTGCGTTTTTCCTTGCGGAATTTCAGTTCTCTCGAGCCGTTCGATAAAACGCAAGAAAGAACGGCGAATGTAAGTTCAGGCATCTTCCTCCCAACCTATAAGGCCTCACTTTTTCTTTTACCAGAGTAATAGCGCTGCCCGTGTTTTATTGCTCGAAGTACGATTGACTTCTACACATGACGAGAGCGCACTCAGGCCCAACGCCTCGCAAGAAGGTTTGTATTCGGAACCCTTCGTCGCGGTGCAACTTGCAAGGCTTGAACGACGGTGCTCTGAAAAGTTCTCGCGCCTCCAACCCACCTCCGTTTGAGATCGTAGTCCGCTTGTTCACGAGCACTTTCGTTGGGCGTTGCATGGGAAAGGATCCGCCATGACGCAACGCCTGCACGCCCTGGCCGCACCACTGCTCGCATTCCTGGTCCTTAGCTTATTGCCGCCGGTTGCCTTTGCCACGTGCTCGGCACCCAATAACCCTATCGAGGCGGAGAATTGTCTGCCAGGCACTCCCGTTAGTCAGTGGTGGGTTCCTTCCATTGCCAACGAAGGAGTAGGCACACCGAACATTGAGGGCTTCACGACCGACATCAGCGTGAACGCTGGCCAAACGATATTCTTCAAAATCTCTACCAGTGCCGCTTCCTATCGTATCGACATCTATCGTTTGGGCTACTATCAGGGAAATGATGGCCGATTCATAGCTTCCGTCTCACCCTCGGTACACCTGCCGCAAAGTCAGCCTTCCTGTCTGAACGACACGGCGACAGGCCTCATCGACTGCGGAAACTGGGCGGTTTCAGCGTCGTGGAACGTACCGAGCACTGCCGTGTCAGGAGTTTATTTTGCCAGACTCGTGCGGGGGGACACGGGAGACCTTGGGGCCGTCGTTTTTGTGGTGCGCAATGACTCCAGCCATTCTGACATCCTGCAGCAAATGTCCGACCCAACCTGGCAGGCTTACAACAACTACGGTGGGAACAGTCTTTACGTCGGAAACCCAGTCGGCCGCGCTTACAAAGTCAGTTACAACCGCCCATTCAACGATCTCTGGGAGTTCTTCGCCTTTGAATATCCAATCGTTCACTTCCTCGAGGCCAACGGGTACGACGTCACCTATTCCACTGGCATGGACACGGATCGTAACGGCGCCCTGATCGCTCAGCACAAACTTTTTATGTCTGTAGGACACGACGAATACTGGTCGGGTGCGCAGCGGGCCAACGTTGAAGCTGCCCGCGCGGCGGGCCTGAATCTGGCGTTCTTTAGCGGCGACGAAGTATTCCGAAAAACCCGCTGGGAACCAAGTATGGATACCAGCAGTACGCCATACCGAACGTTGGTCTGCTACAAAGAGTCAGACGCCAATATGCCGATCGATCCCCTCGATCCCCCTTTCTGGACGGGGATGTGGCGAGACGCGCGTTTCAGCCCTCCCGCCGATGGCGGCCGTCCAGAGAATGCATTGACCGGCACGATGACCCAGGTAAACTCGCCTCAAGACAACGCGATTACCGTGCCTCAGGATGACGGCAGAATGCGCTTCTGGCGGAACACCAGCATCGCGACTCTCGGGCCAGGTCAGGTTGCCACTCTTGCGCCCGGTACGCTTGGCTACGAGTCGGATGAGGACGTTGACAATGGGTTTAGGCCTGCGGGTCTCATACATCTGTCTACCACTACCGTGGCTGTGACAAATTATTTCTACTTCACTCCATCGCCGCCCCCAGGTCACTACTACTTTGCGAGTGGCACTGAAACGCACCACTTGACCCTGTACCGGGCTCCCAGCGGAGCTCTGGTTTTCGGCACGGGCACGGTACAGTGGTCCTATGGCGTGGAGTCCGACCATGCCGGGTGGACTCGCTCTCCTGCCGATCCCGATATGCGGCAGGCTACCGTGAATCTTCTCGCCGATATGGGAGCGCAGCCCGCAACACTCCTAAGGGGTCTCGTACCAGCGACAGCCTCAACGGATATCCTTCCACCCACATCGGCTATTACCTCGCCTTTGCCGGGAACCAGCGTAGCTGTGGGCTCCACCATTACCATTTCCGGTACTGCGGTAGATGTGGGCGGAGGCGTGGTGGGAGGAGTTGAAGTCTCTATCGATGGAGGAACAACCTGGCACCCCGCAGCGGGTCGGGAAAGCTGGAGTTACACCGCCACATTTACCAACGCCGGAACTGTGAATGTCCGGAGTCGAGCCGCTGATGACAGTGGCAATCTGGAGGTTCCGGGCCCTGGCATTATTATTACGGTGACTTCGTCAACGCCTCCGCCGCCCACTCCCACCGGACTTACGGCCACGGCCGGAAATGCTCAGGTACGCCTGGTGTGGAATGCTTCCAGCGGTGCCGCGAGCTATAACCTGTACCGCTCGGTGAATGGCGGAGCGTATACCCAGCTCAACACCAGCCCAATCACCACGACCAGCTATACGGATAATGGCCTCACCAATGGTACGCCCTACTGTTATGAGGTGACCGCCGTGAGTTCCTCCGGTGAGAGTGCCAAGTCTAGTCCAGCCTGTGCTACACCTCAACCGGCACCGCCGCCGCCGGCCATCTCTGTAATCCAGAAAGCCACCTTCAGCGTTCAGCCCACTTCCGGCGGAACGGTCACGTTGACCCTGCCGCAAGCCACCGCTGCAGGGCATGCCATTATTGTAGGTATGAGCTTCTGGCCGCTGGATATCAACAGCGTGACAGACGGTTCCGGAGATGTTTTCACGCGCGGGCTGGGGACTTCGATCCCCCACGATGTCCCGGGCTACGCCATGTACAGCAACTTCTATTACGCCAAGTCCACCGCCGGGGGCGCTACCTCCGTGACTTTGAATTTCAGCGGTGGCAGCACCTATCTGCTGGTGGCCGCGGCGGAGGTGGCGGGACTCGATCCCTCAGCACCGCTGGATCAATCCGGCTACCACGAATCACTGACGGCCACCACCGCATGGTCGTCAGCCACAGTCACCACTACAGCCGCCAACGAATATCTGTTTTCCTGGGCTTTCACGGACGCCTCCGAGCCCACGTGCGGGAGCCCTGCAACTGGCTGGGTCATTGAGAGTCAGCATCAGGACTGGACGTCAGTGTGTTTTGTGGACCGTGTGGTCTCAGCGACCGGAACGTACCAGGCTTCCGTCACCGCCAGCACAGCGCATGATTACGCCATGGAGCTCGCCACATTCAAAGGTGTCCCGTAATCGATTTCCGCCGCAACCATTCCCCTTCGAAGGCTTAGAAAAGGCACCTGGTAGGCCGGTGATGTCTTTCCAAAACTTCACCGATTACCGAAGTCTCCCGTCAGCAACAGCAGACGCGCGAGGTGGACGCGCTCGACTCTCCAATGGGCGAATTTGGAGAAAATGTGGGGCTTGCTGCTATCTATTAGGTGAGGCCACGCCGACAGAGCCTACCGCACAAAGCCGCAGAGCCTGAATACGTGGCGGCAAGCACGAGAAACGCCAAGCGTACAGAAAATCCCCCGCGAAGATGCCAGATTTGGTCCATTCACGACAGAATTAGCTGTGGAGCTGGCTGAAGCCCGACAAAGGAGGGTCTCAGGATTCGTAGAGGGATCTCACCTGATTATGTTTCAAACCGCATCGCACTTATTACATCGGGTGACGGACAGACGCTGTCCTTCCTGCGGCTGCGTTGAAGTCCGCCGCTCGGCCAGAAAGAACTCCTTCGAGGCCGTGGTGTTGCCCTTTTTGCTGACTCGCCCCTTCCGCTGCGAAAACTGCGGTAATCGCTTCTATGGCCTCGCGTTCCGAAGAAGAGCTCCGGGGCCCGACGATGCGAAGCCAATGTCGGACCTGCCACAGGATTATCCCGTTCTGGTCTACGGACGCGTGGAGGACGAAGAGCCTTTTCAGGAGGAGACAAACGTCCGTGCGTTGAATCTCCGCGGCGGGCTTATCACCCTAGCGACAAGAGTGGAGCCTGGGCAACACCTCGTTCTTATAAATCCGGCCACCGAGGAAGATCAGCCATGCCGCGTAGCGTTCGTGGGCGAGCAATATCTCGGTCGAAACATAATTGGAATTCAATTTTGCCGGTTTGCCCGGGAATTCTGGTACATTGACCGTCCCACACACCGGAAATCGAACGCTACCACTGCAGAACCCTTCTGGGAGCAATAACTGTTTCCCAGTTGTTCCACACCGTAGTTTCAGCCTCCGCTATTTCCCCACCAGTAATTGATTCTCTGCAAGCGTCCCACTTCCAAAGTTCGTGTGAACTGAACGCGTGAACTAAGACACCGACAATAGACACGCCTGCGTTTGCCCTCTCATCAGAGGGGTTGCAGTCGAAAAATGGAGTGAATCGCTGAGCTGAACCATTAAGATTAGGTGTAATTCCCGAGAAAGGAACCACAGTGAAGATTTGCGAAAAGACAAGAGGCTCACTTGACCTGACTGACGGGCCGGCCGGAGAGTTGAATCGCGCAAAGAGTTTCGGCAAAGCCCCTCGTGAACGCTCAAACACCCAGGGGTCAATCGTTGTACCTCCTGCATGTCCAGAAATCTAGTTCGAATTTGCCGCAAGCACTCGGCGTAGTCTCCTAGGAACCCGCAGAAGACTGCAGTCGCCTTTTCCTACAACTGCCTTTTACTGGCACGGAGTACTGTCGACCAGGGTTCCAGACCCGGTGATAGTGGCTTGGTTCCCGGACACGATCGGAAAGGGTGGCGCGATCAGGTTCGCGCCTATCTTCGTCTTCATCGACTGCATCCCAATAGCCCTTGTCCCATACGCGGCTTGCAAGCGAGTTACGCGGATACGGATTGTCGCGGAGCTCGTTCCCTCGCCAGTAAGCTCTCTGCCCTTCATCTTTTTCGTCCATAGCGCTTGCGCTCCCTTCCCACTCGGCGGGCGAACTTATTGCAGTGCGCAAGCCTGAGCAGCTGTCAGCTCTAAAGGGGTACCCCGAAAGGAAGGAAAGAAAGAGGCCCTCCTTCCTTCAAGATTGAGAATACAGAACCTCGAAAGACCCGCAATCCGGTAAACCCTGGCATTTTGTAGCCGAAAATTACTCTAAACCATACGATTGAGGCCGTGAACGACGATTCTCTTTGCGATCAGCGCTTTCAGACATGGCGGTCTTCATCACCCTTCGCCGAGAATCCTTAGTCCACTAGGTTTTACATGCTGCACACTGGCCTCAGCCCTTCTCTGCCCTTTCTGGAAGAGAAGACAATCAGCGCGTCGAATGTTCGTTTCGGTCCATGCGTGCCCCACGGAATGGACCTCGCACGCGCAATGTACCTAGATACAACCGGCCGGTCGTCCCTGGTCGAGTTGCGCGCTGGGTTGGACAGCGAGAAACGCACATGAACCGGACACTGAATAGAAGGAATGCTGCCCAATCCAAGAGACGCTGCATGGTGCCGGCTGCAGTGACTCGTGTTAACGCTTCGAATATCGTACCGCTGCGGCGCTTAGTTGATGGTTATGGAGACAATCATCGGAGGCGTTGGGCGCATAACCGCGGATTCATACGCGCCCACGTCGGTACTGGAGCCTTGCGGGCGGGTAACCCCGTCAAAATCGGTAAGGACAGTGGAAATGTAAACCCCGGCGTTAATTCCAGGGCTGCCCGACTGCAAGTGAAAGTCGTAGGGCGCCGTAGAAGCATTGACGAACAGTGGGTTCGGGCCGATCTGGTTTGCGCCAATCGTGAAGCCGGTCACGTCCGATATTATGGTGCTCACGCCATAAATAAGGTTGTGGTCAAAAACGGAGCCCGTGATCGTGGCAGAATATCGAGTGATAGCCGAACCATTTGGGTTATAGAAGATGTTGTTACGAACCGTGATGTTTGAGTTGTTGCCCCAAAACATGATTTGGCCGCTCTCGCCAGTGACGACATTCGACAACGCGAACGTGTTGTTGGCGATCAACATCGAGTTGGCGCCGTCCGCCAATTGAATGCAAAAGCCTTTGTTCATGTTGTAAAAAATATTGTTCATGACCGTCACATTCGACGCGTGCGTATAGATCCCGTGATCGAAATGATTCAACGTCTGTCCGTCCGTGCGGCCTATGTCGTGGAAAACGTTGCCGTCAAATGTAAAGTTATATTCACTGTTGTTAAGGTAGATTCCATCCTGGCCGATCTGGTCGGTCTGAGTATGGTTGGCGATGTTTCTGATTTCGTTCCAGCGGATCGTGATATCGTGGGCGCTGTCGTTGCTGAGGATGCCTTCATGGCAGCCCCGCTGAATTACAAAACCTTGGATGACGATGAACGCGGCATTGCGCAGATTAAAATAGGCATACGCGCCGTTACAAGTCGTACCGGTCGCCGTGTTCATGCTGTCTAGCACCGCCTTGCCACGGTTTTGGGCCTTGAACGTGATGGGGTTGCCTGCCGCGCCGGAGAAATTCAACGTCACGACATTATTGGGATCGATTTGGCCTTCGTTGTCGTAGGTGCCATCCATCACGATAACCGTGTCTCCCGGATTGGTGGCAGCCGCCGCACCTTTGGAAAGGTGGCGGAAAGGGGAACTGGCAGTTCCAGGATTGGAATCACTGCCATTGGTTGCGACATAATACGTCGCGGCGCTCGCACACTGGCCAAACAACGTCAAAACACCTGTTAGAACAAGCAGACGCCAGGAGCGAACTGGCTTATTCGTCAATCTGAATTTCACGTTCAATACCTCGCGCCTCAGCCCGAAGCCTGCTTTGCGGATTTGTGCGGTTTCAACTGGTAGACTGATCATAGATGAACTTTCTCCAAACCATCGCCTCACGGTATCACCGCCTGCATTTCGTTGGAATAACTGCTCTCCGTACCGCCAGAATCCACTGCAGTTGCCACGTAAAAATAGGTTGTGCCGTTCTGCACACTCGAATCTGTATAAGTCAGGCTGCTTACGAGCGAAGAATTCAACTTAATGTACCCGGTGCCGCTCGCCGTGCTGCGATACACGTTATACCCAGACACAGTCGAGGTACCTGCCTGCAAGGTCAGCGCTACCGAATGTTGTACAGGTGCAACGCCCGTTCCCGATAAAGACACCGATGCGGGCGACCCGTTCGCATTGCTTACGATCGAGATGCTGCCGTTTACGCTCCCGGCCACGGTCGGGCTGAACAAAGCAGTAAGGGTGAGGGTCTGTAATGGAGACAGCGTGACGGGCGCGCCTCCACCGGTGATCGAGTATCCCGCTCCGGTCACACTGATCTGCGAGATCGTTACGTTGGAATTGCCTGTGTTGGTAATGGTGACGTTTTGCGGGCTGGAAAACGTGCTTGTCGTGATGCTGCCAAAGCTCAGACTCGTCGGGCTGATGTTGAGATTCAGCGTGGCGGCGATTCCTGTACCACTGAGAGCCACCGAAGTGGGCGAGGTGGGTGCGTTGCTTACAATGGAGATGTTGCCGGCCGATGCGCCAATTGAGGTCGGCAGGAAAGCCACCGTGATTGTGGTCTGTTGCCCTGGGTTTACGTTCAAGGGCAACGAAAATCCACTGACGGTGAACGCTGCGCCAGATTGAGCCACTTGGGTAATGCTTAACGTGCTCGTACCGGTATTCGTTATGATCAACACTTGGGATAAGGAGCTCCCGACCACTGTGTTTCCAAAATTGATAGAAGCAGGACTCACCTGAATACCAGGGGCGGGAGCCGGATTCACGGTCAAGGTTGCCGCATTGCTGGTCACACTGCCAGCCGTGTTGGTCGCCACCACCGTGAACTGTGCGCCGTTATCCGCACTGGTCGTCGCGGGCGTGGTATAGCTTGAGGATGTTGCCCCGGAGATAGCCGTTCCGTTCTTTCTCCACTGATAACTTAGCGGGGCGGTGCCCGTAGCGGCCACGCTGAACGAAGCACTCTGGCCTGGCGTGACGGTCTGGCTTGCCGGCTGTGTGGTGATCGAAGGTGCCACCGGAGCCGCATTGACGGTGAGAGTAGCGGCGTTGCTGGTGACACTGCCGGCGGTGTTGCTGACGACGAGGGTAAACTGCGCTGCGTTGTCAGAGCTGGTTGTAGCCGGGGTGGTGTAGCTGGATAAGGTTGCCCCCGAAATCATCGCGCCGTTTTTGTTCCACTGATAACTGAGCGGGGCGGTGCCTGCGGCGGCCACGTTGAAGGAGGCCGTCTGGCCTGCCGTGACCGTCTGGCTTGTCGGCTGCATAGTGATCGAAGGGCTGCCGCCCGACGTCTTGAACGAATGGCCGCCGCTGCGCGCATTGTTACTTGTCGAGGCCGTTGATCGGACTTGATAATAATAGACGGTTCCTGGCGCTAGGCCTGAAAGGACTATCTGGTGGCTCGTGACCATCGCTGGATCGACTGGCGTGGTAGACCCGTATGAGGTGCTGGTTCCATAGTCAACCGCTGAGTCGGCAAGGACGCTGGTCGTCCAATTGACCTGGCAACTGGAAGTCGTGGCAGACCCGGCGAGTACGTTGGTAATTGTCAGTGTGGTTGGCGGCGGATTCCCATTGTTCCCGGCAACGAGGCCTGAACAACCGACAAAACCGAAACTAGCAAGTAGCAAAGCGAATGAAAAAACGCCTGCGCGCTGACGCACGATTCCGTCCTCCAGATTTCTGTTTTCTTGCCCCAGGCGCCTGGCGTGTTCGAGCGTGAGGGAGGAAGCTGGCCCGAGAGCAACAACCAAAGTACTAGAGGTACTATTAGTTCTAATCCAAAGGAAGTCTGAGTCACCCCTCCCCAGATAGCAACTGGTCAGAGGGTCAAAACTTGGACAAGGCCTTGGTTGCCCACGGGGCCAGTATTTGGGGAGTTTGTCTAGTTGCCCAGGGGCCAGAAACTGGGCATTGGCCTGACTGCCCCAGTGGGGAGCCAATCCTGCCCACCATCTTGCCCGCTTTGCTCAGTCGCTCTGTGCATGATCCGCGCAAGGTGTACACTCATTGGCAAGGTCGTGGGGTGCTTCTCTCCTGGTCTGTTGCAAGACGGGCGCTGGTCCCGAAGCAGGAGAAAGGCTGGGTTGGGGCCCGAACACACAAGGAATTAACGAGAAAAAAGTTAGCGTCCACGCGCAGGCTTCTCGTGTTGTTTTGCGGCGTGTAATTCCTTGCGGAACACTTAGCCGCCCAGTCCGGTATCGTCTGTGCGGTCTTACTCAATTTGCCGCCGATGAAGTGCGCACACGTCCCGACTCTTGCTGCGAGCACACAGACCAACGTGCGAGACTTTCTTGAAAACATGCGGAAATTCTTCGGCGACCGCTCGCTGGCAGATATCGATGCCAAGTGGGTCACGGATTACCGCAATCACCGCATGGCGCAACCTTCAAGGAAGAATCCAACCCGCAAAGTCAAAGGAGCCACCGTTAATCGCGAGATGGCTTACTTGCGCTGCATGCTCAATTTTGCAATCGAGCGCAAGTAAATCTCCGAGAACCCCGCCAGTCGCGTGAGGCCGTTCGATGAGCGCCGGGAACGCCCAGCGAAGCGCATGCTCAGTTTGGAAGATGAGCAACGTATTCTGGAAAACGCCCCGCCGTACCTGAGAGTGGCAATCGTGCTATTGGCGCAAACGGGTGGCCGTACCTACACCGAAGGTTTCTCCCTCCGTTGGGATCAGATCGATCTCGATCACAACGTGATTTTCTTCGGAGGGAAAACCAAGACAGAAGGCTCTTCCGAGCCTGTGCCCCTGACCGGGCTTGCACACGATGTTCTTCTCAGTTGGAAGAAGGAACAGGCAGACAAGAGCCCATTTCTTTTTCCGAGTCCGGTCAAACCCGACCAGCCGATCGCCACGGTTAAGGCGGCTTGGAAGACGACGCTAAAGAACGCGGGAGTAGCTCACTTTCCGATCTACCATTTGAGGCATGTTTTCTGTACGCGCCTCAGTTGGGTTGCGCCTGACGCAGTTGTGCAGCGCGCGATGCGTCATTCGAGTCCTGAAACCAAGCGCCACTCTCAACTGGGGATGGTGGAACAGGTGCGAGAGAAGGAGTAAGTGGCGCGCCCGGGGAGACTCGAACTCCCGACCCTCTGCTTAGAAGGCAGACGCTCTATCCAACTGAGCTACGGGCGCATCGGATACCTCGATTCTAAATCATTTATCGTGGCCAACAATACCATTTTGGGGTTGGACCGCGCGGCGCCCTTCTCGCTCAGCTTCGGTGCCCCGATGACCTCTCAGTTCGTCATCGAGGATCACGCACTGCGTCTCAGCTGGCACCATCTGGCGCGGATACTTGTGGATTTGGGACGATGATCTTCATCCCTTGGCGGTCGGAACAACAGTGGGTGAGCGCGCCTATCGACTGCGCGAGGCGTTGGCAAGAACGGCTTCGTTCTGGTGGCTCACGTTTGAAATGTTGTCCAGCACGGCTCGAAGAATGTGCATCCGGTAGTAGACGTAGACGAAGTACATCGGCGGCACCACCAGAAGCGTCAATCCAAAATTGCTCCCTTGGCCAGCGGCGCTAGCTAGTCCGGCAACGGCGGCTCCCACCAGAAAATACGGGAATGTCCATTCATAACATTGCGGCCAAAGCTGCTTTAGGGATTGCCCCTCCGCCAAGGAAATGACCAGCGACACCATGCCGGTGTTCAATAACACGTACACGCACGCGCCCGCCGTCATCATCGCGGCAGCTGAACTCGCCCCCAGTAGCGCTGGCAGCGCATG
>Ga0210400_10002979_pt1 | contig 15173 bp, 14 predicted proteins | sample IncBWH26MmetaG_FD_155456 | JGI IMG/M metagenome (GOLD analysis project Ga0210400, IMG submission 155456) | Forest soil microbial communities from Barre Woods Harvard Forest LTER site, Petersham, Massachusetts, United States - Inc-BW-H-26-M | ecosystem: Environmental > Terrestrial > Soil >... | reverse complement strand
ATAGTACGGTATCCGAGCCATGGCTGGAATGTGCCACCGGCGGCCCAAATACGTTGGGGGTCGTCGTAGTACATCATCTTCGGGCAGGTCATGTCGACGTGGTGCGCGGTGAGGCCTTCGTCCAACTGCGCAATGAGTGCGGAGCCGAACTCAGTATCGTTATTGATGAGTAAGACCGAGCGGCATCCCGCGTCCAGGGCGGCGTGAATCCCCTGATTATTGCCCGCCGCAACGCCGCGATTGTCTGGATTGGCAATCATCTTCAGCCGATCATCGGGGCATTCGCGGAGAATGCGCAGTGTGTCATCTTTCGAAGCATTGTCGACGGCGAACAATGTAAATTCGCGATGTGTTTGCGCAAACATGCAGCGCAGGAAGTCGGCCAGGACATCCGCGCTGTTGTAGGTCACAGTGACGACTCCGATGTGATCGGCACTAGCCATGCATTAATCCTAATTTCCGCATCTCGCAGAGTGATTCTTCATAATTTCGCTTTTCCAGGCCTTGGCCGCCAGCCCATGCGAGAAATTCCTGCAAGCCATCCTCAAATCGCCACGCCGGGACGAAGCCTAAAGTAGATCTCAACTTATCCACGTTCGCGCAACTGTGGCGAATGTCTCCTTCGCGGAACGCTCCAGTGAGCGTTACTGGAGAGCTGCTTTTAAAGTATGCAACGGTGTACCTTACCACTTCCGAAACTGTTATCGGAGTTCCTGTTCCTACATTCAGTGCGACCGGGTTTTGCTTCGGAGCCTGAATACAGCGGAGAGTTGCTTCGACGACATCGTCCACGTAAACGAAGTCCCGGCTCTCGCGGCCATCTTCAAAAATATAGATCGGTTCATTCGCCCGAGCTTGATTGGAAAAGATTGCCAGGATGCCGGTGTATGGGTTCTTGAGCGATTGCCCCGGGCCATAAACATTCTGATAACGGAGCGCAAAACCGTTGATGCCGAGAGTGCCAGCATACATAAGGGCCATCTGCTCTTGCACCTGTTTCGTGAGCCCATATAAAGAGGAAGGACGAAGCGGCGCGCATTCCGAGGTCGGGGCTAAAGTAGTGGCGTGCCGGCAGCGAGGACACTTGGGCTCGAACTCCCGGGCGGCCATATCCTGTTTCGATCTCGCATCTGGATGGACGAGGCCATGCTCGGGGCATTGAGCGGCGCCCTCTCCATACACAGCTCGAGAGGACGCGACAACAAGACTCTGGATGGGAAACTTGCCGGTGAGCAGAAGCTCCATCAAGCTAGAGGTCCCGCCAATGTTGACGTCGGTGTATTGGCGAACCCGATACATGGATTGACCCGTGCCAGTCTCGGCCGCCAGATGAACCAGGACTTGCTGGTCCTTCAACGCCTGTTCGCAAAGTCCAAAGTCGCGAACGTCGCCGCGAACGAGCTTGACGTCATTTCGCAGATCATCGGGTAGATTGGAGTTCTCGCCATGGATCTGCGGACAGAAATTATCCAAGACAGTTACGGCGTGCCCATTCCGCAGCAAAAGTCGCGCGAGGGTTGTCCCTATAAAGCCCGCCCCGCCGGTGATGAGAATATTCATGGTTTCTGTGGGGCTACTGCCTTGCGTTCTGCTCGATGAAAGTTGCCAAATCGCCGACTCTCTGCATTCGCTCTAAATCGGACGTTTTAAATTTCACTCCGAACTCAGATTCGATGGCCAGGGTGAGATGAATGTGCGCAAAAGAATCCCACCCGTCGACATCCGGTGCTCCTGTTTCTGGTCTCAACACTACATCCCGGTCGAAAGTATCGCGAAATATCTTTGTGAGCCGGGAATAGATCTCACCTTCCTGCATGCATACCCTCCAGAACGGCAATATGAGTTTCACGAGGCTTATAGGTACTTACATTTAATAACCAACGGTTGTTGCCTTCACCATCGGTATGAACATGGTCGAAGCCGAGCCGGGAATAAAGATCGCGCACCATACCGTTTTTTGCGGTGGGCCTATATTCGCCGGTAATCGTATCGATCCCGGCGGCGCGTGCTTCTTCCACCAAAAGATCTAACGACGCTTCCTCCACTTGGCGGCCCAGCACGCGGCAGCTCATCAGCCATGTGTCTATAAACATTTCACCCGGCTTCAACACGCATATCAAAATGGCGATCACTCCGTTGTCGCCCAAACGATCTTTGAGCCTAATCTGCCAGGTTCGGGTGTCTGGATTGTTCAATAGCTTTCTGAGTTCTTCGCCGGAATAACGTCGGGTGGTCAGATTGAATTGGTTCGTTTTATTAATGAGTTGTAGAACACGCTGCAATCCAAGCTCGTCAAAGGGCTTCCATGTCATCTCCATCTGCATGCTGCGCAGATAGCTTTGCATGTCGGTGGAACTTTGCCGGAGAGTTTCCCTTTCTTCATTGGCGCGATACTGTCCCGCACGTTGCCGGTCCTCCTCCGTCAACGCCAGACCTTCGAAATAGCCCGCGCGGGAGAGGGATCGCACGTAAAGGGCCGGATCCTCTGGCATTTCCGGCACGCAGACATCCGGCAGTTCCTGCCGGATGAGATTTCGTTCGAATGGATTGTCATCTACAAAGACCAGAGTATCGATGCCAATCTTCAGTGAACGGGCGATCTCACGTAGATTATTCGCTTTGTCCTGCCAGTTGGCGACAAAGCAGGCGATGTCGGCACGCTTTAGGACCATGTCCTCATGGCCGGTGAAAGGCAGGAGCGCGTCCGCCTCATCGTTTTTGGAACAAACGGCGAGTATGACGCCTCGCTCCTTGAGCTTGAGTGCGTAACGTTGCAGCGCAACAAAAGCCTCACCGGCGGCGTTGCCTTCTCCCAGGAGAATTCCTTGCAGGCCTTCTTCGCCAATCACTCCGCCCCATAAAGTATTGTCCAGGTCCAACACCAGGCATTTTGCACTGCGGCCAAGATGGGCGGTGATGAGCCGCGCTGTATAGTCTCCATAAAGGGTTGAGACTTGCGGGTGAACCTCTTGCTTAGCACGAAACCAAAGTGTGGGATCATGCCAAACATTTAATCCTTCGATCGCGGAGTATTTGTCCACTTTTAGAAGATGCACGCTGTCGGCGTCGGCCGCCGCTTCCAGTGCGCGGTTCAATCCTTCCAGCATCGCCTGGGGTGAGTCCGGCATGCGGAACTCGTTGTTGCCGAAAAAATCTGGAGCGACTGGCAGCGCGGCCTGTTGGATCACCATCGCCGAAAAAGCGTTCTTTGCAAGCTGCCAGCAGGCGCGCAACCGCTCAATCGTCCCTTGGATATTTCCCTCGGCCATATTCAGAAGATGCGGAGCATCCAGGGCCAGGCAAATAACCTGCGGCTGGAACGCATGAAGATTAGAATTTTTGTCGAGCAGGTCATGGTGATACAAACCGTAATCGCCTTCAAAGATCTCAATCCAAAGATGGCGCCGCAATCCCGCAACCCGAATGCCTGAGACAAGGTGCTTCAGCGTGGAGGAGCCTAGTAGCGCCAGGCGTACGCGTTGCACTCCCCGCAATGGGAGCAGCCCGGAAGCGGCCACCTTCTGCGTGAGGCGATCAAGTTTAGCGCACTCGACAAAATCCAGATCGTGCTTGGAAAGCGCGACTAGGGACTTCCAAACCTCTGCGCTGTCCGACGGCTCCTGAGTTGAATCCAGGCGGGAGCCCCACGCTGGGTCCGACGGCAGCCAATCCATGTGTACGCGAGTCTGCATTCGTTTACTGATAGGTAAAGATCATTTTACGATATGATCCGCATATGAATTCACTGAAACTTCATCATGTAGGCTTCGCGGTTGCGGATATCGAAGCGGCCGGTCGACTGTATGTGAAGCGCTTTCAATATACGATTTGTAGCTCGATCATTCACGATCCGGTACAGACGGCGTATGTTCAGTTTCTGCGCCTTCCTGGAGATCAGGTGTACTTGGAGTTAGTTGCACCGGACTCTGATCATAGTAAACTTGCCAAAGCGGTCTCCAAGGGAGGTGGCCTCAACCACTTGTGCTATAGCGTTATTCGAATGGAGGAAGCAGTATTGGCTTTGCGTGCGAGCGAAATGGCCATCATTTGTGAACCTGTTCTGGCCGCAGCCTTTGGCGGAAGAAAAGTTGCCTGGTTGCTAGGACGTGATCCCCTGCCAGTTGAACTCGTGGAAAGGGGAAAGGAGGGGGAACTTTAGTAGCTACGACACACACGGGAAACCGCCAAGTTGGTATAATCTCGCTCGACCAGTATGCCTTCCAGACTTCGATCTATTCTTTCCCTAATAAAGAATAATACCTACATTGAGGACGGCATGGCTACGTCGCATGTTGCCGATTTTCTGCACGATGCCGCGTTCGTCTCGGCTTACCAGAAAGGCGTTGAGACTGGCTCCTGGCACGGGCAAGGGGTTCGGTGGCGCACCTATACCGCATGCTGGGCGGCCCAACACGCGCTGACCCTTAACGGTGATTTTGTGGAGTGCGGCGTCAATCGAGGCGGGACTTCGCGAGCCATTGTTGACTTCGTAAACTTCAGCAGCAGGAATGATCGGCGTTTTTTCCTTTTAGACACTTTTAAAGGCGCAGAGGACACTGCCAGCGTGAACCAGAACGAGTATCAAGAATGCTACGAAGATGTAATCACGACCTTCGCGCCATTCCCAAATGTCAAGATCATTCGTGGTCGCGTGCCTGACACGCTGTCGCAAGTTGGCTCGGAGGAAGTCTGTTACCTTGCCCTCGATATGAACAATGCGGCCCCTGAAATTGCGGCTCTGAAGTTTTTCTGGAACAAGCTAGTCAAAGGGGCGATCGTGATCCTTGACGATTACGCATACTCAGAAAGTTATCGGTCTCAGAAAGAAGCCTTCGATGTCTTGGGAGTGGAGCTAGGTTTTTCGGTTTTCACCATGCCGACCGGACAGGGCATGATCGTTAAGAGTTGAGTGGTAGAGCCTTTCCCTTAAGTCCTCCTCACAAACTTATTGCTTCTTCACAATGTCCCAGCATTTTTTTTCTTTATCATAACGCATCACCACCGCAGCCGGATTTCCTTCGGCCACCGAATAATCGGGAACGCTTCTCTTTAAAACTGAACCTGCACCAATAACCACGTGGCGTCCGATTTTGACATTCATTTGAATCACGCAGCTTACACCGACCAGCGAGTTGGCCCCGATTTCTATGATGGAACCGAGCCCAGAAAGCCGGTCCCCAATTTTGGTTGGGCTATCGACATCGAAGAACGGATGTGTACCACAAAGCAGCGAGGACCCCGCTGCAATGCTGACATTCTCGTGGATCACTATCTTGCCCATACATACGATATGTACATTCTGCTCAATGCCAACGTTATCCCCAATATGAATCTCCGGCGGATTACTCGGATCCAGAACAATGGCTTCGAGACGAACTCCTTTGCGGATGGAGACGTTGTTGCCAATATGGATAAATTGCGGATTTGAGATCAGCACCGCTTTTTCAATCGTTACTCGCTTACCGCAAGAGCCGAACATAAAACGATAAAAGCACGCCGCTTTTAATCGATAGAACAGACGCGTCAGCGTGTTGAGCTTTTCGTAGAAAGACCCGCTCATGAATCGCCGGGCCTTTCCGCTTATTCCTTTGCCGGTCATAACATGCTCCTTGTGGGGCCGGTCTACCTTCACAGGGACAATGTATCCGTTTGCTCGGTAGTTGGGAGATTATTTCGAAGCGCCCATGGAGGAGTATCGAGACCATAAATCAGAGGACGGTAGGGCGCGTTTTCTGCGATATACGGCACCCACCGAATGCCATCGTTGGGAGATTCGATCTCGTAGATTTTTACGTCACCGAAGCCAGCGTCCTGCACGTTTCGCAGCAGGGCATCTTTGCCGAACAGCCGCATTTCGATAACGGTGCCTGGACCGCCGTGAAAAGTAACGTTGGTAAACTCCTGCTTCCGGCCGTCGGAGGTTTCGTTGATAACAACCCAGGTGTCTCCCTTTTGTTGAATGGAAAACTGATGCAGTTCTGGATAGTGTTCTCGCGTTTCTCCTTGGACGTAGGGCACAGTAAAAATCATTACACCGTTGGGCTTGAGGAGGCGACGGGCGTTTTCGAATGCATTCAATATGGGCGGCGCGATATGCTCGAAAACATCGGTGCTGATGATGAAATCGTAGCGTCCATATAGCGAGGGTTCGACGGAGGTGATATCGAGAAACGGTTCCTGATGGTAGTAGGTATTCGTGTAAGAGAGCTTCTCTGCTAAACGCGAAGCGTAGCCCTCCCAATCACTGAGGCCGATTCCCACCAGGTCCGGACGATGCGGGAAATCCGGAATTGCCAGGCTCGCGCCAAAAAGTTCGGTTGATAGGGCCTGGATGACGCTGCGAAAGCGCACACTCGATCCGCAATAAACACAGCTCCATAATTCGCGCGATAGCTGGTCGCTGGGGAAAGAGGTGCTCCTTCCGCAAACATTGCATCGGAACGGGTGGAAGATGCTACGAGGCTGTGTCAAGTACTCCCAGCCCCAGTGCATCCTTCGGTGCAACCGGGAAAGCTGCTGCCGCGCGGATTGCCAGGGTACTAATCGGAGCGCGATTTGCCGGGCGATTGCGCGAGGGCCTCCGGAGTATTCTGCTGTCATCCCTTGAGTTCCTTATAGTTCTGACTGGCCTGGGATTTCCTTTTCGGGCTGGTGTTAATTCCATTCATTGCCGGCGAGGGTTTCCAGGCCCTATTCTTATCGAGGAACGTTTTTTGCCGGTTGCAAGCCAAATCTAAAGTCCTTGAAGCTGGTTCTGAAAATAACTATCGCGCAGGCGCAAAACGATGTCAGCCAAGCCGGCGTGATTAGATCAGTGCCTATCGATTTAAAAAGTACAGTTGCAGGTAATACAAGGCAAACCGGGACGCCACACAACGCAGGTAGAGCCAATCCTTTGGAAACATAGCGAAGCCGAGAACACTTGATGCTGTGTTGGACTCGTGGCAAATTGTAGCAAACGTTCGCCAGCACGGCAGCGACGGCCCCGATCAGCGTGCCCCAGGCCACTCCGATTGCCCCATATTTCATCCCCAATCCGATGCTGAAGAGAAGATTGGTGACACCTTCCATGATGGGGGTCAGCACCACAAGTCTCTGTTGGTCGGTTCCGATGAGAATAAAGGCAAGTGGCGCGCCCGTGAGGCGCACCATGTTCGCGATGACAAGAACGATAAGGATTTTTCCGCCAAGCTGCGCGAACTGCGGCCCAATCCAGGTACTGATGAGGGGATGCGCAAACACAATGAGCGGCAAACCTGTAAGGAGCAGAAAGAGAACGCCGAGCTTGGTTGTTTTCACCAGCAGATCACCCAATGCTTCGGAGTTTTCCCGGGCGTGTAATTCGGCGGCATGCGGCATGATCACGCCGAAGATCGATTGCTGTGCTCCCGCGAGGAACGTGATGAGAGTAGCTGAAACGGAATAAGCTACGACCGCTGCAAACTGGAAACGGCCGACCAGAATGAGATCGAACCCGTTGACCAAAAGCATGGAGAAGGACCACACCATCAGGCTAAAACAGTAACTGGAGAGCTCCATAATGAGACGCCTAGTGATGAGTTCGGCTTTGAAAGTTATTTCTGCCGCGACGTGCTGCAGCATTCCGAATTGGAGGGCGTAGGAAAGCAGGTTGGCAGCGGCCATGACGATTGCCATAAAGACAAGCGACTTTCCGGAAATGGCCGCCCATATTAGACCGACGGCGGAAAGGAATTTCCCGGCGCTCGTGGTAATGGCCGGTATTTCGTAACGCTGCAACCCGACAAAGACGCTGTTCCAAGCAGAGGCGGGAAGGCCCAGAGCGACGGAGAAACCTGCGATGAGGAGTGCAACGCGCATTGGCGCCAGCAGGTTTGTGGGAACACTGGGGAAAATTCGGGGTGACGCAATCGCGATCACCGTTACCATAACAAGCCCGAGCACAGCGGCTAGGGTAAGCCCAGCGAAGGCGGTACTAAAAATTCCGTCCCGCAACACGGCATCTTTTTTTTCGTTTGCGAGGGCCACATAACGTCCGATTGCGGTTTGTAGTCCGAAATCGAGAAATCCAACGTAGGAAACGACCTGCAACGTGAGGACCCAGACGGCATAAGAGATCGGACTCATGTGGCGGATCAATACGGGCGGCAGCAGCAGCGCGACGATTGCGCCAGCACTCCCACGGGCGAGGTTCACCACCGCGTTTTTGGCCAGCCGCCAACGAATCTGCATAAGACCTATATTAGTTTATCTGTGGATTCCGGACTCGCGGTGGTAGCTGTTCGGTTGGACCGAGAGTGCGGATGTAACAAGCTGTACACTTTGGTCGTTGGTTGTCGGGCTTCAAAATCACTACCCATGCCGATCGGGATTGCCTCTAGAATCGTCACACCGGAACTGCAAGAGCGGTTTGCGGCGCTCTCGGGGGACCGGAACCCGATGCACATGGATGCGGTGGCCGCGCGCCGCACGCGACCGGGATTTCCGGTGGTTCACGGTGTGCACACGTTGCTGTGGGCGCTGGAATTTCTGGTCGCCAGCGGGCGTATTCTGTCACCTCTGTCTCAAATTAAAGCCAAGTTTCTACAATGGACTTATCTGGGGGATGAGGCAATTCTTTCTGTGCCTGTGGACGCACCCGATCCGCGGCTTGTCAAAATCGAAGTGCTCAGGCTGCCGGTGCTTTCAGTTGAATTGGTTTTTGGAGTGGGCGCAGGCGCCGAGCCGAAAGTTACGCTCGTAACTTCCCCGCCGGCGCCCTTGCCGGCTGCACTCGAGCTTTCTTTTGCCCAGTTGCAAGACCGATCCGGTCACGTATTTACGGCGGACGAAACAGGCGTAGAGCGCTTCTTTCCGAAGTTGAGCGAAGCCATTGGTACTGCCGCTGTCGCGGAGATTATTGCGTGCTCGTATGTCGTGGGGATGGAGGCTCCCGGTTTGCACTCCATGTTGTCGAAACTCGATGTGGCAATCTCAAGGCCGTTGGGCGACGACACGGTTCGTTCCGCATTGCATTATCACGTTTTTTATCAGGACGAACGCTTTCGAAAGGTGCGCGTCGCGGTGAACGGCCGCAGCATTAGCGGAACGCTGGAAGCTTTTGTGCGCGTTCCTCCGGTGGAGCAAGCTTCGATGCAGGCGATTTCTAGCCAGATTGATCGTACGGAATTTGAAGGGATGAATGCGCTGATCGTCGGCGGGTCGCGAGGGCTTGGGGAATTGACGGCGAAGTTGATTGCCGCTGGCGGTGGGACTTCGACGATCACGTACGCGGTTGGGAAGACCGAGGCGGAGAAGGTGGCTGCGCAGATTCGGGCGTGGGGCAGCGACATCGAAGTGATGTCCTATGACGTGAGAAATTCTCCAGCGCCACAATTGAGTGGAGTGAGCAAACCATTTACTCACTTGTTTTACTTTGCCACCAATGCGATTTTTCGACCGAAGAAGAACCTTGTCTCGCCGCCGATTCTCGCGGATTTTATGGCCTTCTACGTGATCGGCTTCCACGATATTTGCCTGCACCTGACACAGGCTGAAACGTCCCAAGGGCGCAAACTGATCGCGTACTATCCGTCGTCCGTGGCCGTGGAAGAGCGGCCGGCGGGCATGACCGAATATGCAATGGCGAAGGCGGCGGGCGAGCAGTTGTGCAGGGACATGAATCAATATCTGGCGAACCTTCACATCCTCACCACTCGTTTACCCAGGCTATTGACCGACCAGACGGCTGGGATCATGCCGGAGCGGGAAATCGATCCGGTCAGTGTTCTGCTGCCGATTGTGCGCGAGATGCGGAGATTATCCAACGGCTGAGGATTTACTTTGGCGCCTGTTCGGACTTTTTGGCAAGAATAAGATCGATGAGATCCCCGACTTCTTTCAAGTCCTGAAGTTCGTTGAGGGAGAACTTTACACCAAAGTGGCGCTCGGACATTTCGATCAGGTCGATGTGCGCGAGGGAATCCCAATTGGGAGTGTTCCAGGAGCTTGAGTTGCGGGTGACGGCGAGTCCCGGCTGCTCCAAGACCTCTTCGAAGATCGGTTGCAGCTCGGTTAGGACACCTTGAGGAGTGAAGTTAGCCATTTTCGTATTCCCTTACTTTAATGTGTTTGCTACGTTTTGAATAATCGGCAAGGCGAAGAGTCCATGCGGTCGCGCCTTCGGCTGCACTGGAGTCCGCGGAAGACACCGGGACGAAACCCAACTTGGAGTAAAAATCTGCCACCATTCCATTCTTCTTGGTCGGGACATAATATCCGTAAATTGTTTTGATGCCATTTTCCAGGGCGCGTTCGACGATGGCGTCCAACATTGCGAGCTCCATATCGCGTTTCAGGACGCGGCAGCTCATCAACCATAAATCGATATGGAGCGCCTGAAGTTCTTTACGTGCGATCACGATTGAAATCAAGCCATGATCGCCAAAACGGTCGCTGAGTTTTCCGTACAGACTTATGTATTGAGGGTCGTGCAGGACTGATTCCATTTCGGCGAGCGTGTAGCGGCGGGTAGTAAGGTTGAATTGGTTCGTCTTATTGGTGAGCTGTGCGATGCGATCCAGATAAACCGGCTGGAAAGCGTCGATCTCGGCGACCATTTCGAGTGAGTCCAAATACTCGCCATAGTTCGCGAACTGGGCTTCGAAGGCTGACCGCTGCTGGTTGTTGGCATACAGCGCCGCGCGTTCGAGGTCTTCATTGGAAAGCGACACGGCCTCGAAATATCTACCTTGTATGATCACTTCGGCGAAAAGCGAGACATCGCTGCCTACATCCGGCACGGCGATTCCCGGCACTTGGGCTGCGACGAGCGCGCGTTCGGCCGGGTTATCGTCGATGAATACGAAGCTGTCGGGACCAAGATTTAATTCCTTTGCAATGGCTAGAATATTTTCGTGCTTTGGTTCCCAGTTGGCTTTGAAACAGGAAAAATGTTCGAGCTTGAGAATCGAGCTGGGGTGCTCGAATCCTGACTTCGCAATCTCCTCGTCATTTTTGGAGCACACCGCAAGCAGGATGCCACGGTTGCGCAAGGCGAGGCAGTATTCCTGAAATGCCGTGTACACCTCGGAGACCGCGGTCTCGCGCCCAATCTGGATTTTGTCGACACCGTCGTCGCCTATGATTCCGCCCCATAGAGTGTTATCCAGATCAAGGACGAGCACTTTGCGGCTCTTTCCGTAGATCGCTTTTATCATCGCGTTCAGCGAACGGGCGATTTCCAGGTTCGCCTCCGCGGTGTGCAGAATCTTGTAGCTAAAATAGCGTTTCCAATCGAACCATTGTTTTGCACCCATGCGGGCCGAGAGTCCGTGGATGTCTTGCAAGAGAAGCTTGGGCCGCTTTGCGGCCTCTCGCGCGAAAGCGACGTTGAGTTCGCCGAGAAATCGGGCTTGGCCGCCGCTCGCTACTGCGTCGAGGTTGCCGAGAATCGAGTGGGGCGGCATTTCGAAATTGTTCTGGATTACCTGACAGCTAAGATTGGTTTCAAGCGAAGTCCAAATCTCGCGGTATCGATTGCATTCCGCTAGCAGATATTTAGGAAGATCGGATTCGACGCAGTTGAGCGGGGGCGCATGCCGCAGATTCAGACACGAGGTGTGGAGATAGACCAGGTCAGGTTTGAAATCTATAAGGACTTGCGGATTGTGCACTGCCTCTTCATAGAAGCGGCCATATTCCGACTGATGAAAAACGGGCCTGAAACCGTTGGCAAGGAGCAGCAATTCCAGGAGGTTGACGACCTCATCGGTGGTCGTACCGCCAAGCACTGCAACCCGCAAATCCTGAAGTCCTGGCACTCCGGAGAGTTGCCGGCGCAGGCCGCGGCGCTTCATCAGGATGTCGTTGATGGAACAAAGATCTAAATCGAGCATAGGCGAAGCAAGTTGGGAGTATGAGTGATTGTCTCTGGGGACGTCGTTCATTTTCAAGGACTGTTCAGGCCGGAGACTTGGTGGGGACTTTAGCAAAGTTACGGGCATGGAGCAGCCCGGCGGATACGCCCAGTAGTTGCGCACAGGAGCGAGCGGCGAGAAGGGCTGGAGAGAGGAGTCCGACGAGCAGATCTTTGCGAACGGATCGGAACGCGAAAGGCAGAGTACTGAGCAGGAAGCAGGCCAATACCAGGAAAGATAATGGAACAGAGGGGCGCAGCGAGAGATCGATGGCTAACGCCAGCAGCAACGCAGGTACGAACAGGAGTTGGAGCTTCATGACCTGCGGCGTGTGGCTGTCTTTTACTCCCTTGCTGGGATTTTTTCGTACTGCCAGCACGCGCCAGAAGGCGAATTTGTATTTTTTCTTCAGGTAGCTGGAGAGCGTGGCTGGGTGCGTGTGATAGACAATGGCGCCGGGGACGAACTTCATTTTCCAGCCGCAGGCGGACATGCGATAGGAAAGTTCGATATCTTCGGCGCAGGCTACGGGGAAAGATGTGTCGTAGCCGGTCATCTCGAGGAAGCGGTCGCGGCGAAATGCGGCCGAGTAGGTGTCGATAAAGTCGATGCTGTCGTGGCGCGCCATGATCCGGTAGCGGTCCTCGTATTCGATCTGCACGAAGCGGGCGGCGAGACTTGTTTGGCGGGTGCGGTAGACCCCCTTAGTGCCAACGACCTCGGAATCTTGAAAAGGCGCGAGCATGGCGTTCATCCAGTCGGCCATGGGGACGCAATCGTCATCGGTGAAGAGAATGATCGGGCCGCGCGCTTCCGCGGCTCCGCGATTGCGAGCGGCCGCAGGTCCGGCATTGCCTTGAGTAATGCAACGGACGCCAGAGTAGCGCCCGACTACTTCGACAGTGTTGTCGGTTGAGCCATCATTTACGACGAGAATCTCGATAATGCGCTTGGCCGTTTGCTGCAAAAGCGCATCGAGGCAGGCGCCAATGCGAGTGGCGCCGTTGAAGGTGGGAATGATGACGGATGCCGACGGAGCGTCGATGGGAAACCTCACTAGCCGCGCTTAATCAGAACCAGTAATGGTGAAGTAATTTTTTTCGTCCGCCGACTGCTCTGAACGTCTCAGCGAATCGCATTTTAAGCCGGCGCGGCCTAGTCGTGGCCAGCGCTTGCGACTGCTGCATTGTTTCGCGTGGGCGGCCCTGAAGCCTCAGTCTTTTCGTGCTGGCTGCCGCGCAACAGGTACTTCGATAAAGTCACGAAGCCTTTGAGATTACGCTGCAATTCGCGGCGGTCCTTCAACGATTGTTTCAGCTTGTAAACAAGATAAGAAGGACTTAGATAGAAACTGCGGCGCGCGCGATCGCAGAAGCTTACCAGTTGCTCGTGTGTGATGTTGGGCAAGGTGACGACGCTGTTGTGCAGACCATCTTTCGTGAGCCACGCATTCCAATCGTCAATCTTAATGTAGTCGCGCTTCTTGGCTTCTTCATACGCCGTCGTGCCCGGGTAGACCATGATGGGAAAGAATTGAGCAGTGTCGGGTTGCAACGCCTTGGCAAAGTTCAAAGTTTTTTCCATGCTGGCGGGAGTCTCGTTCAAATTGCCGACCATGAAGCAGCCATGCACCATGATGCCGGACTCCTGGCAGCGGCGGACAAAACGATGGGCTTCGTCGTGATACTTCGCGTCACGGCGGTCGTCGTTGTTCTTCTTCATGCCGTTGATGACTTCCACGTCGCCGCTTTCGAAGCCGACGCAGAACAGGCGGGCGCCAGCTTGATGCAACTTGGAAAGCAGTTCGCCTTCGGCGCCGATATCGGCGCGGCAGTTGGCATCGAAAGGCAGCTTGTTGCCGCGGCGGATTAGTTCATTCGCCAGCTCCATGGTGCGCGGCTTGCTGATGATGAACGTGTCGTCTTCCAGCATGGCTGTTTTAATCTCGGGCATTTCGCGCGAGACATAGTCGAACTCGTCGGCCACATTTCCGACGGAGCGGTAACGCATCGTGTGACCGCTGAAGGTCTGCGGATAAACGCAGAAGGAGCAGTGATAGGGGCATCCGCGGCTGGTGTCGAAGACAACCAGGGGCCACAGCGAGTGACCGTAGAAATAATCCGGAGTGCGCAGAAACCGTTTGTAGACTTCCGAGACGAAAGGAAGTTCATCGAGATTCTTGATTGCTTCGCGCGGCTTGTTGGTGACGATCTCGCCGGTTGCAGCACGGCGCCAAACCAGGCCATCGACGCCGGAAAGATCCGCGCCGCAAGCTTTTGCTTCCAGCCAGTCGCGCACGGTGTATTCGTACTCGCGAATCGCGACCGCTTCCAATGAGGGCGACATAGCTAGCGTCTCTTTGGGCAGAGACGACACGTGACGCCCGACCATCAACACGTGCAGCGAGGGATTGGCGGCGACCAGAGATTCGATGACGCTGACGTCATTCAGAATGCTGGGGGTCGAAGTGTCGCACACCACGGCTTCGATATTCTTGGCCGAGATGCGGTCAATAACCCCTTGCACTGAACACCCGGCGGCAGGCGCGTCAACCAAGTCGACATCATGGCCGCACTTGATCGCAACACCGGCAGCGTGAGCGAGCCACTTGGGATAGTAGAGCGTTCCGCTCTTAGTGACGGCGGGGCTGCGTTGCTCGCGCGAAAAGCGTGGGTGAAACGGCGGGTTTAAAAATAAGACACGCATCTGGTAAGTATATCTCTTCCCCCTAATTGCAGGTGAAAAACGGGTTGATCCTTCTGATTACGGAAGGACATGATTTCCAAAATGGCGCCGGGCTCCCGCAAAAGTCCCCCAAGTCGCAAGCACCGTCAGCCGCCAGATGTTTCGCCGTAACCTGAATCGCATTCAATTTAGTCTTTCCTGTCGTCCCCAGCGCCGTAGATCACACTACGCTCACGCGCCAGGGCCTGATCATATAGCTTTTCCGGCTCGTAAACAGCTACGTGGCTGCCCCGGCTTGAAAACTTGAAGGGAATACAAAGCAGCCTTTTCAACCGCTCACGAAGAGCCTCGCGACGTGCGGGAGGGACGAAAAATACCATAAAACCACCCCCGCCTGCACCCAGGAGTTTACCGCCCAAGGCTCCGGCGCTGATTCCGGCTTCATAGATTTCGTCGATGGCAGGGTTGGTGATTCTTTGCGTCAAACCGCGCTTGATGCTCCAACTGCTGTGCAGCAAACGGCCAAATTCATCCAGCGAACGGTTAGGATTGGTAACGACCGCTTCGGCTTCGTCGACCAAGGCAAGCATGGCGTTGAGCTCCTGGGTCTTC
>Ga0210400_10002978_pt1 | contig 15175 bp, 8 predicted proteins | sample IncBWH26MmetaG_FD_155456 | JGI IMG/M metagenome (GOLD analysis project Ga0210400, IMG submission 155456) | Forest soil microbial communities from Barre Woods Harvard Forest LTER site, Petersham, Massachusetts, United States - Inc-BW-H-26-M | ecosystem: Environmental > Terrestrial > Soil >... | reverse complement strand
GTGCTCGCCTCGTGGCGACGGCCCGCGAGCCCCAGCGCCTTGACGATCTCGTGAAGAAATACGGCGACCAGGTCCGCACGGCTTCCCTGGAACTGGCGGACGAGGAGGCGGCCAAGCCAGCAGTGCAGGCCGCAGTTTGATACCGTGATCTCGGATTTGAGAGACGCGGAGCCCGAGTCAACCGGTGATCACATTGAGCAGGGAGCGTTCAGGCCCCGACCGTGGCAAAACCGTGTCAAAACTCTTCGCATTGGAGCTATTGGGGTTAGCTTTGAGCGAAAAGCAGATGCCCCAAATTGTTGAAAACACTTAGAAGTGTGGAGAATTAAAAAGAACCGTTGGAGCCGGATGTGATGCGCCCAAGGCAGGTGCGCTACCCGAAGGCAGATGGGCTGAAGCCGCCACCGCAACCTTCTGTCGAAAACCCGTAGATCAGCCCTCTTCTGTCTACCAAGTAGCCCACCCCACAGGCGTATTCTTGGCGTCTAAATATTTGCTCTATAATCAAGGGGTTAGGGAAAACTGAGCCGGCTACGAACAGGGATACATCAGCTTCGAATCCCCTACTGGGCGGCGCCATTGAAATCAGTTTACGCGTCGCTGTCGCGGCCATTTTCTTCTGGTCTCTACGCAGGCGCTAGGAGCCGAATCGGGCACCGATGATCTACTTGGCCGCTTGAGCAATCGACATGCAGCCGCCTTCGCTGGCATTCAAGACGCAGGCGGATCTACACAACCAAACTTGGGCATCCGCATTGGCTGAGGTTCCGGTCGTTTAGGCTAGTAGGATCAAGCAGTCTTCGCGGACAGGCGAAACCTGCACCGGATGCCTTTATCGACTGTGCCGGATTCGAGCCTGCTTGATTTTGAGTACCGACCATGCGGATCAAAAGACCTGGGCGGCTTTGGTTGCGCGTGGCAGGCAAGATTTCGCGAAGAGCCCATCCAAGCGAATTTATGGCATCATGAACCAATGGCCAAGTCCTCGGTCGCGTATTCTGTCGGATCTCATCTCCGGCTACCACACGATCGACGCCCGACTGGAGGCCTTGCGGGTCCAGGTGCGAAAATCTGAGTCGGTCACGGTGCTGGCCGACAGCTAGGGGAACGGATGATCCCTCGTATTCAGGCGACGGTATTCTCGAACCGCGGAAGGAATTTCCCCGGACGTAAAGGGTTGCATCCGGCTACCACCGGCTCCGGCGTCTGGTGCGTGCTTCTCTGGCTGCTGGTCGTCGTGACTTCATTTGACGTCTGCGCCCAAACAGCGTCGACTGGAGCGTTGACCGTCACGGTCACCGACCCTAGTGGTGCAGTCGTACCGAACGCGAGGATCAGCTTGCGCAACGACGGAACAGGAGGCACTCTCACGGCCATCACGGGCCGGGACGGGTTATACCGGTTTTCGCTGCTGCCCGCGGGCGAATACGAGCTGACGGTGGAGGCGGCTGACTTTGAGCCGGCCGTGGTGCGCCATCTGTTGATTCAGATCACCGAAGTGAGGATTATCGCCACTCAGCTTGCCGTCAAAGGCGCCAAGGAGGAAGTCATAGTCAAGGCTCCTCTGTTGCAAACCGACGATGTGGCGCTCGGGAGTGTGATCGATCAGGGAACAATTGTGACCTTGCCGCTCGTGAATCGCAACTACACGCAGATTCTCGGTCTGACGGCCGGGACCAATACGGATGTCGTGGATGCGACGCTGCTGGGAGCCGGCAGCCAGGAGATTCGCGCGAACGGCGCGCGGAGCGGAGACAACAATTTCATGTTGAACGGCGTCGACGCGAACAGCTACGGCAGCAACATGACCGAAGCCACGAACAACAGTGGCGGTGGGATCGCGATACCGGCGCCGGATACGCTCGCAGAGTTCAAGGTTCAGAATTCGCTCTACGACGCCCAGTATGGCCGCGGAGGCGGCGCGAATGTACTGGCCGAAACCAAATCGGGCACGGCACAATTTCACGGGAACGCGTACTATTTCGGCCGCGATGAAGCACTGAACGCGAACAACTTCTTCGCAAATGCGACAGGGGTACCCAAGGGCGACTTTCGCCGCCACCAGCCGGGCGCCACTCTGGGCGGGCCCATACCCTGGTCTAGGAAACGGACCTTTTTCTTCGTTTCTTACCAGGCCACACGGGACGTGAATGCTGCCTCACTCTCCAGCAGTGTGCGATCACTCAGTCTGCCGTCAGTTCCCGCAGTCCGCACGCCCACCTCTCTGGGAGCGATTTTCGGTGGTCAAGCAGGACTCTTCGGGGGAATTGCGATTGCGCCGGATGGATCGAACATCAATCCAGTCGCTCTCAACTTGCTGAACGCGAGGAACCCGGATGGATCGTTCGTGATCCCGAGCCCGCAGATTGCTGGGAGTGGCGTCAACTATACGGCTGTCTTGCCAGGACACTACAACGAAGACCAGTTCAATGCGAATTTCGACCAGATACTGAGCAAAGCTGATCAGTTATCGGCGAAATTCTTCTGGTCGAACTCCTATCAAAGTGCACTGTTCTCCGGCGCCAGCGTCCCCGGGTTCCCGGCGCTTCGTAACTTCGCCAACCGGAATCTTGCGATTGCCGAAACCCATATATTCTCCGCGCACGCCGTCAATCAATTCCGTGCCGGCTTCACTCGCATCGGCAGCCGAAGCGCTGCTCCAAGCCCGCTGGCGGCTCAATCGGTGGGGATTACGCGTGCCAACGATCCGACGGTGAGAAGCCTGCCGCACATCCAGATCCTGGGCGCTTTCCAGATTGGCAATGCGGCCAATGACAAGAACGAGACGAAAAACGACAATTTCTACTTTTCCGATACGGTCTCGTTGTCGCGAGGCAGGCACAATCTTCGTTTTGGCGCTGAGATATTCCACACTCAATTCGTTAACGGCCCGGACAACACGGACGGATCGCTAATTTTCCTTTCCTTCCCCGATTTTCTGCTTGGTTTGCCGGCCGGGCCTGCCAGTGGAGGTGGCAATGGAACCCCCCTGTCCAACGTCTACCTGGCGCAGAGCAGTGCGATTGTCCCGCACAGCGATTTGCGCTCGACCGCAGCGCATCTCTTCGCGGTTGATGACTTGAAAATCTCGGCCACCCTCAGCATCAATTTAGGGTTCCGTCTCGAGGCGAACGGCCAGCAGAGCGAGGCCCATGGGCACCTGGCCAACTTCGCCCCCAAATTCTACGTTCCACCACCGCCTGGCGGGTTTACGAACCCGAGTACATCCGGATTCGTCCTGCCCGACAACTACGAAGGGCCTGCTCCGGCTGGATTTCCGCGTTCGAATTCAACGCTTGTCGATGACCCGGTGCAGGTGCACGCAGAACCACGCATCGGCCTGGCGTGGCGTCCTTTTTCATCGCGCGATATCGTCGTCAGAACAGGCTACGGACTGTACGCGAACCGCGTCAGCTTCTTTGGATACGGTATTGGCCTCGCGTTCAATCCACCCTTCCAGGACAACAGCAGCCTGGTCGGGGCCGCCAACGCCTCATCGAGCCTGCAACATCCGTTTCCCATACTGCCATTGCCCTCGTCGTTTCCTAACTTCGCTATGCTGCCAGGTCCGCCATACACGGGGGATCACATTCCCCTGCTTGCCATCGCGGTCGATCCGGACTTCAAGGACGCAACGATTCAGCACTATGGCGTGGAGACACAGTATCAGCACAAGAGCTTTCTGTTCTCGCTCGCCTATGTAGGCGCCAAGGGCGGCCACCTTGCCGTGTCTCGGAGCAACAACCAACCAGCGCTGGCTAGTCCTGCGAATCCAGTCAATGGGTTGACCACCAACTCGGTGGCCAATGCCGCCGAGCGAGTTCCGTTTCCCGGCGTGGCACCGCTCACGTTTAACATCGAGAGCATAGGAACATCGAGATACGACTCTCTGCAAGCAACAGTCAACAAGCGACTGAGTCACGGCTTTCAGTTCCTAGCGGCTTACACGTTGTCGAGATCCGTTGACACAGCCCAGGACAGTCTCGGGTCTGCCGCTTTTGGCCAATACGGCGCACCAGTGTTCGGCGAGCAGGTGTTCAACGATCAGAACGACATCGCCGCGCAGCGGGGTCCATCCGATTTCGATCGCAGACACAGGTTCGTACTCAACTACATTTGGCAGCTGCCTGAGCCGGCGACCCATCACCGGCACCCGCTCGACAAACTGGAAGAAGGGTGGGCACTCTCCGGAGTCGTGACGCTCCAATCGGGGCTCCCGTTCAGTGTTCTCGACAGCACCGCAGGCACGCTCTTCGGGCCGGCAAGTTACTTCACCACAGGAAGTCTGGCGCCGGGGGCGACGCTGGATAAGGCGGCTCGGGACGGCAGCGTGAGCAGCCGCGTAAATCAGTTCTTCAACACCAGCGTATTTGTTCCTGCGCCCTTTATTCCAGATGGAGGTTTAATCGATGGAAAGTATCCAGTTACTGGTGGCGGGACAATCTTCGGAAACTTAGGCAGAAATAATCTCAGAGGACCGGACCAGCGCAACATCGATATCGGTATCATCAAGCGCACAAGACTTGGTGAGAAGGCCAGCATGGTTTTTCGTTGGGAGGTCTTCAATCTCTTCAATCGCCCTAACTTTGCCAATCCGGCAAGTGATGTCTCGAACCCGGGCACATTCGGAAAGATCAGCGCAATGAGCGTGAACCCTCGCGTCATGCAATACGGGGTGAAGTTCGAGTTTTGAGGTGTGATGGACTTTTCGGAATACCGCCTTGAACCGCTGCGTAAGGATGGAGAGTTCGTCCTGTACCGGGGTCTGCCGCAGACCAGGGCAGAGACAAGTCCGCGGTCTATTCTTGCATTGTCACCGATCACGGAGCATCCCGCTCCCGCAACCGTCAAGAAAATAGAGTACGAATTCTCTTTGAAGGGCCATCTCGATCCAGCATGGGCGATTCGACCGATCACCCTTACACAACAACAGAGCCGGACCATACTGTGGTTCGAAGATCCTGACGCAGAGCCGCTCGATCGACTCGCTGGAAGTCCATTGGAATTGAGACAGTTCCTGCGCTTTGGGATTGCTCTCGCTGCATCAATTGGCCACCTTCACAGGCGTGGTCTCATCCACAAAGACATCAAGCCGCGCAACGTGTTTGCAAATGCCACCATGGACCAGGCCTGGCTGACCGGTTTTGGTATTGCCTCTCGTTTGCCGCGGGAGCGCCGGGCCGCGGAGCCTCCAGAACTCATCGCGGGAACGCTCGCCTATATGGCCCCCGAGCAAACGGGAAGAATGAATCGTTCGGTTGATACGCGTAGCGATCTTTACGCTTTTGGCGTCACGCTCTACGAACTGTTGACTGGCAGTCTCCCTTTCAGCGCTTCCGATCCGATGGAGTGGGTTCACTGTCACATTGCCAGACAGCCATTGCCGCCTGCGGAGCGGCTGAGAAGTATTCCGCACTGCGTCTCGGCAATCATCGTTAAACTGCTTGCCAAGGCTCCCGAAGAACGTTATCAGACCGCAATCGGCGTGGAGAGGGATCTTCGCCGGTGTCTGGAAGACATGGACCGTGAGCGTGGTGTTCACGACTTCGCGTTGGGGGATCATGACAGGCCGGACTATCTCCAGATTCCCGAGAAACTGTACGGTCGCGAGCGCGAGATCGAGACGCTGCTCACCGCTTTCGATCGCATCGTGAGTGGTGGTGTCCCGGAATTGGTCCTTGTCTCCGGCTATTCCGGGATTGGCAAAACGTCGGTCGTCAACGAGTTGCAGCCCGTTCTGGTGGCGCCGCGTGGGTTGTTTGCCTCTGGCAAGTTCGACCAATACAAGCGCGACATCCCGTACTCGACACTGGCCCAGGCCTTTCAGAGTCTAATCCGGCCGCTGTTAACCAAGAGCGAGACAGAACTTGGCAAGTGGCGCCACGACCTGCGCGAGGCGTTAGACCAGAATGGACAGCTGATTGTGGATCTGGTTCCTGAATTGAAGCTCATTATCGGAGAGCAACCACCAGTTCCCGAAGTTCCGCCACGGGATGCTCAACGGCGCTTCCAACTGGTGATCCGCCGGTTCATCGCCGTATTCGCGCGGCAAGAGCACCCGCTGGCCCTGTTTCTCGACGATCTGCAGTGGCTTGATGCGGCGACGCTCGACCTGTTGGAAGATCTGTTGACGCGTTCTGAGCCACAGCACCTCATGCTGATCGGCGCCTATCGCGACAACGAAGTCGATGCCGCTCATCCGCTGATGCGGAAGCTCGAGGCGATCAAGAGTGCTGGCGGAAAGGTAAGGGAAATCACGCTTGCGCCGCTTACCCAAAGGCACCTCGGGCAATTGCTGGCGGATGCGCTTTGCTGCGAGCCGGGACGCAGCGCTCCCCTCGCCCAAATCGTGCAGGAAAAGACGGGTGGTAATCCCTTCTTCACCATTCAGTTCTTTTCTTCGCTCACCGATGAACAAATTCTCGCCTTTGATCATGATGCTGCGTGCTGGTCCTGGGATCTCGAACGCATTCACGCCAAGGGATTCACCAACAACGTGGTGGACCTCATGACCGCGAAGCTCGTCCGTCTGCCAGCCGAGACGCAGACGGCATTGCAGCAACTGGCCTGTATCGGAAACCTCGGCGAGATCACGGCTCTCTCGATCGTTCTGGAGACGACGCCGAAGCTGGTGCACGCGGCTCTCTGGGAAAGCGTCCGTCAAGGATTGGTCGAACAGCTGGATGGCTCATACAAGTTCATCCACGACCGTGTTCAGGAAGCAGCGTATTCACTGATTCCGGAGGCATCCCGCGCCGAGGCGAACTTGCGCATCGGACGGCTACTGGCGGCGCACACCTCTCCGGACAAACGGGAAGAGACGGTCTTCGACATCGTCAATCACTTGAATCGGGGCGTGGCGTTGATCACTTCACAAGAGGAGCGGGAGAACCTGGCCGAGCTCAACCTGATCGCGGGCAAGCGCGCGAAGGCGTCTACCGCTTATGCCTCGGCGCTCAACTATCTCGTCGCGGGTGCGGCGCTCCTGGGCGACGACTGCTGGGAGCGCCGCCGTGACCTGATCTTCGCGCTGGAGCTGGAGCGGGCCGAGTGCGAGTTTCTGACCGGCGAGGTGGAGGCCGCCGATGAGCGCTCGACCGCTCTGTCGAGCCGCGCAGCCAATACCATCGAGCGCGCGGCGGTCGCATTCTTGAAGTTGGACGTGTGTACGGTGCTCCTTCAGCTTGACCGTGCCGTCGCCGTGGCTCTCGAGTACCTCCGGCACGTGGGCATCGAGTGTTCACCGCATCCGACAGAAGACGAAGTGCGTCGTGAATACGAGCAGATCTGGTCGCGCCTTGGCGGCCGCACGATCGAGGATGTCACCGATTTACCGCTGATGAGCGACCCCGAGTCGCTTGCGACCGTGGGCGTCCTGACCAAGATGATGGTTCCTGCCTATCTTACAGATCGGAACCTGGATTGCTTGACCAACTGCAGAGCGGTCAATCTCAGCCTCGAACGGGGCAACTGCGACGCGTCGTGCCTCGCCTATGTCATGTTGGGCAGGCTCGCCGTACAGCGTTTCGGTGACTACAAGACGGGATTTAGATTCGGTCAGGTCGGTTGCGAACTTGTCGAAGGCCGTGGGCTGAAGCGCTTCCAAGCGGGCACTTATCTATATCTTGCCGCCGTGATCGCACCTTGGATGAAACACGTGCGGACTTCCACTGACTTGCAGCGCCGCGCTTTCGACGCCGCGAACAAGCTCGGTGATCTCTCGTGTGCAAACTACGCGAACATTGCGCTGAACTCGGGCCTTCTCGTTGCGGGCAACCCATTGAGCGACGTGCAACGCGAAGCCGAACTTGCCCTGGCAGCTGCCCAACAGGCACGGTTTAGCAGCAATGTCGACGTTGTTATCACTCAGCTTGCATTGGTTCGGACGCTCCGCGGGTTGACGCCGAAATTCGGCTGTTTCGACAGCGAAGAGCTCGAGGAACTCCCGTTCGAACGTCATTTGGCCGACAACCCATATTTGGAGATGCCCGAGTGCTGGTATTGGGTCCGCAAGATGCAGGCGCGCTATTTTGCCGGCGACCACGCGGCGGCGATAGAAGCTTCATCGAAAGCGCAACGGCTGCTCCAGATCACATCCGGTTGGATTGAGGAGGCCGAATGTCACTTTTACAGCGCGCTTTCTCGTGCTGCATTCTGCGACACCGTAACGGCCGCCGAGCGCGTGCTGCATTTGGAGCCTCTGGCCCAGCACCTACGAAAACTCGAAATTTGGGCGGAAAATTGCCCGGATAACTTCGAAAACCGCGCCGCGCTGGTGGGCGCCGAAATTGCCCGGATCGAAAGCCGTGACCTTGACGCGATGCGCTTGTACGAAAAGGCTGTCCACTCGTCTCGCACAAATGGCTTCGTCAACAACGAAGCGCTCGCTTATGAGCGCGCCTCCGCCTTTTACCGTGCACGCGGATTCGACCAATTCGCCGACACGTACATGCGTAATGCCCGCGCCTGTTACGCCACATGGGGCGCAGATGGAAAAGTGAGGCAACTCGACGAGCTGCATCCGCACTTAACACAGTACGACGGGCGGTCGGATCCCACGCGAACGGTAGAAGCGCCGGTCGAGCAACTCGATTTGTCGGCCGTGCTCAAAGTTCTGCAGGCCGTGTCTGGTGAGACCGATCTGGAGAAGCTCATCGGCACCGTCATGCGCCTGAGTCTGGAGCACGCAGGCGCCGAGCGCGGCTTGCTGCTCCTTCCGCAAGGCAGCGGCTATCGGGTCGGGGCCGAAGCCAGCATGGGCAATGACGGCATCACCGTCGCCCTACGGGATTCGAGTGTCACTGCCGAACAGCTCCCGGAGTCGGCTTTCCACTACGTTCTCCGTACCAGAGAGGCCGTTCTCCTGCATGACGCTTCGGCCGAGAACGCCTTTTCCGGCGATCCGTACATTCGCCAGCGCCGGCCGCGTTCGGTGCTCTGCATGCCATTGATCAAGCAAACACGACTGGTCGGTTTCCTCTACCTCGAAAACAGCCTGACTTCCGGCGTTTTTTCGCCAGCACGGATGACCCTGCTCAAGCTGCTCGCCTCCGAAGCCGCCATTTCTATAGAGAACGCGCGGCTCTATCGTGACCTTCAGGAGCGCGAGGCCAGGGTCCGGCGGCTGATCGAAGCCAATATTATAGGCATTTTCATCTGGCATGTCGACGGCCGGGTCGTCGATGCCAACGAAGAGTTGCTCCGTATCATCGGGTACAGCCGGGAGGACGTGGTCTCGGGCCGTCTGCGCTGGCCCGATTTCAGCCTGGCGGAACGGCGTGAGCATGATCTTCGATTGCTGGAGGAGTTGAGGGCGGGCGGAGGGCTGAAGGCGGAGGAATCGGAACTTCTTAGAAAGGATGGAACGCGAGTGCCCGTGCTGGCCGGTGCCACGATGTTCGAAGGAGGGGCCGATGATGGGGTGGCGTTCGTCGTCGACTTGACCGAACTAAAGCGGGCAGAGCAGGCGCTTCACGAAAGCGAACGCGAGGCCCGCCTCATTGTGGAGACGATTCCCGGCCTGGTCGCTATACTGACGCCGGCCGGGAAGGTCGACGCCGTCAACCGCCAGCTCGTCGACTACTGCGGTCAGCCGCTGGAAGCCATGCGGGACTGGGGCACCAATGGGACCATCCATTCCGAGGACTTGCCTCGTGTCGTCCAGGTGTTTACGCACTCGATCGCCTCAGGCGATCCATACGACTTCGAAGCGCGCATCCGGCGTTTCGACGGCGCCTATCGTTGGTTTCAGGTCCGCGGGCTCCCTCTTCACGACACAAGCGGTCAGATCGTTCGCTGGTACGTTTTGCTGTCCGACATCGACGACCGCAAGCGGGCCGAGTCCGATCTAAGGGATGTCCACGAACGTTTCGTCGATGCGCAGCGACTCGCGGCACTCAGCACGTTGACCGCTTCAATCGCACACGAGGTCAACCAGCCGCTCACGGGTATTATCACCAACGCCAGTACGTGCTTTCGTATGCTGAATGCCGACCCTCCGAACATCGATGGCGCACGTGAAACCACCAGGCGCACCATTCGCGATGGCCAGCGCGCGTCCGAAGTAATCACGCGACTGCGGGCCATGTTCAGCAAAAAGGAATTCATGGTGGAATCGGTGGATTTAAACGAGGCGATGCGGGAGGTCGTCGCGCTGTCTATGAACGATCTTAAAAGGAACCGGGTGGTTCTCCAAGTGGAGTTGGCCGAGCGTTTGCCCATCATCATGGGCGATCGCATCCAGCTCCAGCAGGTAATACTGAACCTGCTTCGCAATGCCTCCGAGGCGATGGCGGAGGTCAACGATCACCCTCGGCAGTTGGTGCTCCGGACCGAAACAGACAGCGAAGCAGGTATTCGCCTCATTGTCCGGGATACCGGGGTGGGCCTCGACCATCAGAGTCTCGACAAGCTGTTCGAAGCGTTTTATACAACCAAACAAGGAGGCATGGGGATCGGACTGTCGGTCAGTCGCTCGATCATTGAAAGACACCAGGGTCGCATCTGGGCCGAACCGAACGACGGTCCGGGCGCAACGTTTGGGTTCTCCATTCCTGTGGGAGGCAGCATTAAAAAGTCAGACTGAGTCCGACGGCCGACAGCCACCGGGACCTTTCCCCTGTCGAATCCTGGTCTGAGCGTTAAACGCATTTCGACCTTACCGAAGTAAACACCCACCGGGGCCTTGTTGAACGATGTTCCGTTCCCCATTTCGATCGCAATCTGGTGCATGCATAGATCGACGTCGGTTGGCAGGACAGGACGTTTCGGCACGCCGCGCTCAGAGCCAGGGCCCGACGAAAAAGGTAGGCGAGCGTACGCGAACCGGTACCTCAGCTCTAGGCATCGGGACAACCCAGGCGACGGCTGCAGCATGGCTGCACTGGGGCAGGAGGTGGCTCGCTCAACGCCCGAAATCAAAGCCGCTTTCGAGAAAGGGCTTGAAGAAATTCTCTCTGCACACGGCTGAGATCGGAAAGAAGTGATCTTTCAGACAGCCGCGTTGCTTGGTGGTGTTGTATTGGCTCGTGCCGTGCAGGACCCGCAGCTCTCGAACGAAATTCTATAGAGCGTCCAAAACAAAACAATTGACAACATCGGATTCATCCTCATGGCGTTGCACGGTAAGATTACGTCCTGCTGGATCGCGCGCATCCAATTGGTTCCCGTTTAGACGCCATACCGCACGGTGGCCGGCTTGGAAGCTACTTTCTGGAAGTCGGCGTCCGAAAAATTGGCCCCACTTTGCTGGTAAGCCGACTCGCGGAAGTGTCTGCGAGGGTGATAACGGGTGCGCGGGGCCAGATCGATTGGAACCCTCGGAAACAGGGCTATAAGAGTTGGCACTGCGCAGTGCGAAAACGGAGTCCAAGCGACTGCGAGATGCCATTCGAGGAGACGCTCTAAAGCGGTCTCGAAGCTGGTCGTGGGCGACCCGAAAGGCGGCCGATTTGCAGAATTTGGTTATTGAAACACGAGCTGTACCGCTTCAGACTTAAGGGTCCGCCGATCTGGCAAAGTGGATGAAATCAAGATGGCTGTCATGCCTGAGCCGGCAAGAGCACGAGGCAAGACCAGGTTGATCTGGTCCACGCCAAGATACGCGAATTGAGGGCCGGCGTAGGGCGCCACCGGCGACTCGCGGCCGAGGATAATATGTATCGAGCCCAGGTCGGAGCGGTTTCGAACCCCCGTCCCAAGCAGGCTCAAATAGACCACATCGCTTGCCGGGCCGAGATCGATCGGCGCCGCTACAACGGTTTTGGTTTCCGAATCGAACCGGAAAACCGGTTCCACGCTCGTGCTGCCATCGGCCCTAAAGCGAGTCACCCAGGCGGCGGCGATACCGGAAGGCATTACTGAGAAGAGCGATGGCGCGAACACCTGAACGTAGAGTGAGTCCGTGTATTGATGTCCTTCACTTGTGGTGATCACGGCTGTAACTGGCCCGGGCACGATTCCGGGCGGCATCTGGTAAGTCACGGAACCCGGTGAAATGAAGAGCGGGGCCGTCGTCCACTGGCCACCAGCGCTGTCCCTAAGAGTCACCGATACGACGCTGGTTTGCGACACGACACCGGGAGTGAACGCCACTGCAAGCGATCCCGGAGCTAACGCCAGTTCGGTGTAATCGGCCGCCGATGCGTGCCTGGCGTGTTGGGCGGCGTCGTCCGGAATTGGAAGTTCCACCAGGACTTTGGTGTTCCAGGGACACCAGTGAAAATCGGGAAGGACCGAACGGCCAACCTCGTTCAAATTTCGATCCACGTCGGTAATTAAGGCATCGCAGACCTCCGCGGCTTGCTCAACAAACCCTACCGTTATCGGATCGACGTGAAAGTGCCAGCCAGGATTGTCGAATGCGGGCACGGGGATGATTTTGCCGGTCATAATCACGGGTCCGGAGCGGCCGGTGAGAGCGTCCCGCGCTCTCTGTATGGCGGCAGCTCGGTCAACGCGAACGATGATCGAACTGCCGGCGACATCGCCGATTCGGAAATAAGCGGGATCGGCACGCGACAACATCGGGAGCAAAGCGATACATGCAAGGAATGAGTACGCTCTTATCGTCGCTTTTTCGCGTGGTGCTTTGAAGAGCGCACCCGGCAGCGCGGCGATCGCCCAGCCAACGCTGTCCGGGCGCTCGACCGCTGAGCGAGTGTGCTCAAGGTGCTGTTGTAACTGAGGTTCGGTCATTGGCTGTGTCATGATGTTCTCCCTAGAAAACGTATTTGCAACGGGCAAGAATCCTGAAATTCGCCACCTCTAAGATCGACGATGCTTTCCATGCGCCTGACAGATTCGATGACACCAGGAAGTTCAAGCAGCGCCACATAAAGCGCTTGCTCAACTTCTTCCCTCGACAAGGTCAGAATTTCAGAACAGACGGCGATGTCGAGGCCCAGGAGGATAAGCGCGACGAAACAATAACGACCGATTGGTGAGAGAAGAGACAGCGCGCGTAATTCAAGGGGAAGGATTGAAGACGATACCGGTCCCTTTGAGAGCTGAATGCCGTGTCGAAATGCCGACCTTACCGTCTCCCCTAACAGAGCATTCACCGGAAGATCCGGCGCTTGGGCGGCGATTGCGTCAGCTACCACACCCTCCGCAGTTTCGCTGCTTCCCGTGAGAAGAAGAGCGGCACGGAACGATTCGTGGAGCGCTTCGTCCATTTCCATCTTGACTGTCATACGCGCCTTCCGGGCGGCTCGTTCAAGTTCAACGTGAGATCGTCTTGCTCAGCGACCCATTCCGGTTGGATGCCGTTTCGAGTCAACGTCTCGAGGACACGGGCGGGGCTCCCGAGGTCAACCCATCCTGACCTTCGATCACGCAGGACCAGTAACCTCTGCGTTTGATGAGCCAAGACATCACGCGAAAAATCCACGGCCGGCAGGCGATGATACGCGGGCTCGAGGTCGCCGTCCGCCACCGCCCGAGTGATCGCGAGAATAACTTCGGGAACCTGGGAACACAACACATCAAGGAACGAGGCTGCCCGACCGACTGTGACGAATGTATTCCACAAGCAGGCGCGGCGCATCAGCGCACGGGCCTGATGCTGAGGGGGTTTCTCCCAAAAACGATCAACCCGAAATAGTGGCCCGACTGCAGTTTGCGAAACAATCACATCGGGCTCAATCCATCCATACTCGACCTCCGGGTACTCAGCCTCCGCGCCGACAAGGATGATTGATTCAGGATGCTGCTGCGCGCAAGTTGCCGCCGATCGAATCGTTGATCGAAAAGAGTCGTTGTCGGAGTAGTAATGGTCGCACGGGAAGAAGCTGACGATCGCGTCAGGATCACGCAGAAGGACATCAACAATCGCCAGGATCATTGCAATTCCAGTCCCACGGTTCAGCGGTTGCGTGATGACACAGGAAGCATTCGTGTCCGCCAGGTCGTCGCTATAATACGGTTCGTGTGATCGCGACAGAACGAAGACCTGACGATCGCGGCGGAAGAGTGGCTCAAGACGCGCGCGCGTCTGACGGAAGAGGCTCTCGCCACCGATCAGGCGGCAGAACTGCTTCGGCCTGGAGTCGCCAGCAATCCTCCGTGTCAATTCTCGTAAACGAATCCCATCTCCACCTGCTAAAAGCACCCCCCAGAAGTGGCGCAAGGCTGCAAGAGGAAGCTTGGCATCGGGATCGGTTTCAAGCTGTAGCGTGGTCATGGGCTCATCCTGCAGGAGGACTCAAACTGTCCGGACGACGCGGAATTTTGTGTTGCCGCTCATCATGCGCGCGTAAGCTTCCTCTGCCTTTTCGAGCGGATAGGTTTCAATCATCGCTCGCACGCCGCCTGTGCTTTGATTCGTACATGCCCCTGGACCGTCTTCGGGACTTCACGCTCAACGATCTCGAAATCGCCTCCCGGCTTCGACACCTGTGCCGCCGTCATTGTCGCGATTGCGACTTGTGTACTCGCCATAATGCCTCCTATGCAGCCTGAGTTTCAGAGATGTTTCTTGCGGCTTCCGCTCCGGAACTGGCAAACCAGGTGCCAACAGGGTTCGCTTTGAAAATCATCTATTTCAGCTCTGACACTTGCCCGGCGTGTCATTCGGGCGTCTCACGTTCGGCTTGGCACACGAAGCATCGACTTGCGTGTTTGCTAGCCGAACGTGAACGAAAAGACCTCGACACCGGGATCGAGGAATTCAAGCTCAAAAATCGCATCTTTGATCGGCCCCTTCTGCCGGACGAGCTGATACATCCGGGGTTGTCGAACCTCGCCTGTGCCATCGGCCGCGGAATCGGATCCATGATCGTAGCCGGGCGCGGCGCCGTTCACCTTTAGTTTGAAGCGAACCGGCGTGCCGCTCTTCGACGGGCCCAAGACCATGTGGAGATCGCGGCTGTGGAACCGGAACATAATCTTGCCCGACACCGATTCGAGTGTGGCGCGCTCGGCACCGACGTTCCACAATCCGCCGAGTCCCCATTGATTTAATTCGGGGCTCGCGGGTGGGCTGTAGATCCTTCGTGAGTCGCGCGCTATCCGTCCCGGCGACGCGAAATTCTCGGCGCGAGCGTATCCGGCGTAGGTCTCGGGCGATCGAACATCGTTGCTCGGTGGCGCCTCGGCGCCTTCAGCCTTGATCCGCACGATGCTTTCGTCGAGGCCAGTGGCTCCATTCTCTCTAAGTAGGGTTCGGATCACGCGC
>Ga0210400_10002976_pt1 | contig 15178 bp, 11 predicted proteins | sample IncBWH26MmetaG_FD_155456 | JGI IMG/M metagenome (GOLD analysis project Ga0210400, IMG submission 155456) | Forest soil microbial communities from Barre Woods Harvard Forest LTER site, Petersham, Massachusetts, United States - Inc-BW-H-26-M | ecosystem: Environmental > Terrestrial > Soil >... | reverse complement strand
GATCGGGTGATCGGGTGATCGGGTGATCGGGTGATCGGGTGATCGGGTGATCGGGTTTGAGAGATGCGCGATTGGTCTTCCGGGTTTGCTCAGAGTCAAATTCATTTAGCGGCGCTGTTGCAGTTCGATTGGTGTGCCGATTTTGTTTTTTCCTAATTGGATATTTGCAGTACTGCAAGAAATCGGAAGAACAAACGATAGCACACCCAGCATTCACCTTTCAGAGCTTGAGATGTTCGATCACCCGATGATCCGATCACCCGATGATCCGATCACCCGATGATCCGATCACCCGATTTCCCCCTCAACCTGTTAAGCTAAATGGCGGTATTTTCGCCCTATGATCACTGACGCATTGCACAAAATAGCCAATCATCGTGCTTCCTTGAGCAGGGAAGAGGCGCGCACGGTAATGGCGCAAGTCCTTTCCGGCGGCGCCTCTGACGCCCAAATTGCGGCGCTGCTGGTGGCGTTGCATATGAAGGGCGAAACCATCGAAGAGATTGTCGGTTTTGCCGAGGCCATTCGTGCTGCGGCGCCGTCGTTATCTTCTGTTGAAGATTTAACTCTCGATGTCAGCGGTACGGAGCGTGATGCCCTGGTCGATACCTGCGGCACGGGTGGCGACGCCAGCGGCACATTCAATATCTCCACGGCCTCGGCCCTCACGATTGCGGGTGCGGGTGTGCGCGTGGCCAAGCATGGAAACCGAAGCGCAACCTCACAGTGCGGTTCTGCCGACGTAATGGAAGCCCTGGGGGTCAAAATCACCCTGGCGCCTCAACGCCTTATTCCCTGCCTCCGTGAAGTGGGAATCGCCTTCATGTTTGCTCCGTCTTTGCACTCGGCCATGAAATACGTGCAACCGGCCCGGCGGGAGCTCAAATTGCGGAGTGTCTTTAATCTTTTGGGGCCGCTGACCAATCCGGCGCATGCCTCCGCCCAGGTGGTAGGTGTGTATTCCGACGATCTGGTGGAGAAACTGGCTACGGCATTGAAGATGCTGGGACTGCAACGGGCGCTCGTGGTCCACGGAGTAGATGGTCTGGATGAGATTACGATTACCGGGCCTACGCGGATCGGAGAGGTGAGGGGCGAATGGGTTAGGGTCTATGAGACCTCGCCGGAGCAATTTGGATTGGACCGGGCTCCGTTGAGCGCGATCAGTGGGGGAGATGCCCAGCAGAATGCAAAAATCATCCGCGAGATTCTGAGCGGCAAGAAATCTCCGCGCCGGGACGTGGTATTGATGAACGCTGCCGCAGCCTTGGTGGCCGCTGGACGGGCAGATTCCCTGGCCGAAGCGATGCCCAAGGCGGCGGAGTCTCTGGATTCCGGTGCGGCCTGCGCCAAGCTGGAAGCGCTGGTGGAATTCACAAATCGCAATTAAGACTTGTCTACAATAGAGCTAACAGGAAAGAGCAATAGGAGATCGAGGCATGAGTCTTTCATTAAGCACGCGGGCGGCGCGAACGGCCCAATCGGAAATCCGGGTCATGTCGGTTGAATGCGAAAAGATCAAAGGCATCAACCTGGCCCAGGGCGTATGCGATACCGAGGTTCCCGAGATTGTGCGCGCAGGCGCTAAAGAGGCCATTGACGCCGGTTTGAACAGCTACACGCGCTGCGACGGCATAGCAGAGCTGCGCCAGGCGGTCGCAGAAAAAATGCGGAGCTTTAACGGTATTGAATGCGACCCGGAGACCGAGGTCATCATCAGCGCCGGTTCTACAGGTTCTTTTTATACCGCGTGCCTTGCCCTGCTGAATCCGGGGGATGAGGTCATTCTGTTCGAGCCGTATTATGGCTATCATCTGCATACGCTGATCGCGGTGGATGCCGTCCCCCTGTTCGTGACTTTACAGGCACCTGACTGGAAATTCTCGCCGCAGGATCTGGAGCGGGTTGTCTCTCCTAAAACGCGAGGCATTGTCATCAATTCGCCCGGCAATCCTTCGGGCAAGATCTTTACCCGGCAGGAACTGGAAGCGATCGCGGCATTCGCGCAGAAGCACGACCTGTTTGTCTTTACCGATGAGATTTACGAGTACTTTCTTTATGAAGACCGCCACATCAGCATGGCAACCCTTCCGGGAATGCGGTCGCGGACCATTACCATGTCCGGATACTCAAAGACCTTCAGCATCACCGGATGGCGGATCGGTTACGCCATCTGCGACCAGAAATGGGCGCAGGCCATTTCTTATTTCAACGACCTCGTCTATGTGTGTGCGCCGGCGCCGTTGCAGCGCGGCGTCGCCGAAGGAATCCGCAAGCTGCCGCAGGAGTTCTACCGCCAGATTTCGGAAGAGTATGTGCAGAAACGGGATCTCTTGTGCGGTACGCTGCAAGAGGCGGGATTGACGCCTTCGATTCCCAAGGGAGCCTACTACGTGTTGGCCGATGCCTCGATTCTTCCCGGGGCCACCGGCAAAGAAAAATCCATGTATCTGCTGCGGGAAACCAGTGTAGCCACGGTTGCCGGCAGCGCTTTTTACCATGGTTCCGGCGGAGACAATCTCCTGCGGTTCTGCTTTGCCAAGACCGATGCGGAATTGACCGAAGCCTGCCGCCGCCTGAAGCGCTTGGCCGCAAAAGTTGGGACACACGCGGTTGCTGCGCTCAGCCGCTAAGGCAAACAGCAACTTTGAGCCCGAATGCATACATCATCGCTGGGCCAAACGGCGCAGGCAAGACGACCTTCGCGCGGGAATTTCTGCCACAGTATGCGGACTGCCGGAGTTTCATTAATGCGGATCTGATTGCGCAAGGCCTGTCGCCCTTTGCTCCTGAAGCCGTAGCTTTTCGCGCAGGCCGGCTCATGCTCAGCGAGATTGCTCTGCTGGCAAAGCACCAGGTTGATTTTGGATTCGAGACGACCCTCTCAGGGCGAGGCCATTTGAATTTGGTTCGCCATCTAAAAGATCAAGGCTACCGGATACACTTCTTCTTCCTGTGGGTGCCTGGGGTTGATCTGGCGCTGTCGAGAATCCAAGATCGGGTTTCGGAGGGTGGCCACAATGTTCCTGAAGTTGACGTCCGTCGGCGGTTTGAGCGATCAATCAGAAATTTTCTGATCTATTATCGTCCTTTATCGTCCTTTGGCGAGTTCCTGGATTCTGTTTGACAGCTCGAGCAACCCGCCTGCAATTATTGCATTGGAGAAGCAGGCCGAGCTTCATATAATTAAAGCAGAACAGTACGGGGTATTAATGAGCTGCTATGGGGCATATGACTAAACCATCCGCAGATATTCTCAAATTGCCACTGGAAGTGCGCGCTGAGATGGCCATGAAGGCAGCTTTCGAGAAGGTCGTCGAAGAACACATTCGCTCCGGACGACCGATCCACGTTTGGCGTGACGGCAGGGTGGTGGCGGTGTCTCCGCAAGAACTGCAGGCGCAGTCCTCACCTATTGGGCCCGAATGATAGCAAATTGTTGTGTCTCCGTTTTTGCTCAACTGGGAAGACGTTGCTCCCAAGTTAAAGACATCTCAACCGAGGGCAGGAGCAAGCAGTGAAGAAACCATCATCCTCAGGACAATGTAATCTCTGCGGCGGTGACTTCAGCAAGGCCGCCATGACCCGTCATTTAGCTGGTTGCAAGGAGCCCAAAGTCTCATCCGGGCCGCCCGCCAAGGATCAGCCAGCCAGCTTTCATCTGTTGGTTGAGGGATTCCCCAACGTATACTGGCTGCATTTGGCGCTGCCCGCAAACGCGCCACTCAGCAAACTGGACAAGTTTCTTCGCAATATCTGGCTGGAATGCTGCGGCCATATGAGTGCTTTTTCAATCGGAGGCCGTCGATACTCTGGTCATCCGATGGACGACATGGAGGAGAGGAGTACGGACGTGACCGCAGGCAAGATCCTGGAAGTCGGAACCAAGTTTGAGTATGAATATGATTACGGCTCGACAACTGAGCTTAGATTAAAAGTAGTCAGCCTGCGAGAAACGGCACAAAAGGGGGCCGTGGAACTCTTGGCAAGAAACGACGCCCCGCAAATCGTTTGCAGCGAATGTGCAACCGGCAATTTGGCAACACAGGTCTGCGGTGAATGCTCGCTGCAAGAGGGCAGCGGCTGGCTTTGCGAAGAGTGCGCCGAAACCCACGAATGTGGCGAGGAAATGCTGTTACCAGTGGTCAACTCACCCCGCGTGGGTGTCTGCGGATATGGCGGCTAATTGCAATACCGTTCAAGGAAAACAAGGACATTCCGATATGGTCTATCACAGTGTGGCCGAGATATTTACTGAGATCAACGGCATCCGAAACAGGCTTTGCGAAGGAGTCAAGGGATTGAGTCTCGAGCAAACCGCCCTCAAGCCGTCGGCGGAAAGTTGGTGTATTGCCGAGATTTTGGAGCATCTTGCTAAGGTGGATCGCGTTTTGGTGACCAGGATCGGCAAAATGCTCGTTGAGTTGGAAGAAGCTACACCCGGCGGTGGGGCCTGTGCCAACTTTACTCCGTTTTCGCTCGATTCCCTGATTGAGCGCGCGAGAGGTGAGAAGTTCAAATCGCCGGTGCCTGCTTTACCGGATTCCGGCCTTTCAATTCACGAATCGCTGGCGAAGCTACAGAGCAGCCGCGCCGATCTGCTCTCCATGCAGTCGCGGATTGAGGCACGCGATCTTTCGCAAGTCACCTTCCCTCATTTTGTGTTTGGCCAACTCAATATCTATCAATGGCTGGCGTTTATAGGGGTACACGAGACCCGGCACTTGAAACAGATCGAGTCGGTACTCTCCGCGCGGGAATCGCATGGTGCCAGAGCTTCATCCACTGTGCCAATTTAATGCCTGTCATCCTGAGCAACGGACTCGCGGTGGCGAGTTAGGGGAAATGAACTGATGGCGGTGGGGACGCATTCTATTAATGAGTGTCATCCCGAGCGCAGCGCCACAAAGAAGCGAGTACAACGTATCTCAAAGGCGCGAAGAGAGGGACCCCGACAAGGCTTCGGGCTTATGGGACAATGCCTCAAGGCTTCGGGTTCAGGATGACACACCTTACAAATCCACAAGAACCTCAACATATTTAGCTCTCATGCGGGCTCTTTTACCCCGGCTAAAAAAGGCCGGGGGCTACACGAATTCTGAACTGCGTTTCTAAAGAAGCTTACGGCGAAGATACGCACCTGTGGATTGCATCCCGCCTCGCAAACGCGCGGAGAGCTTGCCGGAGAAGAGGAAATCAATAAATCCCTCCATTTGCCGGAGGAATTGAGGACCGTATCCGTACCACCAGAGTTTCTTCATGCGTGGAAGGCGGTCAGAGTCTACGTATTTTGGCCAGACCATCTCTTCCATGCCAAGTTTGCCATGCGTACGGCCCATGCCACTGGCTTTTACGCCTCCGTGCGGGGCTTCGCTGATGCCGAAGCAGGCGATCACGTCATTCACCATAACCGTGCCGGCCGCAACGCGGGTGGCCAGGGCTTCGCCACGCTTGCGGTGGCTGGTCCACACACTGGCAGCCAAGCCAAACTCAGAATCGTTGGCCAGGGCTACCGCCTCATCGTCATTCCTGAAGCTGCGCACCGGCAGAACAGGACCGAAGGTTTCCTCACGCATGATGCGCATGTGATGGGTTACATCAGCAAGAATGGTGGGAGCATAGAAATTTTGGCCAAGCTCAGGCCGCGTTTTGCCGCCAGCCAATAGCCGCGCTCCGGAGGCAATCGCGTCTTCCACGTGTTCCCTGACAATTTTCAATTGCGGCTGGTGAATGAGCGGGCCAATATCGGTGCTGGTGTCTGCGCCGTTGCCAACACGCAGCCTGGCTGTCTTTTCCACGCAGGCCTTTAGAAACGGCTCGTAAATGCTTTCATGAACGTAGCATCGCTCAATCGACAGGCAGGTTTGCCCGGCATTCATGAATGCGCCCCAAACGGCAGCGCTGGATGCCACGTCAATATCGGCATCGTCCAGCACGATCATGGGATCTTTGCCGCCCAGTTCCAGAACCACCGGCAACAGGCGGGCCGCGGCGGCCTGCGCCACCTTTTTGCCTGTGGCTACGCTGCCAGTGAACACCACTTTCTGTATGTTGGATGAAAGCAGGGCAGCTCCGGCAGAGCCATCGCCGGTGATTACCTGAAATAGATCACGGTCCAATCCGGCGGCCAAGAGCATCTCCTGCAATTTGAGGGAGGAAAAGGGCGTAAATTCCGAAGGCTTGAGAACCACCGCATTGCCGGTAATTAAAGCGGAAAGCGTTTCTACCGCAGGCACGCTGAAGGGATAATTCCAGGGGCTGATGATCCCGATTACTCCATAAGGCTCGCGCAGGAGCCAGCCGCGTTTCAGCTTCATGATCGGATTGGAGTGGGGGACTGGCTCCGGCTGCAAGAACATGGGAGCGTAATCAACCAGGAAGCCGACCGTATCCAGGATGACCATAACTTCGGTGGCCAGCGCTTCGGATTTCGGCTTGCCGGCCTCGCGGGTGATTACATCAGCCACCGCATCTTTTTGCTCGCACAGAATTTGCCGGAAGTCTCGCAGGATGCGCGCTCGCTGCGACATGGGCGCTGCCGCCCACTTGCGCTGCGCCGCGAGAGCGCGGTCCACGCACGCCAACACGGCGGACTTCTCATATTGCGGAACCTCACCCACGCGCTGCTGGTTCGCGGGATTGAGTACGGGAATGCCGGCAAAAGTGGTTGTTGGCGCGGTTGTCATGGCTGTTTCCGGTCAGTATTCTACGCCCAAAAGAAAAAGTCCGCTGGCCGGAGCGGTGGCTGAAGCCGCAGAACGATTACGTGCTTCCAGTATCCGCCGCAAGTCGGGAAGAGTCACGTTGATTTTACCGACCATAAGAAATGTTCCTACAAGGTTACGCACCATGTGATGTAAAAAACCGCTGCCGCGTACCGTGTAGATCAAGTCGTCGCCATGCCGATGCCAGGCTGAAGAGTAAATGGTGCGCACATTGTTGACCTCCAGGTCTTCTCTTTCACGTTCGGGTTTCTTACGTTCGGGATCGACTGCCGCAAATGAGGTGAAGTCATGTTCTCCCAATACCAGTCCGGCGGCCTCAATCATCAGCGCTTCATTCAGCGGATAAGGATGGTGATAAACGTAGCGGGCCAGAAACGGTGGGCATATTTCCGCGCGGTGGATTCGGTATTGATAAGTCTTGGCCACAGCCGACTTGCGTGCGTGAAACTCCGGGGGAACTTCCTCTACGGACAAAATCCGGATGGCCGCCGGAAGAATATCATTCAGGGCCTTGCGAAAATTCAAGAGTGGAATGGAAGACTGGGTGCTTACGCTGGCGACCTGGGCCAGGGCGTGTACGCCGGCATCGGTTCTTCCCGAGCCTTGCGGCAGGGTCGTCTCGCCGGTTAGGTGTTCGATTACGGACACTAAAGTGCCCTGGATTGTCGGCCGGTCCGGTTGAATTTGCCATCCGGAAAAATCATGGCCGTCATAAGCAATCGTGAGCTTGAGATTGCGTTGCAAATCCATTCACCTAACACTTTTTAACACGCCAAAGCGTCCAAGCCGATATACTAAATTGTTTCTTCACCATGCCATGAGTCTGTCTTTTTCGGAACCTCAACGAAGATTTTCTCGTATCTCAGGTGACGTAAGGCCGCAGTCAAAGTCTGTATAGCAGTCCAAAACAATTGGAGAACAGTGAATGCCAGTGATCGGTATACTTCGGGAACCAAATAAATGTCTCGCTCTCAGTCTGTGTCTGTTGCTATCAATGCCAATGGTCGCGCAGCAGGGCGGAAACGCACAGCAGACCTCTCCAGCCTTGAGCACGCAAGGCGCCACAGTACAGACAGCCCCAATGCCGGCGTCGCCCGGGCCGGAAAAATTGCCTTCGCCGACCGCTGTGGACTATTCGAAACCCGCGCGGCATTTTCCAAATCCCATCGCTCCTTATGTTCCGCGGAGGGTGCCTCCGCCCAACTTTGCCAATGCGCCAAAGATCCAAGAGTTGCTGCGCAACGGCAAGATCATGCTTTCCATGAATGATGCGATCGCGCTGGCCCTGGCCGACAACCTGGACATTGCCATAGCCCGATTCAATCTGCCGATTGCCGATACGGACGTGCTACTTACCAGTGCTGGAGGTTCTCCGCGCGGCGTGAATGCGGGCCTGGTGTCGGGCACTCCTGGCGGCGCTCCCGGCGGCCCAGCCGGATCTCAAGGATCTGGCGCCGGCGGCACGAGCGCGGGCGCCGGCGGCGCGGGCGCCGGAGCTTCAGGACTGGTGCTCTCTACCAGCGGTGCGGGTCCGCTACCTGATAACTTCGATCCACTGTTGACTGGTACTATGCAGCTTGAGCACGCGGTCTTTCCATTGAGCAACATCATCACAACCGGAACCAATCAACTGCAGCAAAACACCGCAACAGCGAATTTTGGCTATTCGCAGGGATTTTCGACCGGTACCAACCTTTCCGTTACTTTTAATAATAACCGTCAGATTTCGAACAACCGTTTCAATTTCCTGAACCCGACGCTGAGTAGCAATTTTCGTGCTTCCGTGCGTCAACACTTATTGCAGGGATTTGGACCTCGAATCAACGGACGTTTCATCGTGCAGGCCAAGAACAACAAGAAAATTACTGAAGAGGCCTTCCGTTTGCAGGTAACGGTCACAGTAAGCCAGATCCAGAATATTTATTGGGACCTGGTCAACGCCTATGAGGATCTAAAGGTGAAGGAGCGTTCTTTGGCTCTTGCCCAAAAAACCCTTGCCGACAATAAGAAGCAGGTGGAAATCGGGACGCTGGCCCCAATCGAAATCGTTCGCGCCCAGAGCACGGTGGCGCAGAACCAGCAGGACTTGCTCATTTCCCAGACGACTCTTCAGCTTCAGCAATTGCTGATGAAGAATGCGATCACCCGCAATCTTCCGAATGATTCAGACCTGATGCGGGCGGATGTAATTCCTACCGATACCATCCAGGTGCCGGAGCAGGAGAACCTTCCATCCGCGCAGGAGTTGATACAAGAAGCATTGACGAGCCGTCCGGATTACATTCAGGCGAAAATCAACCTCAAGAACAGCGAGATCGGTATCAGAGGCGCGAATAATGGCTTGCTGCCCACGCTGGATCTGATCGGTTTCTACGGAGCGAGTGGCCAGGGCGGTCTAGCCAGCTTGATTAATCCAAGCATCTGCGGAAACCCAGGTGCGAATCCATTGAACTGCACTCCCTTCGCGTCCAGCGATGGTTTTGGGACCGCTTTCGGAAACCTTTTTAATTCGAGCGGCCCTGATAAGGGAGTGGCGCTTTCCCTTATCATACCCATTCGTAACCGTCAGGCCCAGGCTGTCCAGATTCGTTCCCAGCTTGAATATACCCAGGCCCGATTACGTCTCAAGCAACTTGAGAACCAGATTGGAATTACCGTTCGCAATGACCAGTTTGCCGTGCAGCAGAACCGCGCGCGCGTAGCCGCAGCCCAGCAAGCCCGGGAGCTGGCTGCCCAGAGTCTTGATGCCGAGCAGAAAAAATATGCCTTGGGCGCTTCCACCTACATCCTGGTTTTGCAGGCCCAGCGGGATCTGGCCCAGGCCGAATCGAACCTGGTTGCCTCCATGACTGCTTATGCCAAGTCGCGAGTCACCCTTGACCAGGACACGGCACAGACTCTGGATCACAACAACATAAGCCTGCAGGATGCCGTTGTGGGGCAGGTAACCACCCAGCCTTCCGTGCCGGGTCTCAAGCCTTACACTCCCGGGCAGGAATTGCCTCCCTTGCAGCCGCAACCTCCGCAGTAATAGCAATGAACAATGAGAAAAACCGGCTGGACCATGCAGCCGGTTTTTTCTTGTTCGCTCAATGGGCTTGCTGCAAGGTATTCTTCTTGCCATGACTTTGTCCGTTTGCATCATCACCTACAACGAAGAAGCGAACATCGGTCGCACCCTGGAAAGTGTGAAGAGTATTGCCGACGAAATTATCGTTGTAGACTCCCTGAGTACAGACAGCACCGTGGCTTTGGCCCAATCTTTTGGGGCAAAAGTTTTCGTCGAAGAATGGAAGGGGTTTGCTCCGCAGAAGAACTCGGCCCTGGCCAAGGCAAGCTGTGACTGGGTGCTTTCATTGGATGCCGATGAGGAGGTCAGCCCCGAACTGGCCGATAGCATTCGTGCATTGCTACACTCCTCAGCCCCGCCGCCGCTGCATGGCTACCGGATGGCGCGCAGAAACCTATACATGAACCGCTGGATCAGGCGCAGTGGATACTATCCTGATCGCAAGCTAAGGTTGATCAAGCGCGGAGTTGCCCAGTTCGAGCTGCGCGCCGTCCATGAAGACCTGAAGATGGAAGGGACCACCGGCCTCTTGAATGGAGATCTCATCCACCATGCCTATCCTACACTGGAAGGCTTTATTGAGCATGCAAACCGTTACTCCAGCCTGGGAGCCGGAATGGTAGCGGACCAGCGGGCTGTGGGTTTCAGCATAGTAAACATTGTCCTGCGCCCCCTGGTTCGTTTTATTTACAGCTACTTCTTCCGCCTGGGGTTTCTTGATGGCCGCGAAGGTCTGTTGGTTTACATGAACCACGCCATGTACGTGAGCTGGAAGTACGCCAAGGCCTGGGAGATGTCGAGAAATCGCGGGCGAGATGAACGGTCTTTGGCTACGAATCAACGCGAATAAACACGAATTGGGGGCACAAAGATCAAGAGAAATAAAATGAGGTGAAAGTGCGTTTCTATCTCTTTTTTTGGATTCGCGTTGATTCGTGTAAATTCGCGGCTAATAATTTGTTGAAAATCGTTTTGTCAAATAACCGCTGCAAGTAACTCGTCAAACCATGCGCTCCCTATCATTCCAACCCCTTCTGCGCGATCTCTGCGGCCTCTGTGGTGAATCTTGGCTTTTGCGTGCCTTAGTCGTCATTTTCCTTCTTGGGTCCATTCCATGTTCAGGACAGAAGTCGGAAGAATGGCTTCCGGTGACCTCCCAGGACCTGAAGATCAACTCCGTTCCGGGCGATCCTGGGGCGGCCGCGATCCAGCTTTATTACGCAGATTACCGGGACGATATCCGCAAGGACCAGTTCATCTATCACCGCATCAAGATACTGAGCGAGCAAGGCAAGATCTATGGCGACGTAGAGATTCCCGTGCCGCCGGATTATCTCGTAGTAAGTATCCAGGCGCGGACCATCCATCCTGATGGGAGTATCACCCAATTCAAAGACAAGCCTTTTGAAAAACTCATCTCCTGGGACCGCGAGAATAGATTTATCGCGAAAGTATTGACTCTGCCGGGCGTAACCGTGGGCAGCATTATCGAATACAAGTACCGACTGAGCTGGGAAAAGCATCTTTACGATACTACCTGGACGGTGCAACACAGCCTCTACACAGTCAAGGAGAGCTTCTGGCTGGGAACGTATAAGGGCGCGCTCCACACGAAGCATGCTGCGGACCAGCCCCACCTTTCTTATGTCTACGCCAACATGCCTCCCAACGCGGTGCCGAAGGACAACGGAAACGGCGTTGAGCTTCAATTGGAAAATGTTCCGGCGTTCAAGCCCGAAAAATACATGCCGCCGGAAGACAATTTCAAGGCCGAGGTGCATTTCTTCTATGGCGGCAGGGAGATCGAATCTCCTGAGGTCTTCTGGCAGGACCTGGGAAGAGAATGGCATGAGAAAGCGGAGCGTTTTATTGGCGATCATCCGGAGATCAAACGTGCCATGGCGGAGATGGTTGGCAACGAAACCAACCCGGAACAGAAACTGAGAGAACTCTATGGCCGCGTCCAGCAGATAAGGAACCTGAGTTATGAGCGCACCCGCACCAGGATAGAAGCAAAGAAAGAAGACTTGAAAACGAACGACAACGTTGTAGATGTATTAAGCCGGGGGTATGGCAGCCAGAATGAAATCGCAGAACTGTTTCTGGCCCTGGCGCGCGCCGCAGGATTTGAAGCGGGATTGCTGCGCGCTTCCAATCGCAAAGACCGCGTCTTCGATTCCAAACTACTGTCAGCGAGGCAGCTTGAGTCGGAAATCGTACGCGTGAAATTGAACGACAAGGATGTTTTTCTCGATCCGGGGACCAGATTCTGTCCATTTGGAATGGTCGCCTGGATGTACACCTCGGCCCCTGCGCTTCAACTGAACAAAGATCGCGGCAGCTTCATCATCACTCCCACTCCCACTGCGGACCAGACGTTTACCCGCAGGATCGCCGCCGCAACCATTTCTCCCCAGGGTTCGTTGAAGGGAGACATCATCCTGGAATTCAAAGGCAACCAGGCCCTTGAACATCGTCTTGCTGGTTTGGAAACTGACGATGCCGGACGGCGTGCCGACCTGGAAGAGGAATTGCAAGAGTGGCTGCCCAAGGGGTCGGTGGTCCAACTTCAGGGAGTTCAGGGATGGGACTCCGGCGAAGAGCCGTTGCTGGCTTTCTTCAGTATCGAGTTGCCGAACTTTGCTTCCGTTACCGGGAAGCGTATTCTGGCGCCAGCCAATGTCTTTCGGTCGCCGCGGGAAGATGCTTTTACGCAAACGCACCGGCACTATCCAATTTATTTTCCCTATACCTTTGAAGAACTCGACAGCGTTACGCTTGAGGTCCCGCATGGTTACTCTATAACCGTCGTGCCCAAAGCCCAGGATGTGAAACTCGCCTCAACCCGGTTTGTTACCTCGCGGTCAATGCAAGGCAATCAGCTAGTCCAGACCCGCGCCCTGGTTGTAAATAGCATCTATTTTCAGCCAGAAAAATATCCCGAATTGAAGGAATTTTTTAGCAAACTCCATGCTGCCGACGAAGAGCAGACGGTGCTTGAGGCGCGATGAAAACAGAAACCACTAATTCTGGCGATAGATGGTGGCAATGACTCCACCGGGGCTGTTGGCAATTCAGTTTTTCAACAATAACTCTGGCCAAAGCACCTGATCTTGGTGTATAAGTCTGTCAGTCACTATCCACTCCGAACGTCAGAAAAATCCCCCACTTGTCCTCAATGAGGAGAACTGATGCGTCAGCTTCGCTACATTGCCCTGTTTGCCTGCTTGGTGTCGTCCTCGCTGTCTTTTGGACAGAAAGAAGATTGGATCCCGATTACGCCGCAGGACCAACAGATGAAAGAAGTTCCCGGCAACCCCGGAGCCTCGGCGGTCCTGCTCTATTTTGCGGACTTCATTGACGATACCAATAACACCGAGTTTTTCTATCACCGCGTTAAATTGCTGAATGAAAAAGGAATCAAAGAACATGGCAATGTTGAAATTACCGTTCCCTCGGGGTTATCTGTCAGCGACTTGAAGGCCCGTACTATTCATGCCGATGGAAAGATCATCGAATTCACTGGTAAACCTCTCGAACAGACGGTTTATAAGGGCAAAGGTATCAAGTTTCGTGCCAAGACGTTGCAACTGCCCGAAGTGACTGTGGGCAGCATTATTGAATACAAGTACAAGATCCGGGGGGATGAAAACACTGTCCGCACGCATAACTACTGGTCAATTCAACACTCCCTCTTCACCGTCAAAGAGAATTTGGTATTTAAGGCCTATACCGGCAATCTTGCCAATATGGATGGAGGCACCCAGGTCATGTACGTCACTAATAACCTGAGCGCCAAACCCAAAACAAAAGGCAGCACGGTAGAACTGGAGATGGAGAATGTGCCCGCATTTCAACCGGAAGGCTACATGCCCCCAGAGGAAAACTACAAACCTCAGGTGCAATTTTTCTATGGCGGCAAAGAGATGTCTTCGGCGGACAAATTTTGGGAGGAGGACGGGAAACTCTGGTACGGACGGGTAGAGCATTTCGTTGGTGATCACAAGGAAGTGAAAGAAGCGGCCAGTGAGGCAGTGGGAAATGAAACTGACCCGGAAAAAAAGCTGCGCAAGCTGTATGCCAGGGCCCAGCAGGTCAGGAACCTTGTCTATGAACGCGAACGCACAGAGGCGGAGCAAAAGAAGGAACAGCTTAAGTCCAATGAAAACGTGATGGACGTGCTGAAGCGCGGCTACGGCGATCGCTCCGATATCAATGCTTTCTTTGTTGCCATGGCCCGGGCTGCGGGGTTTGATGCTTCCGTGGTCCTGGTTTCCAGCCGCAAGGAACGCTTCTTTCAAAAGAACCTGCTCGACAGGAGGCAACTCGACACCGAAGTGGCCGTCGTGCAACTGAATGGTAAGGACATTTACCTGGATCCTGCCACCCGGTTCTGTCCTTTTGGCTTGATTCGCTGGATCCGTACCTCGACCGCGGCCTTAAAGCTGGACAAAAAGGGAGGAAGTTTCGTTGTCATTCCGCCGGCCACGCAAGACAAGGCCGTGACCCAGAGAATCGCGCATCTCGCTCTGACCGAAGACGGTACCCTCAAGGGCGAAATCACCGTGACGTTCAAAGGTGGTGAGGCCCTTGAGCACAGGTTGGATGCTCTTGGAACTGACGAAGCCGGGCGAAAAAAGCAGATTGAAGACGAGCTGAAAAGCTGGTTGTCGATGGGTGTGGACCTCAAAGTTGTCGATACGCACGGATGGGAGGCGACTGATGATCCACTCACTGCGCAGTGCAGTATCGAGATCTCCAGTTATGCGTCGGTCGCGGGAAAACGTCTGCTGATGCCCGCTTTTCTCTTTCAGGCAAAGCAAAAGGACGCATTCAAACATGCGGACCGCAAATTTCCCGTTTATTTCGCCTATGCATTCGCCGAAATCGACAAGATATCCATAGACATTCCAGCCGGGTACGCCCTCGAGAGTGTTCCGGAGCACCAGGACGTCAATTTGCCCTATGCCAGATATCAGAACATGAGTCAGTTTGATGGCAAGCAGTTGGTGACGCAACGGGGACTGCTTTTCAACGGCATCTTTTTTGATGCCGGTAAGTACGCCGAGCTGAAAGATTTTTTCAACAAAGTTCAAGCGGGTGACGAAGTACAAGCAGTCCTGCGTGGAGGCAGCATCAATGCTCAGAAAAGTAATTAGTGCCACACTCCTTGCCGCCGTGTTGTTTCTTGGGCCTTCAGTGGCCGCTGCTTCAGTACCGGACTGGCTCCGTAGCGCCGCTCAGCAGCCGGCCAAGCACTATGCCGACGACGTGAATTCGGTGGAGCTATTCAACGAAACGGTCACCACCGTAAAAGATAACGGCGAAATCATTACCCACAGCCGAATCGCTTTTAGAATACTTCGACCCGAAGGTAAGGAAT
>Ga0210400_10002974_pt1 | contig 15181 bp, 15 predicted proteins | sample IncBWH26MmetaG_FD_155456 | JGI IMG/M metagenome (GOLD analysis project Ga0210400, IMG submission 155456) | Forest soil microbial communities from Barre Woods Harvard Forest LTER site, Petersham, Massachusetts, United States - Inc-BW-H-26-M | ecosystem: Environmental > Terrestrial > Soil >... | reverse complement strand
CACGCGGCGATTGGTGAAAGGTTCGTCGAAACAGATGTTCCTGAGATTCCGACGAATGACGCCAAGATCTCGACTGCGGCAAGAGCGCCGGTTATCGCAATTACGGAAGTCCTTCTGGAGAGGCCGGGACCAGCCGTTATCAACGGACAGCACAGCGGTGTCGAAGATATCTTCTCCAACTGGGTGGATGCGCCGTCATTGGCTTCGGCATGGATCTCGCACAATCCGGCGTCTCCAAGCAGGGAGATAGATGCTTTGATCACCCCGGCTCCGCCCGAGCAGGTCAAGTCGCTGGAGACACCAAACGGTTCCAGACCGTTGGCGCCAGACCCGGTGAAGACGGAGAAACAGGTTATTGCGACAGCTGTCGAGCCACATACAGCGCGTGAAGAGGTTCCCGCGGCTACACAGGCAAGGACTTCGAAGGATTCGACGGTTTCGAAGCTGCCGGCGGGGCCAGTGGACAATGGGGCGCCTGTTTCTACACCAGGGCAGACGCGGATAGTTAATCCGCAGCCGCTCCTTGCGGGAACTTTCACATTTGCACAGTACGGGTTGTGGCGGGTGAGTACGCCAACCGCCGTCAACCCCGTTGCTGCCGCGGACGCATCCCTCGCGGTGGGGCCTGCGGCTTCCTCATGCGACGTGCGATCGAACGACAGGCCCCCGCGTGAGAAAGTGCCTGAGCCGGTGATGGCTGATGGGCAGGCGGTTATGGTCGTCGCGATTTCAGAATCCCCGGCGATGAAGCCTGCGCCAGAGGAACGCAAGGCGGCTGTGGGGCGGGATTCGATGTCGGCTGCGGCGAGTACGAAGCCCTTGGAGGAGGCGATCAAGCGCGCAGTGGAGCGGGATGTGGTCGCGGGCGCGGTCGGGCAGGGACCGGCCACCAAGCCTCCCGTGGCTATTCCAGACAAGATGGAAATACCGCGCCACGAAGTTCCCGGGGCAGAGACTGAAGGGCAGAGTGTGCAGCGTGCGGAAGCGCTTCAGAATAAGCCGGTGAACTCCAAGGAGATAGTGCCGCCGAATACTCTGGCTTCGAAACAGCCGTACGGTCAGAAGGAGCCCGCGTCGCCTCCGCAAGGCGAGCTTTCGTTGACATTACCGTTGCCCGGCATCCGCAAGGCGGAACAGAAGGGGAAGCTGAAGATTTCAATCCAGCGCGTGGATGTGAACGGGAAAGCCAAAGAGCAGACACCCAGCCTGGGGACGCGATTCAAGCGCTGGCTCAATCCGGTAGCGCCGGCGAACAGCGATCGGCGAAAGGCGCATCGGCGTTATGTGCCGGGAATGGTCGCTCACTATTTCACGGGAGGAGCGCCGAAGCCGCATGATGTTGCGGACATCAGCATGACGGGTTTTTACCTGCTGACGGAGGATCGCTGGATGCCGGATACGATGATCCAGATGACCTTGCAAAAGCCTTGCGCGAAGGGCGAGCGAAAGCAGTCCATTACGGTCCTTTCAAAGATCGTGCGGGGAGGATCGGATGGTGTGGCTGCCCAGTTTGTAATGCCCGAATCGCTCGACCCAACCAGCCATGACATTCAGCCATCGCAGGCCACTGACAGATTTGCTCTTGCCCGCTTTATATAAACGAACAGGCTTGTCGGATTGCCTCGGAACATCCTGTTGTGACCAAGGTGTAGTTGCTGGCAATGGATCTGCAGATCAGGGCACAGGGCGATTCAACTCATCGAGTAAAATGAAGCGCTGTCGCAGCTGCTAACGTTGCAGACGTCCGAGTGGTTTCCCTGTTTACCACTGGCACGCATAAAAGGAATCTGCGACTATGAACATGCGAGGCAAGAGTGGGAGCGAGCAAGCAGCCGCAGAACCCTATTTGGGTGTGACCAATGCGATTCATTCCTCGGCCCCGTTGGAGAAGAGCATGATTGGTTCCCGCCAAGAAAATCCATTGATGAAGCGGTTTATGCGCTGGCTCGTCCCAGATCGGCGTGTGGCAAATCGCCATACCATGCCGCCTGTGATCGCATATCTGGGGCTGGCTCAAACGTCGAAGGAATACAAAATCGGCGACATCAGCGTCGCGGGATTTTACATGATCACCGAGGAGCGATGGATTCCGAAATCCGGATTTCCGGTGACACTTGAGCGCACCGATGATGCCGCGCAGGGACGGACGCTTACCGCGTACTGCACCGTAGTTCGAACCGGCCTGGACGGGGTCGCGTTCTCGTTTTTGGAGCCACCCGAGGAAGACCATTTTGCCGGCGAAGCGCACGCAATAGCGCGGATAGACCTAACCAAACTGGCTCATTTTCTCAAGGGGCTTCCGCTGTCAGATCCTGACTCGGCGGCGCTCGAGAACGCTTCCTAGCGGCGACCGAAGCTAGTATCTGAATGGCATCGTTTCGCAATATCCGTGTTTCCCAGCCAAGAACGGACTGCAAGCAATTCAATAGCGCGACTTGATTCACGGGTGGATCTTGTGCGGGAGGTGCTTGTTGCTCGGCGTTCAGAACTGGTTGGCGTTGATTACGCAGCTACGACCTTGCCAGCCTACCTGTATTACTTTGCCGTCTTCGATCAGGACCGGGACGTTGCGGCCGCCGCTGTTAAGGGCGCGCATGCGGGCGCTGGCTTCGGGGTCGGCATCGACGTCGTATTCAACGAAGTCCTTGCGGGTCCATTCGAGCCAGTCGCGGAGTTCGCGTGTGTAGGGGCATTGCGATGACCCGTAGAGCTCAAGCGTCGCCACGGCTTATTACCTCCAGGGTGTCGAGGATGATGTGGTAGGCAGAGGCCTGGACCTCCTGAATGCGCGGGATGTAGTCGCTGCGGACGATGATGGGGAAGTCGGCGAGGCCGCGACGGGCGATTTCGCCGCCATCGTTGCCGAGCAGAGCCACGGTGAGGAGCTTGCGCTTGCGAGCTTCTTCGAGAGCCATGACAATGTTGCGCGAACCGCCGCTGGTGGAGATGCCGATAGCGATATCTTCAGGGCGTGCCTGGGCCATGAGCTGGCGGGCGAAGATCACTTCGGTGCCGACATCGTTGGCGAGCGCGGTGATGTTGGCGGACTCCATGGAAAGCGAGATTGCGGGGATCGTGCGACCTCCTTTCGGTGGCATCACGCAGTCCATCGCCCAGTCGTTGGCGTCGGTGGCAGAGCCGCCATTGCCGAAGATGATGAGCTTGCCACCGCGAGAGAGGCGCTCATGGATGGCGAGAGCGGTTGCGCCGAGATGCTCGGATTCTTCGGAGGCGAGACGGAGGCGGAGTGCGGTGTCGTCGCGGACTTTCATCAGAATTGATTCGGCGACTTCACTGACGATGGAGGATGTTTCCTGCTTCTTGGTCCCGAGGAAGGGATACAGGAATTCACTTTCACCGACGTCCTGGCCGAGCTCGCGATGCTCGAGGAAGACATGCACGGTTTCCCAAAGCGTGTGGTAGAAGATTTCCACCAACTCCTGGTGAATGAAGGGGTCTTGCACCGATGTTTGCAGAGCGTACGAACCACCGGCGCCGGGCAGAGAGAAGGTCATCGCTCCGCGGCGGTGTGCGGAATCGAGTGCGGATAAGACTTCAGGATCGCCTTGCGGAGGGCCGAAGCCCATGACGACATCTTCAGGATGGCAGATGGCGTCGAGCCACGGCTGCATGAGGGCGGAGAGGTCGAGTGCGGGAAGGGCGCGTTTGCCGACGATGACGGGATGCACGAATTCAACAGAAACGTGTTGTGCGTCGGTGGAGCAAGCGCCGCGGCCGAACGCCAGTAACCGCCCGCCGATTTGGAAGCGCTCGGACATTTCACGACAGGCTTCTGCGAGTTTGCGCGACTCCTGCGAGAAAAAGCCTTCGAGGATTTCGTTGCGGAGGAGCAGCGCTTCTTCGATTTGTGTTGCGAGATTCACGGCGGTCTTCATCGGCGTCCTTTAACTAACAGATGCGCGGCAGCGGATCACCGACGAGCATGTCGACGATGCGGGTGCCACCGTAGCGGGTATTGACGACGACGGTGTTGGCGGGCTCATTACGAATCTGTCCGATGATGCGTGCTTCGTCGCCACCGTCGGTGAGTTGGATGGCGTTGAGGGCGATGTCGGCGAATTCGGGCGAGACGATGGCGACGAATTGGCCTTCATTGGCGATGTGCAGGGGATCAAGGCCGAGGAGTTCGCAGGCACCGCGGACTTCATCGCGCATGGGGATTTCTTCTTCGTTCAATTCGACAGAGAGACCGCAGTCGCGCGCGAGTTCGTTGAGGGAAGTTGCGAGCCCGCCGCGAGTGGGATCGCGCATCCAGCGAATGCCGGGAGCGGCCTGAGCTGCCAAGGCTTCAATCATTGGCAGCACGGAGCGGGTGTCGGAGTAGAGGTCGGCTTCGAGATCGAGGTCGGCGCGCGCGAGCAGGATGGTGATGCCGTGATCGCCGATGGGGCCGGAGAGCAGGACTTTATCGCCGGGTCGCACGGTGCGGGCGTCAACGTGGACGCCGGGGATGGGGCTGCCGATACCGGCGGTGGTGATGTACATGCCGTCAGCCTTGCCGCGCTCGACGACCTTGGTGTCGCCGCCGACCATGGTGACGCCGGCGCGCTTGAGGGCGTCGGACATGGCGCGAACTTCGGCTTCGAGGACGGAGCTTGCGAGGCCTTCTTCGAGGACGAAGGTGACGACCATCGAGTGGGCTTTGGCGCCGGAAACGGCGAGGTCATTCACGGTTCCGTTGACGGCGAGTTCGCCGATGGAGCCGCCGGGGAAACGTAATGGGCGGACGACGAAGCTGTCGGTGGTGAAGGCGACGGTGGCTCCGCCGATTTCGATGTGGGCGGCGTCGGCGAGCCTTTCGGATGAGCCGGAAGAAAGAAGCAGCGGCGCGAAGAGGCCTTCGACCAGTCGGCGGCTCGCTTTGCCGCCGGCACCGTGGGACATTTCAATCTGCAGGTCTTTGAAGCGGATCTTCGGCGGAGCGTCTGCGCGTGAAGCGTCTCCGTTGGGGATGCTGGTGGTCAGGCTACTGCGCTGATTGTTGTTACCAGCGCCTTCCGGTGTTCGTAGTTGTAATACGCTGCGCATGAGCCCTCCGAAGAAACCATGAGCGCGCCGATGGGATGTTCAGGCGTGCATTCGTTGCCGAACAATTTGCATTGCGCGGGTTTCAAGACGCCTTTGAGCACTTCACCGCATTGTGCAGACTTGGGATCGGCGACGCGCGTCTCAGGCACGGAGTAGCGCCGCTCCGCGTCCCAGGCGGCGTAGGTGTCGCGAATCCGCAGAGCCGATTGCGAGATGAACCCGAGGCCACGCCATTCGAAGTAGGGGCGAAGCTCAAAGACTTCTGCCATCACTTTGAGGGCGGCGCGATTGCCTTCCCACGGGACAACACGCTTGTACTGATTTTCGACTTTTGCTTCGCCGGCTCCGAGTTGTCTTAACAGCATGACGATGGACTGGAGTAGATCGAGCGGTTCGAACCCTGAGGTGACGACGGGCTTGCCTTCGTTTCTGGCGATCCACTCGTAGGGGCGGCAGCCGATGACGGTGGAGACGTGGCCGGGGCCGATGAATCCGTCGAGGCGCATGTCGGGCGAGTCGAGAATGGCGCGAATAGCGGGCACAATGGTGACGTGGTTGCAGAAGACGGTGAAATTTTGAATGCCCTGTTTTTTGGCGCTTATCAGAGTGAGTGCGGTGGAGGGCGCGGTGGTTTCGAAACCGATGGCAAAGAACATGACTTCCTTGTCGGGATTCTTCCTGGCGATTTCGAGGGCGTCGGCGGGCGAGTAGACGATGCGGACATCGCTGCCGCGCGCCTTGTGTTCCAGCGGACTTCCCTTGGCTCCGGGTACGCGCATCATGTCGCCGAAGGCCGCGAAGATTCGGTTGGGCTCGTAGGCGATGGTGAGGCCGTCGTCGATACGGCCCATGGGCAGAACGCATACGGGGCAGCCGGGGCCGTGGATCAGTTCGATGTTCTCGGGAAGAATATCCTTGAGACCGAAGCGATAGATGGCGTGGGTGTGGCCGCCGCAGACTTCCATGATGCGGTAGTGGCGTGCGGGGTCGGCGAGGCGGCGAATTTCCTCCGCGGCCTTGGTGATGAGTGCGGGATCACGGAATTCATCTACGTATCGCATTGGCTAATCTCCGGCTTAAGGGCGCCACCTCGATTTAATTCGGGCGTGATCGTGTTTCATGGTCAGAGCTGTTTTCATCCCTGTTGCCGTCTGCTCCGTAGCCGCGAACCTCTTCCATGGCCTGGTCGATTTCGCCAAGCATCCTAAGAAGGCGCATCTGTTCGGCGGCATCGAATTCGCTGATTTTCGACATTGCGAACCCGACGTGGATGAGGACCCAGTCGCCCTTTACCGGCATGTCCTCGGACAGAAGTCCGAGCTGGACCTTGCGGCGGACGCCTGTTACTTCGACGATGCCGACCTCGTTTTGCCCCTCAGTGATTTCGACGATCTTTCCCGGTATGGCTAAGCACATGACGTCTCTTCCTTTCCAAAAGGCGAATGTCAGCGACTTGACGCGAACGTGGGTCATTCGTGCTTTCGTGCGACCATCTCGAAGGAGAATTTCAATTCATCTTTGACTTTGAGTGCGCCGCCGGCAACGGAGATAGGTTTGATGCCGTAGTCGGACTGATTCAGAAGGAATTCGCCGGATGCTCGAATCATTTCATCGAATACCGCGATTCGCGCAGGGACCGATTGGTTGTGAGTTACCCCATGAAAGCTCAGCGTGCCGACTAGCGCGGCGGAGTAAAGATTGCCTTCAATGTGCTTGACGGACACGGTCGGAGACTCGTACACGATATCGGGATATTTCGAAGATTCGAGGACCTGATCGTTCATCATTCTTTCGATTTCGCGGCGGTCCTTGTCGCTGATATCGTCGAGCACGCCGAGGGAATTGGCGTTCAAGGAGAGTCGGAAGCCGCTGGCTTGAGCTGTTTCGGCATCGAAGTCGACCTCGCCGTTGAAGTTGTGGATGCCGATCCTAGGGTTGTGACCCATGGCGGACAAAATACCTGTTGCAAAAGCCTGCACCGTAAATCGGCTGGCCCTTGCATCTACGACGTAGTGGAGAAGCGTGGCTCTGGCGGTTTCCATTTATCCGATCATGATCGCGCCTGCCCGGTCTTGCGTTGACGGGGCGGACGCCTGGGTTTTGCGATTTGCGTTACATGGCGCGGAGTTTGAAATAACGTTCCACGTCGGGAATCACTGCGGTGGCGAAGTTTCCTACTCCCAAACTCGACATGTAACGGCGAATTGTGGGGTTGGAGAGAATCAGTCCCGCCCCGAATACCATGAGCGCGACCCCGCCAAGCATGTAAAGTGTGTCCTTGCCGTTTTCGGTTCCATTTGCACTTGACTCGATCAGTTCCATTGCCATTTCAGCTCTCTCCTTTTCCGCCTTGATCTTTCTTCAAGCAGCTCCTCCCGCGAGAAGGCGCTTGATCAGTGCTTCTGTTGTGTTGACTGCTTCATCAACTGCGGCTTCGACTGTTTTGCTGAGCCCCATGAAGCCTTCGTCTCCGCCGAGTGATTCTGGTTCGCAGCCAACGAGGAGGACTCGATTCAACGATCCATTCATTGCGGCAGCCATGCGGAGCACATTCAGGGGATGCATGCTGTGCGCCTCGACGAGAGCGGTTGGCGCAGAGGTGATTTCTTTCTGGTCCGTCTCGACGATGGACACGGTTCCAGGCGGTTGACCGTGGGGAAATGCGTCGATGAGGATGGTGGTGTCGTAGCCATCCTGCAAGGCATAGGCCAGATCGAGGCCACGAATGCCGAAGTCGACTACGCGGGCCTCAGCGGGGAGACTGCGACGCATCAGGCGACGTACAACTTCAACGCCAAAAGCGTCGTCGCCCAGGAAGATGTTGCCGATGCCGGCGACGAGGATCGTGGGTTTGATGGCCTTTGGGATTGCCGCGGCGTCTTGCGGAACTTGCGGCCATTCGGGGAGGGGTTCTATTTCTGCAGGCGTGAAGAAGAAGCGATGGCCGGGCTGGCGCATCATGCCGAGGTCGCGCCCGGGGTCATCTTCGATGACGACGCAGATGTGCTGCGCGCCCTCATAGTCCTCTTCGATGCTTTCGATGATTGCGATCTGTCCTCGCAATGCGATGTCGAAAATGTCGCCGCCTTCTTTGGGACGGAGACGCACACGATCCCCGACTCTTACAGCGATGCCGTCGATTTGGAGGTGATCTACTGTCGCCGTTTTGTCTTCGAGGAGATTCCATTCCCATTCGTTCATTGTGTCTCCTCCTTTACGGGGCTAAGGCCGCGCAGGATGCCGTGCAACTTTGCAAATTGCTCTTCGGGCATCTGCTCAGTGCGCTCGAGAATACTGCGGGTGCGATCATCGGACTGGCGCATCTCACGTTTTTCTTCTTCGGTCAGCGTGAGGATGCGCAGGGAAAGGATTTCATCGATCTCGGTAGAGTCGAAGAGATTACCGGCGCTCTCGGGAGCGATTTGCGGATGGTCGTAGAGGATGATCGGAGACGAGAGCACTGCGTCGGCGTTGTCGGTGGCAAGCACCGGCCATGTACCGAGGTTCTGACATTGTGCAACCTGCTCTTCGAATCCGGTTGGCGGTTCGAGCAACGATAGAAACTCTCCGTTTTCGGCACCGAGGATAGTGTGCGCCGAGACAAGCGAATGAGAGATTGCTGTCTCACGTGATCCGGATTCAAACTGGATTGGCGGATCGCCGCCGGTCAAGTTTTCAACCTGCACCGCGATCCTGACGACGTCATCGTGGCAGCTGAGCGAGCGGATTTCGACTGACCCTTTGAGAGCATTCCATTGGCGAATGATTGCACCGACCGATGCGCCATGCTCATCGCGCAGATAGTCGATGTCTTTTCCTTCGGCGAACGAGAACAGCAGGGAAGACATTGTGGCAAAATCGGCCGGATCAAGATCGTTATAGGACAGCTCTCGTTCGACGGCTTCCTGCCAAGGCTGATAGACGCGGCCAGCCAAATCGAGGCGATCGACGGGTTCGAGACGAGGTTCCGCGGTCACGGGCGATTCTGTCGAAGGAGAAACGACCTTTGCGATCGAACGCTGGACGATGTGCAGAAAGCGAATTTTGATGGTGACCCGCGTTGATTCATCTGTCTTCAGCAGGCATTCGGTCTGCATGCTGCAGCGATCGGAGCTGGATTGCGGGTCGCACCAGGACGGGGGATAGAGCACGCCGAAGTTCCAGCGCTGCTGATTTTTGACCGAGGACGGCCGGTAGGGATAAAGCATGTATCCCTCGTAGAGTGCGGCTTCGGCGATCTTTTCGACCCGGTCCAGATTCACGAATTCACCTCAACCTCGTCTTCGGCGGGCATGCGGGAAAGAATACGCTCAAGCGTCTGCTCCCAACTGAGAAGCCCGTGCTGCATTTTGTAGCGATAGAGGCTGTCGAAGACATCTTTGTGCAGGTTGATCCAAACGCTGTTGGGGTAATAGGACTCCATCATTTCGCGCCACAGTTTTACGGGAAGCTTGAAGCGGGCTTCCTGTTCCCAGGAGATCGGCGCGACCTGCAACGGGCTGTCGGGTGAGGCATAAAAGACGTTGCCGCTGAAGAGAAACAAGAGCGGGATGTCGCCTTCAGAAAGACCTGCAAAGTATTTGGTCGCGGCGACGTTGAAGTCGAAGGAGCAGGGGACTTGCAAGTCGATAATGTTGCCGGCACCGGCGAATGTTGGGACGACCCAGTTGACGTGCGTCCAGAGCAGGCTGCGGAGGGTCTGGCCCCAGCGGTCGGGCTGGTCAAAAAGGTCGAGCATCTTTGCTTGCTCGCCCGGAGCGTAGCGGCGGCGCGTAACCTCGATCTGGATCTGGCAGCGCAGTGCGATGGTGTGAATCGCTTCGTCGGCTACATGATTTTTGATCTGGAGCTGGAACGCGAGCATGGGGACCGCGGCGAAGGGAACAATGCTGGCGGCCTCGATCTGGAAAGTGAGGTCAGGCATTGACGCCTCCGCAGATGACTTCGGATTTGGATCGCAGTTCAGCGAAGAAGCGGCCAACCTCGGTCCAGACTTCGCCGCCGCCGGAGAGGCCTTTCCAGTTGGTGCGAATGAGGCCGACGAGTTTGTAGCACTCGTCGATAGGCGCAACGTAATATTCGGCATCCCGGGTTCCGTGGGCATGGCCCACGCGATTGACGAGCAAGGCTTCGATATCCGGCTTGAGGTGGTGAAGTGTTGGGTTGTTCTGGGCAATCTCATCCCATGCATCGAGGGGTAACAGGGATTCAACCGCACCGGCAGGGCTGGGATAGAGTGCAACCATTCTGTTTTCGAGACTGGAACGGAAGAGGAAGGCCATGTTGATGGGAATCATGAGGCTTTCCCACTGGCCGTCGGTCATTTCGAAGTTGGGCATGTATTGCGAGGTGCGGGGTACGCGCTTGTATTTCGACTTTTCCATTCCATCAAAGAGCATGGCGCAGGCGTCGCAGGCGCACAGAATCTGGCGCGTGGCGAGTTCGACGAGATGGGGATGATCGTGATGCAGTCCGGCACTGCATAGCTCGCAGTGCTCAACGGCGCGCGAGGCTGCGCTGCGCGAACGAGTGAACTGGCGTAGAACGCTAAACGCCTGGTCGAAGCCGAGGATGGTTTCTTCAGGCATATCGGACCCCTCCAACAATGCATTGCGGCATCAATCGGCACCTTCCGTCGCGAGCGCATGTGAGTTGTGCGCCGCGGCTACGAGATGTTGGCCCACGAGGCTCTCGAGCGTGACGAAGCCCGCATTCGCCGGTTCTTCCAACCCGCGAATTTCCAGCGAGGTCACATCGGGAGCGAGCTCGTAGATACCGTCTTCTACGATGGCGCGAACATCTCTTGCGGTAGAGCCACAGCTGTGTCCGCTGGATGTGGATGTCACACGGACTTCGACGGCCCCGTCATTCACGGAGGTGAGATCGACGCTGTAAGAAACCTTGCGAAGGCGAGGGCGCATGCGTTCGAGAGCTTTATGGATGCGCGTTTCGAGATCGTCAGGGTGCAGTGAATAAAGGAAAAGCAGACTGCTGGTAACGGAGTCCTGTCCCAGCTTGTCGACGATTGCAGGGCCGGCGGCCTCGTTCTCAAAGACGATCTCCATCATTCTGTCTAGGCCCGCTCCGTGCACATCCATCAAGAGTTGCACCAGTTGCTTGCATGCAGTCTTGTGATGGTTTTCGGGCATCTGGTCAAACTGCATGATCAACTGTCCGAGTTGTCGAACCTTTTCTTGGAATTCGGTGCCGTTCGCCACACGCCTCCTTGTCTTGCGGATCGAGGTACTGAGTGAGAGCCGGAAATCCACCTGCGTTTAGTCGCGAGTGAATCGCCCGGCTCATACTGCGAATTGAATCGTCGTATGGCTTATGGAATCGGGTTAGATCCGATGCCAAACATCGGCGAGTGATGAGTTTCAAGAACCTTGCCGTTCCCGAGGTACATGTGCACGCCGCAGGGCAGGCAGGGGTCGAAGCTGCGCACCGCGCGCATGATGTCGATGCCCTTGAATTTGTCCGGCCCGTTCTCCTCGAAGATCGGCGTGTTCTGCACCGCATCCTCATAGGGCCCGGGAGTGCCATAGCTATCACGCGGATTGGCATTCCAAGGCGTTGGAGGATAGGGATGGTAATTGGCGATCTTGTGATCCTTGATCACGACGTGGTGCGACAGGACACCGCGTACCGCTTCGTGGAATCCGCAACCGATGGCTTCGTCGGGAACTTTGAAGTCGTTCCAGGTGCGGGTGCGGCCTGCATGGAGTTCGGCCAGAGCCTGCTCGGCGAAGTAGAGAGCGGCTGCCGCGGCATAGGCTTGGAAATAAGTTCGGGCGCGATCGCGCTCGATGGCATTGCTCCATTTCGGGATATGCCATTCGAACTCGGTTTCGGGGAGCGAGACGGTTTTGGGCAGATAGATTTTGACACTATGGCCGGTGGCCTTGATGTAGCCAATGTCGACGATGCCGGCAAGCGCGGTGGCCCAGAAGCGCGCGATAGGTCCACCACCAGTATCGAGCGCGAGGTGGTCGCCAGTGCGCTTGTCGAACCAACGCGGCGACATCACCCAGGTGTATTTGTCTTTGAAGTTGCGCTTTTGCGGCTTTGGGAAAGTGCTTTGATTCCACGGGTGGCGCTGGTCGACGGGATTGCCCAGCGGGTCCTTCGCGACGAAGGTTTGGGAGTTTTGCCAGTCGTCGTAGTAGGAACTGCCCAGGAGAATGCGGATGTTGAGATTGATGTCGACCAGGTCGTGTGTGACCAGCTTGCCGTCGACGACGACGCCGGGGGTGACATACATGGCCTTGCCCCACTCGGACATGTTTTTGTAGGTGTAGTCGCAGACGTCGGGATTGTTGAACGATCCCCAGCAACCGAGAAGGATGCGCCGGCGGCCGACTTCTTCGTAACCGGGCATGGCTTCGTAGATGAAGTTGAAGAGGTCGTCGTGCAGGGGCACGACCTTCTTCATGAACTCCACATACTTCATGAGGCGGACGATGTAGTCGGTGAAGAGCTGCACGGTGGGTACGGTGCCTACGCCGCCCGGATACAGCGTGGAGGGATGGACGTGGCGTCCTTCCATCAGGCAGAACATTTCGCGGGTCATGCGGCTGACTTGCAGGGCTTCGACGTAGAAAGCGCCGGTGAAAGGATTGAGCGCTTTCATGATGTCGCCTATGGTTTTGAAGCCATGCAGTTCGGCGTGGGGAGATGCGGCCTTTTCAGCCTTTTCCCAGACGCCGGGGTTTGTTTCCTTGACCATCTTTTCGCAGAAGTCGACGCCGACCAGGTTGTCCTGAAAGATGTTGTGGTCAAACATGTATTCGGCGGCTTCTCCCAGGTTCACGATCCACTCGGCCATCGCCGGTGGCCGCACACCGAACGCCATATTCTGCGCGTAGGTGGCGCAGGTGGCGTGGTTATCGCCGCAGATGCCGCAAATGCGGCTGGTGATGAAGTGCGCGTCCCGTGGATCTTTGCCCTTCATAAAGATGCTGTATCCGCGGAAGATGGAAGAGGTGCTGTGGCACTCAGCAACTTTGCGCTTGCCGAAATCTATCTTGGTAAAAATGCCGAGGCTGCCAACGATCCGGGTAATCGGATCCCAATTCATCTCTACTAACTGGCTCTTTCCAGTTGCTTCCTCTGGACGTGTGGTGGTAATCGTCGCCATCGTTTTCTCTCCTTCTAGGCTCAGTTAGTAGTTGTTGGAGTGGTAGCCGGTGGTGAGTTCCGCGCGCGGATGCCGCCACTTTGGCTCTTTGTTGACCGTCGCCTGGGTGATGCCGCGCAAGGTTCGCATCGCCTTGCCATAGGCAGCGATGGTGGAACTGGAGACCTTGGCACCCGGAGGCTCGTCCATGAAGGGCATGAACTTATCGGGAAAGCCTGGCATGGTGCAGCCGATGCAGATACCGCCGACGTTGGGGCATCCACCGATGCCGGCCATCCAGCCGCGCTTGGGAACGTTGCAATTCACGACGGGGCCCCAGCAGCCGAGCTTGACGATGCACTTGGGGGAGCCGTAGCTGGTAGCAAAATCGCCCTGCTCGTAGTAGCCGGCGCGGTCGCAGCCATCGTGGACGGTCTTGCCGAAGAGCCAGGTGGGGCGCAACTGTTCGTCGAGCGGAATCATGGGCGCCAAGCCTGCGACTTGGTAGAGGAGGTAGAGGACGGTTTCCATGAAGTTGTCGGGTTGCACAGGGCAGCCGGGGACATTGACGATTGGGAGGCCTGCCTTCGATTTCCAATCCCAGCCCAGATAGTCGGCAAGCCCCATGGCGCCGGTCGGATTTCCTTGCATCGCATGAATGCCGCCATAGGTCGCGCAGGTCCCGCAGGCAATTACGGCAAGAGCCTTCGGAGTGAGCCGATCGATCCACTCATTGGTGGTGATGGGCTGGCCGGTGTGCGGATCGGTTCCCATTCCCGCCCAATAGCCTTCCTTCTTGATTTTCTCGTTCGGGATAGACCCCTCGACCACGAGGACGAATGGATCAAGCCGGCCCGCCTCAGCCTCGTACCAGAACTTCATGAAGTCGTCGCCCACTTCATAGGCGAGCACGGGATTGTGGAGGTGGACCTTGGGCAGGCCGGGAATTGCTCCTAGCAATACATCTTCGATGCTTGGCTGTGTGGCCGCCGTAACGGACACGGAGTCTCCATCACAACCCAGACCAGCCGTGATCCACACAATGTGGAGTTCGGCCACGGCGGGTTTCTTCTGGGTTACTCGACCATAGGGAGCTGCTTGGGCAGTCATGATCTGGGATCTCCTTTGCGGATGCTGACTGATCGTGCCGTGTTCGATTACGGACCGCTCGAGGCTGAGCAAGCCGAAGACGAAACTCGCCAGGGCGGAGATTGGCAAAGACTGGCAAACACGAAAGCGAGCGCGAAGCGACTGAGCCTGATCGCACTTGGCAATCAGGGAAAGCGATCGCCGGAGTACTCGCTGCCGCGGATTACTTAACTGGGGCCGACCTCAATTGAATCGTTGAATCCTGCGTCATTGTCTCTATGCCGGCTTGACAATCTTGAGTTGCAATCGTCAAGCGCAGGGTTTTCTGGAAAGAGCAGGGAAGTTGCTTTTCTTCAAACTTCGTTATCCAAACAGAGTGGGCGAATCAGCCGCAAGCGGGACGCGCCTTATTCTCGCTTCATACTTTTGCCCTGAGAGGCATAAGGGAATCCCCGATTCCAGTGCAGGATTGCGCGTCGGGATTTATGGCCGAGGAAGCGGCCATTCGTGCTGGCGTGGAACACCTTGAATTCAAGACAGGTCTATTACCCGTTTCAGGCGGTTTTTTCACTCATCTTCCACTGGATGGCGTGCTGGATCAGTTCGCGGCCGCTGCGCAAGGCGAGCTTATCCTTGATGTGGGCCTGGTAGGTTTCCACTGTTTTTACGCTGAGATGAAGATCCTCGGCGATTTCGCGGGTGGCACGGCCTTCGCCGATCATGCGGAAGACCTCCAGTTCCCGATCGGAGAGCGAGGCGATGCGGGATTGAATCATGCGCGGCGCGCCCCCTATATATTGTTGCAGCATTTTATTGGACATGCGCTCGCTGAGATAAACCTCGCCGTTCAGAATGCGGCGGACAGCTATCAGCACTTTCTCCGTGGCCTCCTGCTTCATGATGTAGCCGTTGGCGCGAGCGCGAAGG
>Ga0210400_10002972_pt1 | contig 15188 bp, 15 predicted proteins | sample IncBWH26MmetaG_FD_155456 | JGI IMG/M metagenome (GOLD analysis project Ga0210400, IMG submission 155456) | Forest soil microbial communities from Barre Woods Harvard Forest LTER site, Petersham, Massachusetts, United States - Inc-BW-H-26-M | ecosystem: Environmental > Terrestrial > Soil >... | reverse complement strand
TGCCATTGTCAGCAACTGTCGCAACGTGGTGCCCATCGGCACTTCATAAATGCCGGGCCGCTCGACATGACCGCAGAGACAAAACAGCCGCGGTCCCGTGGAACCCTCGGTACCCACGCTTGCGTAAGCTACGCCGCCTTGTTTGATGATGATGGGAACGTTGACGAGAGTTTCAACGTTGTTGACGACTGTCGGCTGGCGGAAAAGGCCGGCCTGCGTGGGGAAAGGCGGCTTGTTGCGAGGCTCGCCGCGATGCCCTTCGATGGAATTGAAGAGCGCCGTCTCTTCTCCGCAAATATAAGCGCCAGCGCCGCGCCGAAGTTCGATATCGAAACGCAGGCCGCTGCCCAGAATATTCTGGCCCAGCAAACCATCGTGTCGCGCAGCGTCAATGGCGTGACCAAGGCGCTCCGCCGCCAGCGGATATTCGCCGCGCAAGTAGATATAGCCGCGCTCGGCGCCCGTGGCGACAGCAGCAATCGTCATGCCTTCCAGAACGGCGAATGGATCGCCCTCCATGATCAGCCTGTCTTTAAATGTTCCGGGCTCAGACTCGTCGGCATTGCAGATAACGAAATGTTTGCGCTTAGGGTCTGTTTTCAGCAGATCGCGTTGAAGATGCAAAGCTTCCCACTTTTTCGCCGCGGGAAAAGCGGCGCCGCCGCGGCCAAGAAGCCGCGACGCATTCATCTCGCGCAGCACCCCTTCAGGCCCAAGCTCAAATGCCTTACGCAGGGCTTCATAACCGCCCAGCCGCTGATACCCATCCAGCTTCGGTGCATTGATCTTGCCAACGCGGCGCAGCAGAGACAGCTTTCTTGAACCTTCCTGCGGCACGGAAAGCTGGGCGTTGAGAACATCAGGCGCTGCTGGCAGGACGTCATTCGCGGCGTCAGTGATCAGCGATTGCACGCGGTCGGTGGTCGCTGGCGCCAGCACGCGTTGCTGTGGCTTTTTCCCAGCTTTCACGACCAGCACAGCCGGCGCGCGCTCACACAAACCCAGACAGTTGCTGCGCACCCACATGGCCCGCCCGCCAGAGCACGGCAACCCTTCAGGCCCCAGGCGCGTGTCCAACTGGTCGCAAAGCTCCTCTGAGCCGCGCGTCATGCAGGCAATGTCGTCGCAGACGTGAGCCACAACAGCAGGGCGCTGCTGGAGGGAAAACATTCCGTAGAAAGAAGCTACGCCGTAAACTTCCGCAGGAGGCACATCCAGCCGCAGCGCGGTATAGTTCATGGCGCCGTGGCTGATCCATCCAATGCGGCTCAGGATGGCGTGCAGGACTGGCAGCAACAGATGACGCTGTGATTCGGCTTTCTGGTTTCCGCCGCTGGAAGACTGCGTATCGGTGTCTTCGCCTGGCGCTCCACCTTCCCAAATTGATTCCGGTCCGCCGCCCAATTCCAAATCCACAGCAGCTTTTTCTTCAGGTGTGGGACGCTCGCCGGTGAGATGAAGGTCCAATTATTGCTCCATACACTTTTCAACGCGGATGGCGGTGGCTTTAAACTCCGAAGTCCCGGACCTGGGATCGACCGCGTCAATGGTGAGATCGTTGGTAGCGACCTGATCAGGAAAATGCATGGTAAGAAACGCCAGCCCCTGCCGCAGGCCGGGATCAAACCGTACCGGAGCAATCACCGAGCCTCGACGTGAAGTCACGCGCACTTTGTCACCTTCGTGCAGATTGTACTGCCGGCCATCTGCAGGTGATAGATCGATTGTTTCCTCATGGCGCAGCGGAGATTGAAGACGCCCGGTTTGAACACCCGTATTGTAAGAATCCAATCGCCGCCCGGTCGTAAGGCGAATGGGAAATTGCGGATCAAGCGCATCCACCGGTTCCTCAGACTCAACCACGCTGAACGGGGCGCGCGGGCCGATCAGCGGATCGTGCCAGAGCCGGCCGTGTAAAAAGATTTCTCCCGGGTGCTGCTCGTCATAGCAGGGCCATTGCAAGCCGCCATGCTCTTCCAGCCGGGCGTAGCTCATGCCGGCATTCATGGGACTGAGCGAACGCAGTTCGTTCCAGATAAATTCTGCCTTCGGTTCACCCCAGTTGTGACCCAGGCGGCGGGCAAGGTCGAAGATGATTCCAATATCGTCGCGCACTCCAGTTGGCATGGAAACGGCAGCACGTACGCGCTGCACGCGACGCTCGCTGGAAGTGACGGTGCCCTCGCTCTCACACCAGCCTGCGGCAGCGGGCAGTACCACATCCGCCAGTTCAGCCGTCTTGGTATAGAAGAGGTCTTGCACCACCATGAACTCAAGGCCGCTAAGCAGCTTGAGTGCGCGATGGCGGTCGGCTTCGGAGTCAGCGGGATTTTCGCCCAGGCAGTAAAGCGTTGTCAGCTCGCCACGTTCCATGGCGTCCAGCATGTGGCTTATATGCCAGCCCTTCTTTGGTGGAATTTTTGTCCCCCAGGCTTTCTCGAACTTGCCGCGCAATTCGTCATTTTCAACGTGCTGGAAGCCAGGCAGTCGATCTGGAATCGCGCCCATGTCTCCGCCGCCCTGGACGTTGTTCTGTCCGCGCAAGGGACAGACGCCGCTGCCGTAACGGCCGACATGGCCGGTAAGGAGCGCCAGGTTGATCAGCGCCACCACATTGTCAACGGCATTGTGGTGTTCCGTGATCCCAAGTGTCCAGCAGAGCTGTGCGCGGCCGGCGCCGGCATAAGCATGCGCAAGCTGCTTGATGGCCGCTGCCGGAACTCCGGTTTCGCACTCCGCGCGCTCCAGCGTGAACTTCTGTACGTGCTCGCGATAGGCCTCGAAACCGCTGGTGGCGTGCTCAATGAATTTTGTATTCGACAGGCCAGCCGCAATGATTTCGCGCGCCATGGCATTGGCCAGGTAAATATCGGAACCCACATCAAGGCCGAGCCAGGTGTCTGCCCATTGCGCCGAACTGGTTCGCCGCGGATCAATCACATACAGCTTGGCGCCGTTATGAATGCCCTTGAGCACATGATGAAAGAAAATTGGGTGCGTTTCCCGCGCATTGGAGCCCCAAAGCAGGATTACGTCGGCGTCTTCGGCTTCCCGATAAGAACTGGTGCCTCCGCCCGCGCCGAAGACCGCCGCCAGACCGGCGACGCTGGGGGCGTGTCAAGTACGGTTGCAACTATCGATGTTGTTCGTTCCCATCACGGAGCGGACAAACTTCTGCGCGGTGTAGTTCAGCTCATTCGTCGTCTTGGAGCAGCTGAACATCCCGAAATCTCGCGGATCGTTTTTTGCAATAGACTTTTTGAACGCCGCCGTGACGCGGTCCATCGCTTCACCCCATGTGGCGGGACGATGCGAACCGTTTTCGCGCACCAGCGGCTGGACGAGGCGGCTCTTGGATGGAAGGGCCATACGAACCAATCTCCCATCACTTATTCTAACCCTTCAAGCCGACCCAGCCATCTGCATTCCGCGATGTACCATCACATAAAACATGGGTTGGATACAGGATTATCGCCGTCAAACCTCTCAAGACACTGACCATAAACCGGACCCGGAAAGCCAGTTTGCCGCGGCCGCCCGCGCTCGGTGGCTGGAACTGGGTGATGAACTGCGCGCCGACGTTGCGGAGTTCAACAAGCTGGGATCTGGCGTTGATCTGGCTGTGGACGGCGAAGACAAATATCGAGTCCGCAACTCAGTTTCAGGGCTGGAACTGGAGCTTACCGCTGATTTCGACAATCATTCCGTGCGCTACGACTATAGGGCCATCAACCAGCGTAGCGCAGGCGTCCCCGAGGGCGGTATGCTCTCAATGAGGCAATCGCGCCGGGGCGACGTGGAGTTTTATTCCGCCGACGAGCGGCTCACGTCAGAAGAAACCCGGCAGGTTTTGCTGGAGCCGCTGTTGTTTCCGAAACAGTCAGCTGCGTAAGCTCAGGCGCTGGCGGCACTCAAAAGCGCCGAAAGCTCAGCCAGAGTGCGGACTTCATATGTCGGCGTTGCGGTTCCCGGCCTGGCTGCGCCGGAACCGGGCCTGATGGAGGGCCGGTTCACCCACACGTTGCGAATACCCAGGGCATTGGCCGGATCGATGTCATGGTAAAGGCTTTGGCCTGCATGCAGAATCTGGTCTTTACTCAGGCCGCTGCGACGGATTGCTTCCTCAAAATTCCTGTGTGACGGCTTATAACTCTGCATCTGCTGCGCGGTAACGACAAAATCAAATTCAACCGGCGCCAGCTTCTTGCGGGTTTCGGCAAAAAGGTCGTCATCTACATTGGAGATTATGCCAAGGCGGAAGCGCGTGGCCAGAGATTGCAACGCGGCAATCGTATCGAGAAACGGCTTCCAGGCAGTGAGAGACTCAGCGAATGCTCGGCCCTGTTCCGTCGAGATTTCCATGGCAAGGCGGCGGCCAAGTTCCTGGGCAGCCTGCGCCAGCACCTGCCGGTAAGGCAGGTATGGACCGGATTCAAGTTCAGCTTCAATCTCGCCATAGAGTTCCAGAATCTGCGTGTCGGCCGCGCGGCGGCCATCGCGAGAAAAGAGTGGCCGCAGCGCCGCCAGCATGCCATTTTCCCAGTCAATCAAAGTGCCATAACAATCAAATGTGATCAGGCGGATGGATTCAAGAGGCATGCCGTGAGGATAACGACTGGGCTCCACCACTGTCTAACTTTTGAATGTATATACTTTCGGCAAGGAGCCTCATGAATCACAGGTCAACAAGCCCGATTTCCGCTGTCCCCTGCCTTCGCACGCTGGCAATCGCTTTGACGCTGGTTTTTTCGGCCAACAGCTATGCCCAGGACCCGCCTCTGGTTCCGCGCAAGGTGTTCGATGCTCCTGCCGAGCATGATTTTCTTACCGTCTCGCCCAACGGAAAAAACATTGCCTACACGGCGCCTTCCGAACAAGGCGTGGCAAACGTATGGGTAGAGGACCTTGCCACGCATAAGAAGGGTATGGTGACTCGCGCGGGCCATCGCGGGATCGGCGAGTATCAATGGGCTTATGACAATGAGCACCTGCTGTATCAGTCCGACGAAAACGGCAATGAGGACTTCCATCTTTACTCGGTCGATCTCAAGAGCGGCGCGATTCGCGATCTTACGCCGTTTCTGGGAGTTCACGCGGAGCAAACGCTGCTGGCGCCTTCGCGTCCGGACGAGGTCCTAGTGAGCATGAACCTGCGCGATTCAAAGGTATTTGACGTTTACCGCGTGAATCTCCAGACTGGCGCAACAGTGCTGGACGCGCAGAATCCGGGAGACGTGATCGGATGGACAGCGGATGCCAATCTGGTCGTCCGCGCAGCCACGGGTTTCAACGACAACCTGGAGACGGTGGTCCGCGTACGCGACAATGGCAAAGCGCCGTGGCGTGATCTGCTGAAGATTCCCTTTGAGCAGGCGCCCTTTCTGGGACAGGTGAATGGCGGAAATATCGTTGTGGGATTTTCGCAGGACGGGAAGAAGCTGGTCGTGGGATCGAGCAAGGGTTCCCCGACAAACCGCCTCGTCGAACTGGACACCGCAACAGGCAAAGAGTTGCGCGTTCTGGCCAGCGATCCGCAGGCCGATTTGTGGCAGAACTTTGCCCGCAGCTTTGTCCTGCTGCGCGATCCACGGGACAGCCACGTGCAAGCCGCAGCCTTCGACTACATGAAACCTGAATGGCGCGCAATTGATCCCGCGGTTGCGGCCGACCTGAAATACCTGACATCGTTGCAGCCAGGCGTTTTCCTGGTTTCCAGCCAGGACATGAGCGGCAACAAGTGGGCCATCTGGTACTTCACTGACAATGGGCCGACTTCCTTTTATTTATATGACCGCCTGGCGCATAAGGCCCAACTGCTGTTTCGTGACCGGCCACTGCTGGCACAGTACAAAATGGCAGAGATGCGCCCCATGACGATCCCGGCGCGTGACGGGTTCAAGCTGGTCAGCTATCTCACGTTGCCGGCGGGTAGCCCAGCCAAAGCTCTGCCCCTGATTCTCTCAGTGCATGGCGGGCCGTGGGCGCGCGATGAGTGGGGATTTGATCCAGTGGGGCAACTCCTGGCCAATCGCGGCTACGCCGTGCTGCAGGTCAACTATCGCGCTTCGATCATTAACGTGCCATACATGAACGCGGCCAACGAAAAGATCGGCACGCTCACTGACGACGATCTGACGGATGGGGTGAAATGGGCCATAAAGGAAGGCATTGCAGATCCCAAGCGCATTGCCGTGATGGGCGCGTCTTTTGGCGGATACTCCGTGCTGCGCGCGCTGACACTGCATCCTGATCTCTATGCCTGCGGCGTCGACGTAGTGGGCCCCGCAGATCTGGCCACGCTGATGACTCCATTCCGGATTACTGGAAACCGGTCAAGAAAAGATGGTTGCGGCGAATCGGCGATGTGACGACCAACCAAGCGCTGAATGAGAAACTCTCACCGCTCTACCACGCTGCCGATATTCACGTGCCACTGCTGATCGGTCATGGGCAGTTTGATCCCAGGGTCAAACTTTCGCAGTCAGAGAAGATCGTGGAGACCGTCCGCAAGAATGGCGGCAAGGTCACGTTTGTCGTGTATTCCGATGAAGGGCATGGCTTCGTGCGCCCGGAAAACAATCTCGACTTTGACGGCCGCACAGAAGAATTCCTCCACGGCTGCCTGGGCGGACGATTTGAACCCTGGCAAAAAGTCCAGGGATCGACCGCTGAAGTGAAATAGAGATAATTTCGCGCACCAGCAGAGTTCTTCCCATGAGTGCGGCCAGGCTGCATACTAGAGAGGATGCTTACGCCTGTATCGGACAGCCCGTTTGCCGTCCTCACACTCATTGCCGCGCCGGCCGTGTTCACCAATGCATCTTCGGTGCTGTCGCTGGGAACCGGCAACCGGTTGGCCCGCGTGGTGGACCGCACACGAACGCTGGTGAAAGACCTGCACGGAGCGGAGATTGATCCTGCGACACGGGCATTGTGGGTGAGCCATCTGGGACGGCTGGAAAAGCGCGGCGCACTGCTGGTGCGCGCGATGAGCTTTTTTTACGGCGCGGTGGGCTGCTTTGCCGCGGCCAGCGTGGTGTCTCTTCTTGGCGCGGGTGTGGTTTCAAGCCAACACAAATGGCCGTTTGAAGCCATTGTGGTTGTCAGCTTTGTACTGGGGACTGTGGGCTTTGTTGGCCTGGCCGTGGGCTGCTCATTGCTGGTGAACGAAACGCGGCTCGCCTTGCGATCAATCTATGAAGAAGCGGAGCTGGCCCGGACCTGGTTCAAATAGTTGGCGGCTCAGTTGCTGCCCGCGGCGGCCATCTTCATCTTTTGTAACTCTTCCCTGTCGGCATTTGCCGGGCAGTTTTCCCGCAGCTTGCCGTAATAGCTTTTCGCTTTCCCGGAATCGCCGGCCATCTGCGCGGCTGCGGCGGCGCCATACAGATCATTGAAACGGTTGGGCGAGACTTTGAGAGCGGATTCATATTCGGCCAGCGCCTGGGACGGCTGATGCAGTTCCATCAGCATATCGGCGAGCATCTCTCGCGCCGGCGCATTGAATCCGCCGGGGTCTTCTTTATCCTGCCTGTCGGCTGCGGCGCGCATGCGCTTCACGGCTTTCTTGTCGTCGCCTTTAACAAGCGAAACCCAAGCCTCAACTTCCTGACGATGGTAATCTTCCAATCGAGCCTTTCTTCCGCTCTTTTGTTTCAGGGCCTTCCTTAAGTTCTTGTAATTCTCTTCCGCGACATGGCGATCGCCAGTGCGAGCCGCGGCGATGGAGCGGACTGCGTAAATCAACTGGAGATCAAAGGCATCACCCTCGGGAGCAAAAGCCAGAGCGTCTTTCCAGCGGTGCAGTTCAAGCAGGTTTCGCGTGGCGAGAACCACGCGAACATTTGTGGTCACTTCGTCTGACCTGCCGGGAATTCTATTCAGGTCTTCAATTACCTGGCGGGCTTTGGCCTCTTCACCTAATTGCAAATAGGAGTAATCGAGAAAATCCATGGCGTGAAACTGGTACTGCGCTTCACCCATGTGATGCTCGGTGGCTTCAGCAGCAGCGGCAGCGGCGGCGAGGTTGGAATCAACCGATTCCTGCCACAATCCAAGCCGGACAAAAATGTGCGCAGGCATGTGAAGCGCGTGGGAGGAATCCGGAGAGATTTTGGCATAGCGGCGCGCTGCTTCCAGTCCCTGAGGCGCAAGCTCAGGGGTATCCGCCGCGTGAATGATGTAGTGGACTGCGCCGGGGTGCTCGGGCTGTGCGGCGGAGAGCCGGTTCAGGATGGCGATTACCTGCTCGCGAATTTTTGTGTCGTCGCCGCGCGAGGGCAAGGCCAGAAGCGATAGAGCGTAAAAAGCCTGGGCCTCGCCGTCATCAGGATAATGTTTTGCGATATCCGCCATGGCGCGGCTGTAGGCTGCTATGCGATCGTCGCCCAAACGACGATTGTCACTAAAGATGACTGCAATAGCGTCAATGTATTCACGTTCCAGCTTGCTGATGGGCCAGTCTCTCTGGATTCTTGCCAGAAAATGCCGTCCCTTGTTCAGCGCTTTTTCGTCTGCGCCGTCCCAAAGCGGACGATAACTCGACATGGCAAACCCCCAATAAGCCATGGCGCATTTTGGGTCCGCCTGGGAGGCTTCGGCAAAGGCACTTTCCGCAGCGGCATATTGGAACGAATGGAGTTGCGCTATGCCTTTCAGAAGCCCCGGCTGGGCCGTTGAGGCACATGAGTTGGGAAAGCTGATTTTCCCCAGGCCTTCCGAAGACGACGGTGCCGCGGCTGCCATTTGGATATCCCCCGGGGCGAGCACAACCAAAATCGATAAAATTAGCAAGAACCTTACAGGTAACATTGGTAACCCCACCGGTTGTTTTCAATGAGTAAATTCTTATAAATTATCCTGTACAAGTGACTGAAAAAACAACCACTTATCTGATTTAGGCGACTTGAGCCAGAGATACGACTTTGTTTTGCAGGTAAGTGACTCAAGGGCAAGTCCTTAGGGTATATGGCTGAGGGCGACGTTTCCCTAAATAATATGTAATGGATGTGTAAAGAGTACCATTCTGGGACGGGGAGTAGAATTCCTGAGGCACAGAGCGGACTTGATACGCGTCGACTCAACCCTCGAGAGACTGTAATTCGGGGTACAAGGAAGGTTCCCTAATGATCGACATAATTCTTGCAATTGCGCTTCTGCTAGGCTCGGTTCAAAATAGTGCTCCCGCAGGTGCGGCAGGTGGTAATCCCATCCCGCCGGCCTCGATCAGCGCTCAGTAAGAACTATTGATGAAACATCGGCTGCTTACGTTTGATTACGTGTTCTGGTACGCCATCATCCTTTGTCAGGTGGTGGCGTGCCGGGCCGTGATCAAACGGCAGGAGTTTTTCAAGCGCTGGAAAGTCTTCAGCTATTACCTCTTCTACATGGCAGGCGCTTCAATCTTCACGATTGCCGCCTTCACCTTCGGCAGCCGAGAGTTGTACGTCGTCACCTATTCGGTATTTGACTTCATTGAGGCAATCCTGCTCAACCTGGTTTTGCTGGAAATCCTGGTCAAGGTGCTGGATCCGTTTGAATCTCTGCCCGGCCGCACGGTGGCCAAGTTCTGTTTCTGGGCGGTGCTGGGCATTTCCACGGCAGTAGCTTTTTCCGTGATGATGCCCTCAGGACATAAAATGCCGCTGGTTGAAGTCCCGCTTACCATTGAACGGACAATATTCCTGGCTGACGCTGCCCTGCTGTGGATCCTGCTGGTACAAGCGAAAAAGCTGGGCATCACCTGGAAGTCTTCCGTGGCAGAGATTGCCATTGGCTTCGTCTTGTACCTCACAGTGCAGGCCACCACGCGATTCGTGGCAAGCATTTACACGGATCCAGCGCTGCGAAGCATCTCCAGTGAAGTGGGACAGGCCGGCTACCTGATTGCACTCCTGGGCTGGATCTGGACGATCACTCATCGCGATCCCGTGGACGCTCCCCTTTCCTCAGAAGCGGTGGCGAGAATCCAGAAACCACATTCCGAAGATGAGAGTGTCACCAAAGAGCGCATTTTTGCCGCCGTGGGAATCAAGGTGAACAGACCAGAAGAAAACGCCGACCTGGAAACAGCACCTGAAGAAGAATGCGGCCAGCAGCCCTGATGTACCTGCATCAGGCGCGTTTAATTTTGTCTGCTCGATCTGGGGTCCTGAATCCTGCCTTTCCATTCGCCGCCGCGTCCCGTCCAATATTTCCACGCTGAATGAAGCGTTGCGCCCATATAGAAGACCGCCGCAAGGGGCAGAGCCAGTGCCCACAAAAAATTGAGGCGATAGAGACGCAGCACAGGCAGGTAGCTGAGAACCATCAGCAACCAGGTCGCGCCGCCAAGAGCCGCAGGCACGACACGATGCCCAACAAACACCAGAGCAGGCGGCAACAGGTAAGTGGCTGCCATTCCGACCATCGATAAAATCAACAAAATATTTGAGTGTCGCAGCTGGCTGAACGCGCTGCGGGATATCATGCGCCCAATCCCGGAAAACCCTCCATAGGGACGGATGCTGCACGTGGTTGCGGAAACGCCGAGCCACAAGCGCCCACCGTTGCGCTTGACCCGTGCGGCCAAGGAGCAATCATCGATCACCTCATGCCGAATGGCCGCAATGCCGCCGGCTTTTGCCAGCGCCGCGGGACGTATAAGAATGCATCCTCCGGCAGCTCCAGCTTCAGAGCGGCGGGGACTGGCGATCCAGGCAGGCGGATAGAGCTTGAAGAAAAAATAGACGAATGCAGGAATCAGGAGTTTCTCCGCCACTGACTGGCAGTGCAGTTTCACCATGAACGACGCCATGTCATACGGCCCTGCCTGGGCAATCGAAACCAGGGTTGAAACACTGTCCGGCGCGTGCTCAATGTCAGCATCGGTGAATAAGTAGAAGTCGGGGACAGAATCGGCAGCGTGTTCAATTCCCTGCTGCATCGCCCAAAGCTTGCCGGACCAGCCGGCAGGTAGAGGGGTCCCTGGGACAACCGTGAGGTTTTGCGCTTGCTCTGCAACAATGGCTGAGCTGTGTGCTTCCTGCGCGGTAGCGTCAGCGCTGGCATCGTCGACCAGAAAAATATGGATTGCGTTGTGGCCGGTTTGTTGCAGTAGCGAACGGATGGCGCGGCCCACTACGTCAGCTTCATTTCTGGCCGGAATGATCACGGCGATCCGAACCAGATTTGTATTCCCTAGCTTTTCCCGCGGCGGAACGGCTGGATGTATGCGCCAAAAGCCGCCGCGCGCGAGCACGAGATATGCCCAGATTAATAGACTGAGAACTCCGGCGGCAATGAGCATTTCCGCTATTGTACGGCCCGCTGGGATTCAGCGACTGGTCACCATTTGCGGAGGCTGAGGCATCCCGGAAACCATCCGGCAACTCACATGATTGACGGGCAATGAAATGCCAAGAGAAAGCGCAGGATAAATGGCGGTCGAAAACCAAACCATCAAGGACGCCGCGAGCGAAGGGACGCCGCTGGAGCGATACGTAAACGTCCATATGGGAAACTTTATCCATGTGTTCCTGACTCTGCTCGCGGTGCTGGTGATGGTGGCGGCAAGCATTGCGCTGGTCCAGATCGTGCACCACGGGTTCCCGCAGTTGTGGCTCGCAAAGGACGAATATGCGGTCCTGCATGACCTTCTGCAGAAGATACTTTTGCTGGCGATCGCCGGGGAGCTAGGGCTGCTGCTTCTGTTCCATCGCGCCAGCGCCGCAGTGGAAGTAGTGATGTTTGTGATTGCCAGACGAATGGTGGCAACGGACGTTACGGCGTTCGATTTGCTGATGGGCTCCGCCGCGCTCTCCGCGCTGCTGGTGGTGCGCTTTTATTTCCTGCCGGGAAAGCCAAAGTAGATTTCAGAGCACGTCTTTTCAGTTCGTCACCATGCACCAATTGAAACCATCTTTCGACGTGACCGTAGCGAACCAGTTGGGAGGGGCAACAATGGCGCGCTTGCCATTGAGTTTCTTGCCTGGCCCGATTCGGAGGCTTTCAGGATGCGACCAAACAAGGCGAGATAGTCCTGCTCAGCAAAACCAGAGTTTTGCGACGAACGAAATTTCTTGAGCGTCGCGTCACCCCGAAACTGTTCCAGCATAGTGGACTTTCCGCTCAGGAGCTCAAGAGGCACGCTGGAGCGGCTGAAAATCCAGATTTCACCCGGTTGTGCAACTGACAAAGTACGCTCGGCCCGCATGGCTTTGCCTTTTGGTATGGGCAGGAAATACCTGGTGGTGATCAACGTGGCCTTGCCGTGGCGAGCGCGAAGCCCTGGCGTGTAGCGGCGACGAGCACCAAGCCAACTTTTGCGGGAACAACGTGCGGTGCGGGACTTTCGGCGGCCGTTGCCAGCAGAGACGCGAGGAAAATCAGTACGGCCTTGTGCATTTCTTCTCCCAGGTGCGGAAATTGCCGGGGCGTATGGAAGTCGGGACGACACAGGAGCGGGAACGACGTAGGAAAATTCTTGATGACGGACGCAGATTTCGTCCGACCGGTTCTAATGCACAAGAACAGCGGAGCGGCGCAAGAGTGGAAATGGCGCGAAAAAAATCCGGGGCCATTGACGGCCCCGGGGATTTTCGACCGACGCTCAAACGTTATTGAACATTCAAATTGATGTCGTCAATCACGAATGAGGTTTGCAGACTGGAGTCCTCCACCCCAAGGAATTTGATCTGGATGGTCTGTCCCTTGAAGGAAGTTACGTCGAAGGACTTCTGGCTATAGCCAGCGGCCTTGTTCAGATTGGAGAAGGTTGCCAGCGTAGACAACACCGTACCGGACGTATTGAGCACCTGGACTTTCAAGGTATCAAACGCCGTGGTGGTGGTGGTTTCAGCCGTGTCGATGTGCAACCAGAAGGTCAGCGTGGCCGAGGTTGCCGTTGAAGGAATGGAAACCGTCTGGGCAGCGGAATCTGTGTGCGTGGTTCCGTAGCCATCCAGCCAGGCGTCCCAGCTTCCGCTGTGCGGAGGCTCAGCGGTGGAGTTGTTGAGCACGCCCGCTGTCAGGGTCCATGGAGTAGCGGTACCGGTTTCAAACCCGGGATTGACGATCAATTGCGTCGCTGAGGCCGAACTGATGGTCAACGAGATTGAGGTGGTATGAGTCAGCGTGCCTGAAGTTCCGGTGACTGTGATGCTGCTAGTCCCGGTTGTAGCTGTGCTGCTGGCGGTAAAGGTCAGGGTGCTGCTCGAGGTAGTTGGGTTGGTGCCGAAAACGGCAGTCACGCCGCTGGGCAGAGCCGAATTAGAAAGCGTTACTGATCCGGTGAAGCCACCCGAAGGCGTTACAGTGATCGTGCTGCTGCCGCTGGTGCCCTGCTTCACCGTCAAGCTGCTGGGCGATGCCGAGAGCGAGAAGTTCGGAGTCGCCGTGGCATTTACCGTCAATGAAATTGACGTCGTATGGCTCAGCGTTCCTGAAACGCCTGTGATCGTTACCGATGACGTTCCAGTGGTTGCGGTTGAGCTGGCGGTGAAAGTCACGACGCTGCTTCCTGTTGTCGGATTCGTGCCAAAGCTGGCAGTAACGCCGCTCGGCAGGGCCGATGTTGACAAACTCACGCTTCCAGTGAATCCACCCGACGGAGTAACCGTGATCGTCGAACTGCCGCTGCTTCCCTGCGTTACGGTCAAGCTGCTGGGCGAGGCTGACAGCGTGTAGTTCGGACCCGACACGGCCGGGAACGTGACGCAATTATTCGCCGCGTTGGAGAATTCCAGCTGGATTACATACGAGGTGCCGTTGGCGACGTAGGTAGCTTGCTGGCCGTTGCAGATGTCACCAATTTCGCCGTTCGTCTGGTCATACCACGCGAGAGGAGCGCCAATGACTGTTGCAATGCCTACATCCGCATCCGTCATGGCTTCGACTAACTCGTGGCTGGTAACCGACGTATAGTTGCCGAACACGGTCGACGTGCCGCAACCCGTGGAGCAACCGCTGCCGGCTTGCATGTCAGGCATTACGCCGTAAAGAACATTGTGGCCACCCAGCGTGCTCGACGTGGTTCCGTGGTAAGCGCAGAATCCACCCGCCTGGCAGCTATTGCTGCCACCCTGCGAGATCGTTTTTCCCGGGGGGAAGTAGATCATATAAAGGGTGTTCGGGTTACCCAGGGCATCCAGAACTGGCGCCGGCAGGTGTCCTCCGTTGATCTGGGCCAGAAGTTCCGACTGGATTTGCGTGTCCGTGATGGTTGAGCCGTTGTTGCCCGCTGCCGGAACAATCTGGAACAGTCCGCCGAACGTGCCATTCCCGAATACTTGACCAGTGCCTCCAGAAATATTCGTGTTGTACTGTTGCATCAGACTGATGAGTCCGGTGCTGGTGATATCACCAAAGAAATTGCCCATGGTGGGCGAAGTGCTTCCGGCTACTTGCGAGTTATAGGAGCCGCTTCCGTACAGCACCTGCACTACCTGGACGTTGGAAATAATCGGCCCACCGAAGTACGACAGGTGCGCGCCTGCGGGAGCCGCGAAACCTACGACTCCTCCGCTCGTCTTGGGGTCCCGCCACGGTACACCATGCTGGATTGCCTGGAAAGAAACGACGGGTAAAGGCTGGCCCGAATGCCCGGCTGCCTGAGCTGGTGGGGTAATTGTGCTGTCGCTATTGGGCTGTGAAACCTGCGCCATTATGGGCAGGGAAAGGAAAATCAAAATGAAACACATCAACAACGCTGGACCGCGAGACAATCGGGACATTCTTTGCTCCTTGTACATTCGAAATGAACGTTCTTACTTTTGCGATTTAGAAATAGTTGAAGCCAATAAAATTGCGGAATGACATTTACTAAACTGCAATCGCTCTGTTCACCATCGATGTAACGTCTCGGCGGCGCCGTTCACAGCCATGCACCACACATCTCTTTTCATCTTGCGGAACCGCTCTGCCATTACCAGCCCTTTTGCATTACGGCCACGTTGCTGACGCAAGGAAACATTCACGCGGCGTGACGTGTTCCTCAACATTCATGATCTCCTTAATCCGGGTTCGTATTGCGGTTGATCTGAACAGACGTGGCTGAAAATCTTCATGCTGAAAAGCGGTTTCTGAAAAGCGGTTTCTGAAAACGCGTGCTTTGACCGTTCGTCTTCAAGGGCCCTATACGGTCCCCTTCTATCGAATGTCGTAAATAGTACAAGACCAGCAGTGACTCTGACGGAAAATATTTAGTACAG
>Ga0210400_10002971_pt1 | contig 15191 bp, 14 predicted proteins | sample IncBWH26MmetaG_FD_155456 | JGI IMG/M metagenome (GOLD analysis project Ga0210400, IMG submission 155456) | Forest soil microbial communities from Barre Woods Harvard Forest LTER site, Petersham, Massachusetts, United States - Inc-BW-H-26-M | ecosystem: Environmental > Terrestrial > Soil >... | reverse complement strand
AGTTCAAAAATTGTTTTGACCCTCCAGAGGCTCGTGAGCAGCCAGCAGCGTGATTCTCGTGGACCTGAAGAGCAGCGGAGCAGTTTCCTTCCAGGACAGGCTCTTCGCTGCCGCTCAGGATGACACTGATCCTCTCTGTACATGGGTAATCTTCGCCACAGGTTTGTCTCGCCCCATTTTGTTTAAAGCCGTCGCCCAAAGCGTAGATGTGGCAAAGTAAGTGACATTAGGCTGAAGCCCGGTTAATTCTAAACACTTTCGGCGCGAGTAAACTTCCTTCGGCTCGCAAGCTCACCTCAGGACAAGCTGTGCCCTGACACAAACCAAAGATTGAAACACCGATTTTCCCGCGAGCTGTATAACCCCCGCAGCCCTATATCTATCTCACTCTGCCAGCGAGCGGTAGAGCGTGGTTTTGCCGATCCCCAGCAGGGCAGCGGCTAGTGCCTTATCTCCCTTGGTTGCTGCCAGGGCCTTATGGAGTGCTTGCCGCTTTACTTCCAGCAAGGTTCTTACGCCCAATTTCTTGCGCAATCCCAGCAGGAACTTCTCCGGTTGAGATGTAGTTGTTTTTCGTTTAGAGTGACGAGTTTGTTTTGCCATATTGTACAGCCCCCCCCAGTTGCCGAATTCGGCGTGTAATAATCGCGGTTTCGCCGCCTGCTTATACCAGTGTAACGGCTGCTCCGGTAAAAAGCACTGCAATATAGAGGCAAAATCGGACATTCCAAGAATTATTTCCCAGAATGGAACGTCCCAAAATGGGACAAACGACCGCCTGAATCCGCTTCCGGCATTTCTTTCGCTGGCCCCGGATGTGCCATCTCAAGCTGAAAACCCTTATAATCGCAATTCGAGGCCGCACGACTGTAGAGCTTGCGAAAAAAGTCTTTTTCGTGCTTTCATTGGACCCGCAGGGGCTAAATGCCTGGCTAAAGCCCGGTTGATTCAAGAGCTTTGCGGCACGAATAAATTCGTGTCCTGATACAAATCAACCGCCTCATAGCCACTTTTTCCGCAAGCTGTATAGGCACGTTCATAACGGACCGGCCCGGTAAATCAGGTTGATGGATACTGTGAATATTTTGCTGAACGAGGCCGAAGCGCGAGTGCTGGGCTCGCTGATCGAAAAGGACATTACTACTCCGGATTATTATCCGCTTTCATTGAATGCGCTTATTAATGCCTGCAATCAAAAATCCAACCGTGAACCGGTCATGAACCTGGATGAGGATACGGTCAGGCTTGCGCTCCGCAACCTCAATGAAAAAGGGCTGGCCGGGACCGCGGGCAGCGCAGGCAGCCGTGTGACCAAGTACGAGCATCGTCTCCAGGAGGTCTTCAACTTTAACCGGCGCGAGATTGCCATTCTTTGCGTCTTGCTCTTGCGGGGACCGCAAACGCCGGGCGAACTGCGGGGACGCACGGAACGGATGCACCGCTTTGACGATCTCTCTGAGGTACAGTCTGGATTGCAGAACCTGATGCAGCGCGAGCCGTCGCTGGCCAAAATGCTGCCCCGGCAGCCTGGCACCAAGGAATCGCGCTACATGCACCTGCTCTCGGGCGATGTGGAATCGTGGGAACCGGGAGTGCCATCCGGTGAGGCTGTAAACAGCGGTTCAGTGGATATGGAGCGCATTGCCCGACTGGAGAACGAAGTGGCCGCACTTCGGAAGGAAATTGCCGACTTAAGGCAGCAGTTCTCGGAATTCAAAGGGCAGTTCTAGCCAAACTCATTGAAATTGTTAACGCCATCGACGTGAGGAGCAGAGTTCTTACCACTGATTTTCACTGAGTCCGCTGATCGAAAGCAAGATGGTTTAACCGCTGTTTGGGCTGAGGCCGCAGATCAGAGGGGCAGAAACTCAGGGGACGATGGCGGGAAATCCTAGATTTCTCTCAAAAAACAAAATGGCAGGCCATGCGTTACCGCGGCTGCCATTTTGCTGGTTCAAATTACCAGACTACCAAATTACGCAATTACCCAATTCTTCCTCACGCAATTACCAAATTCTTACTCATCTATTGCACCGCAGCTTTCCGTTGTTGTTCGAGATCTCCGAGCACTGGTTGAAGTTATCCAGCGACGTCTTGCTGTAGCGGCCATTGGTCTTTTGGCAATTGGCCTTCAGGGTATTGCCGCTCACGCGGATGTCCTGGCAGGTTTGCGTGTACGAACCACCCGGTACGCCGCCTTGATAACCGCCCTGTCCGTTGTTGTAATAACCACCCGGTCTGTTGTTCTGATCGTCGCGGTCGCCATCATCGCGGTCGCGACCACGACCGCCATTGTAATTCCCGCCGTTGTTGTAGCCACCGCCTCCGGTGCACCGGAGCGTTCCGTTGTCGTTGGTTATTTCCCCGCAACCCTGATAGTTGCGGAGGGATGTTCGGTTCCATTGCCCGCCACGGGTCTGGCAGTCGGCTTCAAGGGTGTTGCCCCGGGTGCGAATGTTTCGGCAGGTTTGATTGTAGGATCCGGCCGGCCCATTGCCATTTTGATAGCCGCCATTATTGTAGTTGCCATTGTTGTAGTTGCCGTTGTTGTATCCGTTTCCGCCATTGCACCGCAGCGTTCCATTGTCGTTCACGATTTCGCTGGTGCAGTTTTGATAGTCCGCAAGCTGCGTGGACTGCCAGTTGCCATTGGTATCCTTGCAAGTCGCGTGCAGCCCGGATCCATTTACCCCAATATCCCGGCAGGTCTGTTGATAAGAGCCCGAGGGACGGCTTTGTGCAGCACAGGTCGTTCCCGGATTCCAGAAAGCCATGGTGATGACCGCAACCAGGCCAAACTTAGTTAAGTTACGCATTCGCTTATCTCCTTTTACTGTTTCGTCGCTAGCACTCATCGACTCCAGGCAAGCGCGCTTGAGAGATCTCTTGCGATTGCGAGGCGACTTGACTTCGCCCTCAACCGGGTAATAGCAACAACATGAAATTTAAGAAGTGGCTGAATTTCCGGCTGGGCGCGTACAGCATCCCGAATCAGTGAAACTCTTTAGGTATACATAGTGTTAGGTGCTCCTGTATGGGTATAAGTTGGCTTGGATCCAGAGATCAATCGAAGGATTGGCTCTTTGGAGGGGGCTGCCGATGCAAGCTCCTGCGCGAAAAAAGTTGCGCGGGAGATCCAGCGGCACTGAAAGTGCATCGTACTCTCGGGTCCCGGAGTTGAAGATGAACCTGTTGTTATAAGGGGTTCGCTTGATACTGGGACAGCGCCCTGGTGTTACTATATGTTTCTCTTGCACCGCTTAGTTCTCATTCTATTGGTTCTCTTCGCGCCTCTGGCAGCGCATCCCGCTGTGGGCGATCCTCCGCGTGACACTCCGGACGTTCATCGGCTGCGGCTCTTTCATACACATACCGACGAGCGTATTGACGTGGTTTACCGCATCGGGGACACATATGTGCCGGAGGCCATTGACGAGCTCGAACACTTCCTGCGTGACCACCGCACCGGGGATGTTCATCATATCGATCCGCGGCTGTTCGATTTGCTGAGCGATCTGACCACCACGGTTGGACAACCGGAGGCTGAAATCGACGTTGTTTGTGGCTATCGTACTCCCTGGAGCAACCGCTACCTTCGCAGGCATTCGCGCCGGGTGGCCAAGCATAGTCTTCACATGGAGGCCATGGCCATCGATATCCGTGTGCCTGGCACCAGTACCAGGGAATTGCGGGATGCCGCCCTGTCGCTGGGACGCGGAGGAGTCGGCTACTATCCTCGCAAGGGGTTTGTCCATGTCGATATTGGCCGGGTGCGCAAATGGTAATCTGAGCGCATGAAAGACGCAGGCGATTTTCATTCCATCTGACTGTCCCGCAACCAATTCTAGATGTGTCATCCTGAACGAAGCGCAGCGTTGTGCTTAAAGCAACTTGCCGGATGGGCGCGTAGTGAAGGACCCCGATAATATTTGATAACCGATTCTATATCAGGGAGTTCTCTTGTTGGAACTATACGTTTTTGTGTTGCGCCAACTAGTCCTCGTGAGAACGCCTTGATGCCGCATCGTACAGTAAAGATTCTTGGGGTCCTTCGACTCCGCGCCATTGGCTCATGGTGATCGTGACAGTTTTTGCGGCGCTGCGCTCAGGATGACAAGTCGTTGGGTTGACAGAGGATTTCGACAATCTCTAGTTTTCACAGGCCCTTTAGTCCCGCCGCATTTCTATAACAGGGCTACACAACTTCAGAATCGCTCTAATTTTGTTTGGGCGAATTCTGCTTAGGCGAGTCGGTTATGGGTGAACCCGGTATTTGCGGGCCCGTGATCTGCGAACCCATGAGGGGTAAATCAGGATAAGGATAACCGTTGGCCAGAGCGGTTTCGAGCGTGGCATCGTGGCCGTAGACATCGTCGAAGAAGCGCACCTCGCCGTTCTCCTGGACGGCCACTGTGCCGTACAGAATAAGCACCCGGATGGGATGGGCCAGGTTCACTTGCACGTTGTCGGGGCCATTCATGGCAGCCTGAATGCGCTCGTCGGTCCACGATGGATCATTGCGCAGGACCCACTTCGCCAGCGCTGCCGGGTTTTCAACGCGGATGCATCCATGGCTGTAGTCCCGCCGAGGCCGCGAGAAAAGCCCGCGTTCAGGCGTCCCGTGAAGATAGACGTCGTAGTGGTTTGGGAAAACAAACTTGGCCAGTCCGAGCGAATTGGCGGGGCCCGGCTTTTGCCGGATCTCCAGCTGCTTGGCTTCAAGCCTGCCCAGGATTTTCTTATCTACAGTATCAGAAGGGATCACCTCTCCGTGGTGGTCCACAATTTCGTACTGGTGTTTATCCAGGTACGACTTGTTCTTTTGGATTGCCGGAAGCAACTCAGCCTGCACAATGCTGTCGGGCACATTCCAATAAGGCCGGAAGATGATGTAGCGCATCTGGTCTTCAAAAACCGGTGTCTGGTGGTCCGGTGTCTTGCCCACAACCACGCGCATCGAAGCTGGAGGCTTGCGGTCAGCATAGGCGTGCAGTTGAAATTCGGGAATGTTGACCACAATGAATGGCGACCGCAAATCAGACCGCAGCCAGCGCCAGCGTTCCAACGTAAGTTGAAGTTGGGTAACGCGCCGGCTCAGAGGAGTGACAAGCTGGTTGAAAGTGTCGCGGCCAAGCGCTCCATCCGGGAACAGGCCATGCCGTTGCTGGAAGTGTTTCACTGCTTTAACTAACACGCCGTTATAGGTCTTGGACTCGGCGGGGGCCGCTGCATCCTGAGGAAGATCGCCTAAGAGACGCAGGCGGCTCACTAATTGCGAAATGCCTGGATACGGGTCGCCAGGTTTGATGGATTGCCCGGGAACCGGCAGCGGCTCGCCCTCGCCCTGGCGCGCCAGGGCCAGGTATCGCTCAAGGGCCAACTTTGTGCGAAGGTATCCCGGAAAAGAAGGCTCCACCTGCTCCACGACAGACGCCACGTCCTGTGCGGCCAGCACACGAGTGCGAAGAAAATCCGCCAGGTTGTATTTTTTGCCTTCAGTGTCGAATCCAAATTGGAAATAGCGCGGGTTGATTCGCCCCGCGTGTAAATCCGAAATGTACCGCATCGCCGAAACCGTTAAAGTCAGATCAAAGCAGGCCAGGTCATAAGCGGCCGATCGACTATTTGGCTCGGCCAGCCTCGCCAGCCGGTCGCCCCAGCGGGAGCTGTCGTAATCTTCAGGACGCAGCCCTTTCTTCTCTGCGTTCTTGAAAATATCAATCATGGTGAGCGCTTGCGCGGTGGGCTTACCGGCGACCATCCACGCCGGGGCATCATCGGAAGGCTGATAGAAAGCCGTTAACTCCGAACGATACTCTTCGAAATTGGGCCAGCGCATTCCTTCAACTTGGCCCGCGATGATGCGGGTACACAGAGACCACTTCGCCATCTCCGTGGCACTGTTTGAGAGACTGATTGCGACGACGTCTCCGCAGGAAGTTGATGGTGTACTTCCCGGCTGGGAAGCAATTGCCGGGCTCGTCAAAGCCGGCACAATCAATGCAAATATCAGCTGAGGGCCCCAGTTCTTCATGAGCTAGATCTCATTCGTCGAAAATATTTGGCTCAAATCGTCCGGGGAGGAGACCGAATGTATTGTAAGTTCGTTGATCGGGATGATACAGAAACGTTGGTAATGGTTCAAGAAGACTTTTGAAGATTTTGAAGCGCTTGTGAAGTAATTTCTGAAGTGTTTTTGGCTCGTCTCCGCGCCCTCTACACACTACGAGGTGAAAATTACCCGCACTTTTCAGGGCAAACGTCTCTACAGCTTGCGGAGAAGTCCTTTTGTGACAAGAGAACGATTACCTCAGCGGCTAAAGCCGGATGTATTTTCAATAATCTACGGCACGGCTAAGAGCTCCTTTGGCTCGCAAGCTCACCTCTAGGACAGGCTGTGCCCCTTCAAAGCCAAGGCGAAAGAAGGGTTTTTCCACAAGCTGTCTAGTCATTACGGCTGCGGAGCTTGGCAAGCAGGCGCAGAATTTCCATGTAGAGCCAGATCAGCGTGACCATCAGGCCAAAAGCTGCATACCATTCCATGTATTTCGGCGCGCCTGCACGTGCGCCGCTCTCAATGAAGTCAAAGTCCAGCACCAGGTTCAACGCCGCCACGATCACCACAACCACGCTGAACCCAATCCCGATTACACCCGATCCAAAGATGGAATTGAAGTGGATGCCGAAGAACCCAAGGATCATCGTTAGAAGATAGAAGAAGGCAATGCCGCCCGTGGCCGCCACCACTCCCAGACGGAATTTGTCCGTGACACGAATCACTCCGGACCGATAGGCAATCAGGAGCGCCAGAAGAGTTCCAAAAGTCAGGCTTACCGCCTGGATGGCAATTCCCGGATAGCGCAGATTAAACATTACCGAGATTGCTCCCAGCAGCAGCCCCTCCAGCAAGGCGTAGATGGGTGCGGTCACCGGTGCCCATGACTTCTTGAAGATGGTAACCATCGCAAAGATCAGTCCACCAATGGCGCCAATGCCTATCAGAGGAACCACCTCAGTCGGAGCGTTCTGGAACCGGTTCCAACTCCAGGCCGCAGTGGCCATCGCGCAGATCAATAAGACGCCTGTCTTGTTGGCCGTGCCTTGCACCGTCATCGCCTCGCCAAAAGCGGCGCGCTCGTCCCGGAAAACGTTGTCGTTCAAAGCCGGATTCGAAGTTCTCATCAATTCCGCCATCGATAGCTCCACTCTTACTTGAAATATAACTGTTAAATCAATTCTAGCTTAGAAGCACTTAAAGATCGGGTGATCGGGTGATCTGAAAACCAACCCCCAAATAAATCTTCCTTCCGGCTCAGACGCTCTTCTTCGACCCTGAGTTCGCATCGGCAAACGAGCCGTGTCTGCCTGCGCCGGCGGAGAATCGGGCCGCGCCCGCCGTGGATTCGCCGGAGGCCAGAACCGCTGAACCCCGGCGCAGCTCATTGCGCCTGGCCTGGTCCCAGGGCATCGACCACTGTTCATAGGCCGATAGCCGGTCTGCCCTGAGGCAGCCTGGCGGGAATGCTGCCAGAGAGTGAGCAAGTTCGAGCGCCGCCTCAAGTGCTTTGCCAGGTTCCACCAGGCGGTTTGCCAGACCCATGCGGAGCGCCTCTTCACCGGAGACGCCACGGCCTGTGAGGATGAGATCGAGAGCATGACTCTGGCCGATCAGCCGGGGCAGGCGAACGGTTCCCAGATCAATGAGGGGAACGCCCCATCGGCGGCAGAAGACACCAAATACGGCATTGTGGGCCGCAACGCGCATGTCGCACCACAGGGCCAGCTCCAGACCTCCGGCAACCGCGTGGCCTTCAACTGCGGCCAGTACGGGCTTGCCCAGCAGCATCCAGCTTGGACCCATAGGCCCGTCACCCTCTTCTGTGACTGGAGGGCGTGTGCCGGCAGCGACCTCGCGCAAGTCGGCACCCGCGCAAAATGTTCCCTGGGAGCCGGTCAGTATGGCGACATCCAAAGTATCGTCGCGATCAAATTCCTGAAAGGCTTCAAGCAATTTGCGGGCCGTGGCGGAATTTACCGCATTCCTTGCCTCCGGGCGGTTGATGGTAACAACTGTTATGTTGCTTTCGCGCTCCACGAGCACGGAGTTGGTTGAATCCTTCGCAGTCATTTTTGTTCCTCCAGGAATAGTTGCAAGAGATTGTCGTTGGGACGCTCTGCCAGGAGAGAGAACGAAAATCAATTTTAGCCGCGAATTCACTCGAATAAACACGAATTAGAGCGCTTCAAATCAGAGAGAGAAAATGATGCGCTAATCAAGGAATTCGGATACAACTTTGGTGATGCGCTTGAGAGCGGTTCTGACTACTTTGCTTCCGCAGCGCCCTTTGCGGCGACACCGTCCGTTTTCTGCCTTTTCCAATAAAAATAAAAGGGTATACCCAAAAGTACGATTCCCGTCCCGATGCCGGTTTCCGTTGTTTTCTCCACTGCGGCATTAACAGCCCAGATGCTTCCCAGGATTACATAGAGCAGGGGAAGCCATGGATATCCCGTACAGCGATAGGGGCGAGGCGCATCGGGCATTTTGCGGCGCAGCACAAACAGGGCCGCCACGGTGAGGACATAGCTGAGAACCATCATGAACATCACATAAGTGAAGAGGGCTTCGAAGCCTCCGCTCAAGGCAAGCGCACATGCCCAGATTCCCTGCAACGCCAGGCTGAACGCTGGTGTGCGCCAGCGCGGACTCACTCGGGCAAACGCACGGAAAAAGACGCCATCCTCAGCCATGGCGTAGTTGACGCGCGCGCCCGTCATGATCCCGGTGGCCATAGCGCCGAAGCAGGAGACGGCAATCATCAGGGCAAGCCAGCGGGCCACGCTCCCCGAGAACATGGAGACGGCCGCGGTCTGCGCCACAGCTTCGTCAGAGGCAATCCGGGTCATGGGCAACGCGTAGAGATAAACGGCATTGATGACCAGATACAGAATTCCTACGATGGTCACGCCCGTGATCAGCGAGCGCGGCAGGTTTCTCTGCGGATCTTTTATCTCGCCGGCGACCCAGGTGATATAGACCCAGCCATCATAGGCCCAGAAAACGGCGATCAGGGCCACGCCTATTCCAGTCATCAGCGATGGCCCTCCGGGAGAGGAAGGCAATGACGAAGAGTAATGGCTCCATGAGCCCTTGCCCCAGGCGAGGCCCAGGACGACGAACATTCCAATCGCACCGAACTTGGCCCACGTGGCGATGTTCTGAAGGACCGCCCCCCGGCGTACGCCGTAGATATTGACCATGGTCTGGAACGCGATCGCAACGACCGCGACCAGATGCCCGCGGGTGAGTGTGAAGTGGTATACGGAGAACACCGGGAGTTGGGCGTCGAGCACGGGGAAGACTTTGCCCAGGTATTGTGAAAAGCCGGCGCCTAGCGCCGCAATGGTTCCACCTACGCTGACCGTAAAGATCATCCAGCCATAGAGAAATGCCACGAATTCGCCGTAGGCTTCGCGCAGGTAAATGTACTGTCCGCCGGCCTCAGGAAACATGGCGCCCATCTCCGCAAAGGCAAAGCAGGCCAGCATGGTAATCACTCCGCCGATGACCCAAATGGAGAGGAAGAGCAACGGCGAGCGGGTATTCCCGGCAACCTCCTTGGCGGTTAGGAAAATGCCTGAGCCAATGATTCCGCTCGCCAGAAGCAGAACAGAATCCAGCAGCGAAAGGCCGTGAATCAGTTTGGTCTCTTTGGGCAAGATTAGCTTCCGCATCCCTGGTCGCGGAGCTATAGATATAATCTCGTTTGCACCTGTCCCGTCAAGTTCGGGTAGTGTCTTAATTTAATCTTGACGAGTTTCCGAGATTCCACGGAACATGCCGCCTGCTTAGAAATTCCGGGCGTTCTTAGGAGGGCAAATGATTTCTGGGGCTCACGTAATTATTTACAGTAAAGACGCTGAGGCGGACCGCGCATTTTTCCGCGACGTCCTCGGGTTCAAATCTGTGGATGCTGGTCATGGCTGGCTGATCTTTGCGCTGCCGCGGGCTGAAGCTGCATTCCATCCGTCCAATGAGAATGGTGTCCACGAACTCTATTTCATGTGCGACGATCTGAAAGCCGAAATGGCTTTTCTGGCGAAGAAGGACGTTAAGTGCTCTGAAATTCAAGAAGCACGATGGGGTTCCATTACGAAGATTCAGCTTCCCGGCGGAGGCGAGGTTCACCTTTATCAACCGAATCATCCTACAGCCTTAGGTTTAGATTTGAGGGTTTAGATTTGAAATGAATCGCTTATCGAAGTAAGACACCATCAAATTTGAGGAGCAGGGCAGACGCGCCGAATCGAATTATTCAATGACTCTTGAATCGATGGTCCTTATCCTTGTGGCGCTGCCACGATCTTGGCGGTGATGATGGCCTGCCCTACATGGCGTTGAGTGTGGTCGGCCACATGGACCAGCAGCCCGCCTACTGTGGTAGGTAGCTGCTTCTTACCTACCTGTCTCGCTTCTTCCATCTGGTTGGTCTCAAATGCCCGAATCCGGGCAGCACTGGCTGCCAAAGCCGCTGTCAACTCCGTAAATAATTGGCTTTTCGTTGCGCCTGGATCCAACTCGGACTTGAGCCCCGCGATCTGCTCTCCGCTGAGTTGACGGCCTTCAGCATAAGTCAGGAGCCGATCAAGGCTGCGAGCAATATGCCGGAGGTGAAATGCCACTGGAGCAATGCCGGAAGGACAGGCATTCACCTGTTCATCGCTTAAATTGCCGCACCAGCGTTCTAGATCCTCGCCGGCCAGTTGGAGGGCATGTAAAACCGCTCTTTGTACCGGAGGTACATCTTTCAAGGTACTCCGCAGCCAGGGTTCAGTCATGTTGCTTGTGTTCATGTTGAAATCATTCTCCGCAGTACTGCTTTCTGCCGAAAATTCTATCGGAGGTTCAAAAGGTCTTCCTTTGCGTCCTTCGCGTCCTTTGCGGTGAGCTTACACCTTAAATTGCTCGTCAATTTCAATCTGATAACCGGCGGAGAGGCGGTTAGTTTCATTGGCCATTCCCACCACGGCCATCAATTCCTTGAACATCGCATCTGTCATGCCTTTCTTCCGCGCCGCCACGGTATGGGACGCGATGCAGTACCCACATTGGTTGCTCACGCTTACGGCCACATAGATGAGTTCCTTGGTCAGAGGATCAAGGGCCCCCGGCGCCATGATCTGCTTGATATCTTCCCAGGTGCGCTTCAAGGTCGCCGGATCATGCGCAAGCGCCTTCCAAAAGTTGTTGATCCAATCGGTCTTGCGGGTGGTCATGATGTCGTCATAGACCGCCCGCACCTCGTCGCTTGCGTCTTGGTATTCGATCAATCCAAATGTTGACATGTTCGGCTCCCGTAAGACATGAGACCACAATGCGGTCTTTCTTGGCCAGCGAAGCACCAGCGTAATACATACATCCTTCGGCGCAAAAGCGGGCCTCAGGAAGGCAAAAGGCGTGTCTTAAGCTGCTAGAATCGCTGGGAGCAGTTCGATACCAGAGACTCCAGGGAGGCCCCATGTTGGGTTCATTAACGCTTCGTTCCTTCACGCAATGGATTGCCATTCTGCCCCTGCTCAGTGCGTTGGCCTGCAACGGGGCGAGCGCCGCAGTCCCAATTCCGAACCCAGCCGTAGATGAGGCGATGTCAAAGACCAAGGGCCAGGCAACAGTGGTAGTTGCTGGCGGCTGCTTTTGGGGGATTCAGGCGGTGTTTCAGCATGTTAAGGGAGTTCAGAGCGTTACTTCCGGATATGCGGGAGGCAACGCCAATACCGCTCGCTATGAGATGGTTGAAAACGGCGACACGGGTCACGCGGAATCGGTGAAGATCACTTATGATCCATCAAAGATCTCTTACGGCCAGCTTCTCAAGGTTTTCTTCTCGGTGGCCCACGATCCGACGGAGCTGAATCGCCAGGGACCGGATGAAGGCACTCAGTATCGCTCGGCCATCTTTTACGCCAATGAAGACCAAAGGCGAATTGCCCAGGCCTATGTTGATCAGCTTAATCATGCCAAGGCATTCTCTAAATCCATTGTGACCCAGGTCGTGCCGCTCAAGGGGTTTTATCCCGCCGAGGACTACCACCAGGATTACGCCATCCATCATCCCGACAATCCATACATCAGGATCAACGATCTACCCAAAATAGATCATCTCCGCCAGCAGCTTCCTGAGCTTTACGTGAGCAAGTAAATTTTCACGCTCTTGAACAACAAAGGAACCAGCACGAGGCAGGCAGTTTTTGGCGGACGGTTCCTGGAATTCTCAAGAGACATTACGGCAGGAAGATTGCGCCGGTCATGGCGAAGCAAGAAGTGGCCGGAGAGCAATGAGCCAGACTTTCTCCTTTTGAAGTGGGTGCGGATGGATCATAAGACGCCCTGCTGACGACTTGCCTGTGTCTCCGGCGATTAAGGAGCCAGCCAACAAAATAGAACCACGCTACAGTCAGCAACGGCATGGCAATCATGAAAGTCAGGACCTCGCTAATCCCGAATCGCCCTAACGTGATAACGATTCCACTCGTTAACACATAAGCAGGAAGGGCAGAGAAAACGAGCAGTGTTTCGAAGGTGCCCGGGTGAACTAAAATAGATATTGGGTCCCACTCTATGCATCCATCAGGATTCTTGCATGGCTTAGTGTCTGGTGGCGAGGCTTGCATATGCCGTCCTGGCGGAGTTGCATCGAGGCGCAATGATCCCCACCAGAAGTAACGATCAGGCGGATGTTTTATTCGCTGGTGCCTTTGAAAAGAGTCATAACTCACAATTGAAAAGAGAAGTAATCCGTACACGGGCAGAATTAGTCGCCAGCGTTTTCCCATACATCGTTAGATACCAAGCCTTCACCTTTGTTCCGATGCACATTATGTCCAGATCTGTCGTTGGCTCTACTTCGTGTACCTTCGTGACCTCTGTGGTTGTGGTTTTGACTTCGCTTTGATTTCCGGCAGGCCGTCAGCACAGCCGAGAGCGGCTGTGCTCCACGATTTCTTCTGAGCATTTTTGAAATGATTTCAGCTCGCCCGCTCGAACAGCCCTGCCGCGCCTTGTCCTCCACCGATGCACATTGTGACCACACCATAACGGGCCTTGCGGCGGGCCATTTCGTTGGCGAGGGTGCCGGTCATGCGTGAACCGGTCATGCCGAAGGGATGTCCAATGGCGATGGAGCCGCCGTTTACGTTGAGCTTTTCGTTGTCTATGCCCAGGCGGTCGCGGCAATAGATGACCTGCACGGCGAAAGCTTCATTGAGTTCCCAGAGATCAATGTCATTCAGCTTCAGACCGGTGCGCTTCAGCAGCTTGGGAATGGCGAAGACGGGGCCGATGCCCATTTCGTCTGGTTCGCAGCCTGCTACCTGGAAGCCCCGGAAGACCAGCTTGTAGGGTATGCCGAGTTGATCGGCCCGTTCGCGGGACATCAGCAACGTAGCCGATGCGCCATCAGAAAGCTGAGAGGCGTTGCCGGCAGTCACCGAACCCTGGCCGCTGGTCTGATCGAAATGCGGCTTTAATGCCAGCAGGCCTTCAAGGGTGGTGTCGGGACGGTTACATTCGTCTTTATCGGCGACTACCTCTTCCTTGCCGATGTGCTCGCCGGTCTTCTTGTCGAGGATGGCCTTGGTCACACGCATGGGCGCGATCTCACCCTCGAAGAAGCCTTCTTTCTGGGCGTGGGCGGTCCGCTGCTGGCTGAGAAGAGAGTATTCGTCCTGGGCATGGCGGCTGATTTTGTAGCGCTTGGCAACGACTTCAGCCGTATCACCCATGACCATGTAGAGGCCCGGCATTTTCTCCTGGAGCACCGGATTGGGGCTGCTGTCGCGCGGTATGACGCTGATGCTTTCAACACCGCCACCGATGGCCGCGTCAACACCTTCATTGATGATCTGATGCGCAGCCAGTGCGATAGCCTGCAAGCCGGACGAGCAAAAGCGATTGATGGTAGTACCCCCGACCGTGGTGGGCAGACCGGCCAGCATGGCGGCAATGCGGGCGATGTTATGGCCCTGGGGCCCGTGGGGTTGGGCACACCCCAACACCACGTCTTCAATTTCATTAGGATCCAGCTTGGGCGTCTTGCGCAGCGTATCTTTAATGCAGTGGGCCGCGAGTTCGTCGGGGCGGGTGATGTTGAACGAGCCTCGGAACGACTTGGTGAGCGCGGTGCGCGAACTGGCAACTACGACTGCTTCTCTCATGGTCTTAGCTCCTAGCTACTGGCTGCTAGCTCCTAGTCTTTGGTGCTTAGCTTTTAGCCAGTTTCTAATCTATTTAGATTTCTGCTTCAGCTGCTTAGCTGTTATTTATTCGCGTTCATTCGCGTGAATTCGCGGCCAAATTTCCTTGCCTTCCAGCCATTGGCTCCGAGCTAGTAGCCAGGAGCCAGTAGCTAGCAGCGTTGTTATGCTGCCGCGCCCTGGCCCTTGTCGAAGTCTGCGAAGCCTTTGCCTTCTTCTGCAAGGCGTTTCAGTAAAGGAGCGGGTTCCCAGAGTTCGCCATGCTGCTTATGAAATTCGCAGACGCGCTCGTACACTTTTTTCAGGCCCACGGTATCGGCATACCACATTGGGCCGCCCCGGTGAGCAGGGAAGCCGTATCCGTTGAGGTAGATGATGTCGATATCAACGGCCCGTAGCGCATAGCCTTCTTCCAGGATGCGGGCGCCCTCGTTCACCAGAGCGTAAATGCAGCGGTCGACAATCTCTTCCGTGGAAATCTGGCGCTGGGGGATGCCGGCCTCTGTGCCCCACTTTTTAACCATCTGGGCGACTTCAGGATCGGGGATGGCGCGACGCTCGGAATCGTATTTGTACCAACCTGCACCGGTCTTCTGGCCATAGCGTCCGAGTTCGCACAGCCGGTCTTCCGCCAGGGGTTGCCGCACACCGGGCTTTTCCGTGTGGCGATATTCCTTGCGGATGCGCCAACCTACGTCGAGTCCGGCAAGATCACCGGTCGCCATGGGCCCCATGGCCATGCCGTAGTCGTACAGGGCCTTATCAACGGCCTCGACGCTTGCGCCTTCTTCCACCAGGAACTGGGCCTCACGCCGGTAAGGGCCGAACATGCGGTTGCCGACAAAGCCCCGGCAATTGCCGACCAGCACGCCGATCTTGCCAATCTTCTTGGAGAGCTGCATACAGGTGGCGATGACATCTTTACCGCTGGCCTTGCC
>Ga0210400_10002970_pt1 | contig 15195 bp, 14 predicted proteins | sample IncBWH26MmetaG_FD_155456 | JGI IMG/M metagenome (GOLD analysis project Ga0210400, IMG submission 155456) | Forest soil microbial communities from Barre Woods Harvard Forest LTER site, Petersham, Massachusetts, United States - Inc-BW-H-26-M | ecosystem: Environmental > Terrestrial > Soil >... | reverse complement strand
TTTCTTTTCCAATTTCTTTTTGTGATGGGCGCCCATGGCGCTCACCCGTTCTAACCGTTTTCAGGGAGAAGCGAATGACACACACGAAGATACACATTCGGATTTCGGCGCTGGCCATGGCCTCCGCCTTGCTGTTCGCGATGATTCTTCCGATTTCCGGTCACGCAGACAGCAAGATTCGCATCATGACCGCCACCACCGACCTGGCGTCCCTCGCCCAGGAAATTGGGGGTGACAAAGTCGAAGTTGAATCCGTCGCTCGCGGCTATCAGGACCCGCACTTCGTTGATCCCAAGCCGAGCTTCCTTCTGAAGCTCTCCAAAGCCGACCTGCTCATCGTCGTCGGCCTCGAACTCGAAATTGGTTGGCTGCCGCCGCTCATCACCCAGTCCAGCAACCCGAGAATTCAGGTCGGCGCGCCCGGTTATTTCGACGCATCGCGATTTGCAAAAATCCTGGAACTTCCTACCGGCCAGGTGACTCGCGCGGAAGGCGACGTACATCCTCTTGGGAACCCTCACTACTGGCTGGACCCGGACAACGGCTTGCGCATCGCCAAGGGCATTCAGAACAAGCTCAGCGAGATGCGTTCCAATGATGCCGCCTATTTTTCACAGCGCTACGATGCCTTTGAGCAGCGGCTCAAGCAGTCCGAGCAGCAATGGCAGGCGCAGATGAAGCCCTACGCCGGCCGCAAGGTCGTTACCTATCACCGTTCCTGGCCTAATTTCGCCGAACATTTCGGCCTCAACGTGGTCGGCTACGTCGAGCCGCGTCCCGGCATTCCCCCGAGCCCTCAACACACCGTGGAACTAATCGGGCAAATGAAGCGCGAAGGCGTGAAGATCATCATGGTCGAACCGTACTTTGATTTGAAGACGCCCAATTCCATCGCGCGTGATACCGGCGCGCAAGTCGTCGTCTTAATGCCATCGGTCGGCGGCGAAAAAGAGATCACCGACTACTTCAAGTTGTTCGACTACGATATCGCCAAGCTCAAGAAGGCTTTTGACGAGACTCACTAGGAGAGTATTCGATGGAGATTCTTCCGTTTCTGATTTTGCCGTTCTTGGCGAGCTTGATCCTGACCGGCATTCACTCCTATCTTGGAGTTCATGTTGTTGAGCGAGGCGTTATTTTCGTGGATCTCGCTCTCGCGCAGATCGCTGCGCTAGGCGCGATAGTCGCGATTATTGCCGGGATGGATCCTCACGGCCGCGGCTCCTACTGGATCAGCCTCGGCTTCACCTTTCTCGGCGCGGCCATTTTCGCCTTTGCTCGCACCCGCCGCGGTCACATTCCCCAAGAAGCTTTCATCGGCATCGCTTATGCCGTCGCCTCTGCTATGGCCATTCTCCTGATGAGCAAGGCCACCGGCGAAACCGAGCATCTCAAGGACATGCTCGTCGGCAATATTCTCGCCGTCTCCCGGCCCGAGGTGATCAAGACGGCGATACTCTACAGCGCTGTCGGCCTGTTCCATTTCATATTCCGCAAGAAATTCCTGCTCATCTCCATGAACCACGACAAAGCCGAACAGACCGGCCTCAACGTCCGCTTCTGGGATTTTCTCTTCTACGCTTCTTTCGGATTCGTAGTCACGTCTTCGGTGGCCATCGCCGGCGTCCTGCTCGTTTTCTGCTACCTGATCGTGCCCAGCGTTGGTGCCATGCTTTTTGCCGACCGCATTGGTCCACGCCTCGCCATTGGCTGGACCATGGGCACTCTGGTCTCCGCCTTGGGCGTCTATCTCAGTGTCCAGCTCGACACGCCAACTGGCGCCACCATCGTTGTCACCTTTGGCGGCGTCCTCATCGTAATGTTCTTATTGCATCTCATCCTGCACCACGGCCGCCCGAGGCGCGAATTGCAAGGCGCTGTATCCGCTCACCGCGAACTTGAAACGGCAACTTCCGCGACTAGGGAATCCTAGTCGTCGCCTGCCTTGGTCTCCTCCCTGCCTCGAAGTCCACCGGAGTCGTCAGCGACACCCAAACGCCCTTCGTCTTCTATCTTCCACCCAAACCCGCTACTTCTTTTCCGGCTGCGCCGTCGGGGGCAAAATTCCATTCAGTCGCAAATAAATCGCTTCCGTTGCGTAGTGGTCCGTCCAGCTTCCCGCCAGCGCCACTAACGCGCCACCGCGCGAAATCGGCCGGTTGCCGAAAAACATGAACTGATCTCCCAGCTTCGAATCATCCACGCCCGCCAGCGCCGTCGCGCAAAACGCAAACGAATCCTTCATCGCCGCTACCAGCTTGTCCTTGCCGTCGGTTTCCGCGATCTTCACGTCCGGCGCCGCCTGCCCCGAAATCTTCGAGCAAATCGTGTTGTTCGATTGCGTGATGTGCATCACCAGGTGTCCAAACGAATTCATCTCCGGCGTCGGCTTGAAGCTGTACTTCTCCGCCGGCATGGCTTCCGCCGCCCCCACCATGTTCTTTTGGTATCGCGGCACTCCCGCTTTCACGAATCCGCTCACAGGACTCGTCACGGTGCCCATCTCCGCCATCCGTTGGTTATCCGCCGGCGCCGCCTGCGGAGTTGCTGCCGCGGGCGCGGCTTGTTGCGCCGCCGAGACTCCCGCCATCGCCAAGATAGCTACCGCCACAAACAAACTCGTTCGTGTCTTCATTGTCTTTCCCCTCTCCCCACAAGATTCGCAAAGAAGCATACCCCCGCTGCATTCCTCCAACAAGCGCTACTCGCCACCGCCACGTCTTCCAACCGCGTCGCTCCAATTTGTCTCTCATTTTCTTCGAAACATTCTTTTCTCCGCCCCGTCTCTACCTATAGCTATCTATAGGAGCGCGCGTGCTCAAACCCAAAAACGACCTCCTACAGGGCACCCTTGCCCTCCTGGTCCTCAAAACCCTCGCTCGCGGCCCTCTCCACGGCTACGGCATCACCCTCCACATCCAGATGGTTTCGAAAGACATCCTCCGCGTCGAAGAAGGCTCCCTCTATCCCGCTCTCCATCGCATGGAACAAGACGGTTGGGTAAGCGCCGAATGGGCCACCAGCGAAAACAATCGCCGCGCCCGCTACTATCGCTTGACCTCCAAAGGTCGCAAACAACTTGCCGAGGAAGAAAAAAACTGGGCGCAGCTAACGCAAGCCGTTGCCCATGTTCTGCAGTGTGCCTGATCGATTCGAAAGGAAGGTGCACCGTGTCCCTCATTTCCCGCCTGCGCGCCATGTTGCGGCGAGACCGCCTGGACCACGACCTCGACGAAGAGCTGCGCTCGCACCTCGAGATGCGCGCCGCCGACAATCTCTCCGCCGGAATGTCCGCCGCGGAAGCGCGTTACGAAGCGCAAAAACGTTTCGGCAATACGACTTTGACGAAAGAGGACACCAGGGCCATGGATATCATCGGCTGGATCGAGACGCTGGGCCAGAATCTGCGCTATGCGGTTCGCATGTTGCGCCGGAGCCCCGGCTTCACCGCCGTCGCGATTTTGACGCTAGCGCTTGGCATCGGCGGAAACGTCGCCATCTTCACCGTCGTGCGCGCCGTACTTCTCAGTCCGCTGCCCTTCTCGCATCCCGATCAGCTCGTGCGCGTCTACGATGACCTGCGCGGTCCGAACACCCACGATGTCGGAATGTCAGTTCCTGAAATGTGGGATCTGCGCGACAAGTCCGGCGTTTTTCAGGATATTTCCGCGTTGGTTTCCGCCGATGCGAATCTAACCGGCGGCGATCAGCCCGAACGCATCGAGCTTTTGGGCACTAGCCCCAATTATTTCACCATGCTCGGAACTCCGCCTCAGCTAGGCCGCGTCTACACGCAGCAAGATGCCCAGCCAGGGTTCACGGAAGGAGTGGTGATCAGCGATGGTTTTTGGCGCCGCACCTTCGGCGCCGACCCGCAAGTCATCGGCAGGAAGATCCGCGTGGACAGCGACCTTTATACCGTCATAGGCGTGATGCCTCCGTCCTTCCGCCACCCCGGGCGCACTCTCACGAATGAGGTGGACGTGTGGGCTGCCGCAGGCTACATCGCCTTGCCATTCCCTGTTCCCGTTCTGCGGTCGACGAGACTGCTGCCCGGAGCCATGGGCCGCCTGAAGCCTGGCATCACGGTTTCGCAGGCACAAGCGCGCCTGGACGCACTAACTGCCCAACTCAGCCGTGAGTACCCCACGGAATATCCTGCTGCAGCTGCCTGGGGAGTGCGCCTGGTTTCCGTTCAGGAAGATCTCGTCGGGACTGTGCGTACTGAGCTCCTCGTGCTCTTCGGAGCAGTCGCGTTTGTATTGCTGATTGCTTGCGTCAATCTTGCGAACTTGCTCCTGGCACGCTCGGCTTCCCGACAGCGCGAGATCGCCATCCGCCTGGCCGTGGGTGCCGGGCGCGGACGCTTGATCACCCAGTTGCTGACCGAAAGCGTTCTGCTGTCCACGATTTCCGGCATCGTCGCACTCCTCACTGGCTTCTGGCTCAAGACCTGGCTTCTGACAATGACTCCTGCCGATCTCCCCAGGCTGAAGGAAGTCAGCCTCAGTCCCGCTGTCGTGTTCTTTGCCTTCGCAATCTCCATCCTGACCGGCGTAGTTTTCGGCCTTGCTCCCGCCCTTCAGGCCGCACGCTCCAGCCACGTCGCCAATTTGCGCGAGGGCAGCCGCGGCTCCGGATCCAGCAAGCATCAAATGAAAATCTCCCGCTTCCTTGTGGCTTCCGAAATCGCCTTGTCCCTTGTCTTGCTCATTGGCACCGGCCTGCTTCTCCGCAGCTTTTGGCGCCTCGCCCAAGTGCATCCCGGTTTCGATCCCCATCGCGTAGTTACTACGAGGATTTGGCTCCCTGTGCCAAACGATCCTTCCGAAGACGTCTATCCCACCGTCGAGAAACGCGCCGAGTTTCTCCGCGAAGTCCTCCGCCGCGTGAGCGTGCTCCCCGGCGTGGAAGACGCCGCCATCGGTAGTCTCAACAGTCTTCCGATGAATTCCGCAACGTCTCAATTCCCCTTCGCCATTGAGGGCCGCGCCGACGAATCCCGGCGCACTCCCGTGGCCGAATTCACCTCCGTCACGCCCGATTATTTTCAAGTTCTGAAGGCCCCGTTCATCCGCGGCCGCATCTTCACCGATTCCGACAACGTCAAGGGACAGCAAGTCGCTCTGATCAATGAAACTCTAGCCCGCCGCTATTGGCCCGATGCCGATCCCATCGGCCAACACCTAAAATTGGGCGCGCGCCGCGGGCAAGATCCATCCCAAATCCCTCCAACGACCATCGTCGGCGTTGTCGGCGACATCAAGTCCGACGGTTTTGACTTGGCCAGCGCCCCGCATATTTATCTTCCGCTCTATCAGTTTGCGGGCTATGCCTCCGTGGTCTATCTCCGCAGCGGAGGCGATCCCGCCTCTCTCGGAGCTGCCATTCGCCGCGAAGTGCAGGCCATCGATCCCACCATTCCCGTCTTCGGTGTGCAAACCATGGACGACGTCGTTTCGAAGTATCTGGCGCAGCGCCGTTTCGCTCTCGAGCTGCTGGGAATCTTTGCCGGCGTCGCCCTTTTGCTGGCTTCCATCGGCATCTATGGCGTGATGGCTTACACCTTCAGCCAGCGCACCAACGAAATCGGAATCCGCATGGCCATGGGCGCGCAGCGTAGCGACATTCTGAAAATCGCCGTTAGCGAAGGCGCGTTCGTCGTTGCCTTCGGCATTGTTTCCGGAATCATCGGCTCGGCGATTTTCACCCGGTTTCTCCAGTCCATGCTCTTTGAGGTGAAATCCATCGATCCCATCACTTATGTGGGAATCTCCGCGCTACTGGCTGGGGTGACTCTTCTCGCGTCTCTCGTTCCCGCGCGCCGAGCCACTCGCGTCGATCCCTTGACGGCCCTGCGTCAGGATTGACGGCGTTCGCCGGATTGATTCGAAAGGAAGGTGCACCGTGTCCCTCACTACGAATAGCAGCTACCCGGTTTTAGTGGCACAGGCTTCAGCCTGTGCTCTCACCTCTGTTAACGTGGCTCCAGGTCACTGCTTTTCTTTTATCGCGCAGCCATTCATCTTTTCCCTCTTCTCCGTGACCTCTATGCCTCTGCGTCCTCTGCGTTAAGTTTTTTCCGATCCTCACTCCAAATTCTTCACCGTCTTCTCAATCAGCCCCGCCGTCCCCGCATACGGGTCCCCCGGGCTGTCCCACTCCATCGAAAAATAACCTTGGTACCCATGCCGCTTCGCAATCCCAAACGTCCGCGCCAAATCCACGTGCGCGACCTTGTCCTTCCCATCCCCCACTTCCGTTTCCTTCACATGCGAAATGTTGTACGCATGCCCGAACATCTCTTCGATCCCCCGGTACGCATACTCCTCTTCGTAAGCCGCCAGCGTATTCGCAAAATCCGGCAGCGCATGCAACCACGGGCTGTTCACCTTCTCGATCACTTTCACCAGGAAGAACGGATCCTCGCTCACCGCATTGTCATTCTCCAGGTTCACCACCACGTTCTTTGCCGCCCCATACTCCGCCACCCTCTTCAAGCTCGCCGCCGTCCGCTCCACATCCGGCTTCACATCCTTCGCTTGCGGCAGATTCGTTCGCACGCTCGGAGACCCGATCGCCGCCGCCGCATCAATCCACTGTTTGCTGAACTCGACCGCCCGTTCCCGCTCCGCCCCGTCCGCCGCATACGGACTGTGCTCCCCATCCACCGCAATGTTCACAATCGCCCCGCCCGCCTTCGCCACTCCTGCCCGCACCTCCTCCAGATACCCCTTCTCCAGCGAAAGGAAATGCTCGCTCCACGGCTCAATCTTCCTGATGTTGAATCTCGCGCTGACGTGCGCCGCGAACAGTTTCAACTCCATTTTTCCGCTGCTGCCGCTCCCGGCCTTTTCGTCGTGCCCCATGATGAAATCCCGGAACGGATACGACGCAATCGCAATCCGCTCCCGCGCCGCCGTGGGGAACCGCATACTCGGCCCCGCATCCGCCGCGAGCACCCTCCCATTCCCCGCGAACAGCTCCGTCCACGCTCCCGCACACACCACCACTCTCGCCGCCGAACCGCCAGCCTCCGCCAAAAACCGCCTTCGTGTCGTCTGCCTCATAGCCGCGCCAGTTTAGGCCCGATCCATTTCCTTGTCACTGCTCTATCCACGCCACCCGCGTATAATGTGCGCTTCACTTTAGGAGAGCACATCATGCGCTATCGCAAATTTGGCCAGACCGGATGGAATGTCAGCGAAATTGGTTACGGGATGTGGGGCATGGCCGGCTGGACCGGCTCCGACGACGCCGAATCCCTCGCGGCACTCCAGCGCGCCGTCGATCTCGGCTGCAATTTTTTTGACACCGCCTGGGCCTATGGCAGCGGCCACAGCGAAGAGCTTCTCGGAAAAATCCTGCGCGCCAACAAAAGCAATTCCGCCGGCGGCCCCGACAAAAAACTTTACGCTGCCACAAAAGTTCCGCCGAAAAATCGCCGTTGGCCATCGCGTCCGGAATACTCTCTCGACGATTCCTATCCGCCCGACTACATCTTCGAGTACGTCGACAGGAGCCTCAAGAATATCGGCGCCGACACGCTCGACCTTATCCAATTTCACACCTGGGAGGACGTCTGGCTCAGCGACGAGCGCCTGCCCCGCGCCATCGAAAAACTTCGCGCCAGTGGCAAAGTGCGCGCTGTCGGCATCAGCCTCAATCGCTGGGAACCCGCCAACGGCATTCGCGCCGTGCGCGCCGGCCTCGTCGATGCCGTCCAGGTCATCTACAATATTTTCGACCAGAATCCCGAAGACCAGCTCTTCCCCGCCTGCCGCGAAAAAAATGTCGCCGTCATCGCCCGCGTCCCCTTCGACGAAGGCACTCTCACTGGCACGCTCACGCTCGACAGCAAATGGCCCGCCAGCGATTGGCGCAGTACCTACTTCGTTCCCGAAAATCTCAAAGCGAGTGTCGCCCGCGCGGACGCTCTGAAGCCCCTCGTCCCCGCAGGCTCGACGCTCCCGGAAATGGCTCTGCGCTTCATCCTCAATAATCCCGACGTTGGCACCATCATTCCCGGCATGCGAAAAATCCGCAACGTCGAAGCCAATCTCGCCGCCAGCGACAAAGGCCCCCTCCCCGCGCCGCTCCACGCAAAACTCCGCCCCCACCGCTGGGAACGCACCCCCACAAGATGGAGCCAATAAGAACCAGTACTCAGTTTTTAGTCGTTAGTTCTTAGTTGAAGGAAAGAAAAAGCTGTAGAGAAAAAAGAGAGGAAAAGAAAAAAAGGAAGAGGAAAGAAAGAAAAAACCAAAGAAGAAAGAGCTCAATCTCAAATTGCTTTCTTCCTACTTACGACTAAAAACTAAGAACCAAAAACTGTTTCACGCACTTTTCTTCAAGGCGCGTTCGACGAGCGTGAGGCAGCGCTCGGCTTGCTCGCGCAATAATTCTTCGCTGTCGTTGCGATCGCGCTGCATGCTGTGGAGTTCGTCGGCAATCGCCAGCGCCGCCAGCACCGCGACTTTTTGCGTATCCACCGTCGCGGTGGCGTCCGCAATCGCATGCATTTTTTCATCTACAAATGTCGCGAGCTTCTGCACGTACTTCGCGTCCAGCTCTCCCTGGATGGAGTAGCTCTGCCCGAAAATCTGCACTTTCACCGGCCCGCTCATGGAATCCCCGCGTCTCCATCGGCACAATATCACATTCGCTCGCGGAATAAATCCCTGCCGGCCGCGGGCCTCTCGCACGAAGTCCCATTTACATTTTTCGCGCCGTTCGATACCGTGTGAGGTCCAGCCTGCTTTCTACCAGCCCGCATAATTCGAATCTGTCCGCTCGCACAAGGAGTGCATCATGCCCACGAAGCCCCGTCGCAAGAAATCCGCTGCCGCGCAGCAACACCCCATTCGAATCGTGCCATTGCATCGCCCGGAGGCGCAACGAATTGCCGCCGCAGTCGCGCCCGTGCTTACTTACCGCGGCGGGCCGCTGCTCACTGCCGTAGAAGTTTTTACGATTTTTTGGGGCGCCGAATGGAAACAAGCGCCGCAGAGCGCGCTGCTTACGAACATGAATTTGTTCTTCGACTATATTCTCACGAGTCCGCTGATCGATCAGCTCGGTGAATACAGCGTTCCCGGAAAAACGATCGGTCCTGGGAAACGCACAGGCACCATAACTCTTACTTCGCCAGCTCCAACCACTTCCGTGCAGGACAGTGCGATACAACAAATGCTGCAGCAGGAAATCGCCGCCAAGAATCTTCCGGCGCCCGGCCCCAACTCGCTCTATTTCTTTTTTCTTCCTCCTGGCGTTACCGTGGTGCAAGGAGGCAGCGCTTCCTGCCAGGATTTCTGCGGCTATCACGACGCCACCAGCGACAACATTTTCTACGCGGTCATGCCGTATCCGGGATGTTCCGGTTGCACCGGCGGACTGACCGTCGCCGACGCGCTCACTTCCACCAGCTCACATGAGCTTTGCGAAGCGATCACCGATCCGGTGCCTGGCCAGGGGTGGTACGACGACAATAACGGTGAAATCGGAGACATTTGCGCCTGGAAAACGAGGACGCTTGGCGGATACACGATTCAACTGGAATGGTCGAACAGTGCGGGAGCTTGCGTGTGAGTTTCGAACCGTTTTTATTGAGCGCGGAGCTGCGCGCCGAGATTCTTCTCGAGGGCTGAAATAATTTTGGCGGAGGCTTCGCTGATTTGCACGTCGGTCAGCGTTGTTTCGCGGCTCTGGAACGTGATTCGAACGAGGAGCGAATATTTTCCGGCGGGAACATTTTTGCCGCGGAAAAGGTCCGCCGCTTCGATGCTGGAGATTTCAGGAATATGGAGTGAGCGAATGGCGTTCGAAACGTCCGCAAAACGCGTCCCGTCCGCTAGCAGCAGGGAGAAATCGCGCTCGACGGCGGGGAATCGCGGCAACGGTTGGTATCGCCGCGACTCTTTCGCTGTTCGAAACGCCGAGTAGATTGGATCGAGCGTCAATTCCGCGAAGAAAACATCCTGGCGGAATTTGAATTTGTCGGCAACGCGGCGCGCGAGCTGGCCGGCGGCGCCGATTTCGATCGCATCGAGCCGGATGCGGCCACGGCGCGCGGCGTGGAGCCAGTCCGGACCGCCGTCGCGCCATTCGAATGCGCCGGCTAGCGACGCGATAGCGTCGAGGTCGCCCTTGAGGTCGACGAAGGAAAATTCGCGCGGCGATTCGTAAATATTTTTTTGGCGGGCTTCGCCGGTTGCGCCGAGGGTGAGGACAGGCGTCTCGATGGATTCGCTGCCTTTCAGGCGGTAGTGACGGCCGATTTCGAACAGGCGGGCGTTGCGCTGGCCGTGGTTCAGATTCCATTCGAGGGCGGCGGCCATGGTCACGAGGCCGTTCGAACGCAGAACATTGGCCTCTTCCGAAAGGGGATTCGAAAGACGCGCGGGCGCGACGCCCTCGGGGCGAAACAGTGAGTCGCGTTCTTCGGCGACGTGCGGAATCGTGAGGATTTCGCGGTAGCCGAGACCGATGAGCCGCTCGCGCAAACGCGATTCGGCTTCGTAGTGCGGCAGGCGGGCGGCACCCTGGCGGGCAGCGGGCAAGCGCGGTGGAAATTTATCGAGGCCGTAAATGCGGGCGATTTCTTCGATGAGATCGATTTCTCGTTCGACTTCCGCGCGCCAGGAGGGCTGGGTGCATTCCCACGCGGCGAGAATGGAGCCTTCTGCGCCGCGATTCTGGTCGATTCGAATGGGGGCGAAACCGAGCGCGCTGAGGCAGGCTTCCACTTCCTTGTCCGGCACGTCCGCGCCCATCACGCGAAGAATTTCCGCGCGCGTGACGCGGATTTTCTTCGGCGCGCGCTTTCCCGGGTAAACGTCCACAACTCCGGAAAGCAATTCGCCACCGGCAAGCTGCAAAATCAGTTCGGCGGCGCGGCGCGAAGCGATTTCAGCCATTTCCGGGTCAGCGCCGCGGCCGAAGCGCGTGGAGGCTTCGGTGTGCAATTTCAGGAACCGCGCGGCGCGGCGGACTGCCACCGGTTCGAACCAGGCGCACTCAATCAAAACATTCTTCGTGGAGAACGAAATCTCAGTTTCGGCACCGCCCATGATTCCGCCGATGCCCACAGCGCGCGAACCATCGCCGTCGCTGATCATGCAGAGATTCGAATCGAGCTGGCGCTCTTTATCAGGCGCGAGCTGTCGCTCGACGCCGTCGAGCGTCCTGATTTTTTCGGCCTTCCTGGCCTTGCGGACGACGATTCTGTGATCGCGCACTTTGTCGTAGTCAAACGTGTGCAGCGGATGTCCCAGCTCCAGCATCACGTAGTTGGAAACATCGACGACGTTGCTGATGCTGGGCACGCCGGAGGCTTCAAGACGGTCTTTCAGCCATTTCGGTGAAGGCTGGATCTTCACGTTTCGAATGACGCGCGCGGTGAAGCGGCCGCAGAGTTCCGGCGATTGAATTTCGACGCGAACGGCGTCGGCGGCTTTGGCGGCTGCACTTTCCTCCGGCCTGGGAGGAGTGAAGACCAGGGGCTGCTTGAAGATGGCGCCAACTTCGCGGGCGATTCCCAGGTGGCCGAGGCAGTCGGGGCGGTTGGAACTGACTTCGGCTTCGATCACCGCGCCGTGCGCACCGTTTTCCACGCCGCCGATGTTGGTTCCGGATAGCGCGAGGCGCGAGGCCAGCTCCTGCGGCGTCGCGGGAACCTCGACGAAGTCTTTCAGCCAGTTGTAGACAACCTTCATCTCTTTGTTCCAATCCGTCCAGAGAACCCACCCTCAAAAACCGAGGGTGGGGCACCCGCACCCGCTACACGAGCTTCCTACGGAAACTGGCGGAGGAAGCGCACGTCGTTCTGGAAAAAGACCTGGATATCGTCGATGCCGTATTTCAGCATGGCCAGGCGGTCGATGCCGATACCGAAGGCAAAGCCGCTGACTTTTTTTGCGTCGTAGTTGACGAAGCCGTAGACGGCGGGATCGACCATGCCGGCGCCGAAGAGTTCGATCCACGCGGCGCCTTTGCATTTCGAACAGGTTCCACCGCCCGCCGCCGTGCCGGTTCCGGCGCAGAAGGGGCAGGAGACGTCGAATTCGACGCTGGGCTCGGTAAACGGGAAATAGCTGGGGCGGAAGCGAGTTTTGACGCTGGGGCCGAAGAATTGCTTTACGAAATATTCGATGGTGCCGGTGAAATCGCAGAAGGTGATGTCGGTGTCTACGGCGAGGCCTTCGATCTGGTGGAAAGCAAAGGAATGCGTGGCGTCGGGATTGTCGCGGCGATAGACCTTGCCGGGGACGATGACGCGCACGGGCGGCTTCTGTTTTTCCATGGTGCGGATTTGCATAGGCGAAGTGTGCGTGCGCAGAAGGAGGGGCGTCGCGGCGCCTTTCGACAATTCCAGATAGAAGGTGTCCATGTCGTCGCGGACGGGATGGAATTCCGGGATGTTGAGCGCTTCGAAATTGTAGTAAGGCGTTTCAATCTCGGGGCCTTCGACAACGGAGAAGCCGATAGAGAAGAAAATATCTTCGATTTCCTGGAAAACCTGGCGGATCAGATGGTGCGAGCCGACGGGGCGGAGGACGCCGGGGAGTGAGAGGTCGATGCGATCTCGAGTCGCGGCGCTCGCTTCGGTTTTCTCTTCAATTCGCTTTCGCTGCTCCTCCAGTTTCGATTCGATGTGTGTCTTCAGTTCGTTGAACTGCTTTCCGACAACACCCTTCAGCGATGGAGGTGACTTTTTAAGCCAATTCTCGGTAACAAGCGTGAGTACGCCGGCCTTCCGACCAACCCAGAAGTTCCGGAGAGATGAGGCAGGGTCGGAGTCGGAACCGAGCCAAGCCTCCTGAAGCATCAAGTTTCGGATCCCGTCAGCGTCGAGCGCGACCTGACGATCAAATCGCGCACGAACTTCCGCGAACTTTTCCGCGACCCCCTGGGCGTCGTTCACGCCGAGTTCTGCGAGAGTCTTCTCAGTTGGGTTGTCAACAGTTGGCATGATCGCGCTGTAGATTACACCGAAGGGCACGATTTATCGTGCCCCTACGGAAGAAATCGCTGGCAAGATGCCTGCGCTGACCACAGTTAGCCAAGCGGCCTACATCCTGCCGAGAAGGGCGCAGCGGTGCTGCGCCCCTACAAAGAAGTGGCGTCGATGCGAGTTGCTACGCGCGCTTCGCCTTGGTTGGAGGCGGGGCGGCGGCTTTGGCTGTGGCCACGAGAGAAGCGAACGCAGCCGCGTCCTTCACCGCGATATCCGCCAGCACTTTGCGGTCGAGCGCCACGCCCGCGGCTTTCAGGCCGTGGATCAACTGGCCGTAGGTCAGGCCGTTGTTGCGTGCGGCGGCGCCGACGCGCTGAATCCAGAGCTTGCGATACTCGCGCTTTTTGACGCGGCGGTCGCGCTTGGCATAGCGATCGGCGCGATTGGCGGCTTCCTGCGCGGATTGGTAGAGCTTGCTCTTTGTGAGGTAAAAGCCTTTTGTTCGCCTGAGGTACTTCTTGCGCCGTGCACGGCGCTTGGTGCCGCGTTTTACGCGAGCCTTGGGGTTTCTCTTTCGAATTTTGCCGAGTCCGGAGATTGCAATGCGCGGGATTTTGTGCGGACGGGTCTAAAGACCCGCCACTACAAGACCTCAGCGCTCAGCAACAGCGGCTGCGGATGCTAATAGGAAACAAAACAGGTTGCGGGCACGCGAGAGAATACGCATACCGCAACGGGTTTGTTTCCGGGGTAATGCAGTGCCACGAGCCTAACGGTTCACGGCGAATCGGCCGGCAGGCACCCGTGAAGCGCTGCCTGGCACGATATTGCGGAACTTGCGTTCCACATTTTCTTCGCAGGCACTTGTTGCTGTGCCCGTGTTTCAAAGAAAGTCTTTATCCGTACGGAAGCATCTGCCGGACGCTGGCGATGTCGGCTTTGTTGACCAGTGTCAGCTTCTTGAGGTTGCGCATGCGCCCGGGCGCTTTGGTGCCCATCAAGTGGCGTTTGCCGGAATGCCCGCGCTTGATCTTGCCGTTCGCCGTAAACTTGAAGCGCTTCCTGGCACCGCGGTGTGTCTTCAATTTCAGTTTTGGTTTCGACGCGTTTCTTGGCATTGCCTAAAATCCTCTCCTGATTCCGATGCGATGCACGCGTTAGCGCGTGTCTCGAAAATTGAACTTGGTTGCCAACTCGGGCGCAGCATGCTGCGCCCCTACAAAGTCATGATTAGCGGGCGATTCGCCGTTTATTGCGACTGCTGAGCGCTGGATGACGGCTGCCCCGCGGGCTTGGCGACGCTCACGCCTTTTTTGGGCGCGAGCAAAGCCACCAGAACGTTGCCTTCCATGCGCGGCATGGTTTCAATCTGGCCCTGGTCGCCAATTTCCATGAGCAGGCGGTTCATCTTGGCGCGACCGACTTCCTGGTGCGCCATTTCGCGCCCGCGATGGAAAATCATTGCGCGCACTTTGTGGCCTTCGCCGAGGAAGCGGATGATCTGATTCTTGCGAACCTGATAATCGTGTTCCGCGGTGGCGGGCCGAAACTTGACTTCCTTCAATTGCGAGCCACGACTGCTCTTGCGCTGTTCGTGCGCCTTTTTGTTGGCCTGATAGAGATACTTGCCGTAGTCGGTGATCTTGCAAACCGGCGGATCAGCCGTCGGCGAAATTTCCACCAGGTCGAGGCCCTTTTCCTTGGCCAGCTTGATGGCTTCAAACGGCTGCATGACGCCGAGCTGGCCGCCTTCTTCGTCGATCACCCGGATTTCGCGAGCGCGGATTCGTTCGTTGATACGAATACGGTCGCTCTGCCGGAAGCTGCGTTCTGCGATAAATCCCCCTAGGACGCTCTGATAATCGCGGCTGACCCACCCTGCCGCCAAGCGTTAGACCCACCCCAACCCCCACTGCGCAAAACCGCCGGGGGACGGGTTTCAAAGTATAGCATGCGGTCGCGGCCCGTCGGCAAGTGGCAAAAGTGCGTAGCGGGAAGCCGCAGGAACGAAAGGTCAGCGGGGCACGAGACCTGTGCCAGGCATCATGTGGATCACTATGCCGAGGGCAACGAGAACGCCAACGAAATAGGCGGCGATCGCCGGACTGGGTTGCGGAGGCAGGTCCTTGGTAAAGAGTCTGTAAGTGAAGCCCGCAGCGACGAGAAAGAAAAGCCCTTCACCTGCAAAAAGCCAGAGGAGAAGGCAAGCAGCGAGTAAGACGATGCGCTCGGATTTGCCA
>Ga0210400_10002969_pt1 | contig 15207 bp, 14 predicted proteins | sample IncBWH26MmetaG_FD_155456 | JGI IMG/M metagenome (GOLD analysis project Ga0210400, IMG submission 155456) | Forest soil microbial communities from Barre Woods Harvard Forest LTER site, Petersham, Massachusetts, United States - Inc-BW-H-26-M | ecosystem: Environmental > Terrestrial > Soil >... | reverse complement strand
GCTCACCGCGAACCTGATCGGCACCGGCGAGCCGGAGCAGATTGAGGGTGGCTCCATCTCGGCGGGATTCTTCCGCGTGCTGGGCGTGAAGATGGCCGCCGGACGCGACTTCCTTCCCGAAGAAGACCAACCCGGCCATGACAACAACGTGATGCTCCTGCGCAACCGATTCTGGAAGACGCACTTCAACGGCGACCCGCAAATCGTGGGCAAGACCCTCCGCCTGAACAGCACGTCCTATCAGGTAGTAGGCGTGCTTCCGCCGGGCGAGCCGTGGCTTGATGCTGCCGATGTCTTTGTTCCTTTTGTCCGTCGCGCCAATCCTGATCGCGACAGCTTTGAGTTCCAGGTAATCGGGCGGCTCAAGGATGGCATGAGCCTGCAATCGGCCCAGGCTGATGTTCAGGCCGTCGCCAACTCATTGGCCAGTGACTTTCCCAAGGAAGACAAGGGCATGGGCATCGTCCTGACCTCGTCAGACACGTGGCTGGCTGACGGCGACTTGCGCAGCAAACTCTGGGTCTTGCTGGGCGCCGTGGGATTCCTTCTGCTGATTGCCTGCGTGAACCTCGCCAACCTTCTGCTGGCCAAAGCTACGGGGCGCACGCGTGAGATCGCTGTCCGCGTAGCGCTGGGCGCCAGCCGCGCACGCATCATTCGCATGGTGCTTACTGAATCGCTCGTGCTTGGCTTCACTGGCGCGATCTTTGGCGTCTTCCTTGCCATGGGCGCGCTGGCGGCAATCAAGAACGCGAATCCCGGCGGCATCCCTCGCATTGACGAAGTCGGCATCAATCCCTGGGTGCTCGGGTTCACGCTGCTGGCCGCCGTGCTGACGGGAATTCTTTCCGGACTGGTACCCGCGTTTCAGGCGCCCTACAAACAGATCGTTGCCGGTCTGCGCGAAGGCGAGCGCAGCCAGGCCGGATCACGCGCGCAGAAAAGATTGCGCTCCGTGCTGGTGGCGGTTGAGGTCGCACTCTCACTCATGCTGCTGGTAGGCGCCGGGCTGCTGATCCGCAGTTTTGATCGCCTGCTGCGCGTTGATCGCGGCTTCCAATCAGAAAATCGGCTGCTGGTCGCAGTCAACATCCCGAAATCATACAAAGAGCACGCTGACGACCTGATCAACAACTATCTTGATCGCATCCGCACTCTGCCGGGCGTCGAGTCAGTGGCAGCAATGAACTCTCGCCCAATCGTTGGCTGGGACCCGGGCATGGGCATCGCGGCGGCCGAGCGCCCTGGCGGTGACAGCAGCGGCCACTTTCCCTGGGCCGGCTGGCGGATCGTAAGCGGAGAATACTTTCACACCATGGGTATTCCCCTGCTCAAGGGCCGCACCTTCAACCAACACGATCAAATAGGCAAGCCCTGGCGCGTCATGGTCAGCAAGCGCCTCGCCGATACGCTTTGGCCGGGCGAAGATCCCGTCGGCCACCAGGCCCTGTTGTGGAAAGGACAAGAAGGTGCTCCCGCCGAGGTAATCGGCGTCGTAGCCAATCAACGCGAACGCGGGCTTGACGCTGCCCCCACCCTCACCGTCTATCTTCCTTCTTATGGATCGGGAGCGGGACCGGTTCAGTTTGCCATTCACACCGCAGGCTCTCCGACGGCGCTCACGCCGTCCCTGCGCTCGATTCTCAAGGAACTTGACCCCAACCTGCCGCTCTCTAACATTCAGACCATGGACGAGGTGGTTTCGCAGTCCGTTGCGCCCCGCCGCTTTAACATGTTTCTGCTGTCGATCTTCGCCGCCGTCGCGCTGTTGCTGGCTCTGGTTGGCGTCTATGGAGTGCTGGCATATTCCGTGGGCCGTCGCACAGCCGAAATCGGTTTGCGAATCGCTCTTGGCGCAACTCCCCGGAGCGTACTAACTCTGATCGTAGGGCAGGGTATGCGTCCTATCCTGATCGGCATTGGCATCGGCCTGGCCGGTGCTGTAGGACTCTCGCATTTTGTCACAAGCCTTCTTTTCGACGTCAAGCCGGTCGATCCGTTGACCTATGGCGGTGTGGCCCTGCTGGTGACGCTTGCGGCGCTGCTTTCTTGTTATGTGCCGGCGCTGCGGGCGCTGCGCATTGATCCCGTAGCCGCGTTGCGACAGGAATGATTGCTGGTATTGCGTTTCAGTTGAGAGGCCGCGTTCATCTAGGGTCGGCCCGCCGAAGCGGATGATGCAGGGCTCGAATCGAGCTACTTCTTGTCCGCCAGCAACGCGCCTGCGGTGGCGTAATCCTCGCGCGTGACCTCAATAAATGTTATGACCACCGCTTCCTTGGTGGCCTTGGCTTCTTCCACCATGGCATCGGTGATCCGCGCGGCAAGCTTGCGCTTCTGCTCAATGGTGCGGCCCTTCAGCATGGTGACTTGAATGAGTGGCATGGCGTCCTCTCTTTGTTCGGACTAGCAACTAGCGTCTGGCAACTGGCAGATAGTGTCCAACTGGTAAGTGAGCAAGAGTTCCCGTTGCGGCCTTCGCGTCCCTTGCGGTGAGAGCGCTTAGCGGTTCAGTTCATATCCGGCAAAGAAATAACTCAACTCAAAGCGCGCGGTGTCGTCGGCGTCAGAACCATGGATGGCATTGTGCTCAATGCTGGACGCCCACTTCTTGCGTACCGTTCCTTCTTCGGCGTTGGCCGGATTGGTGGCGCCCATCAACTTGCGCAGGTCGGCGATGGCATTGTCTTTTTCCAGCGCCAGGGCCACGATCGGACCGCTGGACATAAACGTGGTCAGCGAATCGAAGAAGGGACGGCTGGCGTGCACGGCGTAAAAACCTTCGGCCTGTTGTTTGGTTATTTCCAACATTCTCATACCAATAATGCGGAAACCTTTTTCCTGGAGCATGTGGAGGATGTCACCGGTTGCGCCCTTGGCGACTGCGTCTGGTTTAATGATCGAAAATGTACGTTGCAGTGTATGCATTCGTAGTTAGTCACTCCTGTTCGCTATTTGATACTGCTGCCGCAGAGACTTCACAGTCTCAATATCTGCGTCTGCGATGAATTCCTTTGCGTTGTTTCGCGACTTTTGCGGTAATTCCCGCCTTAAACCTTTGCCGTCCCGATCCGGTCCAGCAGCGTTTGCGCCATCATGGCCGGAGACTTGGCCACGGCGATTCCCGCCGCTTCCAGCGCCTTGATCTTGTCAGCCGCTGTGCCCTGACCGCCGGAAATGATTGCGCCCGCGTGTCCCATGCGGCGGCCTGGCGGCGCGGTTTGTCCGGCGATAAACGACACCACTGGCTTCTTCACATGCTGCTTGACGTAAGCCGCCGCGGTCTCTTCCGCGTTGCCGCCGATCTCGCCAATCATGATGATCGCGTGCGTTTCCGGGTCTTCATTGAACAGCTTGAGCGCATCGACAAAATTTGTGCCGATGATGGGATCGCCGCCAATGCCGATCGCCGTCGACTGGCCAATGCCGCGTTGCGTCAACTGAAAGACGGCTTCGTACGTCAGCGTGCCGGAGCGCGAGACGATGCCGACGTTTCCTTCTTTGTGAATGTGGCCAGGCATGATGCCCACCTTGGCTTTCCCGGGCGAAATGATGCCAGGACAATTCGGTCCAATCAGCCGCGACTTGCCTTTGATCTTCAGGTATTCAAAAGCGCGGACCATATCCAGGACCGGAATGCCTTCCGTGATGGAAATAATCAGAGGAATTTCGGCGTCGATAGCTTCCAGAAGCGCGTCAGCGGCGAACATGGGCGGAACAAAAATTATGGTTGTGTTCGCACCAGTCTTCTCTTTCGCTTCTGCCACTGTATTAAAGATGGGCCAGCCTTCATGCGTGGTGCCGCCCTTGCCCGGCGTGACGCCGCCAACAATGTTGGTGCCATAAGCCGCACAGGTCTTGGCGTGGAACGTGCCTTCACGCCCGGTAATTCCCTGGATGATCAGCCGCGTGGATTTATCTACTAGAATCGCCATTACCGGCCTCCCGCGGCAGCCACAACTTTCTCTGCGGCATCTTTCATCGTTTCAGCTACCTGGAAGTTCAGGCCGGAGTTCTTTAGGATCTCGCGCCCTTTTTCCACGTTGGTTCCTTCCAGTCGCAGCACTAGCGGCAGCTTCAGGTTCGTCGCTTTCGCTGCCTGCACTACGCCATCGGCCAGCGTGTCCACGCGCAGGATGCCGCCAAAAATATTAATCAGGATGGCCTTCACATTCTTGTCGCTCAGCAGGATCTCAAACGCGTGACCAATCTGCTCCGCGTTGGCGCCGCCGCCCACGTCCAGAAAGTTTGCCGGCGACCCACCCGCATACTTGATGATGTCCATCGTCGCCATGGCCAGCCCTGCGCCGTTGACCAGGCAGGCAATGTTGCCATCCAGCTTGATGTAATTCAGGTTGTACTTTGACGCTTCCACTTCCAGCGGATCTTCCTCGCTGATGTCGCGCAGCTCTTTCAAGTCCTTGTGGCGAAAAAGAGCGTTGTCATCGAAGCCAAACTTGGCGTCGAGCGCGAAGAGCCGTCCGTCTGTCGTGGTAATGAATGGGTTGATCTCGCACAGCGAAGCGTCGGTATCCACAAACGCGCGGTACAGGCCGGTCATCAGCTTTACTGCTTCATTGATCTGCCCGGCTTTCAGGCCCAACGCGAAAGCCAGCTTGCGCGCATGAAAAGGCTGAAAGCCAATCGTCGGATCAATCGCCTCTTTGATGATCGCTTTAGGATCTTTGGCTGCAACCTCTTCAATCTCCATCCCGCCGGCGGCCGACGCCATGAACACGGGCCGCGCCGTGGCGCGGTCCACCACAATGCCGAGATAAAGTTCGCGCTCGATGGGCAGCGTTTCTTCAATCAGCAGACGCTGCACAATCTTGCCTTCCGGGCCGGTCTGGTGCGTGACCAGGCGCATGCCCAGAATCTTGTCCGCCCATTGCTTGGCTTCTTCCAGGTTTTTTGCAATCTTCACGCCGCCGCCCTTGCCGCGGCCTCCGGCATGAATCTGCGCTTTTACCACCACGCCTTTCGCGCCTTCTTCAAACAGCCGGTGTGCGGCTTTTTCGGCTTCAGCGCGAGTCAGCGCCATTTCACCGCGAGGCACGGCCACACCATACTTCGCAAGGATTGTTTTCGCCTGGTACTCGTGAATTTTCATGTCTGGGGTTCTATTGGGGTTCTATTTGGCGTTCTATTTATTTTGGGGTTCGATTTGGGTTTCTAGTAACGAAGCGTTCTTACAGCTTGGTCTCGTACAACTTGGTCTCGTACAACTTGGTTTCGTACAACTAACGCAGCGCGCTGAAGCGAACCTGTGATTTTATAAGACGCGGGACGGAATCGGCAAACCAATGATCTGCGCTGGAAGCCCTCTCACTCCATCCGCCCGACTTCTTCCATCACCTTTGCCAGTGCCCGCCTTACGTCATCCGGCGACCTCACCTCGAAAGTCCGCATCTTCAGCGGTCGCAACATCTTCTCCACATTGCCGGCGCCGCCTGTGATCCCCTGCTGCTGATTGAATTCAAATTGCAGATAGTAAATGACGCAATCGTTCTCCTTGCCGGTTTCGATTTCCGGCAATTTTGGAAATGTATAAGAATGCGTCGGGCTGCCTATCAGCACAAACACCTGCAACGGCTTTTTCCCTGGTTTAGCCGCTTGGTCCGACCCGGCGTTTAATCTGCGCACGATTTCTTCGCGCAGATAAACCGGGCTCTGCTGCTTGTTTTGCAGGTCTTTCACGCTGACCACGCCCGGGCCGTTGTCCGGCGAGAGCGCCTTGCGCAGAGTCGCCCAATCAAGGTCTTTGCCGTCATTCTGTTCGAAAACAACATGGCGTTGCACCACGTCCACGGCCGCGGCGCTTCTGGAGCCATTGCTGAGAGTGATCTGATTGAAAAGTTTGAACGTGGGCAAGGCCGCGCCCAGATAATGGTTGTAATGGCCATAGTTGCCGCGAAAGATTTCCGCTGAAGGCGTCAGATCCAGCAGCACTTCCATGTGAATCGGCCGGCGCGTGGCCAGCGTCAGGCTAGGACGCCCTTCAATATCGGAATGAAACATGTAATCCGGGCCATCGCGCTTGGTTGACCAGAATTCAAAAACGTCCAGGCCGCGCCACATTTCCGGCAGCGGATCATTCTTGTAGGCATCCACATGAAACAGCCGGCGCAGGAAATTATGCTCGCCAGATTTTTTGTCCCACAGCGCCACGGACACCTCATACTGCCCGGGTACGGCGAATGCCTGCCAGGAAAATTCAACGTCGCTGCGCTTCATCTCCGGCTTCAGATTATCGAGTTCCAGCAGGCCATAATTCCGGGAAGAAACACCTTGGCCGTTCCTGACCTCGATCAGCAGCGTGATGTGCTCGTCATGGCTCCGCTTCAGCAGCTCCGGGCCCGGCACCTCCACCTGGATCGTAGCAATAAGCCGCTGATGAAAAGAAAGCCGGTCGGCGGACATGTGCACCTTCCACGGGACCTCTTCCCGTGGACCCTGTGCCGCCCATTTGTCAAAAGGCGCATCGGCGAAAACTGAATCGACGGTGGGTTCCTCGGCTTGCAGCGGAGTGGCCAGGCTCCAGCCAGACGCGATCGCGAGCAGAACGAGAATCCGCGCGAACAAGACAGGAAAATGCGGGTTTGCCATAGTGGTTAGCTTGCTGCCGTTCGCCAATCATATGTGCTTGTGAGGTTTTCTAACAACCGGCAGGCGGCAAGCCATAATCCAAAAGCGTGCTGCAAAGGACCGCGGAAAATCAGGGGCCTTCGCGCCAAACATACAGGAATTCAGCATCAGCGGCGGTTGCGATGGTGAGATTGCGCTTCTTGCTCTCGCGGCTCAGGGCCGCGCGCACATTTTCCTTGGTGTCATTTAAAGCCTTGAAAGGGATTTTCGCAGCTTCTCCTGCGGCCAGCGCTTCCACATCCGCGAGAATGTCGGTCACGATCTTGCGATGCTTGCCGTTGCGGCTTTGCGGGACGTCGATCTGGTGCATGGTTTCAAACGTCGGCTTGCGGGCCGGCAAAGCTTTCTTCGCCACGGGACTGGCTCCTTTCGTTAACGTATAGTAAACGTATCGTGACGAATAGTATCATCGAAAAAACTATAATTGCAAGACTCGGACAAAACATTTTTTGCTGCCTCTAACGACCTCAAAAAACGCGACTTAAAGATTTTCCCCGTATTGCCCGCCACGGCCTACTCTTGATAAGTGAGTTAGAAAAAGCAGGCAGTTACTATGGCTACAAGAAAAACCACTTTCGAAGTTGTGAAACTGGCCGAGATCGCTCCATTGCTCAGAGACGCGGAAATACTCGGCAACGCCGAAGAGGCGGACCGCGCGACGGCTCCCGCAAGGATCCTGTCCATAACCTATGACCGGAGCCTGGCGGCGACCCGCGAGATGCTCTTTACAAGCTTAGGCTTTCAGGTTTCCTCCGCTTCTACCCTCGATCAGGCAATCAATCTTTGTCGCCATCAGAAGTTTGAGTTGATCGTCATCGGTCATTGCATACCCTTGGCGAGCCGGCGATTGCTGATAAGAGAATTGCGCCGGCGCTGCGCCACGCCCTTGCTCGCATTCCACCGTCCGGGAGAAACGCCGGTAGCAGGCGTCGATCACGTCTTTGATTCGACACAAAGCCCAGCCCGCCTGCTTTCAGTAGTGGTTGGCATTCTTAGGCCGGAAAGCGGCCCGCCCAGCAGCAACAGTGACGACTAATTGGCGTCCTTATGGCAAAGAAACGGAAGATTGCCAACACGAGCGACCAATCCAAAGACCTGTGGATCGCTCCACGCCACAGCCTCAAAGGGCCCGCCGGCAAACGCGCGTGGGAAAACCGTCCCGGAGGAGTTCCCAATAGCACTCGTTTCCTAGAGTTTGCCGATATCGCGCTCGGCCTCAGGAAACCCGGCCCGCACAAGAAAAAGACACCAGCGAGTTCCGCTCACGACAAGAAAAAAACCGAGCCATATGCGCCCAAATGAACAGAGTAAGTCGACTCATCGTGGCTAACTCAGGGCGCACGCTGCCCGATATGGCGGTCTTTTGTGGTTCGCGCCGAACTATCCCTTGTCATACGCCTGCTTGAGGCGATTGATGTCAATCTTGTCCATTTGCAGCATTGCCTGCATCACTCTTTTCGCTTTTTCCGGGTCTTTGTCCTGCAACAGCTTGCTCAGGATGGTCGGCACAATCTGCCACGAGACGCCATATTTGTCCGTCAGCCACGCGCATCGGTCTTTTCGTCCGCCCGCGGACAGCTTCTCCCACAGCTCATCCACCTCTTCCTGCGTTTCACTGCTCACCACGAACGAGATGGCTGGCGTAAATTTGTATTGCGGCCCGCCGTTCAAGGCCACAAAGTTCTGGCCTTCCAGTTGGAACGCCATGGTCATCACGCTTCCCTTTGGCCCCGGCCCGGCATCGCCATATCGAGCGACTGATACCACTTTTGCATTCTTGAAAATAGAGACATAAAAGTTCACTGCTTCTTCAGCGTTGCCGTCGTACCACAAAAAGGGAGTGATTTTTTGCATATGAAAAACCTCTTTTCAAATTTTATGCTGCCGAGCCTTGCCTCATGCGATAGAGAACTCCGCCAAGCCACGCGCACGGCAAGGCGGTGAGCACGATCGCGATCGGAAACCACGCCGGGCCCAGATTTGTGTGGGTGATGATGAATATGGCGCCAGGCACGCTCACAACAAATCCTACTATCCCCAGGACCAGCGCGTGACGCATGGGATTGCGCGGTGCAAAGCGCGCGGCAATATAGCTACCGATGACGGAGTAAACAATCCGATAAGACAATGCCAGAAGGTTCAATCGCGGTTCAAACATTGGCTGGCCCCATGGTGGATAAACCTTGAGCAAATGCAGTACCTCGTCCGTACCGAGCGAAATAACGACCACCGTGAAAAACCCCAGAAGCACCGCACCCGTGCTGCGCCAAAGGTTTCGCGGCTGTGTACCCATTGCTGTCGCTTGCATTGTCATTTGATCTCTCCAGCCCGCGATGCCGCCAACACCTCGGCAAGCCGGTCGTAGCTTGCTGCCACGCCCGATTCCATGGGGCTTTTGAGAACGGCGTCACGGGTCTCCCTCGACTCGTACAGCACTGTCTGCGTGAGCGTGGTCTTTCCGCCCTGCTCTACCAGCCGGGCCGTTCCCACCGCCTCGCCGGAATACCAGGCTTGGTCGAACTTCTCTGTGGCGACGATTCGCTCCGGCGCCGCGATCTCACGATAAACGCCGCCCATCCCCATGTCAGTTCCATCAGAGTCCCGCCGCCACACGTAGCGGTACTTACCGCCCACCCTCAGATCGATCTCGCAAACCGGCATTGACCAGCCCGGCGGTCCCAGTAACCATCGTTTCACCAGTTCAGGCTTGGTGAGCGCGTCAAAAACCAGGCGGCGCGGCGCGTTAAAGACACGCGTCATCGCGATCTCGCGGTCGGTGGGCGTTGTAATCTGCAGTTTTTCGCTGCTCATTGAGAATAGGCTCCTTTATTTCCTGTGGCGCTTTGTCCGCCCGCGTTTCTTCCCTTGGATCTTGGACGCTCTTGTCTTTGATTCTCCATCCTTCAATTCGAGCAGCAACGCATCGAGCCGCTCGAAGGAAGCTTCCCAGTATTGCCGGTAGCGCTCCAGCCACTTGTTGGCTTCCGCCAGGGGCTTGGCCTCCAGCCGACGTGGCCGCCGCTGTGCGTCGAGCCCGCGTGAAATCAGGCCGGCACGCTCCAGTACTTTCAAGTGCTTGGAAATTGCGGGCTGGCTCATCGCGAACGGTTCGGCCAGTTCATTCACTGAGGCCTCGCCTGAAGCCAGTCGCGCTAGAATTGCCCGCCGCGTAGGGTCGGCCAGAGCCGCGAAGGTTGCGTCCAGCCGGCTCGCATCCAAAGCTCCATAACCTACAAGTTCCATAACCAAAAGGTAATATACAAACACGTCAGATGTCAAGAACTGTTTTCGCTCGCGAGGTTTTTTAAACGACATTACTCCGTCCCGGTTCGCTCGACCGCTGGTGACTGCTTTTGGAATCATTACCCGGTTCGCACGCCGACAAAATTGCACCCGGTTTGCCGGAACCGCCGTCTAACAGAGACAATGGTCGCCATGCTCTCAAAGCTCATCCGGCAGGCCCTGCCCTGCGCCTGCCTGCTTTTCCTTTTCGTTTCCACCGTGCACTCAGACACTCGTCCGCTGCCGGAAGACCTCGGCGCGCTTCATCTTGCCCAGTTGCTCACCAGGCTGAAAACCACCGCGCGCATCATGCAGGTGGTGGCACATCCCGATGATGAAGACGGCGGGCTGTTGACGCTCGAAGCCCGCGGCAATGGCGTCAGCGTTTTGCTGTTTACGGTCACGCGCGGCGAAGGCGGCCAGAATAAATTTGGCGCCGAAAGTTCCGATGAACTCGGCATCCTGCGCACGCTGGAACTTCTGGAAGCCGACAAATATTACGGCGTGGAGCAGCGCTTCAGTCACGTTGTCGATTTTGGCTTTTCCAAGACCGCCGAAGAGACCTTCAACAAATGGCATGGGCATGACGTAGCTCTCGCAGATCTGGTGCGCGCTATCCGCATTTTCCGCCCCGACGTGCTGACCAGCCGCTTCAGCGGCACCCCACGCGATGGCCATGGCCATCACCAGGCCTCCGCGATTCTGACTGCTGAGGCTTTCCGCGCCGCCGCCGATCCCAATAAATTTCCTGAACAGATCAAGGAAGGCCTTCTTCCCTGGCAGGCAAAAAAACTTTATCTCGGTAATCCCCCGCGAATGTTCCTGGGCGGCAACGTGTCTGACGAAGACTACACCGTCAAACTGAACATCGGCGAATACAGCCCGTTGCTGGGCATGTCTTACACGCAGTTCGCCCTGGAAGGGCTTGCGCACCAGACGTCGCAAGGTACAGGAGGCATCCGCGTTCCTCCCGGCCCGCGCTATACCTACTACAAGCTGACAGATTCAACGCTGCCCAAACCGGCCAGCCATGAAGCTGATTTCTTTGACGGTATCGACACTTCCCTGGTCGGCTTGGCGGCGCGTCTGGGAGCGGAAGAAACAAAAGTTCCTTTCCTGCGGCCCGCGCTGGAATCTTTGCAGAAGCATGTGGATGAAGCGAACAAAGTGTTTTCGCTACAAGACTCTTCAGCTTGTGCGCCGGAACTGCTGGCTGGCCGCGATGAAGCGGAAAAGTTGGTTCATCAGGTGGAAGATTCGCGGCTCCCTGCTCCTGCGAGGGCCGAGTTGCTTACCGCGTTGCGCGACAAATTCGAACAATTCCAGCAAGCCGCCAACGAGTCGCTCGGCATCTTCTTTGAAATTACGGTAGATCCTCCGGGACCCCCGCCGGACCCGTCATACTTCCCGCGCATGGAGCAGACCTTGAGCCTGGCCGTGCCGGGGCAGAGCTTCACAGTCACCACCCGGCTCTACAATCGTGGCAAAGCCACCGTGATTCCGCAGGGAGTCTTTGTAGAAGCAGCTGACGGTTGGAAAATCGAACACCTCACCTCTCCTTCAAACCCCTACGTGCCTCTCAAAGCGGGCGATGTTTCGTCGGATCAATTCAAACTTACCGTTCTTGACGATGCCAAGTACACCAAGCCTTACTTCACGCGTGGAAATCCCGAAACCGAGACGATCTATTCCATTAGCGATACCAAATACCTCACGCTGCCCTGGTCGCCATATCCTGTACGCGCCTTTGCAAGGTTCGCGATGAATCACGTTAATAGCGAAGCGAGCGGTGTCGCCAAAATCAAGTTCATCGACCCCACGCTCGGCCAGTCAGAACGCCCGCTCGCCGTCGGCCCTCCGATTTCTGTTCTATTAACTTCTCCCGTCGCCGTCGCGGCGGTAGGCGGCGCCGGCAAATCTCAGATCGGTGTGAGCGTGCGCAGCAACGTGCAGAGCGCGGTCCACGCCAAATTGAAATTGGACACGCCACAGGGATGGAAAGTTGAGCCCGCCGAAATCGCCGTCGATCTCGATCACGATGGCGATGTGAACAACTACAGCTTCCACGTCACGCCACAGAACCTCCATGAAGGCACATACAAAGTTACAGCCCGCGCCGAATACAACGGCAAGCAATACGCTGAAGGATTCAAGGTAATCACGCGGCCTGATCTTGATTCTTACTACGCCTATCGACCCGCAACAGAAAACGTCCAGGCAGTGGACGTAAAGCTGCCGACGCAGCTCAGGGTCGGATACATCATGGGCGCCGGCGACGAAATTCCTTCCGTCCTGCAAAGTGTCGGGTTGAACACCAGCATCGTCACACCGCAGGAACTAGCTTCGGGCGATCTAAGCCGTTACGGAACCATCATCGTCGGCATTCGCGCCTATGACACGCGGACTGACGTGCGCGAACACAATCGCCGCCTGCTCGACTATGTAAACGGCGGCGGCACGCTTATCGTCCAATACAACCAGAGCATCGGCGCTTTCAACGACGGCCATTACACGCCCTATCCCGCGACCGCAGCCAATGTGCGCGTCTCGGTGGAAGAGCAACCGGTGGAAGTATTGGCGCCGGAAGAACGGGTCTTCAACTGGCCCAATAAAATCACCCAAAAAGATTTTGATGGATGGGTGCAGGAGCGCGGGCTTTACTTCATGTCGCAATGGGACCCGCAGTTCAAGCCGCTGCTGGCGTGCAATGATCCCGGTGAACCACCGCAAAAAGGCGGCCTGCTGCTGGCCCATTACGGCAAAGGCATTTACATCTTTTCTGCGTACGGGTTCTCTCGGCAACTTCCTGCGGGCGTTCCCGGAGCCATCCGTCTGTTTGTAAACCTGGTGAGCGCGGGACATCAATGACAGGGGTTAAATGACTGACGTTCCGCAACCGCCATTGCCCGGCCTGGCGCGCGAAGTAGGTTTGCGCGAAGCCACCGCGCTCAACATCATCGATATGATTGGCGTGGGGCCGTTCGTCACCATCCCGCTGATTATTCATGCCATGCACGGGCCGCAAGCCATGCTGGGCTGGGTGCTGGGCGCATTGCTGGCCATGTGCGATGGCCTCGTCTGGGCGGAACTCGGCGCGTCCATGCCCCAGGCCGGAGGGTCGTATCAATATTTAAAAGAAAGCTACGGCGCAAAACGGCTGGGCCGTCTGATGTCATTCCTTTTCGTCTGGCAGCTGATCTTCAGCGCGCCGCTCTCCATCGCTTCCGGCTGCCTGGGTATCGCCCGCTACGCAGAATACGTCTGGCCGACACTAAGTCACGTGATGCTGGACCACACCGTCTCTGTGGGACTTGGATTCATGGGAGCACTTGAGTTCCGCTTGTTTATTACCCACGGCACTTTTGTCGCGATGGGAAGTTGTTTGCTCGCGTTGTGGCTGCTGTATCGACGCGTCTCTGTCATCGGACACCTCGCCCGCTATCTTTCCGTCGGCGTGCTGGGAGCAATCCTGCTGGTGATCGTGGCCGGCTTGAGCCACTTCAACACTGCGCGGGCCTTCACGTTTGCTCCCGGCGCGTTCAATTTTTCCTCCGGCTTCATCACCGGCCTGGGCGCGGCGATGCTATTGGCCACCTATGATTACTGGGGCTACTACAACGTGTGCTTTCTGGGAGCGGAGATCAAGCGGCCGGAGCGTAACATTCCGCGTGCCATTCTTCTATCTATCGCAATTGTCGGAGCGCTTTATCTGGTCATGAACATCAGCATCCTGGGAGTGCTTCCCTGGCAGGAGCTGGACCAGATCGGAGCGAATGAGGCGCGCTATTACATTGCGTCCACGCTGCTCCAGCGCACCTTCGGGACCTGGTGGGGAATGTTCGGCACCTTCCTGATCATGTGGACGGCCTTCGCTTCCGTGTTTTCCCTCATGCTGGGCTACTCCCGGGTGCCGTATGCCGCCGCGCAGGATGGAAACTTCTTTCGCACCTACGCCAAGCTCCATCCCAAACATCAATTCCCTCACCGTTCTCTGCTGACGTTGGGATTTGTTACCACCGCGTTCTGTATGCTGCGCCTGCAGGACCTGATAGCGGCGCTGGTGGTGATACGCATCATGGTGCAATTTCTCATGCAGGTGTTTGGGCTTTTCCTTTTGCGGTCGCGACATCCGGAGTTCCCTCGTCCTTTCCGCATGTATCTTTATCCGGTTCCCGCGCTGCTGGCCGCGCTGGGCTTTGTTTATATTCTTTACGCGCGCCCGAATCTGAAAGAGATCCGGTTCGGCGCTGCAATCGCATGTGTTGGGATTATCCTCTTTCTGGTACGTTCCTGGCGGCGCAAGGAATGGCCGTTTTCCGGGCAGCCTGCTCACGATCCTGTGGGAGAAGCAGTCCAATGATTTGTCATGTCCGCCATCCCTTCGAGGCCCGCTAGATCCATGGAAACCCCGGCTTCAGTTCAGCCTGTAGCAATCCAAGATTCCGTTCTCTCGCCCTTGCGCGAGCCGCTTTTCCGCAGCCTGTGGATCGCCGCGGTAATTTCTTATACCGGGAGCTGGATGCAGAACGTGGCCACCGGCTGGCTAATGACCTCGCTCACAAGTTCGCCGATGTGGGTGGCCCTGGTGCAAGTCGCGGTAAGTCTGCCGGTGCTGTTAATAGCGTTGCCGGCGGGAGCATTGGCAGATATTTTTGACCGGCGCAAGTTCCTGCTCTTCACCCAGGCCTCCATGGTGGCAGCCGCTACCGTGCTGGGCGTAATGACGCTCACGCGGACCGTGACTCCGCAAATTCTGCTGGTATTTACTTTCCTGCTGGGCGTGGGCGCCGTGATGAACGATCCTGCGTGGCAATCATTGACGCCGGATCTTGTTCCACCGAGCAAACTCGCCGCCGCCGTGGCGCTGAACTCCGCCGGGTTCAACATCGCGCGGGCGGTCGGGCCGGCGCTGGGCGGCCTGGTGATTGCCACCTGCCAGGGCACAAGCACCGGATCAGGACGCGCTTTCCTGATCAACGCTTTTTCATTCTTCGGCGTGATTCTGTTCCTCTATCACTGGAAGCCGGCGAAACCGGAAGCACGCAATGGAAACACGACGTTCATGGGGGCCATCGCTATTGGGCTGCGTTACGCCCGACAGGAAGGGCGCATTCGTACCGTGCTGGTTCGCACCTTGCTGTTTTCCATTTTCGCCAGCGTGTTCTGGGCATTGCTTCCCCTGATTGCCAGCAGGTTCGGCGCGGAAGGCTTTGGCGCCATGCTGGCTTTCTTTGGACTGGGAGCGCTGGTCGGCGCCGGAGTTCTGGCTCTGGCCAGGCG
>Ga0210400_10002968_pt1 | contig 15212 bp, 16 predicted proteins | sample IncBWH26MmetaG_FD_155456 | JGI IMG/M metagenome (GOLD analysis project Ga0210400, IMG submission 155456) | Forest soil microbial communities from Barre Woods Harvard Forest LTER site, Petersham, Massachusetts, United States - Inc-BW-H-26-M | ecosystem: Environmental > Terrestrial > Soil >... | reverse complement strand
CAATGCGTTGGGCAATTTCCTCATCTTTTAAGAAGTGCTGGCCGAGATGTTTTTTTGCTTTTACGTAGTTCATTTTTCTTCACCGCTAAGGCGCCAAGATTTCGTTTCATTGGTTATAGCTCAAAATTTCCTTTGCGTCTTCGTGCCTTGGCAGTTAAACTATTTCCAGCAAGGTACGAAATGCCACGAACTTATCTTTAAATTTATCTAAGGCATCTTTTTGCAGGCGCGGGCCATGCTTGGCTTTATACTCCTCGATGTCGCTCATATTTAAAAAAGTATATTGCACAGAATAGGTTGTTCCCTCATCTTCTACATTGAGGATTTTCAACATACGGCTATCCACAAAACATCCTGTACTCATCACATCAGGTATATGCACTTCCCGCATCCATTTAAGCCACTCGTCGTGTGAGCAATTGCATCTATTAATTGTTACATTGTAAATATACATTTTGCTAATTTAAATTTCTAACAACTAATTGCACAGTATAGCGGCTCTTCTGTTCCAATAAGACCTGTTTATCTATGCAAACGCGGTCGATAGTTGACTGGTCATAATAACGGATTGTAACCAATTCCACATTATCGTTATATAGTACTTTGTATTCCTTTTGCAATTCGCTTACCAGTTGCGGAATTTTCTTTTCATCCATATCGGCACAAACGGAAAAACTAATGGCCGATAATTGCATGGCATGCGTTTTAATTCCGTATTGGTAAAACAAAGCGAAAATCTTACTTAAATTGTCTTCGGCGATAAAAGAAAAATCGCGCGGAGAAATGGTAATCAGTAATTGATTTACTTTAAAAATGAAAGAAGGAATTGGTAAATGCTTTTTTATATCGCATATTGCTGTTCCCTGCGCATCGGGGTTAACAAAAGACTTTACATATAGTGGAATATTTTTATTTTGTAAAGGTTTTATTGTTTTGGGATGTATTACCGTTGCGCCGTAATAAGCTAACTCGATCGCATCCTGATAGGTTAGCTCCTCTATAAGTTGCGTGTTGCTAAACCATTTCGGATCGGCATTTAATACACCCGGAACGTCTTTCCAGATAGTAACGTTCTCTGCGTTCAAACTGTAAGCAAGAATGGCGGCTGTGTAATCAGAACCTTCTCTTCCCAATGTGGTGGTGAAGTTTTCGCTTGTTCCTCCCAGGAATCCCTGAGTAATAATAATTTTATTTTTTTTTATCGCGGGCATAAGCTCCTGTTGTGCTAATTGCTGCGTCAATTCAAAATCCACATTCCCTTCTCTATAAGTGTTGTCGGTTTGAATAATTCCTCTTGAATCCATCCATGAACAATTAATTCCGGATTCATTTAAATAAGCTGCAATAATCCGGGTAGAAATAATTTCCCCCATACAAACAATCTGGTCATATTCGTGGTTGTAATCATAAGTAGGTTCTTCTTCAATGGCCCACTGCAATTCTACAAAATCATTTTCCACCTGCATGTAAACGGGATGAGAAGCATTCGGGAAAAGTTCTTTGATAATACCGAAATGAAAATTTTTGATTTCTTCCAGTACAGTTTGAGGGTTTTCCTTTTTATAAAAAAATGCATCGGTTAAACGCTCCAAACCATTGGTAGTTTTTGCCATTGCCGAAACCACGATAACCAATTCCTCATCCGAAAAACATTTTACAATAGCTCCCATATTTTTTACAGCTGCCGCGTCTTTTACCGAGGCTCCGCCAAACTTAAAAATCTTCATCCTGCAAAAATAGGTATTTATGCCTTACGTAAATCGGTCGCGCAGGTTAGTGAAAGGTTTTTCAAAATAATTATAAATCAAGGTAGAAAAAGCAAGCGTTCCGCCCCAATACAAGAGATAATATAACCAGGGATACTCCCAATAACGGGTGTTATTTATAATCAGTGCGCCTGTTACTCCCAGGTTTGTGAGATACATCGCATAGGAGATTAGGCTCATATAAACAACAAATTTTCCCGTCTTACCGTTATAAATCCGTTCCTGCTCAGCCAGCGGTAGCATAAACATGGCAGCCAGAGCTGAAACAGTAAAATATGCGGTGCAAGCAAAGTAAGGGCTGTTATTAAAATTATAACATAAAACTACGCTAAACAATATTATCCCGATAGTAAAACAGGGCCATTTACATTTTAACCAGAATTTCTTATAATAAAAATGAATCCACGCGGCAAGCAGACCGAAACCAATGCTGTCAAAACGACAAGGCACTAATTTACGAATCCAGAAATCCCATGTTTCGTAGGTATAATCCTGGTGACGGGCTTTATAAAAACGAATTGCAGTTGAAAAAACAATAAGCAATAAAGTAAGAACAAGAAACAAATGTTTTCTGTTTTTAATCACGAAAGAAAAAAGTAAAAGCCCGACCGGGAATAAAAGATAAAACCATTCTTCCACACTCAGGCTCCAGGATTCCCAATACAAAAAATCGTAGGGCTTGAAGAAATTTTGCATGAAGACAAAAAATGTAATGAGATACTTATTTATAAATCCACTTGCCAGTCCGCTTGCAATTAAAATAATATTGATAAGTAAAAACAAAAAATAATTAGGCAGCGTACGAAACCAACGTCGAATTAAGAATGTTTTTACAAAAAAGAAATTAATTTTTTCTTCTTTCGTCATTCCTCTTAATAAAATACCTCCTATTAAAAATCCGCTGATGACAAAAAACAAGTCCACGCCGTCAATAATTCGTATACTAGCCAGTGTGGGAGATGCTTTTTCTAAAATAAAATTGCCGTGTTCATACACTACAATGCAAACAGCCAGCGCGCGCAACAAATCCAAGCCGTAAATACGCTTGGGATTATTTATTTCCCGGCTGATATGCTTAAACATTATTGCGGAACAATTACAATGTTAAACCTGAATCTTTTTCTTGCCTGCATACAATAAGGTGCTTTGCTGTACGGGTCGAGATACAAATACTCCAGCTTGGGTAAATTACAAAGCGTAGGCGGAAATTGCATTAATCCGCAAAAAGCAAGATTCAAATCGTACAATTCTTGCAGGCTGTCCATTTTTGCCGGAAGCGCTTTCAGATAATTACGGTACAAATTCAAAAAACGTAAATTTTTTAAGTTACTGAATCCAGCAGGAAGATATTTTAACTGGTTATTATTCAGCTGGAAAAAAGTAAGGTTTTGCAAATTACCGATTTCATCAGGCAAGCTGTCTAATTGATTATATTCTAAATTAATCGTCCCCAGGTTTTTTAAATTTCCAAACCCGGGTGGCAATGTTTTCAGATTATTAAACATGGCGGAAAAATATGTAAGTGCAGAAAGCTCTCCTATTTCCGGAGCGATTTTGGCAATATCGTTTCTGCCAACAACCAGTTTTCTTAATTTTTTGAGTTTACCTATTTCGGGAGGAATTTCCTTTAATTGGTTTTTAAAAAGAATCAGTACTTCCAGATTTTCGCATTTAAAAACCTGTTCAGGTATTTTTCCCAATCCGCGGCGGCTTAAATTTATTTTTTTCACCGCCGACGGATTTGAATACATCATTTTTAAACTGCTGTTGCATGACGACAGAAAAACAGCAGCTATAAAAACAAAAATATATTTCATTAAATCAATCCTTCGTCTGTAAAACTGAAATAAGAGCCCTCGCCGATAATAATGTGATCCAGTAATTGCACATCGAAAAGATTTGCTGCCTCTTTTATTTTTTTGGTTAATTGTATATCCGCATCACTGGGCCTTGTATTTCCCGAAGGATGATTGTGCGCCAATACAATGGCACTTGCCAGGTTTTCTACTGCCGCTTTCATCATCATTCGCACATCGGCAACGGTACCGGTTACTCCACCCCTGCTTACCAATTCCGTTTTGGTAATTTTATGCGCGCGGTTCAATAACATGATCCAGAATTCCTCGTGCGGCAAATCACTCAATTTGGCAACAATGTGTTTGTAAGCATCAGCGCTTGTTCTTACTATAGTGTGTTGCGGGGTTTCTGTTTCTTTTTTTCTTCTTCCTAATTCAAGTGCAGCAACTATGCTGATTGCCTTTGCTTCCCCTATCCCTTTAAATTTTTGCAAATCGCCCACTGACAACCTGGCAAGCTCGTACAAATTATTTCCGTATTCTTTTAATATGCGTTGTGCCAACTGTACGGCTGTTTCGTTTCTGCTTCCACTGCCCAATAAAATAGCCAGTAATTCCGCATCAGATAATGCTTGTTTTCCTTTTAACGATAGTTTTTCGCGGGGGCGGTCATCTTCGGCCCATTCTTTAATACTTAAATGTTGTAAAACTTCTTCTTCCATCTTAAAAAATAAAAGGCAAGTTACTAAAACTTCAATTACTTTTACATTCAATTTATGAGCGCGCCCGTTTCGGCATTAAGCATTTTTAAAAGCCCCGGTTTCCGCAATTTTATATTGGGAAGACTCTTTACCACATTGGCCATACAAATGCAAATGACCACCATAGGCCTGGAAATTTATTATGAATACCTTCAAAGCTATACGGCCGAACAAAGCGCTTATGTATTGGGGCAACTGGGGCTTTATGAGGCCATTCCCTTTATTATTACTTCGTTTTTATCCGGTTACATTGCCGACCGTTTTAACCGTAAGCGGATCATTATGATCAGCTGCACCGCTATTATGCTGAGTTCGGTTGTTTTATATTTTATCAGCACGCATCATATTTTATTTTTTGAGAAAATGGGTTATCACATATTTTTCTTTGTGATAATTATTATCGGAATCATCCGTTCATTCAATGCGGCAAGCATGATGCCTTTTATGTCGGAATTGGTTGACAGGAATTTTTACACATCTTCCGCCACATGGAACAGTACCGTTTGGCATGTTAGTTCTATCAGCGGGCCGGTATTGGGTGCGGTACTTTACGGGTTTATGAAATCGGCCGAAGTAATTTATTTAATTAACGCCGGATTATTTTTAACGGGCATGTTTTCTTTTAGCGTGATTAAATATAAACCGCTGCAGGTAAAACAAGTTAAAGAAGGAATTATAAAAAGTTTACGCGAGGGAATTGATTTTGTATTTCAGAAAAAACTTTTACTCTCGGCTATTTCTTTAGATTTATTTGCTGTTTTGTTCGGCGGAGCTGTTGCCATACTTCCTGCTTTTAACGATAAAATTTTACATGCATCTCCTGAACAATTTGGTTTGTTACGCACTGCCCCTGCTGTAGGCGCTTTGCTAATGGCTGTTGTAATTACTTTGAAGCCTCCCGGAAAACGAGCGGGAATTTCTTTATTAATGGCAGTAATCGGTTTCGGAGTGTTTACTATTTTATTTGCTCTTTGCACAAATTACTGGTTGGCATTTGCGGCTTTATTGATGACAGGCGCTCTTGATAACATTAGTGTTGTTGTGAGGCAATCAGTTATGCAATTGGTTACACCCGACCATATGCGCGGAAGAGTTTCGGCGGTAAATAGTGTTTTTATCGGTTCCTCCAATGAAATCGGCGGTTACGAATCGGGCTTAGCAGCAAGAATTATGGGCTTGGTTCCTTCTATTATCTTTGGAGGGGGAATGACAATATTAGTTGTGCTGGGAATAAATAAATTAAATCCTGAATTAAAAAAACTTGATTTAAAAAAGGTTTAACTTGAAAGTTGAAACGCAACAGCTGATTCGTATATTCGTACTGAATTCGTAATTCGTATCCAATGAACAGAAGAATTTTTATTAAAACCACAGGCCTTGTTGCAGGCGTTTCGGCAATTAGCCCTTCATTAGGTGCGGAGACTTTTGTACAAAATACTAAAGACGGAATAATTCCTGCCGAAGTAATAAAAGCTATACGTGCCCGCATAAAACCGGTTACGGCAGAAGAACGTTTATTAAGAATTGAACATGCCCGCAAACTGATGGGCGAAAACCCCGAAGGGACAGGTAAACTTGATGCGCTTTTAATGGAAGGTGGAACTTCGCTTAATTATTTTTCGGGAGCGCGATGGGGAAGGTCAGAACGATTATTTGCGATGATTTTGCCAATGAAAGGTGAGCCTTTTTTCATAGCACCGAAATTTGAGGAAAGCCGCGCTAAAGAGCAAACAGGCAACGCGCAGGTTTATTGCTGGGAAGAAAATGAAAATCCGTACGAATTAATTGCAAAAGTTTTTAAAGAAAAGAATTTTTTAAACGGGACTTTAGGTATTGAAGAAACAACAAGATATTTTGTAACGGAGAATATTCAGAAGATAATTCCTACTCTTAAAATTAAAAGCGGAACTGTTGTTACTGCGGGTTGTCGCGGTGTAAAAACCGCACACGAAATAGAGTTAATGCAAATTGCCAATGATATTGCCGCCGAAGTTTACAAAGCGGCCGTAAAGCAATTGAAAGAGGGAATGAGTGAAAATGAATTCGGAAATATTATCTCAAATCTCTTTAACGAGTTCGAAACTCCCGGAGGAGCTTTGGTATTATTCGGGGAAGCAAGCGCACATCCGCACGGCTTGGTAAAAGAAATGCGTTTAAAACAAAACGACATTGTATTAATGGATGGTGGCTGCGAAGTTGAAGGTTACGAATCAGATATTACACGCATGGCAGTTTTCGGAACGGCAACTGATAAAATGAAAAAGAATTTTGACATCGTTCGTAAAGCGCAGGATGAAGGATTAAAAGCAGCAAAACCCGGTGTAGAAGCGTGTACAGTTGATGCTGCCGCAAGAAAAATAATTACCGATAATGGCTATGGCCCGGGTTATAAATATTTTACTCACCGCTTAGGCCACGGTATTGGCATGGACGGGCACGAATGGTATTATTTAGTTGGCGGAAATAAATACATTTTAAACCCCGGCAATATGTTCAGCAATGAACCAGGTATTTATATTCCCGGAGAATTCGGAATTCGTTTAGAAGACGAAATGTTGATTACCGAAACCGGCGCAAAATTACTTTTACCTCAGCAAAGCGGTTTAGAGAAGATGTTTTAATAAGCTGATAAATTTATTTTTTCAATCTCCCTTTTGTAGTTTTTCTTCTTGAAAAAATACCTTGAGTCCTGTACGATTTGTCGGATATAAATAGCTGCTCCTATCGAATAAAACCATCCGTTAAGGTTCAGCCTGCTGTTATTATTAATCACATAACGATAGCCGCCCATTACGTTAATGCCAAACCAACGTGTGGGTTTAAAATAAATATCCAGAGCAGTTCCCAGCGGAATTACATTACCATAACGATTTGGTAAATGTTGCGATGTATTTTCTACAACACTTGTAACACGATAAAACCCGTAACCCGCTTCAACAGGTATACCCACTTCCCACCATTTTGTTTCAATAAAAGAATATTCATAAAAAACAGTTAAATACTGAAAAGTAAGATTTTGGTCAATAGTCGCGTTATCTCTTATTCGTTGACGTGTTGAAGAATTTTGTATACTATACCCGCCTATGCCCATATTATGCCTGTCAAATAAAGTAATTCCGGCCTTGGCACCCCAAATATTAACCGGCGAATTGGTATTGCCAGTTTTTAAAAAAGAATTGCGTTGGTCTATTGCCACGAGCGGAAATACTTTACGTGGACGATAAATCCAGGTTGAATCCTTTTTAAACTGCTTATACAATGAATCAAGTTTTACCTGTTTAGTTTGAGCAAAAATGGTATCTGTTCCCGAAAGAAATAAACTAATAAAAAGTAAGCTATAAAGTGTGTTTCGCCTGCACATGTGTTTCCGGGGAAGTAAAGCTTATTTCTTAGACGCTTAAATCCTTAAAGGTTTAAAAAATTACGCGCAAAAATACCTGATTTAAAGGCCGCAAACGAAAAGAGGGAGTTAAAAATTGTGAATTTTACTTTATTCCCAGCTTTTTTAACAATTCGGCAGACACGGCTTTTTTATTGATAGTAATACTGATGGTTTTCAGTTTAACATATTCCGGCGAAGCGTAAAAATAACCGTCGCACTCGTTGCGGTTATTGCCCCATGAATTTTTAACCAGGTAATATTTATTTCCGTTCTGGTCGGTTGCAAGGCCTATAAAATGCATGCCATGGTCGTCTTGTGTTTGATAATTATCAAAACCCTCCTGACGTAATTCAGATGTAACAGTTTGTTGTTTGCATGGTTTTACAAAACAATTATTTTTTTCGGCTTCGCTCATTTTGTCCCAATTTTCCGGGACCAAGGCTAATCCATCTTTGAAACGAAAGTACGGCTCGCTTACATCGGCTGACCAGGCAACACCGCAACCGTTGGCAAGAGCGTTATCAATCGTTTTCATTAATTCCTCTAAGGGAATGTTGTTGTATTCTTTCCATGCCCAGTTATCGGGCACTTCTAAAATGAATGGCTTGTAAAAAGGATGATGTGTGAAAGAAGAAATCAAAACATAATCATCAGGATTTAAACTTAGCTCTGCCGCGTATGTTTTGGGAGTATATTTTTTTCCTTTGTATTCAAATTCTTCGGGCGCTTTGCCTAAATATTTATCTAAAATACTTTCTATGTTTGCTTTCCATTCCGCAGGGTTTATTTGTTGATTTTTCGGGTCAACCACTTTTTTCATTTCTACTACCAAAATAGAATCCATTTGTTTATGGTTGTATGGATAAACATCACCTGCTTTAAAGCTCGGGTTATAAACTTCCTGCGGCACCATGCCATAATTTTTCCAGCAATTAATTACATCGCTTGGCTCTCCGCCTTCAGCAAAAGTTGCATTGCCGTGCATGCGTACATATAAATCCGCTTTTAACGAATAGGTTTTACGCACTACAAACATTTCGCTCAGTTTAACATCCTTAATTTTTTTAATCCGCATAATTTCCGATTCAAAGAATGAAAGTGTAGAAAAACTCCAGCAAGTACCGGTCATGCCCTGATTTTGTACCGGAGTAACGTCAATACTTTTTGTAATGGTAAATTTATACTCGCTGTTTTTTTTGTTGGTGGTTGGGGCTTGCGCTTGCAATGAGAACCAAGAGGCAAGAATTAAGAAGTATGTTAAACTAAAATATTTTTTCATATGTATTTTTTAAGAGAAGCAAATATATAATATTACCTGGCAATATAACAGAGCATTCGTGCACTCATTTGTGTACCTGAAACTAAAGCTAATAATCGCCGATAGTCCCTGTATCTACCAATTGTTCGAGTGCTTTGGCAAGCTGCTCGTCGTTAGGCGCATTGCCGTGCCATTTATGTGTGCCCATCATATAATCAACGCCAAAGCCCATTTCGGTTTTCATGATATTGATGATGGGCTTGCCTTTGCCCACAAAAGTTTTTGCGTGTTCTAATCCTTTTATTACTGTTTCTAAATTATTTCCTTCGTTAATTTCCAACACCTGCCAGCCGAATGCCTCAAACTTTGCTTTTAAACTTCCCATCGGCAAAACTTTATCTGTATCGCCGTCAATTTGCCTTCCGTTAAAATCAACCGTGGCAATTAAATTATCTACTTTATTTGCTGCGGCATACATGGCTGCTTCCCAAATTTGTCCTTCCTGTAATTCGCCGTCGCCATGCAGAGAGAAAACAAGATTATTTTCTTTATTTAATTTTTTTGTCAACGCTGCGCCGATCGCAACACTCATTCCTTGTCCGAGTGAACCCGAAGCAATACGCACGCCCGGTAAATGTTCATGCGTAGTAGGATGTCCCTGCAGGCGTGAGTTTAATTTGCGGAACGTTTTTAATTCATTTACAGGAAAATATCCGCTGCGCGCCAATACGCTGTAATAAACCGGCGAGATATGGCCGTTAGAAAGAAAAAACAAATCCTCACCTTTACCGTCCATCGTAAAATTTTTAGGATTGTGTTTCATCACTCTGTTGTATAATCCCACAAAAAATTCAACGCAACCTAAAGAACCTCCGGGGTGACCTGATGCAGGTGCGTGAACCATGCGTACAATGTCGCGACGCACTTGTGTGCAGCGTTTTTTCAATTCTTCGGTGTTTGGCATAATTTGTTTTTTGCAAAAGTATAGCCAAAGCACAAAAAAAACACCGCCTGTTGATAAAGCGGTGTTTTGTTGAAAACGGAGCGTCTATTTTTTCTTAAAAATAAATGAAGCTATAAGTGTAATGGCAATACCAACAGGAAGTGGCTCCATAAAAGTAATGGCTGCTCTGAAAAAGGGGTTTTTGTAAAGCTCAACGTATTTAAGCATTTCTTCTTTTTTGGCGGCTATTTCTGCTGATGACGCCCCGCTTGCTTTTACTTTTTCCATCATTGCTGCAGAGTAATCAAGCATAAAATCTTTAAAAATGGTGCTGAATAATACCATCCATACAATTACATAAATAACAGAGGAAATGAACGTAATTAAGATCCCCACTTTAAAAGCCTTTCCAAAAGTAATGAGCCCCCCCGTTTGTGTTATCTCTGTAGGATTTTATACCTACAAAAATCATAATACCGGCAAGAATCATGGTTGAGTAGCCAAGTATCTCTGCTTTGTCAAAACCCATATTCTTACCGATTAATCCTGTAATCACCATCATGGCACCCATAATTCCTCCGGAAATAAGTCCGAATGTTAAAACTGTTTTTTTCATGTTTTTTTAAATTAAATTGTTTTTAATGCGGCAAAACTAAGGTCGTTTTATTTTTTTCCCTTCATACCAAAGTATGATTTTGTGCTTTAATCCTCTGAAATACAACTAAAGTTGACAAAATCAGGGTATCAAACCTAAACTTTTTGCTTTTTCAACGGCTTGTGTTCGTCTGTTTACTTCCAGTTTTTCAAAAAGGCGGGATGAATGGGTTTTAACCGTATTTAAAGAAACAAAGAGTTTATCCGCAATTTCCTGGTTGCTTAACCCGCCCGCAATTAATTCAAGTACTTCATGTTCCCGTTTACTGATACTTAATTGCTTTAAAAGATTTTCGTTTAACACAAAATTATTCCGGTCAACCAAAACAGCAACTTCTTTAACTACTATTACTTCTTTTTTACGTGTAAGTTTTAATCCGGCCCAAATACCTACCATGGTAAATAAAACCGCGATGGCGCCTACGTAAAAATCCATTACGTGATCTTTAATAAAAATCTTATACTCTAAAAATTTAAGAGTGATAGTAAGTAAACCCAGTGCAATTCCGTATATCAGTATTTTCTTTTTCACTAAACAAAAATACTATTCTATTTTTTTCGGAAAGAAAATTATTCGAAGAGTTTAAACGCAACAGCAGATAAATACCCGATAAGTGTGCTCAATCCCACCACTTTTGCACCGCCCAGATGAACCGCCTCAGGTATCATGGTTTGAGCAATCATGGTTAGCATGGCTCCGGCAGCCAAGCCTTCAATGGCAATTTCAATTTCATGTGGAATGGAAGAACCGATATAATATCCACCTAACGCACCTATTGCAATAATCAACACCAGCGACATCCACATCATCATAATTTTTCCGGTGCTCATTCCCGATTTTTTCATTCCCATACTTGCCGATAATGCTTCCGGGAAATTGGAAAGAAAAAGTCCCGCGATTAATGTGTAAGGCAAAACTTCTGAAAAAGAAGGTTCAGCCCCGGCGCCAAGTTTTACAGAGAGCAGTGCAAGAAACCCGGCGCCTATTACAAAACTCTCGGGTATCCCATCAATTAATAATCCGAGCCAGATTGCCATGCCGTTGCCACCCTGTTTGCCTTCTTCTTTTTGTGCCTGCTCTATCTCTTTTTCTTCAACAACAGTTTTTGGTTTTTTTAATTTAATAAAATTTATGGTAGAACCCACCTTACGTATAAATCCGCCCTTACTGTTAATCAATTCATCAAGTGTGTAAAATAAAAACCCGCCGCCAATACATCCCAATATCAACGCACCCATAGTATAAAAAGCGTGCTTTTTTCCATGCTCCATGCCGGTAGGACTGTTTATATGGCCTACGATTTCTTCAACGGTTGGGGCGATTAACTCAACACTTAAAGCAGCCAATAGTGCGCCGGCACCGAATGCGGTAAAAATAGCAGTTATTTTTGGTCCCGGTTTAAAGGCGAATCCGGCAATTGCACCAAGAGGTAGAGATATAGTAACCAATGCACCAATTACAAAAGCCCAAATGGCATACTTGGTTGTGGGGTGCATAAAATCGGGCACAGTACCGGCATGCGCCCACATCAAATAACCAATTACAAGAAAGATAATAATTGCTGCGGAAACCAAAAGCGCCTTTCTCATACATTGTTTGTTTACTCAAATGTATAAAAACAAGCTTATCTTTCCGAATATATAATTTTCTTTTGAAAATTTATATCTTATTGTCTATATGCAATTACTGTCCGTACCGAAAACAAAATGTATGTCTTTTTTTACGGGTAATTGGAGCAGCAGCAAAAATGTGGCCTGTGTTATAGTACACGGGTTTGTATATCATCCTCACTATAACATAGCCAACTTCCGAGCCCGGTAGTAATGGCTGGTATTTGAGTTAACCTTAGGCAATTTCTCTTCCCAATAGCTTTTAGCTGTGCCGAAACCTTATTTTTCCGTTATTTTCCCCTTAAATTTTCTAAAAATGCTTTAACATTCAAAATCATCTGCTAACTTTAGCAGGTATTTTTAATACAAGGAAAAATGGACAAACTGAAAGAGAAATTTCGCGAAAAGGCGACACCGCTTGCCGCCGAAATAAAAACAATTATTAAAGAACACGGCGATGTAAAACTGGGGGAATATACCGTTGCACAAGTATACCAGGGTATGAAAGGAATGATTGGTATGGTTACCGAAACATCGCGCCTCGACCCCGAAGAAGGAATCCGTTTCCGCGGATACACAATACCTGAATTACGTAAACAATTACCAAAAGCACCGGGCGGCACAGAACCGCTTCCGGAAGGAATTTTTCACCTGATGCTTATTGGAGAATTGCCTACACAGGACGATGTAACTCATATTACAACTGAGTGGCAAAAACGCAGCGTGGTGCCTAAACACGTTTTTGATGTAATGGATAAATTGCCCGAAAGTACCCATCCTATGACTTTGTTCTGCACAGCCATTCTCGCTCTGCAAACAGAATCTGTATTTGCAAAAGCTTACTCGAAAGGCATTAACAAAAAAGATTATTGGGATTATTGCTACGAAGATGCTATGAATATGATTGCGCGTTTACCACGCGTGGCCGCATACATCTATCGCAAAAAATATAAAAACAGTGTGCATATCGAACCGGATCATAAACTTGACTGGGCAGCGAACCTTGCACACATGATGGGATACGAAGAATTTGATGTGAAACGTTTAATGCGTTTGTATATGACTATTCACGTTGACCACGAAGGTGGAAACGTATCGGCCCACTCTACTCACTTGGTGGGAAGCGCCTTAAGCGATCCTTATTTATCATTCTGCGCAGGTATGGCGGGATTAGCCGGTCCGTTACATGGGCTTGCTAATCAGGAAGTGCTGCACTGGATTATGGAGCTGAAAGAAAATTTAGGCGGAGGTTTACCAACCAAACAACAAATTGAAGAGTACATTAAAAAAACACTTGCCGAAGGAAAAGTAGTTCCGGGTTATGGCCACGCTGTATTGCGTAAAACCGACCCTCGCTTTGCCGCACAACAGGATTTTTATAAAAACTACATTAAGCACGACGATATTTGTGAAATCGTGCAAATGATTTACGAAGTAGCTCCTCCCATTCTCGAATCAACCGGGAAAATTAAAAACCCGTGGCCAAACGTAGATGCGCATTCAGGTGCTTTACTAACTCACTACGGCATTCATGAGCATGATTTTTATACCGTATTATTCGGGGTTTCCCGCGCTTTGGGTGTAATGGCAAGCTTAATTTGGGACAGGGCTTTGGGTCACCCTATTGAAAGACCGGGCTCGGTTACTACCGAAAATATTAAGGCTAAAATTGCTGCTGCAAAGGCGAAAGCTTAGTGTTTTAGCTATTGTATTGATTTTAAGGAGCTTGTTAGCCCCTTTCTTTTAACTTATATCTTGCCACTTCTCACTTTATACACTATATTTGCAGTCCGTTTTTTAGCCGCTGGTTGCACGAGGCGACGAATGCTGAAAAGCTTAATTAAAAAAGAAAAGTCATGAGTTTATTACTTGATTTTGTAAAACAACAATTAACCCCTGTGGTTAACCACCCCAAATTTAAAGCCGGTGATACAATTACTGTGCACTATAAAATTAAAGAGGGTGATAAGGAGCGCGTACAGCAATACACAGGTGTTGTTATACAACGCAAAAACGAAAGAGCAACTGCCAGCTTTACTGTTCGTAAAATTTCTAACGGTATCGGTGTTGAGCGGATTTTCCCTTTAGCCTCTCCTTTTATCGAGAAAATTGAAATCGGTAAAGTGGGTGATGTTCGCCGTGCTAAAATGTACTACCTGCGCGAGCGCACCGGTAAAGCAGCACGTATACGCGAGCGTATTATAAATACTGAAGAAACAGCCGAGGCTGCTAAATAATAAAGTTTTCACACAATATAAAAGGCTGCTAAAAATTTAGCGGCCTTTTTTACTTTTGTACCATGAACGTACTCATTTTAGGAAGCGGCGGACGCGAACATGCCTTCGCTTACAAAATATCACAAAGCAAAAAATTAGAAAACCTGTACATAGCGCCGGGCAATGCGGGCACAGCCTTATGCGGAACTAACGCAGACATCAGCGCAACCGATTTTGAGGCCATTAAGAATTTTGTTTGGGAAAAAGGAATTGATATGGTTGTTGTTGGTCCCGAAGATCCATTGGTAAAAGGCATTTATGATTTTTTTAAAGGAGATGAGGTATTGAAAGATATCGCTATCATAGGCCCGTCGAAAGCAGGTGCGCAATTAGAAGGAAGCAAAGATTTTTCGAAAGAGTTTATGATTCGTCATAGCATTCCTACCGCGCGTTACCAGACTTTTACCAAAAATACTTTAGCCGCAGGATTAAAATTTTTAGAAACACTTTCGCCGCCCTATGTTTTAAAAGCAGACGGATTAGCCGCGGGTAAAGGAGTTGTTATTCCGAACACTTTAGAAGAAGCAAAAAAAGAATTAACCGAAATGCTGGCCAATGCAAAATTCGGTAACGCATCTGCCAAAGTGGTGATTGAAGAATTTTTAAAAGGCATTGAACTTTCTGTTTTTGTTTTAACCGACGGAAAAAATTATAAAATACTTCCGGCCGCAAAAGATTACAAACGCATTGGTGAAGGAGATACCGGCTTAAATACCGGCGGTATGGGCGCTGTGAGTCCGGTGCCGTTTGCCGATGCAGATTTTA